>OGCX01001032.1_pt1 | contig 10619 bp, 7 predicted proteins | sample 1570261 | NCBI WGS metagenome assembly OGCX01 (sample SAMEA2582161, study PRJEB24529) | metagenome | biome: Human gut stool | place: China | collected 2011 | reverse complement strand
AACGCTATCGTCTAGGGGCAAATTATTATCAAATCCCTGTTAATGCCGCTAAATGTCCTGTAAATATCTATCATCGCGATGGTCAAGGACGTATAGATGGAAACCATGGGTCTACAATTGGCTACGCACCAAATAGCTTTGGTGAATGGGCTGAACAACCAGAATTCAAAAATCCTCCTCTCGACGTATCTGGCCCAGCCTACCAATATGACTTCTATGAAGACGACTCTGACTTCTTTACACAACCAGGTAAATTGTTCCGCCTCATGAGCCCTGAACAACAACAAGTTTTGTTTGAAAATACCGCAGCGGCTATGAATGGTGTACCTGATTTCATCAAAGAACGTCATGCAAAACATTGCTACCAATGTGATCCTGCTTATGGTGAAGGCGTTGCTAAAGCCTTGGGCATGAACATCGATTTTAGCGATGTAAAATAAGATTAATGATACTATTTAAACAATATTAAAATAGTTTATCTAAACAATACTAACGATTGAAAAGAACTTTCTTAACTAATAACACTTTCACATTTATACAAAATACTAATCTATAAAAATCTAAATTCACACAAAATTTTTATACACTGATACCAATTATCTTATAAACACAAACAAATAAACCCCTTGAAAGAGCCTTTGCTAATCATATCTAAACTAAATGTTATTAAAGATATGTAGCAAAGGCTCTTTTATTGTGTTAGTAATATACAAATTTTAAAAGGATTTTAGTATAACTATGTAGAATTATATGATGTGTTGAATTTGCACGAAATGTTACATGTGAATAGGAGGCAGTTATGAAATCTAGTAGTTTGGCATGGTATGTGATGGTGGCTTGCATGGGAGGAAGCCTTTGTGTTGGATCTGTAGTACAGGCGAATTCTCCAGCAACGGTGAAAGCAAATAGCTTTGTTCCCGTAGCTATTGTAACGCAGGCTCAATCAGCTAAGGCGGTTACAACAGCTAAGAATGATGGAGTTAGTGCTACAGCAAATCATACAGTAACTAATAATGCAGTAGCTAATAATGTAGTAGCTAATGATGTGGTGGCACAGGAAGCCCTCAAGCAAAAACAACAGTACCAAGCCGAAACTGAAACGATGGGCTTGCTATGGATGCGCACCTCTGCAGAGTACAGAGCGTTGGCGTATCAAGGGTACAATGTGGCAATGAATGCCGTTAAGATGGCCGTTACTGATCCATCTCATCAAAGAAAACCTTTAGCTATCGTTCTTGATGCGGACGAAACTGTAGTGGATAATACCAAGTTGATGGGTGAAAGTATAGCAAACGGTAATGGTCGTTTTGATGCTCCTTGGTGGCGTCAAGCCGTGCATCAAGGAAAATCGCAAGCCATGCCTGGAGCCGTTGAATTTTTAAATGAAGTTCATAAACAAGGGGTAGAAATCTTCTATGTTTCAAATCGCTACGCACCTGTAAACCTTGACGTAACGATACAGAATTTTAAAGAACTAGGATTCCCATCTGTCGATAAAGACCATGTACTACTATTCGAAAAAGACTCTGATAAACAACCTCGCTTTGATATGATTGCTAAAAAATATTATGTCGTTGTATACATGGGCGATAACGCTGGTGATTTCCCTATTGGCACAAAAGGTAAGACCTTAGCTGAAAGAAATGCTATCATCGATGCTCATAAAGAGGACTTTGGTACTACCTTTGTAGTATTTCCAAACCCTGCCTACGGATCTTGGGTAAGTGCATTAGCGAAAGGCTACCAAAACCTAAGCCCAGAAGAACAAAAACAAGTGAATAACCAATACCTACAACAATAAGGACGCCTTGCGTATACTTTATTAAAAACGATATAATAAAGTATACATGCGTCTATAGCTCAGGAGGAAAGAGCTGCAGTTTCCTAAACTGTGAGTCGGGGGTTCGAATCCCTCTAGGCGCACCATAGAAAATATAATTTTATTTTAGTTTTAATAGGTGTCAAATATAAGATAAGTTATAGGCTTTAATTGGGGAAGGAAGGAAGTTACGTTTTTTGTAGCTTCCTTTTTGTATATAATCCTTTTGCTTAATTTACGTTGTTAAATGGTAATTATATACTAGATTATCTAGCAATCTAATGAGGTGTGATATGAAAAAAGAGCTTGAGAATATTTTGATGGGGAATCCAGCTTTTGTAGTTGATGGTTCTCTTAATAAAAATAAATTAACAGAACTTGCAAATAAATATGACTCTGTGCTACTTAAAATGTTGATGGAGAATTCATCGATTAAATCACATTTTTTTACAGAGATAGAGCCAGGAGTATTGGTATTTAAACTAGAAACTTTTTTGCAATTTGTTAATAATAAAGAATTTCTTCCAAATAGTTTTACAGCATATAAAAGTCGTATTGGATTATCTACACTAGATAAAAAATATATTTCTGATAATAATGATATCGTGCTTAATTTTCCATATAAGGATTGCATATTAGAGGGTGGACAAGATAAAGAGGATGTTAAACGTGAAGAATTGTTTTTTAATGAAACTTTAGCACCAAGTGAAATAAATAGGCTATTAGATGATAAAGTATTTACAGAGTTTAAACGATACAATAATGAAGGAATCGTTAACGTAGATTCTTTAAAGTCCAATGATAATCTGATTATAAAAGGGAATAATTTAATTGTCTTACACTCATTGAAAAAAAGATATGCGGGAAAAGTAAAACTTATTTATATAGATCCACCATATAATACTGGGAATGATGGTTTTGGATATAATGATCGTTTTAGCTATTCAACATGGCTAGTTTTTATGAAAAATCGTCTTGAAGTCGCAAGAGAATTATTACGAGAAGATGGATTAATATTTATTTCTATAGATTCATCAAGACAAAATGCAAATGGTGTTGTTGGTACATCGGCGTTACCATATTTAAATGTTCTAATGGATGAAGTCTTTGGGAGAACAAATTTTATTGGACATTTACATTGGAAAAAGAAAAAACAACCATCATTCTTATCAAGGATTGCTGGTGTGATGGAATCAATCTTAGTATATGCTAAGAACGAGAGACATATAGAGAAGTTACAACGAGGAATACAAGGGGATACAAATACACGAATAGATAATGCTTCAAATAATGAAGTTGTAATGGAAATAAAGGCAGGGATTAGATATAAGGGTGATTCTAATACAACTATAAATAAAGGCGTATATAAAAATAAAACTATGACTACTGAGTTTTTAGATGACGTGATTGTTAAAGATGGAAGAACTACTAATTCGTTTCGTGCAAAAGCTAAATATAGAAATACTCAATCTGAGATTAGTCGATTTTGTGATGAAGACTTATTATTTATTACTCAAAATAATTCTTTTAGACGGGATAAAACGGATGAAGAATGTTCAAAGGGTAAAACTATTACAGATTTATTGTTAGATTGGGGGCAAAATCAAGATGCTACAGCTGAGTTAAGAAAATTATTTAATATTACTGATGATAGTAAAGTGTTTGATACCGCTAAACCAGAGCTATTAATTGCCAATATTTTAGAATGTACAACTAAAGAGGGCGATATAGTTTTAGATTATCATCTTGGATCTGGGACAACTGCTGCGGTTGCACATAAAAAGAATAGACAATATATAGGTATAGAACAAATGGACTATATTGGTGATATTGTTTTAGCACGTTTAGAAAAAGTTATAGATGGTGAAAATGGCGGAATATCAGAACAAGAAGGTTGGATGGGAGGAGGTTCTTTCGTATATTGTGAACTGAAAAATGATGCACAAAATACAGTTAGGCAAATTAAAAGAGCAGAATCTCTCGATGAAATATTAATTATTTTTAATAAGATGAAGTCAAGCTCATTTTTATCATATCGTGTAAATCCTAAAAAATTGTTAGAAGAAGATTTTATTTCACTAAGTTTAACACAGCAAAAGCAATTGTTGTTAGAATTGATTGATAATAATAATTTATATGTTAATTATTCTGATATTGATGATGTTCATTATAATGTCTCGGATGAAGATAAAAGATTGAACAGGATGTTTTATGGAGAGGAATGATATAGAATGTATTTATATGAGACTTATGATATATTAGTTAAAAATAATATAATTACGAGAGATATTCCTAACTATATTACAGATAATTTAAAATATCCATTAAGGCCATATCAAAAAGAAGCATTGGAAAGGTATTTATACTATAAAGATGATGATAGTAATAAGGTGTTGCCTGAACATCTTCTATATAATATGGCAACTGGTTCAGGGAAAACCTTATTGATGGCGGCTATCATATTAGAAAAGTATCATCAAGGTGAGCGTAATTTTATTTTCTTTGTAAATAATGATAATATTTTAACAAAAACTCGTGCCAATTTTTTAGACTCTGGAAGTAATAAATATTTGTTTGCCGATAAAATAGTCATCAATAATTGCGTTGTTAATATAAGAGAAGTATCTGATTTTTCGGATAGTATAAATAATTCTATTAATATAGTATTTACAACTATTCAAAAATTACATCAGGATTTAAATACTCCGAGAGAAAATCGCTTATCATATGAGCAATTTGAGGATATTTCTGTAGTTCTTTTAGCTGATGAAGCACATCATTTGAATGCGGGTTTAAATAAAAATGAGAAATCTGACAATAGTAGTTGGACTGCAACTATTGAAGCAATTCAAGCAAGTGCGGAAAAATCTAGCCTTTTTGAATTTACCGCAACAATTGATTTAAATGATAAATCAATTGCTCAAAAATATAAAAACCATCTGTTATATAGATATGATTTAAAAAGATTTCGGCTTGATAAATATTCTAAAGATGTATTATTCCACCTCGTTGATAGTGATACCAATAATAGAATGTTGCAGGGAATAATTATTAGTCAATATCGAAAAAAAGTGGCGCTTAAGAATGGCTTAAATATAAAACCACTTGTTATGTTTAAATCAAAAAAAATAAATGATAATCAAGAAAATTTAAATAGCTTTTTGGAAATGTTAGAGAATCTAAATGAAGAGAATCTAAAAATGCAACGAGATATGGCGAAGACTGGAATTTTGAAGAATGCGTTTGATTTTTTTGACTCTCAAAGTATCTCAGACATTAATTTGATTAAAGAATTACAAGATGACTTTAGAGAGGAGCGCTTATTATTAATCGATGGACGACATAAAACTAGTGACCGCTTAAATGAAGTGAATACCTTAGAAAATCCTGATAATGAAATTCGTGCAATTTTTGCTGTTGATATGCTTAATGAAGGTTGGGATGTATTAAATCTATTTGATATTGTTCGATTATATGATACTCGTGATGGACGTGTAACAAGACATGGTTTTGTTCCAGGGAGTACAACTAATACTGAAAAGCAATTAATAGGTCGTGGAGCACGTTACTATCCTTTTGTTTTTGATGAAAATAAAGCGGAGATGTATACGAGAAAGTTTGACTTCAATGAATTTCATGAATTGCGCGTGTTAGAACAGTTGCATTATCATTCAGTTAATAATCCGAATTATATATCTGAGTTAAAGCAAGTTCTTATTGAGTCTGGGATATATGATGATCAAAATCAAGTTGAAAGAACGATAAATTTAAAAGATGATTTTAAGCATACTCCTACATATACAAATGGTGTTGTGTGGATGAATGAACAAATCTCTCAACAAGATAAGTGGAGTAAACAGAATGAATCGTTATTTGATACATCTTTTATTCCAGATTCTTTCGCAGTTATGTTACCGATACAATCATCTAAAGATTTTTCTGCTTTTGATAATAATGTACCTATTTTAAGTGTAGCGGAATCGTTGTCATTAAAAAAAATAAAATATAAGGATTTAATAACTAAAAATATCACTCGTACAGCTATAAATCGTAATAAATCCTATATCTTTTCTAACTTATTAAATGCGATTCCAGGGCTACAATCTATTGAGAATTTTATGGATATGCTTGAAAATATTGAGCTAATAATAACTGGAAATCAAATAAGCGTATATAATCCATCGCAAGAACAAAAACTTTATATTGTAGAACAACTTTTGGCGTTCCTTGAGAAAGATATCATTTCGGTTAATGAGAAGTATTATGGGTCAGATAAATTTAAACCATATCCAATAAAAAAAATATTTAGTGATAAAATATTACGGAAATATGTAATTAATAATATGGGTCATGCTGAGGTGGGAAAATCACAAAAAACAGTTTCTGAAACTCAGTATTATGAGGATTTAGACAATTTAAAATGGTATGCATATGATGACAATTTTGGTACAAGTGAGGAAAAGCTATTGGTTAAGGCAATTAAAGAGATAATGCCTGAATTAGAGACCAAATGGACGGATATATATCTTTTAAGAAATGAAAAGGCTGTTCGTATATATAATTTTTCAGATGGACAAGCATTTGAGCCTGATTTCCTTCTTTTTGCTAATGATAAAAAGACTGGTAATGTTTCATGGCAGATCTTTATTGAACCGAAAGGGAGTCAGTTCCTTGACTCTAGTAACACCTTTGGAAATAGTAAGGAGGGCTGGAAGGAGAAATTTTTGCTTGAAATTACTGCAAGAACTGAGGCAAAGACTTTGATTGATGATGATAGATATAGAATTATAGGAGTGCCTTTCTATAATAATATTATTACTGATAATCTAGTGAAAGAAAAATTGAGAGCACTATAAGCTTTTGAATAGTACAGGCATGTAAAATATTTACTTGTTACTGCTTTGATAAGAATTGGGAAATAATACAACATATGTATATTAAATATAAGGGGAATAATATAACATTAATAGTACCTAAAGACGTAAAATGGACTAATGTTCGAGACTTTATTAATGAAGTTGCACCTTTAGAGTTTAATAACTTTAATGATATAGTTCTTGATGCTCGAGAACTTTTATGGATTGAACCATTAGCTTCTTTGTTATTAATCTCATTCTTGGAGAAGAGGATACTAACAAGACCTGATTTAGCATATAAATTAAAGTATTATACTATTAAAAATTTTAATTCGTATGCAGCTTATATTGGGTTTTACCGAGCTTTAAGTATACCTATAGGCAAAGAACTTGGGGAAGCACCAGGAAATGCACAGTATATTCCTATTACTAAAATTGAAATTTCTCAATTAAAAGAAGAAGCACGTCATAAACATACTACCCCTACGATATTATTAGAGCAGGAGGCTTACCGTCTCGGTAATATTTTAAGTTCAAAAATTAGTCAGAAAGAAAGTGGTGATTTGATAGGCTATTCAATATTTGAGATGCTAAGAAATATTATTGAACATAGTGAATCAGAATATATATGGTTCTGTGCGCAAGTTTGGCCTAGAGTAAATGAATTAGAAGTCGCTATTGTAGATACAGGTATAGGAATAAAGGCTTCAATAGAATCAAATAAATACTACCATAAAGATCTATCTAATGTTGAGGCGATACAATTTGCTTTAGAGCCAGGTGTTTCCAAAAGTTATAAGAAGAGAAAAAGAAGTAATCCATTTCTCGATGAGGACCCTTATGCAAATAGTGGATTTGGTCTGTATGTTATGCATAATTTATGCCGTGAACTAGGAGAGTTTAAAATAGTAAGTACAGGTGATTGTCTCTTGTATCGTGGTGAAACTGTTAAAATGAAGAAATGTGATTTTGATGGCACTGCTATTGGGATGCGTTTTAGAATATCTGACTTAAGCAGAATACCTAGTTTACGTGCTGAAATAATCAAAACAGGGGAAGAGTTAACAAGATCTAAAGATTATGTAATTAAAGATGCATCAACAGCATCTAAAGCTAATGGTCCAATTAGTAAATTCTTTAAGGATTAGCAATTGATGAGTAGTACAGTATCTTTATTTATCTTAATTTACTTATAAGTTTATATAAAAAAAGACAACTTTTATGAGTGTTCGTAAGAGTTGTCTTTTTATATTTTAAGCATCTTATCAATGATAAATCCTGTTTACACGATAGAGATGATAATAATGATATAATTAAGATAATTATTATATGTAAGCGATAGTATATAGTGGAGAGTCTATATGAGTATTTACAATTGGATTCAAGAAAAACTATTTGATGATTACGAAGAATGGCGTTTGAGGTGCCCTGATTATAATCGAAATGGTTTTAACATAGTAGGCATAGATAATACATTAAAGGCCATGCAAGATGGATTTTTCATGTACATGGAGCTCTACCCATCTCATGCTATCGATGGTTGCACTGCGATGAAAGCGCGTGTAGGAAAAACACCAGATGCAGTAGATATATTCTTAGACATAGATGGTAAGACGTATCGTATGGCTGATGTAAGTTATCCTGATGCAGTGAAGATGATGCGGGCCTTTGTGAAAAAACGCAGAGTACCTGATTGTAGTTTATGTGTAGAAGTAGCGTATCTAGATATCGATCAGATGAAACTGACATTTACAGAGTTAGCAACGTTGTTGCTAGGCGATGCTAAACAAGCTAAATCGTTTATGACCAAGGTTAAGTTGCGCTCCTTGGAAGAATTAGAAGATAGCTGGTGGAACCTCTATGAGAAACTAGTCTCTAAAGGATATGCCGTAGAGTTAGACTATAAATGTGAACTAGAGGATTTTATTTATTATGTACAGATGTTAATACGTAATAAGTCTTTAGATGCTGGCGAAGATTTAGTTGTTGATACCGCTACACTAGATGAAGAGCAATGCATTACAGATTGGAGTACAGAGCTTAATTCTACGTGGGCAAACTATACGTTAGCAGGCATGGATACTGGAACCGATAGCTTTGTACTTATGGTGCTTTCAAATGAGGAATTCAAAACAGCCCAAGAACTAGCTAAAGAGCTATTACATAGAATCGATGTAGCTGAGCGATTATGATGGTGTTAGGCTATAGACTAGTTATATATTTGCTTGTATGTGATGAATAGGAGAGAGTCATATGAGTGTTGTACGTTTGCCAGAATATGAAGCAGAGTTTGAATCGGAAGAGTTTGAAATCTACGCATTGCCGCGCAGTGATGCAAATGGGGCTAGTCCTTATTTAGATAAGTACCATAGACCGCTAGTGTCTACCGATGCTATCTTAGATACTCGCACTGGCGTGCTTGACCGTAGCGAAGGCATTTTGACGTGGATTATTGAAGGTTTTGACAATGGTTGGGGGTATAGTTTTGAGCCCCATGGCGTTTACAAATTGTTGGTTAAGAAAGCAAAACCTATAGAGGATTTGGGCTATATGCGGCCTTCTTGGAATAATCGGTATTATGTGCTTGAGGTGTTAGAGGAGCATGCCAAACATAGCGAGTTAGAGGCGTTGTCGGCTTATTTGAAAACACCTAAATACCTTCATACCGACAGGGGCGATTTCCTATTAAATCGAGAGTATCAATATTACACAGCGAGAATTGATGATTATGCATTCACCCTTGATGTGGATGAGGGTTCTGATGAAAGCTGTACCGTAGCATTGGCTACTTTCAATACAATCGATAATTTCAAAGCATTTGAACAACGAATTAGTACCTATATTAGTGAAAAATTGCTAGACCTTGCTAATGATTGGCTCGACAATGATGACCAAGATCCGATTACGTCAGACGTATTTGCCAAGCGTATCAGGATGGGCGAATTGGCGTTTCGTAACGATGGCACCATAGAGGTCTATTATGACGATGACGATATTTTCTGGGGGCACTGCATCATAGCCCATATTGATGCAGAGGGGAACCCTATTGATGCAGATATTGCAGGATGATTAACTACTGGAGCGTCCTGATGAGAAAATCGGAATTAATGACATTATGGAATGTTGAAAGCTGGTCTGAAGAACCGTATGGCGTTTACTTTGTTTCTCGCAGATTGGTCAATAATCGCTTAGAGAATGAAGGACAAGCCTTTCAAAAACTTAATATTAGTTGTACCAATTATACTGAGGCTGAGGTGCTTTCGCTACCAATGTGGGAGCAATTATATGTTCAATTAGATAAATTAGATAAACTAGCACAGGAACTCATACAACAGGAAGTACCGCAAGAGGAGTCTATTGTACTAACCTTAACTGATATAATGCTAGATAAGTCAGGTTGTTACGATGCATTTGCACTAGGCTATGATGTGGGAGAATCCCCGGCAGGGCATCTATATGTTTTGGCTCCTTTTGATGAAAACTTTACGGCTCAACAAGATGTGATATACGAAACCTTATAGAGTTGTTTTAAAGTGGTGATACTGGTGTTGTATTCTACCTAAAAATATAAGTGATATGCAGGAGAGAGACTATGGAAGATATGTATAAATTAGTCAAAGATTTCTTTAGTCATGATATGGATTTAGATGATTTATTTGATTCTGAAGCCATCATCTGGATTGATTGGCGCGAGGATGACGAAGATGTGGTTCGTTATTTCAATGATGTGATGGATGAGCCTATCCACATTCAAACTGTTAGTAATGGCAAGCCTTATGGAGACGATATTGTGTTACAAAAGGGCGATAAAGAACTGCAAATTCCTTACGGTGATGAGAAAGATCGGGATGTAACCATCAAATACTTCAACGACTTCGTTCAGCCTGACTATGAGGTGCGTTGGTTTACTGAAAGCCTTGGAAACGATACGCTTGGGTTTACCG
>OGCX01001026.1_pt1 | contig 10673 bp, 15 predicted proteins | sample 1570261 | NCBI WGS metagenome assembly OGCX01 (sample SAMEA2582161, study PRJEB24529) | metagenome | biome: Human gut stool | place: China | collected 2011 | reverse complement strand
TTTCAAGATCGTTTGAGTCCATTGCACGTTCTTGCAATTCTTTACGTTCATCCAAAGTATGCGATTGTTTTAACAATTCGTCCACCAAGGTTGTTTTCCCGTGGTCAACGTGGGCGATAATCGCAACGTTACGAATATCTTCTCTTAATTTTGTCATGATTTCCTCTATTTATTTCAAATTTATTTTCTAACTGAACGATTATACCACAATTTTAAGAAAATGGCATAACTCAAGTAAGTGTAAATGTTTTCAAAAGAAAATTACCTCCTTCTCTTTTCTTTTCAAAAATCCCGACTTGTGATAAGATAAGCTGGTATGCGTTTAGATAAATTATTGGCCCAAGAAAAAGTTAGTCGAAAAGCCATGAAACAGGCCATTCTAAAAAAAGAAATTTTGGTAGATGAACTTCCTGCTACTTCCCTTGCACAGAATGTTGATACAGGATTGCAAGAGCTGATTTTTCAGGGCAGAAAAATCCAGGGATATGAACACACCTATCTCATGCTTCACAAACCAAATGGTGTCGTGACAGCAAGCAAGGACAAGAAGCTCCCAACAGTCATGGATCTCCTCCCCCAGTCCCTTCAATCTGAGGAGCTCTATGCAATCGGTCGGCTGGATCGAGATACGACGGGGCTCCTTCTCTTAACGAATAATGGGCCGTTAGGTTTTCAACTTCTCCACCCTCAATATCATGTAAAAAAGACCTACCAGGTAGAGGTCAATGGGCCTCTGACTTCCGACAAGGTCCAAGAGTTTAAAGATGGCATTGTCTTTTTAGATGGAACGGTCTGTAAACCTTCTCAGCTTGATATTCTATCTTCAAGCTCAAGTCATAGTAAAGCCATCATCACCATAGCAGAAGGAAAATTTCACCAAGTCAAAAAAATGTTCCTCTCAGTTGGTGTCAAGGTAACCTCTCTAAAAAGAGTCCAGTTCGGAGATTTTATATTGGACTCTGAATTAGCAGAAGGTGAATATCGGTTATTGAAACAAGAAGAATTAGAAACTATTAAAAACTATTTAGAGAACAGTGGTTAAAACAAAAGAGGTAGGGACAAAGATCCCGACCTCACTTTTTATTAGCAATCAAACTTTGACGCGGTAGCTGATTGAACTTTTTGTTCGTCTTTTAGACTCCAAAAAGCTCCTAATCATCCTCGCGGGGCTGGGACTACGAAATCGAGACTTTGTCTATCGATTTCTGTCCCACCGCCTTTTTAATCTTCTTTAGCGTATGAATAGCATGACACCTAAAATAAAGTGAAGTGCAGAAATTACAATCCCTAGGATGGACAAATTTTTTTCTCTCTTATAGTCTAGTCCAGATTCTTTTTGATGTGAGTTAGCTAAGACTAGACCAATAATCCCCAAAATCAAACTTACCACTGGCGAAAGCAAACCAAGAATGATAGACAAGATACCTAAAACAAGTGACGCTTTTTTCTTTTCTTGCATATTCTAAAAACTCCTTAAATTTAATACAGATTCATTATACCACACAAAGAGATTTTATCTATTGTGTAATCAATTTTGTAGTATGTAAACTTCCCTCTGAGCCAAGAAGAATTAGACATGATTAAAAACTATTTAGAGAAGAGTAGATAAAACAAAAAAGCTTTAAAACTAAAGCTTTTTTGTTTTAATTAATTCTCGAAAGTTGTGAGATAAGTACGATACACATAAGTGCAGAAATCACAATCCCTAACACAATCCCTAAAATAGAGAGAATTTTTTCTGTCTTATAGTCTAGTCCAGACTCTTTTTGATGTGAATTAGCCAAGGCCAAACCAAAAATACCAAAAATAATACTTAACACTGGAAATCCAAAGGCAACTATAATAGATAGGATACTCAAAACAATTGGCGATTTTTTCTTTTCTTCTGTATTCATATTATAAACACTACTTAAATTTATTACAGATTCATTATCCCCCACAAAGAGATTTTATTTAATGTGCAATAAATAACCTTTCCCTTGAGCCGGGAAATATTAGAAATGATTGACACCTACTTCGAGAAGATTGTATAAAATAAAAAAGCTTTAAAAATAAAGCTTTTTTGTTAAAATCCTGATTAGTGCATCATTAAGATGAGTCCTGCAACCCAGTTAATCACAGAAACTACAATCCCTACGATATTAAGAATTCGTTCTGTTTTATAGTCTAATTCAGATTCTTTTTGATGTGAATTAGCCAAAACTAGACCAATGATCCCCAAAACGAGACCTACGATTGGAGATAGCAAACCAAGGACGATAGATAGGATACCTAAAACAAGTGATGGTTTTTTCTTTTCTTTCATCTTCAAAAAACTCCTTAAATTTTATACTAACAATTATACCATAAAAAGCCGAAACTTTATATTAAACATATGTGACAAGTTTTTTCACATTGTTAATTAGACTTCACCTTCCCAGTCCAAGAATCCAATCCATAAGAGAGGATATAGATTTCTGAAAATCCTTGTTTTTTCAAGTAAAGAGCTGTGTTTGTCACACGTTGAGCACGTTGATTTTCATACAGAAGAACAGGCTTATCCTTACGAAGAGCTGCTAAACTCGTCTTTATCTGCGTTGAAGGAATATTACGCGCTCCTAAGATATGCTTTCTGTGAAAATCTACTGGATCACGTACATCAATCAACTGTCCTGTCCGAATCAAAGATTCAAACTCTGCATTGTCTACAATTTTCGCTGCACGGCGAATACGAAGATAGTTGTATCCCATCCATGCCAACATTGCAACTATAAGTCCCCATAATACCAAAGTTACCATAATCTTTAATCTCCATTTTTTTCTAAATAGTCTAATTCTAACTTGTGCTCTCTACGAAGAATGGCTTCCGCCTCTAGGTAATCTAGCTTGTCCATCAAACCTGCATCATAGATTCGAGATAGTTCAATCTTCATCAATTCAATGTCATAGAGACGCTTGCCCATATAGACAATGATGCCGAACTGTTTGAGAAATTGTTGCACATCATAGAGTGTTTTCATAGCTTTCATTTTAGCAAAAATTCAGAGATTTTTCAATAGGTCCCATGGAAGACTTGCTTTTTACTGCTTACTAATTTTCTTGATACTCTGATATAGAAGATACCCAACAATCATTCCAATAAAATTCTGCAACACATTGTGAGGAATATCTGTCAGGGCTGCGCCCCAACCTTTCATCCAAGAAGTCGCACATGCATATCCAGCTACCATGAGAAAAGTTGCCAAAACTAATCCAAGCCACTGCCATTTTCCTTTAAAACCTGCAAAGTACCCCTGCAAACCATGGAAAAGCAAGCTGAAGAACATCCAATGAGGATAACCTGAGATTAGGTCAATAATGAAACCTCCTAGACCTCCGACAATAGCTCCTTCTCGTTTTCCATAATAAAAAGCAGTGAAGAAAATACCAGCATCTAAAAGAGTTAAGATTCCTGTTTGGGTTGGGATTTTGACAATATAACCTAAAACTACTGATAGAGCAGTAAGTATAGATAATAGGGCGATTTTACTTGTTTTGGTTTGCTTCATACTGTCTTACTCCATATTGATCTGCTTGTGCGATAGCACGGTAAACAAAGGCTTTAGAACTCTCAACCGCTGGTAATAGCTCCTCTCCCTTGACTAACTGACTAGCAATGCTTGAGGCAAAGGTACAACCAGCACCTGCATTTTGTCCTTCAATAACAGGATTTTCTAGAACTGTAAAGTTCTTACCATCATAAAATACATCTAATGCCTTATCTTGACTGAGGCGATTTCCGCCCTTAATAACCACAGCTGGAGCACCAAGACTATGTAGTTTTTGAGCTGCCTGCTTCATATCTTCTAAAGTTTCAATCTTTTGATCTGCAAGCAATTCAGCTTCAGGAATAATGCTTACCGAAATAATTCAAAGCGCGACAGACCAAATCAATTCTTGGCAAAGTTCACTAACAGCCACATCATGGGTTTCCTTACAAACCAATACAGGATCCAAAACTACTGGAACTCCTGGGCGCGATTTAATAAAGTTTAGAGCTTTCTCAGCCACACTCACTGTTGGCAAGAGACCAATTTTTATTCCTCCAAACTCAACTTTAGCAAGGCTATCCAACTCTTGTTGAAAGATTGTGTCATCCGTTGAAAAAACTTCAAAACCATTTTCCGTCAAGGCTGTTAAGCAAGTGACAGCTACAAATCCATGCAAACCATTTAAGGTATAGGTTGCAAGGTCTGCTGCAAGTCCACCACCACTAAAAATATCATTTCCTGAAAGTGCTAAAATACGATTATTCTTCATAACGAATCTCCTTTAAATATAATCCATTTGGCGCAGCAGTCGGGCCCGCCAACTGTCTGTCCTTTTTCTCCAAGATGAGGTCAATCTGCTCAATTGGCATCCGATTGTTGCCAATCTTAAGCAAGGTTCCAACCATATTTCGAATCTGCTTATAGAGGAAACCATTGCCAGAAAAAGTAAAGGTTAAAAATTGCCCCGTCTCATCAACCTTAAGGCTAGCCTCCGTAATTGTCCTTACCTTGTCCTCTACGCTAGTTCCTGATGCTGTAAAACCAGTAAAATCATGTGTTCCCTCTAGTTTTTTTACAGCTTCTTGCATCCGCTCCACATCGAGTGGATAAGGAAAGTGAGTAGTATAATGACGGCGCATAGGATTTTTTGGCCGTCCTCTATCTACGATAAACTCATAGGTCTTGCTATGTTTGGCATAACGACAATGAAAATCATCAGCCACTATCTCAATCGAAATGACATCGATGTCTTCAGGACTTTGAGTATCGAGAGCGAAACGAAGCTTTTCCTCATCCATCTGATAGGGGAGATCAAAGTGGATAACCTGCCCTAGCGCATGGACACCACTGTCCGTTCGCCCTGCACCATGGATACTAATGGCCTGCCCTTTATTTAATTTGGTTAAAGTTTTTTCAATTTCCTCTTGGACACTACGCGCGTGAGGTTGCCGCTGAAAACCAGCAAAAGCATAGCCATCATAAGAAATTATAGCTTTATATCTAGTCATACCTCTATTCTATCAAGAAATGACACAGACAACAAGTTTTAGAAAACAAAATTGTCCGGGGACGCTCCTTCGAAGTTATTTATGTTCTATCTGACCTTTTTCATGATGAATTTTCGCTCAGGATTTTCAATGGTTTGAACGACTTTAAATCCTTCTTTTTGATAGAGTTTTTTTGCTATTGGATTGGACTCAAAAACCGTTAGGGAAATACTTTCTATTTCTTCATTTTCAAACATTTTTTGAAGAAAGTACTGGAAAGCTTTTCGACCTAATCCTTTCCCCTGCCTATGAGGAGCTATGAGAAATCTTCCAACATGAAGATTTTTATCTTCTAGTTTGATTTTCTGTATGACGCCTATAAACTCTTCTTCAGCAAAAATGGAAAAAATTCCTTCCATCTTTTGTAAGGATTGGACAATCAAGGGATAAGAAATCTTCGGCCCCATCCATTGCTTCTGAAAACTTTCTCCCAAAGCATTAGACCAACGACAAATGACTTGGGCATTTTCTAACTGAAGGCCTTTTTCAAAGTGAATGTTCATATTTGCTCCTAAAACTCCTTCTCTATCCAACTATTATACTATTTCTCATATTTTTTCCGAATTAATAAGTATGATTCATCTTTACTTTTTTCTTGTTGGAAGCATTCTCGCTTCCTTTCTAGGTTTGGTCATTGACCGTTTTCCTGAGAAATCCATTGTCTTTCCTGCTAGTCACTGTGATTCTTGTCAAACTCGCTTGAGACCACTGGATCTGATTCCGATTATCTCTCAAGTGATTGGTTGCTTTCGCTGTCGTTACTGCAAGGCTCGCTATCCTGTCTGGTATGCCCTTTTTGAGTTGTCCCTAGGACTTCTCTTTCTGGCTTTTTCTTGCGATTTTTTAACTTTGGGGCAAATCATCCTGATCGCTGCTGGCTTAACCTTGAGCATCTACGACTTTCGCCATCAAGAATACCCCCTGCTAGTCTGGCTAATTTTTCACTTAATTCTCATGGTTTGCTGTGGCTGGAATCTAGTTATGATTTTCTTTCTTATCTTGGGAATTTTGGCTCACTTTATCAATATCCGCATAGGAGCCGGTGATTTTCTCTTTCTGGCTTCTTGTGCACTCGTTTTTACACTTACAGAAATATTGATTTTAATTCAATTTGCCTCTACTACAGGCATCCTAGCCTTTCTCCTACTAAAGAAAAAGGAAAGACTTCCTTTTGTGCCTTTCCTCTTACTGGCTGCTTGTCTGATTATTTTTGGTAAGCTACTGCTTCTCGTATAAAGTCAGCAATTTCTGCCACTTGACCTTCATGTAAAGCCTTAACAATTTTGGAACCGACGATGACGCCATCTGATACCGCATTAAAGCGTTCTACATCAGCCTGTGTGGATACACCAAATCCTGTCAAGACTGGAATGTCAGCCACTTGATGCAGTTGAGCCAAGTGCTTGTCCAAGTCATCTCGGTAATTTCCTGATTTCCCTGTGACCCCATTGATAGCAACAGCATATACAAAACCTTCAGCTCCCTCAATGAGTTCTTTTTGACGCTCAATTCCTGTCGTCAAGCTTACTAGGGGAATCAAGGCAATGTCTGTACCTGCCAAAAAGGGCTCTACAAAGTTAGCATGTTCATGAGGCAGGTCTGGGATAATCAAGCCCTTAACCGCTGTATCAGAAAGGTCTTTAACCAATTTCTCCACACCGTGCTGAAAGAGGGGGTTAAAGTAGGTCATGATGACAAGCGGAACCTCTGTTTCAATAGTTTTCAAGGCTTCAACCAAAGCCTGGGTAGAGGTTCCGCGAGCTAGACTGCGCAAGCCTGCTTCTTCGATAACAGGACCATCTGCAACCGGATCCGAGAATGGAACTCCTACCTCAATGGCAGATACCCCCAAGTCTTCTAAAAAGTGGATTGTTTCAGCTAGTCCATCCAAACCTTTTTCGTGATCTCCAGCCATGATATAAGGAACAAAAATGCCCTTTCCAGCTGCTTTAATAGCGTTCAATTTTTCTGTTAGTGTCTTAGACATGAGTTTCTCCCTTCTTTGCTGCATCTGCTTCCAAGCGGTCTTTGACTTGAACCACATCCTTGTCCCCACGACCTGATAGACAGACAATCATAGACTTGTCTGGTCCAAGTTCTTTGGCCAATTTCACTGCAAAGGCGATAGCATGACTAGACTCCAAAGCTGGGATAATCCCTTCCACACGAGACAAGAGTTGGAATCCTTCCAAGGCTTCCTCATCTGTCACAGGAACATAGGTCGCACGCTTGATATCGTGGTAATGAGAATGTTCTGGACCGATACCTGGGTAGTCCAAACCTGCTGAGATAGAGAAGGCTTCTAAGATTTGTCCATGGGCATCTTGGAGTACATCCATGAGAGAACCGTGGAGAACACCTGGACGACCCTTAGTCAAAGTAGCTGCGTGGTGCTCTGTATCCACACCTAGTCCTGCTGCTTCAGCTCCATACATAGCCACTGACTCATCTTCCACAAATGGATGGAAAAGCCCGATAGCATTCGAACCACCACCAACACAGGCTACTAGGGCATCTGGTAAATCTTGCCCTGTCAATTCACGGTACTGTTGTTTAGCTTCTCTACCGATAACACTTTGGAAGTCACGAACGATTTCTGGGAATGGATGAGGCCCCAAGGCAGAACCAAGGATATAGTGGGTATCGTCGATGTTAGCTACCCAAGAACGAAGGGCTGCATTGACCGCGTCTTTGAGCACGCGCGAACCATCTGTTACAGCTTCCACCTTGGCTCCCAAAAGTTCCATACGGAAGACATTGAGTGCTTGGCGTTTAACATCTTCCTCACCCATATAGATAGTACATTCCATGTTGAAGAGGGCTGCAGCAGTTGCAGTTGCTACACCATGCTGACCAGCACCTGTTTCAGCGATAATTTTCTTCTTTCCCATGCGTTTAGCCAGAAGAACTTGTCCTAAGGCATTGTTAATCTTGTGGGCGCCTGTATGGTTGAGGTCTTCACGTTTAAGGTAAATCTTGGCTCCGCCGATATGCTGGGTCAAGTTTTTTGCGTAGTAAAGGGGAGTTTCACGTCCTACATACTGGCGCAAAAGTTGGTTTAATTCCTCTTGGAAACTTGGGTCTGCCTGACTTTCACGATAAGCCTCTTCCAATTCCAATACTGCTGTCATCAATGTTTCTGGGACAAAGCGTCCACCGAATTTCCCGTAAAATCCATCTTTATTTGGTTCTTGATATGCCATGTTTTACCCTCTCTATAAATCTTCTAATCTTTTCATGATCTTTTTGTCCGTTTGTCTCTACCCCACTTGATACATCTACTGCATAGGGAGTAAAGTGTTGAATTGCTTCTTCTACATTATCTTCGTTAAGTCCACCTGCGATGAAGAAAGGCTGAGATAGTTCTGTCGTATCCAGTTGCCCCCAATCAAATGCTTGGGCGCTTCCTGCGACTGGTGCGTCAAAGAGTAGATAATCTGCCTGAGAATTGGGTACATGTCCATCCCCGTCTACTTGAACAGCCTGAATACTTGCACAAGGTAAATTCTCAAATAAATCATCTGCCACTCGACCGTGAACCTGTACCAAGTCCAAGCCAACTTTATCAATCGCTTCTAACAGTTCTGCCCGACTGGGTGAAACAAATACTCCAACCTTCTTTACATCTACAGGAATGAGCTCAGCCAACTCAGCAGCCTCTTCCAAGGTCACCTGTCTTTTACTAGGTGCAAAGACAAAACCGATGTAGTCGGCTCCTGCCGACACAGCTGCTTCTACTGCTCCTTTTGTCGATAATCCACAAATCTTAACCTTTGTCAATTTGCAACTCCTTGATTCTCTGGGCTACATCTTCTGCCTGCATGAGAGCCGTTCCCACCAGAATTCCGTTAAAGTATGGTGCTACTCGCTCTGCATCCTGCCCTGTGAAAATAGCAGATTCGGAAATGTACAAGCAATCGTCCTTGAAGTATTTAGCCAAGTCTACACTGGTCTGCAAGTCGACTTCAAAGCTGGTTAAATTGCGATTGTTGACACCGATAATTTGAGCACCGAGTCTGTGAGCCACTTCTAGTTCAGCTAGATTATGAGTTTCCACCAAGACTTCCAGACCAAGCTCTGTCGCGTAGTCATAGAGTTCCTTGAGACGTTCTTCTGATAAGGCCGCTACGATGAGCAAGATGACGGTCGCACCTGCATTGCGAGCACGGATGATTTGCTTTTCATCGATAATAAAATCCTTATTCAGTGTCGGAATCTGTACCTGACTGGAAATCTCACGAAGATAATCCAAATGACCTTTGAAGAAAACTTCATCTGTCAGAACAGAAATCATAACAGCACCGTTAGCCTCGTAAGTCTGGGCCTGTTGAACGATATCCACATCCAAGTTGATATCACCCATACTTGGACTCGCCTTCTTGACCTCTGCAATAATTTGCAAACGGTCTTGGTGATTTTTTAAATATTCACTCAATCGATAAGTTTGACGCAAGGATTGAAGCTCCTCTCGCTCCATCTTTTCAACTTCATGCGCCTTTTGCTCTAGGATACGTGATAAAAATTCCTGACTCATCTTTGATACTCCTGTAATAGTCTGAGTTTTTCAAGGGCCTTACCACTGGCAATCACTTGACGTGCCAATTCAACTCCGTCCTTGATACTGTCTGCTTTACCATTGGCATAGAAACCGAGACCTGCATTTAAGACTGTTGTTTCCAAGAATGGACTTGGTTCGTTATTGAGAACGCTAACAAGGATGGCTGCATTCTCATGAGCATTTCCTCCACGAATGTCTTCAATAGCAATGCGTTCCATTTCCAAATCTTCTGGAGTAAAGGTTGATAAAGTAATTTCACCATTTTCAAGAAGGGCAATGCTGGTAGTTCCATTCAAACCAGCTTCATCCAATCCTTCTGGACCAGCTACTACAATAGCACGTTTGCGACCCATGTTTTTCAAAACCTGAGCAGTACTTTCCAGAAGTTCAGGACGACTGATCCCTAGAAGCTGTGTTTCCAAGACCATTGGATGGATGAGCGGTCCTGTCAAATTCATGATGGTTGGAATTCCCAATTCCAAACGAGCTGGCATGATGTATTTCATAGCCGGGTGCATATTTTTGGCAAAGAGAAAGACGATTCCTGTTTGGTCAAATACCTTACCCAATTGTGATGGTTTAAGGTCAATGTTGATTCCCAAAGCTTGCAAGACATCTGCTGACCCAGATTTAGAAGAAATAGAGCGATTTCCATGTTTGGCCATGTGGATTCCTCCACCTGCCAAGACAAAAGCTGCAGTTGTTGAGATATTAAAGCTAAATGACTTATCTCCACCTGTACCACAGTTATCCATAGCATCTTGAATATTTGTTGGAATGTGTTGGGCATGTCCTCTCATGACTTGAGCGAGTGCTGTTCTTTCTTCAGGTGTTTCTCCCTTCATCTTAAGGGCTAAAAGGAGTGAAGCGATTTGTGCTTCTGTCACTCTCCCTGTTACGATGCGTTCGATTACATCTGTCATTTCAACACTTGATAGATCTTCAAAGTTCGCTAATTTTTCAATAATTTCTTTCATTTTGTGTTCCTCACTTTACAACTTTCTCGATGAAATTCTGAATAGAAGATAGGCCATCTGGCGTTCCAATACTTTCTGGATG
>OGCX01001023.1_pt1 | contig 10678 bp, 7 predicted proteins | sample 1570261 | NCBI WGS metagenome assembly OGCX01 (sample SAMEA2582161, study PRJEB24529) | metagenome | biome: Human gut stool | place: China | collected 2011 | reverse complement strand
CCCACTCCAGCCGCCCCAGCAACTCCAGCCGCAGCCAACGGCGCAACCGTATTCACACCCTCAATAACCGGCGTTCCTCCAGCAGCAATAGTGGCAATATCTTTACGGAACTGCGCTGCAGTGCCGTAACGTTGTGTGCGATCTTTCGCCATCGCTTTAGCACAAACATCATTCCAAATAGGAGCCAGCGCTGGAATAACCTCGGTTGGCTTCGTAGCCACTTCACTCACATGCTGGTAAGCAATAGCCACAGCGGAGTCACCCGTAAATGGTGGGCGACCAGTCAGCATTTCATAGAGCACGCAGCCTGCGGAATACAAGTCAGAACGGGTATCTACCACTTCGCCGCGAGCCTGTTCAGGGCTCAAATATTGTGCAGTTCCCACAACGCCTTGGTTTTGAGTCAGCGTTGTGGCGGAATCATCAAGCATACGGGCAATGCCAAAGTCCATCACTTTAACCGCGCCCTGCTCGCTAATCATAATATTGCCCGGCTTAATATCGCGGTGAATAATGCCCATGCGGTGCGAATATTCCAAAGCATTGAGCATACCAAGCATAATCTGGCTGGCATCGCGCTGGTTTAGTGCGCCATTTACTTTCAAAATATCGCGCAGGGTTTGTCCCTTCACGTATTCCATCACAATATACGGCACACGCACGGTACGACCAGTATCAGGGTCGGTAATCTCTTCCTCATCAGTATCGAAAATAGATACGATATTCGGATTATTCAGAAGAGCAATCGAGCGCGCTTCTAAGTGGAAACGCTTAAGGAAGGTCTGATCGTTTGCCAAATCTGAGCGCATAATCTTGATGGCTACAGTACGTCCCAATCGGGTGTCAATTCCCTTACGCACTTCTGCCATGCCACCGTGTCCAATCAGATCGCCAACGGTGTATCGTCCATGGGAGAGAGTCGATGGTGTAAAAATACTCATCGTTCACCTTCCTTCGCGTCTGCTGTATGAATTAAGTCTGTTGTATATATGAATCGTGGATAATGTTCTTCGCTACGTATGATGCGCGGCGGTACCGTCTCTTGTGGAGCTGTTGTTTCGCGCCATTTGTGGGAGCTTTCATACGGATACGGGTCGTAATCTTTCGAAGATTCCAAAGCCTCATGGTCGAGTAATCGACGCTCAATTTTGGCTAAAGTCCGCGAAATAACTAACGCATTCTCAGGACGATCTGCAGGATTCTTCGCAAGCATACTCAAAATAAATTCGCCCAGCTGCCAGTCCACAGAATCAGGCAGAGGAGGAACAGGCTCATTCACATGCGCGGCAGCAATATCAACCGGTGTTTTACCTGTAAATGGGCGATGTCCGCACAAGCCTTCATAGGCAACCACTCCCAAAGAGTAGAGGTCAGATTGCGGGGTAGCCTGCTGTCCCTGAGCTTGCTCAGGAGAAATATACTGTGCAGTTCCCACAACCATGCCATCTTGCGTAATTTGACCTTGATCAGTGGAGTAGGAGACACCAAAATCAGTAATTTTTACCTCTCCGGTGCGCGAAACCATAATATTTGCAGGCTTCACATCGCGGTGAATAATACCGTGAGAATGAGCTACGAATAATCCTCGAGCTGTTTGAATCAAAATAGGCAAAAGCTCAGTAGCAGGCATAGCTCCGCGCTTCTTAAAAATCTCCGACAAACTTGGGCTAGGCACATACTCCATAATCAAATACCCAATGCCGTTGTCTTCGTAATATTCAAAAAGCGCAGCAATATTAGGATGAGCCAAATTCGCGGAATTTCGTGCCTCAGCGCGCAAACGACGAAGCTTGGAATCATCTACGGTTAAATCGGCGCGCATTGCTTTAATAGCCACATCGCGGTTAATTTCCATATCCTGACCGCGCCATACTTCGCCCATGCCGCCTTGAGCTAACCGCTTGTCTAAGCGGTAGCGACGATGAATTAACTGTCCTTCTACTAGTTTCATGCGAGGTACTCCTGGATAAGAGAACGCATAATTGGTCCCGCCTCTTGAATGCCATAGCCAGATATGCCGTGCAAAACAACACTAATAGCAATTTTTGGATTACCATCAGCAGGAGCAAAGCCCATCATCCATCCATTATTAGTTCCGTTACCTAGCTGTGCGGTTCCTGTTTTCGCGGCAATAGGTACAGAATTCATTTTAAGAGTTGGCGTATCGTTATCGACTACCGAGCGCATCATGCTAGTCAGGTTAGCGGCTGTTTGTGAGCTAAAAGCATTCGACAAAACAGTGGTGCTACGTTCTGAGATAACCGATAAATCACTGGCTCGCACAGAATCAACTAAAGTAGGCTTCACCATCACGCCATTATTTGCCACAGTAGAAGCAATCATTGCGTTAAGCAATGGAGTTGTTGTTACATCCGCCTGACCAATAGAGCTTAAAGCCAGCTTGTCAGGGCTCAAATTCGTAGGGAATTGAGATGCTACAGCCGTCATAGGCAAGCCAAGGCTGTCAGAACCATCAATATTAATCGTGTTTCCATAGCCAAGCTTTTTAGCCATGGCGTTGATTTTATCTTTACCTAAACTTACTCCCAACTGCGCAAAAGCAGTATTAGAGGAGTAGGTGAGAGCATCATTCAAAGAAATTTGCCCGTTCACGCCATTACCCTGATATGTTGCGTTTGGCAAGTTCGTTTCTGTTCCTGGAAGTGTGTATGAAGCTCCAGCTGGAATCATGGTATCTGGGTTGTATTCACCTGACTCCAAAGCTGCTGCAGCCACCACAACCTTAAAAGTTGATCCTGGAGAGTAGAGCTGACGGGTAGCGCGATTAATCAGCGGACTAAAAGCGCTCTGCGTCAACGACGAATAGGTATTGGATACAGCAGATGTGTCGTGGCTAGCTAGAGCATTCGGATCGTAGCTTGGCGTAGATGCCATTGCTAAAATACGTCCTGTTGTTGGCTCCATAGCAACCACTGCGCCATCATAACCGCCTTGTTCGAGCAGATTATATGCCAAAGTTTGTAGCTTAGGATTGATGGATGTGGTAATAATAGCGCCAGAGTTTTTTGCGCCCGTCAGCAAGTTATGCAATTTAGAGAGCCACAGCGAACTTGAATCACCCGTAAGCTGGATATTACGCGAAGCTTCTAAACCGCGATCTGCACGTACAGATACAGAGACATAACCGGTAACAGGAGCATAAACTGGACCGTTTGAGTATGAACGCTGATACTTAAAAATATCTTGCGACTCAGCCGAACTGCTCAGAACGCTGCCATCGCTAGCTAAGATAGAGCCGCGCGGTTGAGCATATTCATGATATAGAGCGCGGGTATTGCGTGGATCAGCGTTGAGCGCTTCTGCTCGTACGACCATAAGAATGCTTGACGAGATACCGAGAACCACGAAAAGAGAAATAACAACGTAGTAAATATGACGCACTGTGCGGTTCATTGTTCTTCTCCTTTCTGTACAACGCTGATTGTTTCTGAAGTTAGGGCGCGAGGCGCTGATTGCTGTTCACGTGTTTTCTTTTCGTTTACAGCTTCGAGGGCGAGCGAGAGGGTATCGAATCCCATTTCTTCTTCAGGTTTATTGCCTTGATGAGAAATAATGAGCAGCATAGTTGCCACAATCCAGTTCGCAATAAGGCTGGAACCACCCGCTGCCATATAAGGCAGTGTTAAACCAGTCAGTGGAATAACTAAAGTAATTCCACCTACTACTGTAAATACTTGAAAAGCCATAGTAAAGACGAGGCCTGAAGCCAAAAGCTTGCCAAAGCCATCCTTAACTTTTATAGCGGTAATAATGCCTGTGCCAATAATCGCAATATATATAGCAAAAATAGCAAAAACACCTACTAAACCAAGTTCTTCGCCTAAAGAGGAGAAAATAAAATCAGAATTAGCTAAAGGAGTCAATGCCGGATATCCCTCGCCTAAACCAGTGCCTAATAATCCGCCGGATGCTAAACCAAAAATACCAGTAACAAGCTGTTGAGAGCCGCCAGGAGCTGTATAGACGCGCTGATTAAAGGGGTTCAGCCATGCATCAACACGATTTTCCACATGACTAAACAGATGTACTGCGGCAAAAGCGGCAGCGAGGAAGAAGATAAGACCAATAATAATCCAACTGATACGTCCTGTTGCTACATACAGCATGCACACGAACATAGCAAAGAACAGCAGCCCCGTTCCCAAATCTTTTTGCAGAACAAGAACGCCCATACAAGCTGCCCACACCACAATAATAGGACCAAAATCGCGCAGTCGAGGCAAATGCATAGCGCCAATCTTTTTACCGCCCACAGCAAGCTGGTCGCGGTGGTCAAACAAATAAGAGGCGAAGAAAATAGCCATAAAAAGCTTGGCAAATTCAGCTGGCTGAATGCTATGTCCTGCTACGCGAATCCAAATACGAGCGCCATTAATAGAGGCTCCTACACCTGGAATCATCGGCGAAAATAACAAGAACAAGCCAATAATCATGGAAATATAACTGAATTTTCTAAAGACCCTATAGTCTTTAATACTAAAAAGCAGAACGCTTGCTAAGCCGAGCGCCAAAATAAGCCACAGAACTTGGTTCGCGCCGGCAGAAGTTTCGCGGTCTAACGTAACGTTTTCGTAGTCAATACGGATGATTTCCATACATCCAATAAGGCTCAGCAAAACAACGCCAAAGAAGAAGTTCTGATTGGCGTATGGTTTAACCGTAAGCAGCACAACCCACAGCACCAAGCAGAGCACGGCGACAATAGCTAAAGAGATGCCATAGCGCGATGGAATATGTCCGGCAACTTTTTCGAACATCTGCATAAAACCCATAACGCTTAAAGCGGCGACGAGCAGAAGAAGTACTAAGCGATGGAAGAACTCAGATTTATCAGTTTTCATCTGTGCCTGCCTGTTCGCTGCTCTTATTATCTGTGTCTTTACTGTTCTCGGTACTCTTTTCGGTACTGTTTTCGTTCGCGCTCGACGCTTGCTTTTGAATGCTTGTTATAGTATTGCGCGCATCCTTGTAGTTCTGCGCCTCAATTCCCTTGCTAATGCGATCTTGCCAGCCTTGAGGAAGGTCGCGCATGTCTACATTAGTTTTTTCGAGAACGTGATTTAAGGAGTATCCGAAAACATCCGTATTCACGCCCTGATAAATGGCTACTTGACCGTTGAAATCTTTAATAAAGTAACGGCTTTGACTCCAGTTATATGTGAGCCAGCAACCGATACCTGCTGCAATAATAGCTGCAACGGTAATAACGAACCAGATAATACGGCGTATGCGGGTAGAGCGATGCTGATTATGAGCATCCGTGATTTTTTGCACCTTCATAGCATCCCTTACATCGGGATCATGAGGATCGTCAACCACTGAGCCGTCATGCTTCGTAACAACTGGAATTTCGCCTGTTGCTTCTATAATGCCATCGGCATCGTTCTCGTTATTCAGCATGGTATTAGGGCGTACAATACGCTCAATCTCATAGCGCGCATCGAAATCATCAGCAATTAAGTCGTTGTGTTCATGCTCATGAATTGTGGCAACGCCAAATAAGGTATCGGCATCTTCGGAGTTCTGCTCTTTGGATTCATGCGCTTTGGCGGTGAGCTGAGCTGCTCGCACAGCAGGAGATTGCAAAATATCGTCTGGCACGAAACGAGGCGCAATGGCTACGAGCATATTGAGAGTATCTGCAATAGGCTGCGGTTGTGTGCTTACCGCGCCAGCAATTAAGCACATTTCATCGGAAGAATTCGATAATGCTGTAGGAATATTCTCGTCATCGGCGCTATAGGAATCGGCAATAACTACAGAAATATTATCGGTGCTACCGCTTTTTTCCGCTAAACCTACTAAGGTTTGCGCGCATTCTTGGGCGTGAGGATGAGTAAGAAGAATATCGCGTAAAGATTCATCGCTGACCACGCCGCTTAAACCGTCAGAACATAACAGCCAGCGGTCGCCCCGTTGCGCGCGGCGGATGGAAATATCTGGACGAGGATCAATATCGAAATCACCCAAAACGCGCATAACAACATTGCGCTGAGGATGGGATTTGGCTTCATCAATCGTAATGCGTCCAGCATCAATTAAATGCTGCACATAAGAGTGATCTTTAGTAACGCGCACAATTTCGCTATCTCGCACAAGGTAAGCGCGTGAATCGCCAATATGAGCAATAACCCAATATTCTCCTACCAGAGCAATAGCGGTAACAGTAGTGCCCATACCAGAAAGGGCTTTTTCACGGCGTGCTTTGCCCACAATAGCGTCATGCGCAGCAATAATGGAGGTGGTGAGCATACTTGCTACATCGTCCACAGCCTTCGACGGGTTGGTAACAAGAGGAATATTCTCAATATGCGCTAAAGAACGAATAGCAATTGTGGAAGCAGTGTCTCCGCCAGCGTGACCGCCCATACCGTCGCAAACAGCAACCAGACGTGCGCCTGCAAAAGTAGAATCTTGATTATCTTTGCGTACTAAACCAATATCGGAGACTGTGGTGGAAATCATGTGTAATGCCACGGGCTACCTCAATTCAAACGTGGTAGCGCCAATGCGCACAGGAACTCCTGGCGGAAGTAGACATACGCTGTGAATCGGCTGATCTGCAACTTTTGTGCCATTAGTGGAATTCAAATCTTCTACAGCCCACTGATTGGAAGCTGTATCGAAGAAAATGCGAGCGTGGTGAGAGGACACAAATTCATCATCCAGCACAATATTATTATCTGCTGCACGCCCTAAGGAAATAGATCCAGCGCTTAACGGCATGGTAGTGCCTGACAGTGGGCCATCAATAATGGTGAGCACTGCTGGCTCAGGCGCGTTCGTTGCGTTCGTTGGATTCGATATGTGAGCGGTGGCTGGAGTTGCTAATGTTCGTGTGTTTGATGGCACACCATCTTGTGCAGGAACTACCACAGAACCATTCGCTCCCACCGCTACCATGTGTTTATCGCGCTCGCGATTAGAACGACGTTTCGAACGATGTGGTGCTAAAGACACAACATCGCGGTTAATCGCACGCACGGCTAGCCATACGAAAAGCCATAAGCCAATCAAAAAGCCGTACTTTAGTATGGCAAAAGTTAAATCAGTCATAGTACTAAAAGAGTCTACTCCGTGGCTGCACTAGACCAGAACAGGATGCGTGTGCGACCAATAGTAATAGTATTTCCATCCAGAAGTGTAGCAGCCGGAGTCTGATGTCCTTCAACATATGTGCCGTTGGTAGAGCCCATATCGCGTGCAACAACGCCGCTATCGGTAATATCGATTTCCAAATGATTGCGAGAGATACCTGGATCATCAATAACAATATCGCTGGTAGAACCGCGGCCGATAACTGTTTTTGGAGCGGTGAGCAGGTACTGGCGGCCGTTAATCTCGAGTACTGGGCAGTCCTTGGTGCTGTTATTCGTGGTTAGAGGTGCGGCGTTACCCTGCACGGATTCGGAGGACACCGAGAAGTCGCTCTTAGTCAAGGTGAGGTCTTCCTCGAAGATGACCACAACTGGGCCAACGAAAGCGTAGTGCTGACTTTCTGCATACTTCGTGAGGTTGTCGGCCAATTCATTGGCTAAGGTCTCGCTGCCCCACTTCTCGATGTTATCGAAGTCTGGGGTAGATAGCTTAATACGGTACTCGTTCGGAGCAACCGTGCGGTCTCGACCCACACTCATACTTTGAGAATCAATTTCGCGCTCCAAGGCGCTGGATAAATCGACTGGCTGCAAATCTTTAGAGCCGAAACGAGAGAATGCGCCCTCAACAGCGCCTTCAACACTCTTTTCCAAGCGATCAAGGAATCCCATCGTGTCCCCTTCATAGAGTTCTTACGCGTTTCTTACGCGTTCGCGCGATATTCACGTCGTAGAGCTTCGCGGTTATTGTTCTAAATGCGCACGGCTCCACCGTATTGTCTCAACTTCTTACATTTGTAGTGCAAAACGCTCGGAGTTGGGGATTTTTCCCAGCATTCTTACACGCCCAACACAACTTACTGGGTTGCGCGGTGATTTGCGGCGGTGTTTGTCTGCGGATGGCGTGAGGGGTGATTGACTTTACAGCTCGTTTTCCACGACCGTGTGAGGTGCTGTTTTTGGTCGCGGGTGGCGAGTTGTAAAGTCAATCACTTTCCACGCCATGATTTTGGTCCCAAATCGCGTTTTTGCAGCCGTAGGAGACGATTCTCTTTTCAGCTCACTTTTCACGCCACCAGAAAAGCTGTGGCGAGTAACTCGCTCGTATCAGATTGCTCACCACAACACAACCAGTACTCACACACCAAAATCCACCAAAAACACGCGCATAGTTGGAATATTTATATTGCGTAATCGAAATCGGGCTATTATAAAAGGCATAAGGGAAGTGGGAGCGCCGCAAGCGTACAAGTGTCGCAAGCGCCCAAGCAAGCGTACGCAAACACGCACACAAGACGCAAAGAGATGGAGTACAAGGAGTAGTGATGACCATGGTGCAACTAGATGAACGCGCTGCGAAGTTTGGCGTCACTTTCCTGGACGACACGTCCGACGAATCCTACAGTATCGGCATGCGTGGTGTGGAAGCTGTGCTCGAAGCGTCTACGCGCGAAGGGTGGCTCGATGTCGCGACCTCAGAAGACTTTAACGGTCTTGCTGCGGCCCCAACCCCAGTCGTCGCAGAAAACGGCAACAAGCTACATTACGTGCACTACCTGAGCCGCAATCCGCAAGAGAATACGCCGACCATCGTCATTTTGCCGGGCTTTACGGAAATGATTGATCATTTTATGGAAGTGGCGTACTACTACTGGCAGGCGGGTTTCGATATCTACATTCTGGAACACCGCGGTCAGGGTCGTTCGCCACGCGACGTGGCAAATCTCGGCCTTATCTGGATTGACGATTTCCGTCGCTACGTTGCGGATGCCGAAAAGTTAATCCGCACCATTGTGCGCCCTCATGCGCAATCCATCTTTAGCAAGGAAGCCCCAGTATATGTGTACGGTCATTCGATGGGTGGCGGTATCGCGGCAGCACTGGCTGAGCACGCACCAGATTTGGTCGATAAGTATGTTCTCACCGCACCAATGATCGCCTCGCTTAGTCCGCTGTCTCCATCACTTACCAAGCTTTTCGCGAACTTGGGCGCGTTCTTTGCGAGCAAGAAGCAGATTTTCGTGCACCCGGATAAAGAATTCAATCAAACTTTCGACGAGGAATACGCTAAAGGGCTCAGCCACGCGCGCGCGGTCTGGCTGCACAAGCGCCGCCTGATGCTGGAGACGAATCAAATGTACGCAGCCTCGTATAACTGGGTGAAGCAGAGCCTTAAGCTCAACGCCTACCTGCAGAACCAGCAGAACCGAGAGCGCATAACCGCGCCTATGCTGCTGTTCCAAGCCGAAAACGATGCGTGGGTGAGCGACGAACAGCAGGACGCGTTCATTGCGGGCGCAACGAACACGACGATTAAGAAGGTGCGCATGAACGGTGCGCGTCACGAGCTCGAGGCTGAGCAAGCGCAGGTTGTGCGCGATATGGTCGTAGCGATGTTGGAGTTCCTCACAGCCGACAAAGCGTGACACTTCCCAGTAATCTGACACTTTGCGATGATTCTGTGAAATCGCTCAGGCCGCTTGATTTGCCTTGTTTTACAAGTCGCGCAAGCCTTTTAGCCGCGAGAAAACAAGCAAATGCTTTGCGCTGCTGTGAGTAGTATGGCGTAGAACGCGCAGAAACATTGGAAACGGTGAGAGAGGACGCACGTGTGGGCAATACTGTGGCATGATCTTAAGAAGATTTTTACGAATCCTGTGGCCATTATTATTACCATTGGCATCACAATTCTTCCGTCTGCCTATGCATGGCTCAACATTATTTCCAACTGGGACCCGTACGCGAATACGCGGCACATTTCTGTGGCCGTCGCCAACCTCGACGCGGGTGCTAGCTCGCAGCTGACGGGCGAGGTGAATGTGGGTGAGCAGGTCGTTTCGCAGCTCAAAGAGAACGATCAGCTCGGCTGGACCTTCGTCAAGACCAGGAAAGAAGCGGTCGAGGGGGTTGAGTCAGGCCGTTATTATGCCGCGGTCGTTATCGATAAGAACTTTTCGCGCTCTCTCGTGCGTATGATCACTTCCGGCGGCAGCAGGCCGGAGCTCAACTATTACGTGAACGAAAAACTCAACCCGATTGCGCCAAAAATCACGGATTCGGGCGCAACGGCTCTCGATAACCTGCTCAACGCCGCGTTTATCGGTACTGCGAGCACGGCTGTGTCTGATCAGCTGAACATCTCAACCGATAAAGCCAAAAGCTTGATTGAGGGCGCGCATGCGAAGACTATTTCCAAGCTCGACGACCTTATGACGACGCTGAGCGAGACGACAGACGGCTTAGAACACGCTCGCACAGCGCTCGATGAGACAGTGGGTAAGACGCACAGCGTGCAGCAGGCGGTAAACGATACGAAAGCCGCGGTTGATTTAGCGCGAAAAGCCGCTGATCAGGCCGCGCGAACCGCGTCAGCAAGCTCTACGGCAGCCTCTGGTTTTTCGAATAACGCGGCCGGAAACCTAGCGTCCAGCTCGGCATCGCTGTCTTTGCCGGGCGTGCAAGCGGGTCAAGCGGGAACGACCATGAGCTCCTCGCTCTCTACAGCGAATGCGGATGTGGCTACGGTTAACGCGCGTCTGAACACGTTGCTCGCCAAGAAC
>OGCX01001019.1_pt1 | contig 10690 bp, 9 predicted proteins | sample 1570261 | NCBI WGS metagenome assembly OGCX01 (sample SAMEA2582161, study PRJEB24529) | metagenome | biome: Human gut stool | place: China | collected 2011 | reverse complement strand
TGCGTTTCCTGAGGTATAGCGTTCTGCACAACCTCGCAAACCGCAACCACAGGTATCGCCATCAGACACCATTGGCAAGTGGCCAAATTCTGCAGCCATACCGTAGGATCCACGGAAAAGCTTACCATCGATAACGATAGCTCCACCTAAACCAGTACCCACAGTGAGGGCAACCATGTTCTTGTGGCCCTTACCTGCGCCATGAACGAATTCACCCCAACCAGCACAGTTTGCATCGTTTTCTACAACGACTGGAACTTTGTGATCAATAAGTGCTTCGATGCGATCTGCTAATGGGTAGTTCACCCAGCCGCTAATATTAGCTGCGAAGCTAATAGTGCGACGATCTTCCTTTACATTACCTGCTGCAGAAATTCCAATGGCAACAATGTCTTCGAAAGACTTAGATGCTTCCAGGTAAAGATTTGCAATATGCTCATCGATGAGCTCTGCTTCTTCTGGTGTTGGAGACGTCCACTGGCGTACGATGACATCGTTTTCATCACACAAGCCAACGGCAATCTTAGTACCACCAATATCAACTGCTAACGAGTGCATTATTCCTCCATTTATGTAGCTCCCGCCATACCCTGTCACTCTATCACGAACACTAGGCGAACATGCATGATGTGCGAGTGGGACATCTAAGTTGCATAAAATGCATATAAAAAAGTCGGAAGAAATCTTCTTCCGACTTTTATGCCTATGAGCTTTTACTTCTCATTCTTACCGTGGCACATCTTATATTTGCGTCCTGAACCGCATGGGCATGGCGCATTCTTTGGAGTACCTTCAAATACGCGACCATCAGACCATGGGCTGTGCAGCTCTTCACTCTTTGGACGTTTGCTAGCAGGTACTTTTCCTTCAGCATGGCTGATAGGAGCAGCACCAGTTACATGGCCTTCATAAGAATGAGACACACGCTCAGAAGACTCAGTATCTTCGGAATCTTCGTCTTCTTCAATTTCTTCATCGCTTGCAGCGTCTTCAGTTGGAGCAGAGTAACTTAAGGATTCTTCAGGAACTTCCTGATTCTCAACAGCTTCATTCTCCTCGGCTTCGCGAGCAATCAACTCCAAATCAATATTGAAGAGTAACTGTACAACCTCTTCCTTAATAGAATCAACCATAGAGTTGTACATCTGGTAGCCTTCTCGCTGGTATTCCACCAGAGGGTCGCGCTGACCCATACCGCGCAAACCGATACCGTCCTTGAGATAATCCATCTCGTAGAGGTGTTCACGCCACTTACGATCCATAACTGCCAAAACAACGCGACGCTCAATAGTACGCATCGCTTCATCGCCTACAATCTTCTCGTTGGCTGCGTACTTTTCTGTCAGCTTATCGGCAACCAGCTCTGTAAGCTTTGCACGTGCCTTATCACCCTTAAGCTTACCAAGTTCACTCTTGAGCTGTTCTTCATCAAACTCAAGAACAACAATAGATTCAAGAGCCTTCCACAGGTCGCTAAGATCCCACTTAGCAGGAACATCTACGCCCTTTGTTGCACCCTGAACATAGGATGCAACAACATCGTGAATAAACTTCGTAATGTCGGAGGAGATATCAGCACCCTGCAACACAGCCTGGCGTTCCGAATAGACAACAGTACGCTGCTTATTCATAACATCGTCGTACTTCAACACATTCTTACGTGTTTCGAAATTACGAGATTCAACAGACTTCTGAGCATTACGCACACCATTCGATACGCTCTTATGCTCAATAGGCTCGCCTTCTGGCATGCCCTTAGCCATAACACGAGCAACAAGCTGAGTGTTGACAAGACGCATCAAATTGTCTTCCAAAGACAGGTAGAAGCGAGATTCACCAGGATCACCCTGACGACCAGAACGACCACGCAACTGATTATCAATACGGCGAGATTCATGACGTTCAGTACCGAGCACATACAAACCGCCCAGTTCCTTCACTTCTTCATGCTCATCCTTTGCCTGCTGCTTCATCTCATCCAAAGCTGCAGGCCATAAGCGCTCATACTCTTCTGGAGTGTCTTCTGGAGAATATCCCTGAGCCTTCAACTTTGCATCAGCAAGGAACTCAACGTTACCGCCGAGCATAATATCTGTACCACGACCAGCCATATTGGTTGCCACAGTTACAGCACCTTTACGACCAGCAACAGCAACAACAGCAGCTTCTGCTTCGTTGTGCTTAGCATTGAGTACCTTGTGAGGAATATTCACCTGATCAAGCAAGGTAGACACCAACTCAGAGGATTCCACAGACGAGGTACCCAGCAAAATAGGCTGACCCTTTTCGTGACGTGCTGCTACATCCTTAACAATGGCAACAAGCTTTTCCTTCTGAGTGCGGAAAATCAAGTCATCCTGATCCATACGAATCATAGGTCGGTTAGTTGGGATTGGGATAACACCGAGCTTATAAGTATTCATAAATTCTGCAGCTTCAGTTTCTGCAGTACCCGTCATACCAGCTAACTTATCGTACATGCGGAAATAGTTCTGCAAAGTAATTGTAGCGAAAGTTTGGTTTTCTGCCTGAACCTCTACACCTTCTTTAGCTTCGATAGCCTGATGCAAACCTTCGTTGTAACGACGGCCATGAAGCATACGTCCGGTGTGTTCGTCAACAATGAGAACTTCGCCCCCCTGAACAACATAATCCTTATCGCGCACGAAGAGTTCCTTCGCACGGATAGCATTATTCAGATAGCCAATAAGCGCAGTATTTGCTGGCTCATACAGATTATCGATTCCTAAGAAATCTTCAATCTTCGCAATACCGGAGTCGAGAATACCAATAACTTTCTTCTTCTCGTCCACGTCATAGTCTTCGTCTCGGTTGAGCTTGAGCACGAGCTTAGCAAACTGGCGATACCAGCGGGTCACATCTCCCTCAGCTGGTCCAGAAATAATCAGAGGAGTTCGAGCCTCATCAATCAAAATGGAATCGACTTCATCGACAATAGCAAAGTGGTGTTCACGCTGAACAAGGTCAGACTTATTCCATGCCATGTTATCTCGCAGATAATCGAAGCCGAATTCATTATTCGTACCATAGGTAATGTCGGCATTGTACTGCTTGCGGCGCTCTGCTGGAGACTGATCCGTTAAGATGCAACCAACCTTCATATCCAGAGCACGGAATACACGTCCCATCAATTCGGACTGGTAGTTAGCCAAGTAATCGTTCACGGTTACCACGTGAACACCCTTACCACTTAATGCATTCAAATAGCTTGGCAAGGTTGCAACCAACGTCTTACCTTCACCAGTACGCATTTCTGCAATATTGCCCCAGTGCAATGCTGCACCACCCATAAGCTGCACATCGAAGTGACGCTGACCGAGAACTCGCTTAGCAGCTTCACGTACTGTAGCAAATGCTTCTGGCATCAAATCATCAAGACTCTCGCCCTGGGCTAAACGTGCCTTAAATTTTGAGGTTTGCTCCTTGAGTTCAGCGTCTGTTAATGCGCTAATCTCATCTTCAAGAGCATTGACCTGATCTGCCACAGACTTCAGCTTACGAAGCTGCGCGCCTTCACCCATACGCAAAGCTTTGTCAAGAATTCCCACGTGCATTCTCCTACTTTTTCCACACAAGTGGTTTTTACAAACTGCTCCCATACTACGACAATGCACAGATAACGCAAACACAGTACACACATGGTTATGGGGCTACCTATCTAGAGATTTCTAGATAGGTAGCCCCATACCTACAGTGTTTTAAAGTTAGATGTTCTTAGCACTTTCGATTTCAAATACACCGTAGCTCCATCCATGACGACGGTACACTACCGACGGGCGATGAGTTTCGCTATTTACGAAGAGGAAGAAATCGTGTCCAACCAATTCCATTTCGTACAAAGCTTCATCAATTGACATTGGTTCTGCAATATGGAGCTTGCGACGAATGACTATTGGCGAATCACCAACGCGAACTTCTACCGATTCACCTGGTTCCAAATCTCCTGCAACAGCTTGAGATGGGGTAACAGGTTCATACTCTGCTACAGCTGGCTCTTCTTCTGGTTCTACAACACCGAGATCAACTGCTTGCACAGACTCATAACCACGACGGTGATCCTTACGACGGTCACGAGTTCTACGCAGACGTAATGTGAGCTTGTCGAGTGCTAAATCCAATGCACTCAAATCATCGCTGCTGGAAGCTTCAGCGCGAACAACTGTACGACCAGCGATCACGGTGAGTTCCACACGCATTGCAGTATCAGCAAGGCGAGGATTTCCCTCATGAGAGAGCACAACTTGAACACGTTGTGCATCCGGTGCAATATTAGTCACTCGATTCATCTTGCTTTCAACTACGTCACGGAACTTTTGCTTAATTTGCGTATGACGACCAGTTACCACGATTTCCATGGTGACCTCCTTGAAATGAATCGCAAGACGTTAACATCTTTGCTAACGTGACTTAATCTTAACTCATTTACAATAAAACTTCATGGCATTTTGCAATAGAATTCAACAAAAAAGCATGGTAGCATATAAAGATTGTGAGACCTCTGGGTGACCGCGGTTATCCACATGGGGAGAAATCTCCAGAATAACTGAGGAACTTCCGGGCTCCATAGAGCACGATGGCGGATAACGTCCGCCCAGGGCAACCTGAGAGATAGCGCAACAGAGAATAGACCGCCTTATATGGCGTAGCTGTATAAGGTAAGGGTGAAACGGTGGTGTAAGAGACCACCGGACGACTGGTAACAGAAGTCGCATGGCAAGCCTCATCGGGAGCAAGGTCAAGAAGAATATCTAAGCTGCTCGCTTGTTTGGTATTCGGGTAGGCTGCTAGAGCTTAATAGCAATATTAAGTCGAGATGGATGGTCACCCCTTGTATGTCTTTTACATACGAGGACAGAACCCGGGGTATATGAGGTCTCACACTAATTTTTATTCAGCTTCTTCTTCGCTAGTTTCTGCATTGAAAACCTCATACTGCGCTTGGCGAATAAGCTCAGGAGAATGTCCTTTACGTCCTGCTGCAGACCATAATCGTCGTAAACGCACGTTTTTATCTAAACCACGTGTGCGCTTTGCAACGCGCTCCACTAGAGCATACGCAGATTCTATAAAAGCGCCCTCTTCCTGAGCTTCTTGAACGGCTTGCATTGCTAAGGATGCGTCAACACCTTTGCGTTTAAGCTCCATGAGGGTTCCGCTTTGCCCTAAACTTCGCGACACGCAATAGCGTACAGCACTGCGCGCGTATGCCTCGTCATCAACCAAACCTAAATTCATCAGTCTGTTTACAACTGTATCCACAGTTTCTACTGAGAATTCTTTGGCAATCAAACGTTCACATAGAGCACCTGAAGGTCGTTGAGCTGCATCAAGTAAACGTAATGCCGCTTCTTGGCATTTATTTTCCGCATCACTGCGCTGAAAAATTCCCTTCACTTCGACATGCTGCACCGCATGATGCAGCATGTCTATTGAAGTATGTGTGTCGTCAACACCATCGGAAGTATCCGGATTATCAACAACTGAAGCAGGATTATTCTGCAGAAAATCCTCTGCTGAAATCACTGATTGTCACCACTTACTTTGTTTCTGTTGGAGCATCTTGAGAAGCTTCACCAGTTCCTTCTGCATTGTCTGCTTCAGGGCGTGGTATTAAACCGTATTCCATCTTCACTCGGTTTTCGATTTCCTCAGTTAGTTCTGGATTATCAATCAAGAACTGACGAACTTTCTCACGACCCTGACCTAACTGGTCTCCATCGTAGGTGAACCAAGAACCCGACTTCTTCACAATGCCTACTTGAAGGCCCATATCGATAACCGAACCTTCACGCGACACTCCCTCACCATAGAGAATGTCGAATTCAGCAGACTTAAATGGTGGAGCCATCTTGTTTTTAACGACTTTCACACGGGTGCGGTTGCCCACAGCGTCCTCACCATTCTTCAATGTTTGAATACGGCGAATATCCATGCGCACAGAGGCATAGAACTTCAGAGCTTTACCACCAGTTGTTGTTTCTGGACTACCGAAGAACACACCAATCTTTTCACGCAACTGGTTAATAAAGATAGCTGTGGTATTAGCTTGGTTTAATGCACCAGTCATTTTACGTAATGCTTGGCTCATCAGTCGAGCTTGTAAGCCCACATGACTATCTCCCATTTCACCTTCAATTTCAGCCTTAGGAACAAGAGCTGCCACTGAGTCGACAACAATAATGTCTAAAGCACCAGAACGAATGAGCATATCGGCAATTTCCAATGCTTGTTCACCATTATCTGGCTGAGACACAATAAGAGAATCTGTATCTACACCTAAATGACGCGCATATTCCGGATCAAGAGCATGCTCAGCATCAATAAATGCTGCTACTCCCCCTCGACGTTGCGCGCTTGCAACAGCTTGGAGAGCAATTGTTGTTTTACCAGAGGATTCTGGTCCATAAATTTCTACAATGCGGCCACGTGGCAATCCTCCAATACCCAAAGCCATATCTAAGGCCAAAGACCCTGTAGGAATAACCTCAATATTCTCTATCGGTTTATCTCCCAAGCGCATAGCAGAGCCTTTACCGAAGCTCTTTTCTACCTGCGCCAGTGCGGCGTCGAGAGCTTCTTGACGACGATCTTTAGTAGTGGCCGCATCCTTCTTTGCAGTTGCCATAACTTCTCCTTTTTGACGTGAAGATACCTTCACTGTAGTTAGCTCTGTCTATGCTTCTCAAGTTATTTTATACATGTGAACCAATGTGAATAACTATAGCAGATTAATCGAACATTTGTTCGAAAATTGAGTGCGTGTCCCGTTAGTCTGCAGGTAAAGGTGGCGCATTATGATCTCGACCCCACCGCCTGCTATCGGGAATATCCATCTGATTGCACAATATATTCCATACCGTGCGCGGTTCCACACCTGCTTCTAATGCTTGTTCTACTGTCATATTATCGAGAGCATCGAGCGCTTGATCATGTGCTAACGAACGACCATAGGCACGACCGAACACCTCTTCAAGTAATTCCCAAAATTCTCGTTCTCTCATAGACATAAAAATACCTCGCTCATCATAATCCGAAAACTATCATAAGCGAGGTTAGGTATGAAAGAAGTTTAACGCATACCTGCATTTTCATATTCACGCACACGTTCAGCCACCAAAACGAGCATATCCGATAATTTAACGTCTAAAGCATCAGTAATAGATGCTAAGAGTTCCGAGCTTGCTTCTTTCTGTCCACGCTCTACCTCAGACAGATAGCCCAAAGACACTCCAGCCTTCTGACTAACCTCTCGCAAAGTTTTACGATCACGAGTGCGTAAGGAACGCAACACGCTACCCTGCACTTTGCGTAAAGAGAAAGTATCTGCATCTACAACATCATGACGTGTGGTAGTTAATGGAGTTTCTACTGTACGCTCATCTAGTTCAGAGTTTGCCCACATGCGACTACGTGCTGCTTCTCGTTCATTCTTCGCCGCGCGAGCCTTCTGTGCTCGAAGTACCTGCTGCTGAGCCATGGCAACTGCACGAAGCTGAGCAGGAGTCAGATTGCGTACCATAGCTTCTTTACTAGCAGCACGCTTCATTTCTTCAACGCTAGGGGTTGCCTGCTCGTATGTCTGTACTGGTGTAGAAATCATCATGCCTCTTTCCGTTGGTATTACTTGAGCCAACCTCACTCAACTTCTTTTTATTCCCCAACTGGCGAAAATGTGACATGCTTCACAAGAAAATACACGAAATCTGAAGTATTGCACCCGTTATTGCACCATAAATTGGGCAGATCCAAGACGTAAAGCGGAAGAAACTGCACAGCGTCTCACTTCTTCACGAGCAGCATCAGCGCAATAATGTTTCTCACTCATCACACGCCCATCACTGAGAGCGCAGGCTACATAAAATGTTCCCGCAGATATATCGCCATCTGGTCCAGGACCTGCAACACCTGTTGTTGACAATGCAATACCATCACAACCAAATACGCGCAACGCACCCAGCGCCATCTGCTCCGCTGTATAAGCATTGACCGGACCGTTCGCCTCCAAAAAATTTGCGTCAACTCCCAAGATACGTGTTTTAGTACGCACAGCATAGGTATTGACCGAACCAAGAAAAACATCAGAGGCTCCAGGAACGCGCACAAAAGCATCCGCAAGCAATCCACCTGTTAAAGATTCAGCACAGCAGATGGATAGTTGGCCTTCACGGCAACTACTAAGCAGCGTCTTCGCCAGAGTATCTTGCTGATCTAATGATGCTAAGGTCATAACCGCGTAATGCTACTTTTCTTGATCTGTTTTATTTTCTTTGGTGCGAGGCCTACCAAAAGTATTAATAAGGTATTCTGCACCCGAATACAGGCAGAAGAACAAAGCTAAAAGCACAATAGCTATGCTTATCCATTTATAGTATGTCCACCATGTGCTTGTTTCGCCGAGAAAAACCCATAAAGGAAGCAAAACCATACCGAGACCAATGCATTGCGTGAGCGTCTTAAGTTTACCGGCACTGGAAGCAGCAATAACCGATCCGCCTGTGTCGATAACAAAGAAACGCATAACTGTAATGCCTATTTCTCGCACAAGGAAAAGAATGGTCACCCACCACCAGATTTCTCCCTGAATAGACAGAACAATAAACGCTCCACAAATCAGAAGTTTGTCGGCAATCGGATCAATCAACTTACCCAGCTCAGTAACCTGATTGTAACGGCGTGCTAAATAACCGTCGAGCTTATCTGTAGAAGCAGCCACGATGAACAAAATAGCTGCAATCCAACGGCTACGTGTATCGGTATGTCCATACGGTCCGCCAACGCCAGCGAAGTACAGAAAAGCGAACATCATAACGATGCGCACGTAAGTAATAATATTTGGAATACTATTCCATCCATCAAGGAGCGATTTCTTCTCAGACATTTTTATCCTTCGTTATCGTAAGTATCTGCACCATCATAATCAGATGGATATGACGAGTTTTCATTGTGATGTTCCTCTACCTGTGCTTGAGCTGCAGCATCGATCGAAGGAGCATCGCCGCGAATGAAGCCGAGAACTTCTTGCAATTGGCTTGGCTGAACAAGCACTTCGCGAGCCTTAGAACCTTCGGAAGGACCGACCACTCCACGCGATTCAAGCAAATCCATCAGGCGGCCTGCTTTAGCAAAACCGATACGTAACTTACGCTGAAGCATGGAGGTTGAACCAAACTGTGCTCCCACAACAAGCTCAGCTGCCTGAAGCAAATCGTCCATATCATTACCGATTTCTTCATCGATAGCTTGTTTGGTATCTTGCTGTGCAGCCATTTGTTCAATATCTTGACGATACTGAGGCTTACGCTGGGTTTTTACAAAATCAACCGCAGATCGTATTTCTGATTCAGATACCCATGCACCCTGCACACGAGTTGGTTTTGGCTTACCCATCGGTAGGAACAGAGCATCACCTTGGCCAATAAGTGCTTCAGCACCCACAGAATCTAAGATAACGCGAGAATCAGTTGCCGAAGAAGTTGCAAAAGCTAAACGCGATGGCACGTTTGACTTGATTAAACCGGTGACCACATCAACAGATGGGCGCTGCGTAGCTAAGACCAGATGAATACCTGCTGCACGAGCCAGCTGGGTAATACGCTGGATAGAACTTTCCACATCATTCTTTGCAACCATCATTAAATCTGCCATCTCATCTACTACAACGAGCAGATATGGATATGGCGCTACTTTTCGATTAGATCCGGCAGGTGCATGAACTTTTCCGGCAAGAACCGCTTCATTAAAATCTTTGACATGACGGAAACCGAAATACTGCAAATCGTCATAGCGAGCATCCATCTCTTTCACGACCCATTCGAGCGCTTGGGCTGCACGCTTCGGATCAGTAATGATTGGCGTAAGTAAATGAGGAATTCCAGCATATGCAGTTAATTCCACACGCTTAGGGTCAACCATAATAAGACGTACTTGCTCAGGAGTAGCTCGCATAACAATGGATGTAAGCATGGAATTAATAAAACTTGATTTACCAGAACCCGTAGCACCAGCAACAAGCAAGTGTGGCATAGCAGTCAGGTTTGCTGTTACGAAATTACCCTCCACATCTTTACCCAGACCAACAGTCATTGGGTTATTGTCGTTAAGAGCTTCTGGGGAACGCAAAACATCACCGAGATGAACTATTTCACGGTCAATGTTTGGAATTTCAATACCGATAGCACTTTTACCTGGGATTGGTGAAAGTATACGAACATCTGAACTTGCCACAGCATACGCAATATTGCGCTGCAAATTCGTGACTTTTTCTACCTTCACGCCAGGTCCAAGTTCAACTTCGTACTGGGTTACAGATGGACCACGCAAGAAGCCAACAACATCGGCATCTACACCAAATTCTTGGAATGTAGCACGTAAAGCATGAATAACACGCTCATTAGCTTCTGTACGTACAGCATGGGGTTTACCAGCTACTAATAAGTCTAGGCTTGGCTTTTGATATGTTTGACCGTTATCGGATGGAGCTGGAAGCTGTTCAAAACCACCACTTTGAGATTCATTATCTTCTTGAGAAGGCGATTGTTCTGGAGCAACGGCAGATGAATGTGTTGGCACAGCACGAGTTGACCCAACCTCGCCTGCAACAGCTCCAGCAGCACCTGCTCCTGCTACAGCCATCGTTTCGGCAATATCCTGAGGACTCGATGTAGCTGGC
>OGCX01001017.1_pt1 | contig 10699 bp, 9 predicted proteins | sample 1570261 | NCBI WGS metagenome assembly OGCX01 (sample SAMEA2582161, study PRJEB24529) | metagenome | biome: Human gut stool | place: China | collected 2011 | reverse complement strand
CAGTCTAATTCTTTTTGTTATGTAAAGGAAGGGCAGGCCATCGGTATTGGTGCCGGACAGCAGAGCCGTATCCATTGTACCCGTTTGGCCGGAAACAAAACCGACATCTGGTATCTCCGCCAGCATTCGAAAGTAATGAACCTGCCCTGGATCGAAAAGATCCGTCGTGCCGACCGCGATAATACAATCGACGTATATATCAGCGATGACCACGAAGATGTTTTGGCCGACGGTATCTGGCAACAGTTCTTCACCGAAAAACCGGAAGTGCTGACTCGTGAAGAGAAACGTGCCTGGCTGGACACTCTGAAAGGGGTAGCACTGGGTTCAGATGCTTTTTTCCCATTCGGTGACAACATCGAACGTGCTCACAAAAGCGGTGTCGAATATATCGCACAAGCAGGCGGTTCCGTCCGTGACGACCATGTGATCGATACTTGTGATAAATATGGCATAACGATGGCATTTACAGGGGTACGTTTGTTCCATCATTGATTGCATATGAAATGGGTAAGATTTCTGATGAAAGAATTCTTATCCATTCTGTTTACCTTAAATAATAGAACAGGAAAATCATGGTTATTATACGGTTTACTCTCGGAAAACAGCTTTATCTGTTGGCAGGGAAAACTTCGGTTGATATGCCTTATGAAGTGAAAGTTAACAGGTAAATTTGTATCTTTGGCGCAATACTATAGCTTTAAAGATCGATTTATGAATAAAACTCTCTCCTCTTCATTTGTAGCGGTTTTGTCTCTGGCAGGCGTTTCCATATCCGATTATGTACAGGCGCAGCAGCCGGTTAAACCTAATGTTATCTATATCTATGCCGACGATATGGGAAAAGGTATGCTGTCCGCTTATGGTCAACGGCATTTCACGACACCTCATATTGATGTGATGGTTACCCGGGGGACTTCTTTCGATAATGCATACGGTTGTATGTTGTCGGCTCCGGCAAGAGCCTCTCTGCTGACCGGTTATCACGATTGCCATCCGGATAAATGGATGATATCGAAGGGAGGACAGTTTATTCCTCCGACTGATAACCTCTCATTGATTCCGGCTCTTGAGAAAGAGATAGACGATGGGGATATTCTTCTTGGGGAAGGCGATTATTATCTTCCTCAGGTATTCAAGAAAGCCGGTTATGTAACCGCCGAGATCGGAAAGCTGGAATGGGGTTTTACGGCTACCCGCAAACAGATGAAGGAACATGGGTGGGATTATTATTACGGTTATCTCGACCATGTACGTTGCCATGGTTTTTATCCGCCGTTTCTGTTTGACAACGGTGAGATTGTAACGATTGACGGGAATACTCTCCCGAATTGCGGAAAGAGTACGGAAAATGAAACAGATGAGACTTTGTGGGAGCGATGGGAAAGAAATGGTAAAGCTGTTTATTCGCAGGACCTTTTTCTGGATAAGATGCTGTCTTTTATCCGCGAGAATAAGGATAAGCCTTTTTTCCTGTTTCATCCGACCCAGTTGCCGCATGGTCCGGTAGCTATCCCGGCCGTTCACCCTGAGTTGGCAGCCAACCCTGAGTTAACACCGATAGAAAAAGAATACGCTTCTATGATTAAGTTGCTGGATGATCATGTGGGGATAATTATGAATGAGCTTCGTGATCTGGGGTTGGATAAGAATACGATTATAGTCTTTGCCGCCGATAACGGGCATGAGATTTATTATTCGCAGAAAGGAAGATGCGAAAAACCTTATAAGAACCTGCAAACCGGCCAATTGTTTGATGACTATACAGATAAGTATTACAGCGACCTGGCAGGCGATATTTTTAACGGGAATGCCGGGATGGCCGGACTGAAACGGAGTAATCTGGATGGCGGCGTACATATCCCGCTGATCTTTTACGGTGAAGGATTGATACCGGCCGGCGTGAAAAGCAAGGAATTGGTTTCCAATTACGACTTCCTGTCTACGATGGCTGATCTGCTAAACGTTTCGCTCCCGGTAAAGAAAGACGGTATCTCTTTCCTGCCTACTTTGCTGAATGGGAAGCAAACAGATCCGAAACGGTATGTCGTATATGGCTCCAATCTCGGACCGGGCATTGTTATGAACGATGGCTGGAAACTCCGTTATTACAGAAAACAAGGTGTTTATGAGTTGTACAACTTGTCTGACGATCCGCAGGAGCGCAAGAACGTGATTGATAAATATCCGGAGAAAGCGGAAGAACTGAAAGCTATTATGCTGAAGGAATGTGACGGAAACCTGGAAAATGGGGTAAACAGATACGGATAACTATTCAGGGAACACAGATTAATGCATATCACATCTGTGTTCCTTTCATATCACAGATGGATTCCGTTTGTATCACAGTTGAGTTTCTTTTGTATCACAGATGTGATATGAATAAACTTTGGCATTTTGCTGACTCTACATTTGGCTTCGTCGGTTCGTTCAGGAGGCTAATCCATTCCTTCCGGGCGTCTGTCGACACTACCTGTTTTCCAACAGACTGTCCTGTTCAAGTAGCCATTTTCAAATCGGAACAACAGCGATCTCTTTTCCGTCTTCCACAATCATTTCTTCTTCATCGTGAGTAATGATGAGTAGTTTGTCAACATCCATGACTTTGGCTATTTTTAATAACGCTGTTATTTCGCGTTTGCGTGTTGCCTCTTCTTTCAGGCTATATGATACCTGTACAGCCAGATTCTTTGTCGGTATATAAAAGTCGACTTCAATGTTCTGATGATAAAAGTAAAGTTCTTCTTCGTATTTCTTTTTTAGGCTGATAGCTACCAAATTTTCTAGCAGTGAGGTTTCCGGGTCTATCAGAAATAGATTCAACAGGCCATTGTCGATGAAATAGTATTTCTGATTGGATACTTTCTCTACTAATTTACTGGCATAATTCTCAATAGAAAAGATCAACCATGTTGCTTGCAAAAACTCCAGATAATCGATAACGGTATCTGTGGTGACTTTGACTCCTGTGGATGAAACGATGTTTGACAACCGGTTGAATGAAGAGGGTTGTTTTACGTTTTCCGCCAACTTACGGATTAGGACTTTCATGGCTAAATCGTTTCGGATAGAATAGCGTGTTATCAAATCACCAAAAAATATCTTATTGAATAAATTGCTTAACCATTGGCGCTTTTCTATCTCTTCTATCAATTCTAATTCCGGTAATCCGCCAAAATAAAAATAATCAGAGAATGAACGAACTATTTCCGTGCGGTTTTTGAAATACCAGGCTGGTTCAACAGTTATGTCATTGGCTTTTAGATATTCCCGAAATGAAAAAGGATATACATTCTGTATAATAAACCTGCCGCCAAGTGTTGTTGCAATCTCACTGCTTAACATTTTGGCGTTGCTTCCGGTAATATACACCCGATATTTCAGATCTGTTAGCCGACGGGCAAACTTCTCCCAATGCGTCACAATCTGAACTTCATCCAGAAAAAAGATAGGACGATGTGCATAAAGCTCTTCATAACAAACTTTTATAAGATCGAGATCTTCAACGCTTAGGTTTATCAGGCGATCATCCTCAAAATTGAAATAAAGAATTTCTTCTATTGAGTGTCCTTCTCTCAACAAATGTTGTATTTGTTGATACATCAGATAAGATTTACCTGCACGACGAAGACCAACAAATACATAGTTTAGCTGATCTGATAAATGAATATCTCGTTCAATCAGTGTTATTTTCTCAACGAATTGCTGATATTCAATGATTAGAGACTTTATTACATTCTTTTCCATGCTATTTTATCTTTTGTACAAGACAAATGTAGTCCTATTTTGTCGATTATAAAAGATAAAATGGCATTTGTTTTATCGTTCATGAAAGATAAACATGATAAAAAACGAAAGGGACGATCTCCAACAGACCGTCCCTTTCTATATAGAAAGATTGTAAGATTATTATCCTATATTCTTCACCTTGATCAGGTATTCGGCAATCTGAACAGCGTTCAGGGCAGCGCCTTTCTTAATCTGGTCGCTTACAGTCCAGAATGTCAGACCGTTCGGATTGCTGATATCCTTGCGGATACGGCCAACATAAACCGGTTCTTTATCTGCAACGAACAGCGGCATCGGATAGTCCTTGTTTGCCGGATCGTCCTGCAGGATGATTCCTTCGCCTTCAGCAAAAGCTTTGCGTGCTTCTTCTACGCTGATAGGACGTTCTGTTTCAATCCAGGTTGCTTCGCTATGGGCACGCATAACCGGAACACGAACACAAGTAGCACTTACTTCGATATCGGAGTGCATGATCTTGCGTGTTTCGTTATACATCTTCATTTCTTCTTTCGTATAACCGTTTTCAGTGAACACATCAACATGAGGAATCACGTTGTAGGCCAGCTGATAAGCGAATTTTTCTACAGTAGGTTCTTCGCCCTTCAACAGTTGTTCGTACTGCTTGATCAGTTCGGCCATAGCTGTTGCACCCGCACCGCTGGCGGCCTGATAAGTTGATACATGTACACGTTTAATGTGCGATACCTTTTCGATTGCCTTCAATGCAACGACCATCTGGATGGTAGTACAGTTCGGATTGGCAATGATACCGCGCGGACGATTCAGTGCATCTTCCGGGTTCACTTCAGGAACTACCAAAGGCACATCGTTATCCATACGGAATGCGCTGGAGTTATCGATCATCACAGTACCATGTTTGGTAATGGTTTCTGCAAATTCGATAGATGTACCGCCACCGGCCGAAACAAAAGCAACATCGATTCCCTTAAAGTCGTCGTTATGCTTAAGCTCCTTAACGGTGTACTGTTTACCACGGAAGGTATAAACACGTCCGGCACTACGAGATGAGCCAAAAAGCACCAGCTCATCCATTGGGAAGTTTCTTTCGTCGAGCACGCGCAGGAACTCTTGTCCTACAGCACCACTCACGCCAACAATTGCTACTTTCATTTTGAGCACTAATTAAATTGTAATATAAAAAAATTGTTATAACTTTACCGCATCCAAAATCGAACACAATAATAGTTGTAAGCTATTAGCGTGCAAAGATAGATAATTTTATAACAAAACTATATAACTATGAAACAATTTATTCTTTTTATCCTTGTATTGCTTCCTGTTTGTGCATTCGCACAGTTTACAGAAACATTTGATGGTCCGGAGATCGATTCGAATAATCCGTGGAAAGGTGATTTGTCTGATTTCCAAATAACGGATGATGGATGGCTTTCTTTAGTCGGAGATCCCGACAAGAAATACTCAAGACTTAAAATCTCTCTACCTTATTCTAATAATATGGAGTGGAAGTTTGACGTGAAAATGACTTTCACACCAAGTGATCCAAATCATATACGTTTTTATTTATTGACAGAGAACCTGTCATTGTTAGGGATATCTAGTGAGTATTATATACAAATCGGAAGCACTAAGAAAACTATAACTCTTCGTCGTTTTCGTGAAACGGAAAAGGCTCCTGTACGTATTATAGAAAAAGAATTGGATGTGTTGAAACAAAATATTGTTTCGCTTAGTGTGAAAGTAACGCTGGAAAACAGTAGCCTTTGGTCCATATATGTTCGTGAAGAAGGGGAAAGTACGTATACTTTATTAGATACAAAAGAACAAAAGATATCTTCCGGGATAAAGTATATAGAATCAGGATTGGCATGTCATTTTTCAAAGAAAGTAAGAGGTCATTTCATTGACAATATTGAAATCTCTTCAAATATAACTCCTTCGGAGGAAGAACCGGAAAATCCTGACCCGGAAGAGCCCGTATTTCCAGTTGTATTACCAAAACTTCTTTCCGTACAGCCATTAAACTTATGTGAACTTCAATTTACCTTCGACCGACCTGTCGATATAAGCGAAGCCTGGTTTATGATATCCGAGATTGGGAAAGCTGACCGTATTGGATATGCTGATGAACAGATGAAGACTGTTGTCAATACCAAATATCCGGAAGAGATGGTCGCCGGCATTAATTATACGATCACTTATGACGGTCTTACTGATATGGAAGGAAATAAACTGGTACCCTTTTCAGAAGAATTTGTATTGGAAGGAGAAGATGGAGGGGAGGCTGAATCAGGCTCTATTCTTATTAATGAAATAATGGCCGATCCCAAGGGACTGGAAGAGTTGCCGGAAACAGAATATGTAGAACTTTATAACACTACAGAGAATGTATTAGTGCTTACAGACTGGCAATTTTCATATGGTGGAAAAGCGAAGCCTATGACGACCATTGAAATTCCAGCAAAAGGGTATGCGGTACTTTATCGCTCCGGCAGGGATATTGTGGCTGATCCTTCAGCGGTGAAGGTGCCGTTGGATAATTTCCCGTCCGCACTGGCTAATACTGGAAAGTTGTTGCAACTGTTTGATGGCGATAATAACCTGATCGATGAAGTAACCTATGAAAAAGCCACCCCCGCCAAATCCTGGGAGCGTTCTTCTTCCGGTTGGCATCTCTCTTCCGATCCGCGTGGCGGAACTCCCGGCTCTGTTAACTCGTCCGGTAAAGGTGAGGAAAAACCCAATGAACCGGATAAACCTGTTACACCTGACGACCCCGACGATCCGGATATTCCGGACGATCCGTCTCTCTCTGATATTACCGTCGAACCGGGAGAGTTTGTTTTTAACGAACTTCTTCCCAACCCTTTTGCCGGTGGTAGCGAATATATCGAGTTATACAACCGTTCCGATCGTGCCTTGCCGGTATCCGGCTTATCGGTCGCGGTCAGGAAAGCCGATGGAACATTGAGTACCCGCTACCCGTTATCCTCCGTTACTGCAACAATCGAGTCGGATGGTTATGTGTTGTTGACGAAGAATCTGGGGGGCGTTACCGATTTTTACACGATCCAGTCCCCGTCTTCACTGTTTGAAGTCCCTAAACTTCCTATATTGGCGAATACTTCCTCTACGCTTGTCCTGTTCCGGACCAAAGACGGAACAGTGATCGATGAAGTTTCCTATACCTCCAAATGGCATGCCTCTTCGATAAAGGATCAGAAAGGTGTCTCCCTGGAACGGATCGATCCCGATGCGGAAACGCAATCGCCTTCGAACTGGACTTCTGCATCTGCTACAGTGGGTTATGGAACTCCCGGTTATCCTAATTCACAATCGGATATTTCCCTGCCCGATGATCCGGATACTCCGGATGAACCGACCGGCATCAAGACACCGCAGTGGGATGAAAGTGCCGGCCATTATACTATATCCTATTATCTGGACCAGCCGGGATATAACTGCCGTGCTTTTGTCTTCAATATCGCCGGTCAGCGTGTAGCACAAATTGCTAATCACGAACTGCTGGGTTTGACGGGAAAATTAACCTGGGACGGTTATGCCCTGTCCGGGAAACAACTACAGACAGGTGTTTATATCTTCTATGCCGAATTGTATCATACCAGCGGCACAGTAAAAAGATATAAACAGGTATTCCTTGTCCGGTAAAAGAATGTGGATAAGTAGTTTATTAATAAATCGCTTTATGTTTGTTGAAGATAGCCGGAACCTTTACCTTTGAGATGGAGGAGTAATTTATGGATAATAAAGAATATTTAGAATCGCATCCGGAATATAGAAGTTTATTTCCAACGCAGGAAATGTATGAGGATTTCGTACGTTTTATGGATCTTGATGAAGACGGACGACGTGTTTATTTTGAAGAACACAAGGCAAGATTGGATGTTATGTCTCCGGAAGAACGTAAACAAGATTGGGATAATTTGGTGAAAGGTACTGAGTTGTTGATCGAATTTGCCAAAGTGGAAATACCTAAACTAGCTTATGAAAAGAAGATGATCGAAGCTTCGAAGAAGCAGAATAAGGTAACTTGGGATGATATACGCAAAAAGCTGAATAATATAGCGAGTCTATAATAGGGTGAAAGTAGCTATGAGGAGACTTTAACCATAGTCCCTTCACAGCTACTTTTGTTTTTAGTTAATAAACCGCCTTATACCAGGCAAGCTGCTTGTACCAGTCTGACAACTTTGTCAGAGAGGGTTGGGGCACGAAGACCGACAGGCCGGAGAAACGCTCGATTTTTCTTGCTCCATATAATGCTGCATAGTATGAATAAGGTGTTGCATATTTGCTGATGACCGCTTTTTCCATACAAGCGGTAAAACGCTGATACTGTTCCTCGTTTGCTAGATACTTGATAAAATCATCGAAATCATATAGCATATGCGGCTGCCTGACAGTAAGATATTCAAGTATCTGCATATTCGACAAAGAAAGAGCATAAATATCCTCTTCTGTTTTGTCTTTTAATATGTCATTGACAATTTGTGCCAATTCGTTCAATTCGCTTGTCTTTATCAGAGATACTGTGCCGTATGGAGCATAATCGTTATTGCTGTAGTATTCATAAAAACTTTTGGTAACTGCTTCCAGATCGGCTTTGTCTTTAAACAAGGCAGGCAGGAAATCTTCATAAGGAAATCCGCGGGCAAGGACTTCGGTCGGCGATCCCAGGAAATAATCCGTTTTGTCTTTCAACTCATAAGCACATTCAATGCCGCTCATATAACAAGCATCAAACAACATGAAGTCGAAATGAAAGCCTTCCAGTGCCTCGTTCATTTCGGTTATTTCCATATATTGGCCGTTTTCTTCTCCGAAAGAACGTAAAGAACTGAAATTACCTGGCAGCCACGATGTGCCATGGCTGGATAATACCAGACCATAACTTTCTGCTGGAAACAATTCTGTTGTTTCTTTGATCACCTTATACATAGTTTCCGGCAGGATAGCACTTTGGTTTTCGTAAAAACGGACGGTGTCTGTTACTATATTCCCTTTCTTGTCTTCTTTTATCTGGAACAAATAAGATCTGCTTTTGCTTTCCGAATAATATACAACCAGATTTCCTCCGTTGAGTGCTTTGTTGGAGGCGACTGTCATCATTTGTCTGATATTGGCACGTATATCACTACCAAGATTGGTACTGGCAATCATATAAGCAAGTATTGTTCGTTTGGCTGGTCCTTTTATCTCGATGTCTTCTTTACTGCAACTTCCCAGTAATAGCGCGAACAAAACGCTATATATAATATATTTGATTCTCATGCCTTATTATTTAAATTACAAAGTTACGTATAATTTGGTTGTCTCTAATGTTTTATATTTCTTTTTTCTATCTTTGTGTGCTAATAGATTTTAAAGCATGTAGAGAAAAGACACTGATATGAAAAAAGTATTATTCATCGCACTGTTGTTGTGCGGTATCGGGTGGGGAGCGAAAGCGCAGACTGTGGCAGTCAAGTCTAATATTTTGTATGATGCAACTGCAACAGTGAACCTGGGTGCCGAAGTTGCTTTCAACCGACACTGGTCGCTGGATATCTCCGGCAATTATAATGGCTGGGATGTTGCGAGCGACAAGTCATGGAAGCATTGGATGGTGCAACCCGAGGCCCGTTACTGGCTGCATGAAAAGTTTAACGGCCATTATTTCGGAGTTCATGGCGTTTATATGGACTACGATATGTCTCATGTGAATTTCATGTCGGTAATGAAAAAGGATTTTGCTTACGACGGCAATGCCTATGGCGGTGGTATCTCTTACGGATATCAGTTGTATCTTTCTCCGCATTGGAACATCGAGTTTTCGGCGGGAGTCGGCTTCCTGCATTTTGAGTATGACAAGTCGGCTTACCCTGCGGATAAGGAACCGGCTTATAAATACCGTAATAACTATTTCGGACCGACTAAACTCGGTGTCAGTATTGTATATATAATTAAATAAGTGAACGATGAAAACTCCGGTCTATATATTTATTTTTCTGCTGGTCGCACTGCTGTTTCCGGTTCAGGCACAGTCACAGACGGAAGCTCCGGCTACTACTTATAACGGCCTGATTAATATCAAACAGAATAAGGCTGAGGTAGAAGGTAACCTTTTAAAACTGGATATGGATATTTTGCTGAGCGGCCTGTCTGTCGGACGTTATCAGACATTGATACTGACTCCCGTTTTGCGCAAGGACAATTACCTGCTTCGTTTGTCACCCATCCGTATCAACGGAGCGAATAAACATAAAATGTATGAGCGCACGGTTGCTTTTCAAGGCAAACAGGTGGCCGATAAAAATGCTTATGTAGTGTTGAAAAGTGCTCCAACCTTGTTGCAGGAGGTAAACTATAAAAAAGAGATTTCTTTTCGTCCGTGGATGGAGAATGCAGAGTTGCTCCTTCTCGGTGAACTGACAGATTACGATGATATCCCGGTTCAGACTTATACGAATGTTTTGACCGATCGTTTGTATATTCGTCAGGAGCAGGAAAAATAGTTTTTCCTGAAAAAGTTTTACGAAATAAGGCTTCACTCTCCGGGTGAGGCCTTTTATCTTTGTATTCATCAGGTTTTTGAGGTGACGCCACCCTGTTGGAATGGGATCACCGGTGGTACTGTCTGTTTTTATCCGAAAGCCTATAATTGTTTACCGCAGATATAAGCGGAGGTTAGTTCAAATCCTCTTACTTTCTAACTTTTCGACCCAGGTGAAACTATTAGTTGACCTGGGTGAAATATGTAGTTGACCTAGGTCAACTTGTTGTTTTCCCTTGGTCGAAAGGTTAAAGGCTTACTTGTTCGTTGATAATTAGCTATATATTTTGTGTTAGTGTGATATAGTATAAAAGGATTACTTATAGAAATAATTGAGCTATCCCGTTCCCGTGCTTGACACGGGATCGCAAAGGCACA
>OGCX01000986.1_pt1 | contig 10914 bp, 9 predicted proteins | sample 1570261 | NCBI WGS metagenome assembly OGCX01 (sample SAMEA2582161, study PRJEB24529) | metagenome | biome: Human gut stool | place: China | collected 2011 | reverse complement strand
TGACTTGGTAAAAGGTGGTAATGCTTATTCTGCAATTGTAGGAGAGGGAAATGCTCATAATAACACCGTAGTGCTTGGTGAGAATGCAAAAGTAGCTGGGATTGTTATTGGTGGTGATGCATTAACAAATGCAAACAATAATACTGTGGTATTGCATAAAGGTTTCCATGTTGGTGGCGTTGGTGGCGGTGGAGCTCTAAACGAAGCGAATAATAACAGCGTGACACTTTTTGCTGGAACAGTAGATAAAAATATTGTAGGTGGTACATCTTCTAACTCGAAAGGTAATGTGCTTAATTTAGGTACAGCCAAAGAAGGTATTGAAATGAATAAACTGACAGCAGAGGAAGTGTTAAATTTCGATACCATTAATTTCTATTTACCTGAAAATGTTCGTCATAATGATACGGCTCTAAATCTTTCTACATTGTATCTTGATCTAGGTAATACAACAATGAATGCTTATGTGCCAGGCAATGCGAATTTACATTCTGGCGATGTAGTTCATTTGATTAAAGCTAAGGACGGATTATACTGGAGTGGTAAAGGAAATGTGTATCAAGGCATTACTTTAACACATGATTTAGCGAGTATTGCGCTGACGGAAGACAATAAAAATCTAGATCTTACCTTTAAACGTAGTAATCAACAAAATACTAAGCCAGTTACAGATACAACAACTAAACCGGTTGTAAATACTAATACAACGGCAACAACTAAACCGGTTGTAAATACCAATACAACGGCAACAACTAAACCAGTTGTGAATACCAATACAACGGTAAATCCAAAAACTAAATCATTAGTACAAGGTCGTTTAGTTGCACCTGCGTTAGTTAATAATGGAGCAAGTTATCTTGCTGGAGGTTTGAACTCGCTGTATCAAGACGCTAATTTAAACCAAACTGGTGCAAATGAAAGCGGGTTTGTTCAAGCAGGTACAGCCGATCGTGATATTACGACTGGTAGTTATGTTAACTTGAAAGGGCTTACATTGGATGCTGGCTATGCTTGGAATAAACCGAATGTTTCGGGCAATTGGTTATACGGTGTAGCGGCTGAATATGGCTATAGTCATTATACAACTCATTTAGATGATGGCACAAAAGGTAAAGGCAAAGCATGGAATCTTGGTGCAAATGTATTTAGCAATTACTTATGGAATAATGGCTTATATGCACAAGTAAGTTTACGTGCAGGACGCGTATGGAATGATTATCGTAGTGATGACTTCGTTCACGCAAATGGTACAGGTGTAAGATATAAGAGCAATGCAAATTACCTTGCTAGCCATGTCGGTTTTGGTAAAGTGTGGCAGTTAGGTGAGAATAACTCCCTGGATACCTATGTGAAATATTTCTATTCGCATACTTCTGGTGATGAAGCGCATTTAAGTTCTGGTGAAACCTACCATTTCTCATCAGTTCGCTCTAAGCGTGGTCGTGTAGGTGTGCAATATAACCATAATTTAAGCAATTTAGGTATGCACTTTGGTGTGGCTTATGAACGTGAGTGGAATGGTGATGTACGTGCACAATACCAAGGTTATGCATTACCAACGCCAACAATGAAAGGTGGTACAACTATTGCTGAAGCAGGGGTAGATTATAAACTTGCAGGCAAACAATTTAATACAACCTTACAAGGCTATGCTGGTCGTCAAAAAGGTTTAGGCATTCGTTTTGGTATGACATTCTAATCTCTAAATGCTTGAAAAAGAGCGGTCAATTTTGACCGCTCTTTTGTTTTTCTACTTCGCTATTTTTCATACCAAATTCGGTTCACATAGAGCACCACTTTACCAGAGGGTGTTTCCACATGAATTTCATCATCAACGCCTTTTCCGATTAAGGCACGTGCGACGGGAGAATCAATGGAGATCCAGTTTTTAGCGGGATCGAATTCATCGCAGCCAACAAGGCGATATTGCTTCACTTCACCTTCTTCATCTTCTAGCTCAACCCAGGCACCGAAAAACACTTTGCCTTCTTGTTTCGGGTGGTAATCCACGATTTGTAGCACTTCTAATCGTTTGGAAAGGAAACGCACACGGCGATCAATTTCACGTAAACGACGTTTACCGTAAATATATTCTGCGTTTTCACTGCGGTCACCAAGCGCAGCAGCATCTGAAACCGCTTGGGTAACTTTAGGACGTTCTTCTTTCCACAAAAATTTAAGTTCTTGGTCAAGGGCAAGCCAGCCTTGACGGGTAATGTAATTTGATTTTGCCATGATAAAAATAAAAGAATTTTTTTGAATTATATTTGAGCCTGTTGTCTAAAACCAGTATTCTATTCCCGTTTTTATCGAATCCTTTAATAACAAAGAAGTATGACAATGTTAAATCAACAAATTAGCCAAATTATTGCGGCTGAATTAACCGTTCAACCCCAACAAATCCTCGCCGCCATTCAATTATTAGATGATGGCAACACCATTCCATTTATCGCCCGTTATCGTAAAGAAGCCACAGGTGGCTTAGATGACACCCAACTTCGTCATTTTGAAACCCGTTTAATTTATTTACGTGAATTAGAAGATCGTCGTCAAACCATTTTGAAATCTATTGAAGAGCAAGGGAAATTGACCGATGAATTGCGTGATAAAATCCATGCGACACAAAGCAAAACTGAATTAGAAGATTTGTATTTACCATACAAACCGAAACGTCGCACCAAAGGGCAAATTGCGATTGAAGCCGGTCTTGAGCCATTGGCTGATTTACTTTGGAATGAGCCGAAGAATGATCCTGAAACGGCAGCAGCTGAATTTGTGAATGCAGATAAAGGTGTAACAGACACCAAAGTCGCGCTTGATGGCGCTCGCTATATTTTAATGGAGCGTTTTGCTGAAGATGCGGGCTTATTAGCGAAAGTCCGTGATTATTTAGCAAAAAATGCCGTTATCGTATCCAAAGTGATCGAAGGCAAAGAAACAGAAGGCGCAAAATTCCAAGATTATTTCGACCACCAAGAATTATTGAAAAATGTGCCTTCTCACCGTGCATTAGCCATGTTCCGTGGGCGTAATGAGGGCATTTTACAATTAAGCTTAAATGCGGATCCTGATGCAGAAGAGGGAAGTCGTCAAAGTTATTGTGAAGAAATTATTCGTGATTATTTAGATGTCCGTTTCACGGGACAGCCTGCGGATAAATGGCGTGAGCAAGTGATTGCCTGGACATGGAAAATCAAAGTTTCGTTGCATTTAGAAACGGAATTAATGGCAAGTTTACGTGAAAAAGCGGAAGAAGAAGCCATTGATGTTTTCGCCCGCAATCTGACCGCACTTTTAATGGTGGCACCAGCTGGGGCGAAAAACACTATGGGCTTGGACCCGGGCTTGCGTACGGGAGTTAAAGTCGCGGTGGTGGATAACACAGGTAAATTATTAGATACCACCACCATTTATCCACACACGGGGCGTGAAGCCGAAGCACAAGTGGCGATTTTCAGTTTGATCCGCAAACATAACGTAGAATTAATTGCCATTGGTAACGGTACGGCTTCTCGTGAAACTGAACGTTTTGCGAAAGAGGTGATTAAAGAAATCAAAGAAAATAAACCACAAACCGTTGTGGTGAGCGAAGCTGGCGCATCGGTTTATTCCGCCTCTGAATTTGCGGCAAATGAATTTCCGAATTTAGATGTATCTTTACGTGGTGCGGTGTCTATTGCTCGTCGTTTACAAGATCCATTGGCGGAGCTAGTGAAAATCGAACCGAAAGCCATTGGTGTTGGGCAATATCAGCATGATGTAAACCAAACCCAACTTGCGCGTAAACTCGATGCGGTGGTGGAAGACTGTGTAAACGCAGTAGGTGTGGATTTGAATACGGCATCCGCACCGTTACTTGCTCGCGTGGCGGGGATGACAAAAACCTTAGCGCAAAACATTGTGGAATATCGTGATGAAAATGGGCGTTTTGAAAGCCGTAGCGAATTGAAAAAAGTGCCGCGTTTAGGGCCAAAAGCCTTTGAGCAATGTGCAGGCTTTATGCGTATTGCAGGCGGGAAAAATCCACTTGATGCTTCAGGTGTCCACCCAGAAGCTTATCCTGTGGTCGAAAAAATCTTGCAAGCGACAGCACAATCTATCCAAGATTTAATGGGTAATACCGGTGTGGTGCGCCAACTTGATGCTAAACAATTCATTGATGAGCAATTTGGTTTACCAACGGTTCAAGATATTTTCAAAGAGTTGGAAAAACCAGGGCGCGATCCGCGTGGTGAGTTTAAAACTGCTGTATTCGCAGAAGGCGTGGAAGAAATTACCGATTTAAAACCAGGTATGATTTTAGAAGGTACCGTCACCAATGTGACTAATTTCGGCGCATTTGTGGATATTGGTGTTCACCAAGACGGTTTAGTACACATTTCATCATTAAGCGATAAATTCGTAGAAGATCCACATCAAGTGGTGAAAACGGGCGATATCGTGAAAGTGAAAGTGTTGGAAGTGGATGTGCCGCGCAAACGTATCGCATTAACAATGCGATTAGATGAAAGTGCGGTCAAAAATGACGGTAAATCTGACCGCACTTTAAGTGCTAAACCAAGAAACAATGCCCCTCGCCAAGATCGTAATCCTAGAGGAAATAGTGCAATGGGTAATGCCTTTGCCGATGCGTTGAAAAATTGGAAAAAATAATTTCGTCATTTAGATGAACATTGTGGCCAAATAGGCGTACAATGAAGGGGATTTGGTCAATCATCCAATCCCCTTTTTTATTTCAACGAAAGGAATATTCTTATGGAAAAAGGTATTCTTGGGCCGCATGAAGGCAAGGAGCTGGAATTAATGTTAAGGGGCGAAAAGCAAGTGGCATTATTCAATCAGGAGCTTGGTATTCCTGATGCCTTTCTCCCTTATCTTGAGCTAGGAATGCTTCATTCAAAAACAGTACAACGTCATGTAAATGATGTTTGCTTAACTGATTTTATTGTCTATTTACCTCAATCTCTTGCACTCGCTGAACAGATGGAAGTGTTACTTCCTGCAAGCACTGTGAATGGTTTTGATCCTAAAGTTGAACGTGAAATCGGTCGAATTCTTGGCTACCGAGAAAAAGATATCGAGTACTATATTCAGCATTTTCAAGATAATTTAGAGAAGTATCGGCAGCAATATAGCTAAAGGAGCCAATATTATTGTTAATAAGGTAAATTGATATGAATAAACCAAAAACTGTTTCAGTTATAGTAAATAATGAATTCTTATTAGTGACCTCTATTATTAGAGGGATGATAGGAATGACAGATCCAGATCAAGATTTTATTTTTAATGAAGTTGATATTTCTGATTTAGATCTAGGAAAGTTAATTAAAGAAAAGCTTAATGAAAGTAAAGAAATTTCGTTCGAAGAGTTTCAGGCTATCTTTAATTCTGAAAAAATGAAAGGGTTGCAAAAAAGACTTGAGGAAGAGATGAAAAAACGCTATGGATACAAAAATAAAAAATCTATCTATAAGGATATGTCTTTTTTATCTTTAGAACAGGATGATTTATATATAACTATTTCGCCTCTTCATCAAGATTCTTTAGATGGAAGTACAGGGATTTCACTTCCTGACAATTCAGCATTAGAATTTAAATATGATAAGAATATTTCAGATGAAGAATTAGGAAAAGTCATAAGACAAGCCCTGACGTATTGTACGAGTATTTATCGGTAAGATATTTCCAACAAAATATAAAGAGCGGTCAAAATTCATGATGTTTTTTGACTGCTCTTTTTATATTTAGGGGGGATTAAATACAATAATCTTCGAATTCCATTGGCATTTTAGCTTGCAATAAGAATTGTTTGGTGCGCTCTTGCTGTGGATGACTGAAGAATTTAGTCGCGGTATTTTGTTCAACTACCTGACCATTTTCCATAAGAATCACACGATCTGCTACGTCTTTGGCAAAATTCAACTCATGGGTGACGATAATCATTGTCCAGCCTTCTTGTGCGAGCATTTTGAGCGTCTGTAACACTTCACCGACGAGCTCTGGATCGAGAGCAGAAGTGGGCTCATCTAATAAGATAATATCAGGTTTAACTGCTAAAGCTCGGGCGATCCCGACACGTTGCTGTTGACCACCAGAAAGTTGAGAGGGATATAAATCCGCTTTTGCTTTTAAACCAACTTTTTCCAATAATGCCAAGGCTTTTTCACGTGCAATCTCTTTCGGTTGTTTTTGCACAACCACCATCCCTTCCATCACATTTTCAAGTGCTGTGCGGTGGGGAAATAGATTGTATTGTTGGAACACCATTGAGGAACGACGACGCAATTTTAGTTCATCGGATTTGCTGATCTTCTTGCTGAAATCAATGGTTAAGCTTCCATCAGTAAATGCTAATACTCCTTTTTCTGGGCGTTCGAGCAAATTTAAACAGCGTAAAAAGGTCGTTTTGCCTGAACCTGAGGGGCCCAGAATGGCAACCACTTCACCTTTATTAATTTCAAAATCAATGCCTTTTAATACATGGTGGCCATTAAAACTTTTCTGAATATTCGTGACTTTTAACATAACCAGTCCTTATAAATGGCGAGAAAGGCGTTTTTCTAAGCGGGTTTGCCCTATCGACAGCACAAAACAGAATACCCAATAAATGAGAGCCGCTTCACTATAAATTAAAATAAATTCGTAGTTTTCGGCTGTGATGTTTTGTGCCACACGGAATAATTCTGCAATCCAAACGAGTGAAGCAAGGGACGTATCTTTCACTGTGCTAATGAAGGTATTTGATAGCGAAGGGACGGAAATACGTAAAGCTTGCGGCATAATAGTACGCAAGAAAGCTTGTGTGTAATTCATGCCTATCGCATAAGAGGCTTCCCATTGACCTTTAGGAATCGCAAGAATGGAGGCCCTCACCGTTTCTGCCGCATAAGCACCAATGTTAATAGAGAACGCAATAATTGCGGTTGGAAAAGGTTCTAGCTTGATACCAACTTCAGGTAAACCGTAGAAGATAATGAAGATCTGCACCAACATTGGCGTGCCACGAATAATTGAAATATAAGTGCGACAAATGCCCTGCAGTATTTTGGTCATTAAATTGGGATGTGGCAATGTGCAAATCACAGCCACGATAACCGCAATGAATAAACCGCAAAAGAAGGAAATGACCGCAAGGGGGATCGTATATAAAATTGCCCCTTCCATCATAGGCCAGAACGAGCTGATTACATAATCAGCTCGTTCTGCGGTCATAAATGGAAGGCTGGCTAACCAATTATTGAGTAATGTCATCGCCAAACCATTTGATTGAAAGTTGTTTTAAAGTTCCGTCTTTGCGTAGTTCTTCAAGTGCTTGGTTCACTTTTGCAATAAGCGGTTCTTCACCTTTCAAGAAAGCAAAACCGGTCGGGATTTTTTTATCACTTTCTACAGCAATTTTTAAGCCTGCATTAGGTTGTTTTTTGAAGTAATCTAATACTGCAAGCTTATCGTTTACTGTTGCATCAACACGACCTTGTTTTACCGCCTCAAGGTTTTGTGCCAAGCTATCAACAGTCACGATAATTGCACCATTATCACGCGCATCTTTGCTCCAGTTACTGGTTGCAGATTGTGCAGATTTTTTACCTTTTAAATCAGGGAATGATTTAATGCTATCGTTATCAGCTTTAGTCACGATTACACCAGCAGAGTAGTTATAAGGTGCACTGTAATCATATTTTTTTAAACGTTCTGGGCTTGGATTGGTTTGGTTTGCAATAACATCAAAACGTTTTGCGTTCAAACCTGCATACATGCCATCCCAAGCGGTTTCTTTAAATTCGACGTTCCAACCTAATTTTTGCGCAACTTTTTCGATAATTTCCACATCGAAACCGGTTAACTTGCCATCTTTGTCGTGGAAAGTAAATGGTGCGTAAGTTCCCTCAGTACCGACTAATAAGGTTTTAGTTTGTTCAACGCGATCAGCAATTTCACCGGCGTTAGCAAAAGTAGAAAGGGCTAATCCTGCCGCTAAAAGTGCGGTGCTAAAAAATGATTTTTTCATAAGTATTCCTTTTTTAGATAAATAACGAAAGTGAAATGAATTATAAGAAGCGAAAAAGAAAAGAAAAGTATTATTTATTTATGAATTATTTCCTTTAGTTATATTAAATAAAATTTGTTTAATTAATAAACAAAAAAGGTCTGTAAAAACAGACCTTAGATTAAATGAATTCAATCAATAGATTAAGCTTCAATACCTTCAAATAACGCCGTACTTAAATAACGTTCTGATGCAGAAGGTAAGATCGCGACGATTAATTTATCTTGGAATTCAGGTAGTTTTGCTAAGCGGTCAGCCGCTGCCACTGCAGCACCTGAAGAAATACCCGCAAGAATACCTTCTTCAGCCATTAAGCGACGAGCGGTAGCAATTGCCGTATCGCTATCTACAGTTTCCACACGATCGATTAATGATAAATCTAAGTTTTTCGGAATGAAGCCCGCACCGATACCTTGAATTTTGTGGGGGCCTGGTTTCACTTCTTGGCCTGCAAGGGTTTGGCTAATAACAGGTGATTCTGTTGGTTCAACCGCCACAGAAGTAATTTTTTTACCGTGATCTAATTTGATCGCACGAGAAATACCGGTAATTGTACCACCAGTACCCACACCAGCCACTACGACATCAACTTTACCTTCAGTATCTTTCCAGATTTCTTCACCGGTAGTTTGACGGTGAATTTCAGGGTTAGCCGGGTTTTCAAATTGTTTTAGCATCACATAATGGTTTGGATTAGACGCCACAATTTCTTCTGCTTTGGCAATCGCACCTTTCATCCCTTTTGAGCCTTCAGTAAGCACGAGATTCACACCTAAACCACGTAATAAACGTTTACGTTCAAGACTCATGGTTTCAGGCATGGTTAAGGTGATTTTGTAACCGCGTGCTGCTGCCACATAAGCTAAAGCAATACCGGTGTTACCGCTGGTTGCATCTACAATTTCTTTACCCGCTGTTAAAATGCCGTCTTTTTCTGCTTGCCAAATCATATTGGCACCAATACGGCATTTCACGCTGAAGCTTGGGTTACGACCTTCAATTTTTACGACAACGTTACCATTGTGTCCGAAGTGTTTTAAACGAACTAATGGCGTATTACCGATTGAGTATGAGTTATCTGCATAAATTGTCATTTTACTGTCCTTTTATATTGTGGAATTAATTGATGCAGTAGTTATAACACCGGCTTTTATATAAAAAAAATAGTTAATAGCTATATTTTATAACTAAATGCTATTTATTCACGATGTTATTTCCTGAAGGCTTAATTTCCGTACTATTAGAACGTGTCACAATTTGTGTTGAACCTGAAGTGCGGTCAAAATTCATATCAAATTTTAATTGTGAGCGATAATTTTCCACCCACATCACGGTTGCACCACAGACCGCCACAGGAATAATCACTAAATTCACAATTGGCAATGCCGTGCAAAGGGTAATTAATGCGCCGAATGTCAGGCTTTGAGAACGTCTTTCCCCTAACGCATTTTTCATAATGCCAAAAGAAATTTTATGGTTATCAAACGGGTAGTCACAGTACTGAATCGCCATCATCCAACAAGTAAATAGGAAGGTTAGCACTGGAATAATGGTTTGTCCGATAACAGGGATAAAACTCAATAAGAACAAGCCCACAAATTTCGGTAAGCTGTACCATAGTTTTTGCCATTCTCGGTTCAACATACGCGGCACATCTTTCATAATTTCGGCAAAACCATCATTATTAACGGCTTCACCGGTCAGCATTTTTTCGACTTTTTCTGCTAATAATCCATTAAACGGTGCGGCAATAAAGCCTGAAAGTGTCGTAAAGGCAAAATAGAAAAATAAGAGAATTGAGCCAATAGACAGCACGAGCAAAATCACACTTAAAAAGCTTAGCCAATCTGGAATAAAGCTCATCACCCAGTCAATCATCGTGGAGATTTGTGAGACAAATAGCCAAAATAAGCCTGTGAGTAGGACGACGTTAAGTAAAATAGGCATAATCACAAAACGTCGGAGACCTTTTTGCGTAATAAAATGCCAACCCATTACGAAATGATTGAAAGCTGATTTTATTTCATTTTGATCGATCATCATTGTTCCTTTAAATTGAAAAGTAAAAAATACAAAATGTCACAGAAAGACAATATTTTTTGAGAAAAATTCCATCTCATCCCTTTTAATATCTTGTTTGCTTTCCTATTTTTTCACCTGTGGAAATGTGATAGGATTAGCAAAAATCATTGCGTTAAGGAGCAACAAGAATGGACTTAAATACCATTTTGATTATTTTAGGGGTAATTGCTTTAATTGCCTTAGTGGTACACGGATTATGGTCAAATCGACGTGAGAAATCAAAATATTTTAAAAGCGCGAACACATTTAACCGCACTTCTAAAAACGGTGAGGTCACTCCTTTTTCGCAAGCCGCTGATCCTAATGCGGATATTCGTTTAACACATCGTGCTCAAGCAGCACAGCCTGTACAACAACATGTTCAACCTAAAGTGGCACCACAGGCAGCAAGCCAACAGCAATTTAATTTTGACGAGCAACGTGCTCAAGTGGATGCGCGTCAAATAGAAAAAAGCGTCGATGATATTAAAATCTCCTTACCAAATCAGCCAGTTTATGAGATGAAAACGGCGCAACCTGCTCCTGCGCCACAGCCTGAACCTGTGGTTTATCCTGAAACGAATGTACAACCGAAACCACGTGTGGCAGAGATGACAATCGAAGAATTAGAAGCTCAAAGCAATGATTTTGACGGTGTGAATTCTTCTTCGCCTGAATTGCGTGAGCAGTTAGCCGAGATGTCATTAAATCCAACTCAAGAACCTACTCACGAGAACGTGCATTTTAACTATCACGAACCAGTCGAAGTGGAAAAACCAAAACAAACCACAGGCTTTGTTCAACTT
>OGCX01000971.1_pt1 | contig 11059 bp, 5 predicted proteins | sample 1570261 | NCBI WGS metagenome assembly OGCX01 (sample SAMEA2582161, study PRJEB24529) | metagenome | biome: Human gut stool | place: China | collected 2011 | reverse complement strand
CTGGATATTAGAGTCTTAAATATCGAGTGGTTTTGTGATAAAGTGTAATTCTTTCATATGATTCTTTCTAATGAGTTGTTTTGTCTCTTCTCATTATAGATTTTATGGGACTTTTAGGCTCCATAAGGTCTATAGAGTTTTATCCACTACAAAAGTTACAGGAATTGGTTTTTGTTAAGGAAGTATATAAATCAGATAAGAGAAAAAGTCAGCACATCATGCTGACTTTTTTTCTAGCTTATAAAGTATTGGATAAATGGATCTCATTTGATAAAGTATTAAGATGATTGACCAAATCCATGATTGACAGATGGTTTTGGCAAATAAACTTCTTGGTGATATCTGGAATATAGAAATTAGACACGATGACATCGTAATCTGTCTGATTTAAAATCTCAGGACTTGTTTCTAATTCATCCCAAATATCGAAGGTGAAGCGGTTATTACAGTAATAGGAGAGCATATCAACAAAAGTAAGGGATATAGCATGGTCAAAGTTACTGATAATCAAAACCTTGATAGGTGGTCGATTTTCTAACAACTGAGTAGAGAGGTTTTCAGCATGGGTTAAGATGGTGTACATCAAGTGTTCCAACTGTTCAGGATGGTCATGCTGTCCAATTGCTTGACGGTATTGAGCCAGTTCTTGACGCGCACTTCCCATAAAGTCTGGGAAGTAAACTTCGAATTTTTGAATCGTCAATGCTTTTTGTTCAAATAAGATTGGGGTAGAAAAGATTTCCTGTCTTTCAAATAAAGCAGTGTTGTGCAAATGCCAAATCAGTTCATCGTGGTTGGTAAAAGTAATCTTATATTGTTTTGATAGGCGTTCTAATATTTGACTAAGTAATTGGTAAGAGTATCTTGCTTCACTGTTCTCTTCTAAAGAGTTGAAGAATTCTTGAGGATCTAAGAAAAGATTGTTTTGAATAAAGGATATAAAAATTTGGGCAATGATATCTGGAGTGATTTCCAGCCCCAATTTCTCAGAGAAATGGACAAGTATCTCCTCAAAGTTTGGAATACTTTCCAAAATAGGATAGTATTCATCATAGAAATGATTTGGTAAGTCGATAAAATGACCATTTTTGATGCGGTAAATACTGATAGCTATCATCAGTTTGTACATTCTATAAATTGAAAATCGCATTGGATAATTCGTAATTTTATAGAAGAAGTCAATAAACTCTGTTAAATCTTCCTCAGGAAGGTCAGGAAAAGGCCAATCAAGGAAATAATAGCGCTCAGAAAAATATTGGGCAAAAAAATAGCGAATATCAATCTCATTCCCACGTATCTCGGATGGAGTAAAAGATAATTCTATTTGAAACTGAGATGATAGAGTTTTTGTAATATTTCGACCTAATCGATAGAGATTAGCATTACTAGAATGAAGATTTTCTATTGTTCGATAAATAGGTAGGCCCTCATTGAAAAACAGATACTCTAGTAATCGAAAAGATTGAGAATGAGCTAGAAAATACTGATAAACATCTTCAAAACTAGTATTAACTTCTAAATCTATCATAATTCCATTAATGGAAGATTGGATATCTATAGTTGGAAAGGCAGCACGCAATTCATTTAAATCACTTTTTAAGATTCGCTCAGTACATCCTAACTTGTCGGAAAGTTCATGTAATTTCAACCAATCACGATGTTGGATTAGGGTTTCCATTAAACGTAATTGTCGCTGATCTTTCGTAGATAAAAGGTTACGCATGTAGATAATTTCCTCCTCGGTTGATTATATCACATTCTTGTCTAAAAAGTGCAATAAAATTAGAATCAGAAAATTGTCGTTCGTAGTCAGAGAATTTAGAATAATATAAGTGACTCTTAGGTGCAAAAACATAATATATCGATTATTTAGAAAATATTGATTTATATATCAGATCGTTGTAGATTGGAGATTGTAGAATATTATTTAGGAGTTCAAAATGAAACATTCACATAAGAAATCATTTGACTGGTATAGCATGCATCAACGATATTCTATTCGTAAGTATCACTTTGGTGCGGCTAGTGTCTTGCTCGGGACAGCCTTAGTCTTGGGAGCTGCTGCTAATGCGCAAACAGTACAAGCGGAGGAACAAAATCCAGAAGTAACTAACATTATTTCTGTTGATAAGGTAGAAGAAGCTACGAAACCAGTAGAAGTCTCTACCCCTAAAAAAGAAACAACCTATGCAGCTCCAACTGTTGCTCATCCAGTAGAAACGACTTCAGCTAAAACTGAAGAAGCTACGAAACTAGCAGAAGCCTCTACCCCTAAAAAAGAAACAACTTACACAGCTCCAACTGTTGCTCATCCAGTAGAAACGACTCCAGTTAAAACTGAAGCAGCTACTAAACCAGCAGAAAAAGTTGAAGAAGCAAAAGATAAATCAGCTAATATTGGTCTAGAGCTTCGTTCTAACTCTGATAAAGGAACTGTATCAGAAACGTCTGTAGCGAAGAAAGCTGATGTAGTTGAAGCGAAAGAAGAGTCTAAGCCAGCTGCAACAACGTCTGATCGCTCAGCTGTTGATAGTGCTGTTTTGCCAACTAGCACAGCTGCTAAAGTAGAAGCAACTAATGAAATCTTGAAACCAGGTTTGAGCCTTTCTGATGCTCGCCAAAATCCAGCTATCCGTAAGGAAGACTTGGATAAGGGACACAGTGGCTTTAGAGCAGCTAGCAATCCAGCCAACCCAATTGTATCAGGTTCTGGAAATATAGTTGCATTTTCAGATATCAGCCAAGCTGGTCGTAGTTATAGTTTCCGTGGCTACGGGAACTCACGTGGTGGTAATTCAATTCATTACGATGTAACAACAGTACGTCAAGGGAATAAATTGAATTTCACAATTGACTATTCTGGTCCAGGTGAATTTGTTAATAATAACTTTATCTTGGATAAAGGGGATGGATTTGGAAATCCTTCCAATGCGACAATCACAACTCCAAGATTAAGAGAGCAATCAAAACCTGTTAGTCAGGGTGCCAACTACGTAGCTCACTCAGCATACAGTATGACCTCTGCTACTTCAACGAGTGAGAAACAAACTATTAGATTTAGTTTGCCAATCAATAATCCAAATGGTGACTTGTCTGTTCGTTTGAAACCTGTTACTTTTAACGTAAACCAAGGTGGAGGTAGTTCAGCAACAAGTAATGACCCGTATAGCAACTCTAACTATTACTTCAGAGAAAAACCACTCCTCTTGGATGCAAATCCAAATGGTGGTACTAATAACAAGACCGAAACAGAAGAAATTGACTTCCAAACTGTTTATCTTCCAACTAGTAAGTTACCAGAAGGTCAAACTAAATTAGTTCGTGAAGGTGAAAAAGGACAACGTCAAATTACCTATAAAGTTCATCGATTTGGTAATGAAACAATCTTAGGATTGCCAATTAGTAATAGAGTTACTAAAGAAGCTAAACCACGTATTGTTCAAATTGGTGTGGCTAAAGAGCTAATCGATACAGTAAAACCACGTGTTGATCAAAATAAAGTCGGTGATACAAATAACCTCACTTTCTATCTTGATAACGATGGCAACGGTGTTTATACTGAAGGTGTAGACGAACTTGTTCAAAAAATTGCTATTAAAGATGGAGCTAAAGGTGAAAAAGGGGACCAAGGCGAACGCGGTCTAACTGGAGCCAAGGGTGAAAAAGGAGACCGAGGCGAACGTGGTCTAACTGGAGCTAAAGGTGAAAAAGGGGACCAAGGCGAACGCGGTCTAACCGGAGCGCAAGGTCAGGCAGGTCGTGACGGTGTAACTCCAACCGTAACCGTTAGAGATAATAAAGAAGAAGGTACTCACACTATCACTATTAACGACGGTAGAGGTAATGTTACAAATACTGTTGTAAGAGATGGTCTCGATGGTGCAAGTCCATTAGTTGCGACTCAACGAAATGAAGCTGATAAAACAACAACTGTTATCTTCTATTACGATAAAAATGGAAACAACGAATTAGATGCTTCTGATAAGAAATTAAAAGAAGTTGTCATTGCAGATGGTGCCAAAGGTGAAAAAGGTGAACGTGGAGACCGTGGTGAAACAGGAGCAGCGGGACGTGACGGAAAAACTCCAAAAATCACAACTGCTCGTGGAGCAGACGGCCGTAGTACTGATATTACATTTACTATTCCTGGTGAAGAACCTGTAACCGTTAATGTAAAAGACGGAAAAGATGGACGTACACCAACCATCGACTTAAATGCATTAGCAGAAGCAGCAGTAAGAATTAATAATCAAAGAAGTGGAAGAGTAAGAAGAGCATTAGCAGACGACGCATCTACAGCACCAGCATCACAACCAGTAGATGGTACTCGTATTACAGCATACTATGATAATAATGGTAACGGTAAATACGATCCAGGTGTGGATGAATTAATTGGTACAAGTGATATCTTGAATGGTACAAATGGACGTAATGGTGCAGATGGAGCTTCTGGAGCAGACGGACGTAACGGTGCAGAACTATTAAGTGGAACTAAAGCTCCAGAAGCCAAAGATGGAAAAGATGGCGACACTTATATCGATGCAACTACAGGTGATGTTTATAAGAAAGAAAACGGAACTTGGGATAAGATTGGTAACATTCGTGGACCTCAAGGTCTAAAAGGTGAAGACGGAGTTGCAGGACCACAAGGACCACAAGGACCTAAAGGGGACAAAGGTGCTCAAGGTCTTCAAGGTGAACGTGGTCAAGACGGAGCTCAAGGTTTACCAGGACGCGACGGACGTGATGGTGCAGCAGGTCGTGACGGCCGTGATGGACGCGACGGAAAAGACGTATTGAACGGCAAAGTTGATCCAACAACAGAAGGTAAAGACGGCGATAAATACGTTAACACAGAAACAGGTGACGTTTTCGTTAAGAATAACGGCACATGGGAAAAAGAAGGTAACATCAAGGGACCTAAAGGGGACAAAGGTGAACGTGGAGAAGATGGTAAGACTCCAGAAGTAACTGTAACTCCAGGTAAAGATGGTCATAGTACTGACATTACATTCACTGTTCCAGGAAAAGATCCAGTTACAGTAAATGTTAAGGACGGAGAAAATGGTCTGAACGGTAAAACTCCAAAAGTTGATTTGCTTCGTGTCGAAGGACAAAACGGAAATCCATCTCATACAATTGTGACATTCTACACTGATGAAAACAATGATGGTAAGTACACTCCAGGAACTGATGAACTTCTAGGTTCTGAAATGATTAAAGATGGTGCTAAAGGTGCGGACGGACGTGATGGTAAATCATTGCTTACTGTCAAAGATGGTAAAGAAACTAAAGTTTACCAAGAAGATCCAGCACATCCAGGTCAACCATTGAACCCAGAAAAACCTCTTGCAGTTATTAAAGATGGAGTGGACGGAGTCTCTCCAACAGTAACAGCTGTTCGTAAGGATGAAGAGGGTCATAAAGGTGTAGAAATCACGGTGGATAACCATGATGGTTCACAACCAACTACAGTATTTGTTCATGATGGTGAAAAAGGAGAAACTGGTGCAACAGGTCAAGATGGACAAACTCCTACAATTACAACTCAACCTGGAAAAGATGGTCAAAGCACTGTTGTCACTATCACAACACCAGGAAAAGATCCAGTAACCTTTACAGTGAAAGATGGTAAGAATGGTAAAGATGGACGTACACCACATATTGACTTAAATGCATTAGTGGATGCAGTAAGAAGAGGTGCTGGATTAGCTGTTAATCCACAACCTTCTGGAACATCAAGAAGTGCAAGAAGAGCGAGAAGTGTAGGGGATAATCCAGATGAGGTAACTGCATCAGCTCAACCAGTAGCTACAGACTCAACAGGTTCACAACCAGCAGCTACACAACCAGCGACTACCGATTCAACAGATTCACAACCAGTAGATGGTACTCGTATTACAGCCTACTATGATAACAATGGTAACGGTAAATATGATCCGGGAGTTGATGAATTAATTGGTACAAGCGATATCTTGAATGGTATCAATGGACGTAATGGTACAAATGGAGCTTCCGGACATGATGGACATGATGGACGTGATGGCCGAAACGGTGCTGAGTTACTAAGTGGAGCTACTGCCCCAACTGCTAAGGATGGTAAAGACGGTGATACTTATATCGATGCTAACACAGGAGACGTTTATAAGAAAAATAACGGAACTTGGGATAAGATTGGTAATATCCGTGGACCTCAAGGAGTAGCCGGTGAAAAAGGCGACAAAGGTGAAAACGGAGCTAATGGAGCAGACGGTAAATCACCAGTTGTAAATGTAACGGACAATGGAGATGGAACCCACTCTATTACAGTTAGAAATCCAGATGGATCTGAATCAACAACAGTTGTTAAAGATGGTAAAGACGGTAAAACTGCCAATATCACAACAACAGAAAATCCAGATGGAAGCCACACAATTACTGTAACAAATCCAGATGGAACAACTAAAGAAACTGTTGTTAAGAATGGTAAAGACGGTAAGACTCCAAAAGTTGAAGTCACTGATAACAACGATGGAACTCATACTGTTAAAGTTACAGATGGAGATGGCAATGTTACCAACGCTATCATAAAAGATGGTAAAGACGGTAAATCTGCAACAGCAACAACTACTGAAAACCAAGATGGAAGCCACACAGTAACAATTACTAACCCAGACGGAACAACTACTGAAACAATCATTAAAGATGGTAAATCACCAGTAGCAACTGTTACTGACAACCATGATGGTACTTACACTATTCGTGTAGAAAACGGTAACGGTACTGTTTCTGAAACCACAGTTCGTGATGGTAAATCACCAACTGCTAAGGTTGTGGATAACGGAGATGGAACTCACACGATCACAGTTGTGAACTCAGACGGTACAACTACAACTACGACAGTTCGTGATGGTAAAGAACCAAAACTTGAAGTTATTGATAATAACAATGGTTCACACACTATTAAAGTGACAGGTGCTGACGGTAAAGAAACTACAACTACAATCTTTGATGGTAAATCACCAAAAGCGAACATCGTTGATAACGGAGATGGAACTCACACATTAACAATCGTTGATTCTGATGGACGTGAATACAAATCTATTATCAAAGATGGTAAAGATGGCGTTTCACCAACTGTAACAGTTAAAAACAATAATGATGGAACTCATACAGTTACAATCATAAATCCAGACGGAAGTAAAACTGATATGGTTATCAAAGACGGCAAAGATGGAAAATCACCAAAAGTTTCTGTTGAAGATAATGGAGATGGTAGTCATACAATCACAATCATCAATTCTGACGGAACTGTGACAAAAACAGTTGTTAAAGACGGAAAAGATGGTCGTGATGGTCGCGACGGCAAAGACGGAAAAGATGGTAAATGTGGATGCCAAGACAAACCAGTAACACCATCAAATGACAAACCAGTTCCTCCAACACCAAATGTGCCAGAAGGACCAACATTTGCAATGCCAGAACCACCAGTTCATGAATTGCCAGAATTCAACGGTAGTGTGCCAGGAATACCAGAAGTTCATGAATTGCCAGAATTTAACGGTGGAGTACCAGGTATGCCTGAAGTTACTGAAGTACCAGAATTAGATATTCCAACAGTACCAGTACAACCAACACCAAATGTACCGACGCCAGAAGTGCCAGTACAACCAACTCCAGTTGTTCCGACACCAGAAGTACCGGTCCAACCAGTACCAGTGGTTCCAGAACAACCTGTAGTGCCAACATCGGCTCAACCAGCAAGTCCAGTAAATGCTAACCCAGAAGTACCAACTACAGTTAAAGAAAACCATGGGGACAAATTACCTGAAACTGGAAGCCAATCTGATTATATCTTTGTTCTTCTAGGTAGCGGTATTCTATTGAGCCTATATGTAGGTCGAAGAAAAGAAGATTAATCATCTAAAAGCAGTCACTAATTTCTCAAAAGAAGATGATGAGTGATAGATCTCGAATGAAAGAATATTCTTAGAACGATTTTCATATGATGGAAAAAACTGCACAAATCCCATGGGATTTGTGAACTGAACCCCAAAAGTTAGATAGAAAAAATCTAACTTTTGGGGTGTTTTTATTATGAAATTGACTTATGAAGATAAAGTTCAAATATATGAACTGAGAAAGCAAGGAAAAAGCTTTAAACGACTTTCAAATCAATTTGGGGTGAACATTTCTGATCCAAAGTACATGGTGAAATTAATTGACCGTTATGGAATAAACATCGTCAAAAAGGGAAAGATTCGTTATTATTCTCCTAAATTCAAACGAGAAATGTTTGATAAAGTTCTACTTGAAGGTTGTGCTCAACAAAGTGTTTGTCTGGACTATGGGCTCTCAAATCAAGGATTGCTTAACAATTGGATAGCACAATACAAGAAAAATGGGTATATTATTGTTGAGAAAACAAGAGGGAGACCGCCTAAAAGGGATGTAAGCAAAAGAAGAAATCTGAAGAGATGACAGAGCTAGAGCGACTTCAAGAGGAGAATGAACGCTTACGTACCGAGGTGGCTTACCTAAAAAAAGTTAAAAGAGCTAGAAGGCAGGGACGAAGCCTTACAGCGAGAAAGTCAGAGATAATTAGAGAAATAGTCATAAGAGGATTTCGACTAGATTTACTTCTTGAAACGGATGGTTTAGCTCGCTCAACTTACTACTATCAGGTGAAGAGACTGGGTGGGCTTGACAAAGATAAAGAGCTTAAAGCTGAAATTCAGTCAATTTATTGTGAGCATAAAGGAAATTATGGCTATCGTCGAATGACTCTTGAATTGCGAAATTGTAGTTTTATAGTGAACTATAAAAAGGTGCAACGTCTTATGAAAGTAGCTGGTTTAACCGCTAGAATTCATCGTAAACGGAAATATTCTTCATAATAAGGAAAGATTGGCAAGAAATCAGGAAATCTCATTCGACGCCAGTTTGAAGCATCAAAACCAATGGAAAAGTGCGACACAGATGTGACAGAGTTTGTCATTTCAAGTAGCTAACAGGGGTAGTTATATCAACACCGTATTCTCATCGCTTTTTATAGTGGGTAAGGGGATTCATCCTTCCATGTCACGTAAAGGGAACAACCCATACAACGACATGATGGAGTCTTTCTTTTGCCTTCTGAAGTCTGAGATGTTTTATGGTTATGAGAAGACGTTTAAGTCGCTTGAGCAATTGGAACAAGCTATTGTAGACTATTTTGATTATTACAACAACAAACGAATTGGGGCAAAACTAAAAGGACTTAATCCTGTACAATACAGAACTAAATCCTTCGGATAAATTAATTGTCCAACTTTTTGGGGTCAGTACAAAAAGGCTTTTTTCGTAGTCTGAACATTATTTGTTTTCTTTATCCAGTTTCGATAGGAGCTGATAAAGCGAAATAAAGAAGAAAAGATTGAGTGAAATGAGAAGTCCTGACGCCCATGGTAAATCACTCTCTAAAGTTCGAAGAGGTGAGTTCCAAGCAAAGTGTGAGGCAAAGGCACCACAGGCATAGAATATACCAATAAGACGATATTTTTGATGAATGAGTTTTTGATGTGAACGCCATATCAAGACAAGCCCCATAGCAAGGAAGGATGTGTAAAGCCAGTGGGACGACATTGCCCCAATACTGCGACCAAGAATTCCCGAAATCGTATAAGAAAAACCATCAGGCAAATCTGAAAGGATATATGAAAAATCCTCACTAATCTGAAAACCAAGACCTGCTGTAATAGCAACGAGTAAGAGTCCTTTGTAACTTTTTGTAGGAACCATATAGACAGCAAAGATAAATGCTGCTAGTTTGAGAGGCTCCTCAACCAGTGGGGCCATTATAGCATCCTCAAAGCGGTAGAAGAAATTCTTTGAAGAAAGATGGGCAGTCACCCATTCATGGGAAAAAGTATTAGCATAACCTGCCAACCAACCTGTAATAAAGAGTCCGCTAATTAGAGCAAATACGAGAACAAGTGGTTTCACCTGCCATTTCTTGCCTAAGAACCGAATCAGAAATATTGCTGGAATGATGTAGCAGAGAGCAATGAGAGTTGATAGCCCGATAATTCCATAAGACGAACCAGATAAAGTACCTGAAGTGTATGATTGTGTATCATAGGTCAGGCCTATAGCTGAAAGCAATAAAAAAAGATATAGCGTTAATTTACGAACCATGTATAACCTACTTTCAAAATGATACTTCCAGTATATCAAATTATTCTTTCTCTTTGAAATATTTCATTTTTTTATTTAGGGACTTGCAAAATAAAATTAATGTGATATACTTAACCAGTAAACTATTAACTGGTTAAGTATATTGAAAGGAATATCATGAAAAAGAAACGCATTTTTGGCATAGCAGGATTGGCAGCTGTTGTTCTAGCTGCTAGTGCAGGTATTTATTATACGACTAGTCAACACGATTCAAAGGGGAATGGTGATTTGAAGGTTGTAACGAGCTTCTACCCTGTTTATGAATTCACCAAGCAGGTGGTTGGAGATGAGGGAGAGGTGTCTTATCTTATCCCTGCAGGTAGTGAGGCCCATGATTTTCAGCCTTCTACTAAGAATGTTGCTGATATTGAGAAAGCGGACACTTTTGTCTACTTAAATGAGAATATGGAAACATGGGTTCCCAAGATTGAGAAAACCATTAATACCAAAAATACTAAGGTTATCGAGGCAAGTAAAGGAATGGTTCTTTTGCCTGGTACAGAGGAAGAAGATCATGATCACGGTGGTGAAGAACATCACCATGAGTACGATCCCCATGTTTGGCTCTCACCAAAACGTTCTCAAAAATTAGTGAAAACTATTAGGGATGGTTTGATTGCTCAACATCCAGATAAAAAAGCAGTATTTACGACCAACGCAGAAAAATATCTAAAAAAATTACAAGCTTTGGATAAGGAGTATACGGAAGCGTTGAGTCATACAAAACAGAAGAGTTTTGTTACACAGCACGCAGCCTTTGCCTACCTTGCTTTAGATTACGGTTTGACCCAAGTGCCAATTTCAGGTGTTTCAGCTGAATCTGATCCATCTGCAAAACGTATCGCTAGCCTTTCTAAGTATGTCA
>OGCX01000970.1_pt1 | contig 11078 bp, 11 predicted proteins | sample 1570261 | NCBI WGS metagenome assembly OGCX01 (sample SAMEA2582161, study PRJEB24529) | metagenome | biome: Human gut stool | place: China | collected 2011 | reverse complement strand
ATGGTCAGAGCGCACACCTTGTGCATGTAGACGCTTACCGTTTGCCGGGGTCAGATAATGATGATGCGCTCAGTGATCCGCAACATGCTGCTTCTGCTGCGGTTAACCGTCTTCTTGACGAGTTAGAGTCTCTTGGCCTCGACGAGATTTTAGAAGAGCCAGACGATAATACAGTGATTCTTATGGAATGGGGGTCAATGATGGACTCTGTTCTAGCGCCTGAGCGTTTAGAAATTCTTATCGACAGAAGCGTGGAAAGAAGCGCTGCGGGTAGTGGTGTACAAAGAAACACTGAACTTACCAGCGAGGGTACGCGCACTATTACGCTTAATGCGGTCGGAGCAATATGGCAGTCACGTCTTGAGGTTATTGCATCAATGATGAAAGCTGAAGACGTTGCAGAAAGTAGCGCGGAACATACTGTAGATTATAAAGCGGAGGATTATAAAGCGGAGGGCGAGGAAGAATAATGACCTATATTAGTGTGAATCACATGGCTCAAGCTCTTCATTTAGCTTTCGACGTGGATATTATTGCAAGCCTGTATGATAAGCCAACTTTAGTTATTGATACATCGTTCGGATCAACCGTCGGCGTAGTAGGTCATGCGCCATTATACGAAGCTGATTCGCGCTCGCATGTTGAGTTATTACAACCACATATCGCATCTGTGGTTGAGGAATCTGGTCTGAAACCTGCAGATATTCAGCGAGTGGTTGTGGGCACTGGTCCTGCGCCTTTTACTGGTTTACGTGCTGGTATTGTGGCTGCCCGCGCTTTTGCTCTGGCAACAGGCGCGCAGCTTGTGGGAATGAATGTTCTGGAAGCGCAGAGCACATGGAATCGTTTAGAAATTGCTAATATGGGTCAGTATTATACGGACTCTGCTTATCCTAATTCTGCTTATCCCAATTCGACTGCTGCACAGACCTATCATTTTACCTTGGCAGTGAATGATGCTCGTCGCAAACAACTGTATTACGCTTTGTACGGTCAGGGTGGTGAAGAGATACTTGCAATGAATATTGCTTCTGCCACAGATATTGCGCAGGGTGTGCGTGAGGTTTTGGGAAAATTCGGATTTGTTCAGGGGGATAGCGCTAGGAGTGTTGATACTGCTGGGGCTGACGGCTTTGGAGCTGATAGTGCAAGCGGTCTCGGTGGTGGTGCTAGTAGTGTGGCTGGGGCTGGCGGTTCTTATGTGGTCGATATTATTGGTCACGGTGCAATGCGCTACGAGAGCGCTTGGGCAGATTTACCTGTGGGCGAAGTGCGGGAAGAGTCAGTTCTTCATGACCCGGGAGCTGCAGGACTGGCTATTTTCGCGTCCTGTGCATTAATGCGCGAATTCCAAGGTAAAGATGTGTCCACAGATCCTTTGTACTTGCGTCGTCCGGATGTTACTATTCCAGCGCCGAATAAGCATATACTAGGTCAAACCTCGATTTCTTTGCGCGTAGGAGGTCAGGTAGAAAATCATGCACAAACTCAAAATCCAGAAAAACAGAATGTAAAGACTCAAGTTGGAGGTCAAGTAGGAGATAGCGGTGAACGCAAGGGTTAAGCAGGTGGGCATCGCTGAGTTTGCGGATGTGAGTTTTGAACAGCTTGATTTAGCTGCTCTAGACTCTACTGATATTGCGCGCATCGCACAGCTAGAAACGCAACTTTTCGGGCGAGGAGCATGGAGCGCGGATGCCGTTAGTCAGGAATTAGAAGCGCCTGCACGCTCGTATTGGGTGGCACGTTTTGATGACGATCATACGATTATTGCCTACGCAGGTTTCTGGTTCGACGGTCAAGATGCGCAAATTATGACTATTGGCGTAGATGAACAATATCAAGGTCGCCATATTGCTTCACACCTTATGCGCATGATGAAAGAGGAAGCAGCACGGTTGGGGGCCGACCGCATGTTACTCGAAGTAGCAACAGATAATGAGATTGCTTTGTCAGTTTATCGTTCTGCTGGCTTTGAGCAGTTAGGATTGCGTAAGCGCTATTATCAGCCTGAAAATAAAGATGCATATACGATGTCTTATACAATTGCGCCGGAACGTGTGTATCCTGTTGGTTTTAGTGTGCCTGCGGATGCGCGCAGTGGGGGAGATAGCGATTTGCAGGGCGCTCATGAAACTGGAAATCATAGCGCTACTAATCAAAGCTTCGTGGGGCAAAATGCTGGAAATCAAAGCACTATAAACCGAAGTGCTATAAACCGAAGTGCTATAAACCGAAGCGCCGCGCATAATGAGAACGTTGAGAACGTTGAAAATATTAAGAACGTTGAGAACGAGTTGAGGAAGTAGAGAGCACAACATGAGTGAACCGCTTATTTTAGGTATTGAATCTACCTGCGATGAGACTGCTGCGGCAGTTGTTCGTGGTAAAACTCTGGTATCGAATGTGGTGGCTTCATCTATGGATGAGCATGCACGCTATGGTGGTGTTATTCCAGAAATCGCGTCGCGTGCGCATACAGAGTCTTTTGTTCCTGTTGTTTCTCAAGCTTTAGCAGATGCGAATATTGAGTTGAGCGATGTAGACGCTATCGCGGTATCCGCCGGTCCAGGGTTGGCAGGGTGCTTGGCAGTGGGCGTTTCGGGAGCAAAATCTTTGGCATGGGCTGCCGGTAAGCCTTTGTATGGAATTAACCATGTGATTGGTCATGTGGCAGTGACTCAGTTGCAGTTTGGAGATATCCCCGAGAATACTTTGGCTTTGATTGTGTCGGGCGGTCACACATCGATTTTGCATGTGAATAATATTGCCACTGATGTGAGCGTTATCGGAACTACTTTAGATGATGCAGCAGGAGAGTGCTTCGATAAAGTAGCACGATTATTAGGATTCCCTTATCCAGGTGGCCCGCATATAGACCGTCATGCCCAGGCAGGCAATCCGAAAGCTTTACGAGTACCCCAGGGACTTACGCAGGGTAAAGCGGCTGCCGCGCATCCTTATGATTTCAGTTTTTCTGGCGTGAAAACAGCTGTAGCCCGCTGGATTGAATCGCAGGTTGACCAAGGAAACGGCATTAATGTGGACGATGTATGCGCGGCATTAGCAGATTCTGTGGCTTCTGTTTTAGCGAATAAGACTATGAAGGCGGCTCGCGGATTAGATTCTTCTACCGTGATTGTTGGTGGCGGTTTTAGCGCCAATTCTCAACTGCGTGCTGCTCTTGTTGATGCGGGGAAGAGATATGGTGTGAATGTGCGCATTCCAGAAATTAGGCTATGCACGGATAATGGGGCGATGGTGGCGATGTTGGGCTCCAATTTGGTGAGTGCAGGAGTAAAGCCATCGAGTGCAGATTTTTCCATTGACTCTTCAATGAGTTTGAACACTATTTGTATGCAGTAAGCCTTTTCTAGCGGTTGCTCTCGTGTAGAGCAGCCGCTCTGTATATCCACACGTTCGGGGCTTATAGGACATTTCGTGTTGGTTTTGTTAGTGGGTGTGGTGCCATGGTTGTGTGCGATGAGAGGCGTTTTCAAACAGTGTGTTGGTTTGCTCGTTAGTGATTGTTTGTGCCAGTTTTTGTGCTGGGCTTCCTAGTGATTCTTGGTGTGGGTAGCACTACCACGATACGGTTTTTTACGCGATGGTTTATGGGCATGCCACGATGGTCGCGCAAAAGAGTTCTCAGGTCGTGTGTTGATTCCTTTTTCGATCTGGTTTGTTGTCGCGGGGATGGGCTTGTCAGCTACGTGTAGTGATGGGGTAAGAAAAGTAAACAGGCTGCCTTGTTTGATCAGTTTGTTCGGTATGTTTCTTGCCTCGATCAGGCGTTGATGGGTGGGCACGATTTTACCGTGGAATAAGAGGGTTTTCTGTGTCAAGAACTGTTGGTAGCGTCTGTTCCACGCATTGAGTTTGACCATCTATTCAACGGCTTGATCACAAGTGCTGATTGTTAAGAGTTGCTTAGCTAAATCGTACAGATTAACTCCTGCTTGGGTTCGTGGCTGTGTCGTTGTTTTGTGTTTGACTTGGCAAAACTCATGGAAAGTGCAGCGTTGTACCCTGCTTGTGAGTCAATGTGTTTTAATGCGCGGGCAAGACCTGAACTATCATCGCGTACCACGGCATCAGCAGGAGCGATACGAGATAACAGTGCTCTCTATGATTGTGTGTTCTCGTTTCTTGCTACGTACCAGCCTAGGACATCACACGTGGTACACGCGATCAAAACGACCAGATTACGTGATAGGTAAATCCCATCAACGAATACCATGTGATGGACTTGGTTGACTAGATTAGACACGGGTCATAAATGTCAAAACTGAGCAAACCTACGCCGCGCGTTACGACCATGACCGAGCAAATCCGCATACCGTAATCGGCTCGTGATAAAACGTAAGAATTCGTTAAAGTAACGAGTACGGATATCGTTAGACTAGATCTGACTAGCACCACAATGGGTACGGCGGTAACGCTGGTGTCTGTTACTGGTAGTGTCCCATTTTTGTGTGTGTTTTGACAAATTTTGCATCCAGGATTACCTATCCTCTCATTCAGTACCAGTTCAGCAACGATTTACACGCGTCAGCACACTAAAAAATCCCAATAAAACCAACACGAAATGTCCAACCTAAAACTCGAGTCACAACCAGTTCAAACCCCTGAAAACCGCGTCATCGCAACAAAAAACAAGCAAAAACCAACACGAAATGTCCTATAAGTCACGTTCGGTACGTTCAGCGTGCGCGTAAACAAAAAACCTCCACCGAAGTGGAGGTTTTATCTGTGCGCCGAACAGGATTCGAACCTGCAACCTTCTGATCCGTAGTCAGATGCTCTAATCCGTTGGGCTATCGGCGCAGCGCTAGAAGCTCAGTGCTTCAAGCAACTCGTATATAATAACCACTCCTTGCTAAGGTGTGCAAGTCGGCGTGTCGCATCTGTCTGGGGTGATGTTGTCGTTACGTTGTTGTGACGCTCTCTTTGTGCTGTCATTATTGGCGCATACAGTGAAATCTGCTCGAAAATCCAGTGTTTCTACGGTAAAATAGGACAGTTCACTGATGGTAGATAGGATTTTCATGACAGCACAGCCGCGTAAGCATCGCCAACCTCGACCAAGTAGCGCCTCGCGACGTCAAAAACAATCAGTTTTTCTCGTAAATATTAAACGTATTGCAGCTTCTGATCGTGTTTCTGGCATGATTATGTTGGCTGCAGCACTGATTGGTTTTATCTGTGCTAATCTCACGTTTACCTACCCAGTCTTCGAATCTGTGCGTGAAACTGTTATTTCCATCCCGTTTTTGCATCTGCATTTAACTGTTGATCAATGGGCTCAAGATGGTTTGCTGACTATCTTCTTTCTTGTTGTTGGATTAGATTTAAAAAGAGAGCTGACTACGGGCTCGCTTTCAGATATGAAGGCGGCTGCTGTTCCCATGATTTCTGCTGTAGGAGGCATGATAGCGCCTGCTCTTATTTTTGTGAGTACAGTTGCTCTTGCAGCCGGTATTCATGGTGGAGTAGAAAGTGTTGCGAACGGTCAAGTTTTTTCCTTGGCACAGGTGGCTAAAGGATGGGCTGTGCCAACTGCTACAGATATTGCTTTTTCTCTGGCGGTTCTGTCTCTGTTCGCTAAAGCCATTCCTGGCGCATTGCGTGCTTTTCTTATGACGCTTGCAACAGTTGATGATCTGTTAGGCATTATTATTATTGCCATTTTCTTCTCAGAATTGCATCGAGGCTGGTGGGCGTTTGGAATTATTGGCGGAGCTGCTTTGTGGGCTTGGTCTATTCGCCGACGCAACGTACCGTGGATTCTTGTTGCTTTGGCTGGTTTCTTTATGTGGTACAGCATGCATGAATTAGGAATTCACCCGACATTATCTGGTGTGCTAGCAGGACTTCTTACGCCTGCACGCCCTGTTTTTGCAGAGCATGATGCGCGTGCAAGTCGTTATTTACATAAAATCGAACCGCTGTCCGCTCTTTTGGCGTTACCGATTTTTGCTTTCTTTGCCACTGGTGTGCATTTCGATGAGTTAAGTCTTAAACTTTTCACCTCGCCTTTGGTTGTAGGCGTTATTGCAGCTTTGGTTATTGGTAAACCGCTAGGAATTTTGCTCTTTTCATGGATTTCTACGCATCTTCTGCGTTTTAGATTACCGGCAGGTTTGAAAGTGCGCGATCTTCTTCCAGTTGCTGCAGCCTGCGGCATTGGTTTTACTGTCGCTTTCCTTATGGCTTCCTTAGCTTATGTGCAGCCTGAGTTAAGTAACGAAGCGCGCTTTGGCGTTCTGATTGGTTCGATCCTGTCCGCGGCTATAGCAGCAGTATTATTGAAGCGGCAATCTGATGCGTTTGCCCGTCGTGCAACCGATGGGGAAGGTAGATAAATGCGTTTTACTTCAGAATTCGATACTGATGTTGAAAAAATGACTGCGAACCAAGTGATGTCTGCACGGGATATTCAACGTTTGGAATTTATTCGCGAAGAGTTTCGCCGAGGTTTTGAACTGCTGTCTGATTTAGGTCCTGCGGTATGCGTTTTTGGATCAGCTCGCATTAAGCCTGATTCTTCTGAATACGAAGACTGGCGTGCTCTTGGTTCGCTTCTAGCAAGCAAAGGATATGCGGTTATTACCGGCGGCGGCCCGGGAGCTATGGAAGCTGCTAATAGAGGCGCATATGAGGCTGGAGGAACCTCTATAGGTATTGGCATCGAATTGCCTCATGAACAGGGGATTAATCCTTACGTTAATGTTGGTATGCAATGCCATTACTTTTTCACGCGAAAAACCATGTTTATGCGTTATTCAGACGGTTTGATCGTGTTACCTGGGGGAATGGGTACGCTTGATGAACTTTTTGAAGCCTTGACTTTAGTGCAGACGCATAAAACAGCAGGTCGTGCTATTGTGCTGTTTGGTTCTCAATATTGGTCAGGTTTGATTGATTGGTTACGACATACGGTTGCTTCGTCCGGCAAGATTAGAACTGAAGATATAGATCAGCTGGTTATTACAGATGACATTGATTATGCTGTGCGTGTAGCAACACGAGAAGATGAGAAAAAATAAGGCTGTACGCCTGAGCGTACAGCCTGTACATGTTTTATTGATGAACTATAGCCATGAGAACGCCAGTAGCGATTGATAGGAGAGCTGTAGTGTACATCTCATCGTGCATCAGCTCGTCAATAACGCTTCGCAAAACAACAGCTTTATCGTGACGGTCAGCTGGGTTTGGAACTCCGCCCTCAGACTTTTCATCAGTCAAAGCCATAACATCGGTAAGAATAAGCATGCCGCCATCACGCAATAAGCGTGCAACTTCATCACGCGCTACTGCATAATTCTCAGCCTCTGACGACACAATAATCATATCGTAATCGTGGGCGTTGAGTCGATGTAAGAAAGTTTTAACGTCTGTGCTCACACAACGCATGCGTGTATGAGGTGAACGTAGAGAATCAAAAATAGAACGCGTGCGTTGAGCATCGTCAGCAGATGGTGTAACAACAGTGAGCTGACTGGCTTCACCTAAACCATGCGTTAATACTGGAATTTCAATACCGCTATCTAATCCAATAATCAACACATTGCGTGCCTGTATAAGCTGAGCTTGCATACCAATAAAAGCCGCAAGAGAACTCGATACTACGGTGCTTTTATGTGCTATTTGAGCACGCACAGACTGGATGTCTGCTGTATCGGCAGACATGCTAGTTTCTTCAATGAATTGCCATGCTTGCGCAATATGAGAATATGTTGAGCTGTTCATATGCACATTGTATCTTTAAGCTATGAGTTCGCACAGTTTAGAAACGCCCACACAGTCAGAACCAAGTTTTTCGCAGCGCGTTTACGCTGTTGTGTGCCAAATCCCACGAGGCAAAGTAGCAACCTATGGTCAAATCGCGCGTCTTATAGGCTCTCCTCGCAGTGCTCGCTATGTTGGATACGCTTTGCATAGCAATCCTCAGCCAGGAGTTATTCCATGTCATCGTGTTGTTTTCAAATCTGGAGCATTAGCTTCAGGTTTTGCTTTCGGCGGTTCAGATGAGCAGCGTCTGCTGCTGGAAGATGAAGGCGTAGTATGCACACTCAAGGATGGCGAATTTATGGTGGACTTAGAGAAGTATCAGTGGCATGACTAGACGTTTTATAGGGATCATGTGCTGGGTGGCATACATCGCTCATATCGGTAGCAGAGACTAATACAGATGCCTTATGATCAGCAATAAGGCGATTGCAACCAGAATTATATGGTTCATGAATATTGCCTGGAGCAGCAAGAACATCACGATTCATAGTTGCTGCCCACGTAGCCGTATTCAAAGCTCCAGAGCGGTGTTGCGCTTGAGCAACAATAAGAGTGGATCCTAAAGCTGCAATCAAACGATTCCTTTCTAAAAAACGGTATGGTTCAGGAACAACATCAGGAGCTAGTTCGCTAATAATAGCTCCCTCGCTCTGTAGTATGCGTTCAAACAGAGTAGTATTACGTGTAGGTCCCATATGATGCAGACCTCCAGCCATAATCGCAACAGTTCTGCCTGGCTCATCTAAAATATCGCTTGCTGCTAAAGCTCCCCAATGAGCTGCAGCATCAGCTCCAAGAGCACCACCAGACACAACCATATGCCCATGCATCGCTGCGTATTTTCCCGCATGGAAGGCTACATAACGACCATAAGCATCCACAGAACGTGAACCTACAATACTTATCGGTGCATCGCAGGAACATAAAGCATCAATACTTCCCAAACCCCACAAGCATAGAGGAGCTTCAGAATCGGTACGAGTGGAAATATGATTGAGCTGTCTTGGCCAATATGGACTCGAAGCATCAATAATCCAATATTTATAGTTACACGTCATAGCATTGGCTAAAGAAGATAAACTCATACGAGCATACGGAGCTAAAGCATGTAACCACGATAATAAGCGTTGCCGTAGTTGGGGCGCTAAATCACTTGTATGCGGTTCTTGAGCCAAACACTGCAACAAATCTGAATAATCAGGCAACGTAAACCCAGTACTGTAACTAATACTCATCTCTTGGAGTCGTTGTATAAGAGCAATGCTATTACCTCCACGATAATGTTTCGCTAAATATGCAGACAGAGAATCCACACCATTACACGCGAAACTGAGCACCGCAAGAGCAACAGCTTCATCAGTTGGCTTGTACATATCATCCTCCTGAACAATATAAGGTATGAGCATTTGCAATATCTGCATCATCTGGTTGAGCTTTGCCCTGAACATCGGTAAGAGTCCACGCTACACGCAGTATTTTGTGGGCTCCGCGTATAGACAGAGTTTCGGCTTCAAGCTCTGCATTCAAAGACGCAATAGCAGATGATGGGGTATGCTCCATTAGCCACGTTCCAGGAGCTTGAGCATTTACAGACCAACCTAAACCCCGATATCGTGCAGCACTGCGTTCACGCGCCAGACGCACATTTTCTCTCATATGTTCAGAATCCCAATGTTGATGATCGCCAGATAAAGGACTATACATATCTGTGGGAGCAGAACTTGAAGACAAAGCATGCACAGAGCGTACATTAATTTTCATATCAAGCCTGTCACGTAAAGCACTAGAAATCCGATGACGATACCTGCGTAGTTCAGCAGATGAACATATGCACTCACCATGAGGTGACCATAAGCGACCACATGGGAAAGGATTCTGTGCCAGAATAAGTTGAAAACGTGCAGGATAGTTGACGTGACCACGCACGCGAGCCACTGTAACATGTCCACTTTCTAGGGGAGTACGTAACGCCTGCATCACCGCACGTTCACACTCAGGTGCTTCATCAATAAAAAGCACACCATGATGAGCCTGAGTCATAGCACCCGGCACAATCGTATTCCCAGCCAATCCACCTACTAACGACTTGAGCGTAGCATTGTGGTGTACACTCACAAACGGGGGAGTGTGGCTTAAAGGGAAATGTACAGGCTTACCTTGAGCGGAACGAATACATGCCAATTCCAACGTATCCTCATCGTCAAGATCAGGAAGAATAGAAGGAAGCCGTGACGCAAGCATTGTTTTACCCACACCAGGAGGACCTTGCATCAACACATGATGCCCACCTGCAGCAGCAATCTGCAGAGCATATTTAGCATCTTCATGCCCAATCACATCACTAAAATCGTTGATCTTGTCCTCGCAGCTAGTGTGAACGAAATCATCAGAATCATTATCGATCTGCTGAAAAAGAGTCGGAGCTGCCGCCGGCGGTGGTGAGCCAATCAACGTAACAGGAGCCCCTAAAATCTTCAACGTTTCGTGAATACTCGACACGCCGATAACATCAATACCTGTAACAGTCTGAGCTTCATGCTCGTTAGCCTGAGGAAGAATCACGCGAGACATTCCCATCGCGCGAGCATGGAGCACAATCGGTAAAGCCGCCACAATGGGCAGAACAGAACCATCCAGACCCAATTCACCCACGATAACTGTGTCCTCCAGAATGGATGAGCTAATGCAGTGCATAGCGCTAAAAATGCATATGGCAATACTCAAATCAAAACTCGAACCATGTTTCCTCAAAGATGACGGAGACAAATTCAGTGTAATTCTCGTTTGCGGCCACCGAAAATTCGTTGTCTTACATGCAGATTTCACGCGCTCGCGTGCCTGAGTGAGCACAGCATCGGGCAAACCAACAATTGTGAACTGTGGTAATCCTTGAGAAATAAAACCCTGCACAGTAACGGTATCTGTGTGCATGCCGGTTAAAGCTACAGTGTAAACACGTCCGATATTCATTACAAAATCCTCCTTACATGCGTGAGACTTCGCACGCGGAAATTGCATACAATCATGCCAATAGCATCAAAACGTATAATTTGAGGTGTTTTCGTATGATGTTGAGCAAGCCATGCAACAGCCGCTTTACGCATATGCCAACATTTCGTTGGAGTAATAGCTTCTAATGGATCTCCAAACGCGTCATCGCGTCTCGTCTTAACTTCGAGAAAAACTAAAATAGGAGTTGAACTGTTTTTATCTGCAGGAGCCAAAGCAATAATATCTATTTCTCCAAAACGGCACCTCCAGTTTCTATCAAGAATGCTCCGCCC
>OGCX01000958.1_pt1 | contig 11199 bp, 8 predicted proteins | sample 1570261 | NCBI WGS metagenome assembly OGCX01 (sample SAMEA2582161, study PRJEB24529) | metagenome | biome: Human gut stool | place: China | collected 2011 | reverse complement strand
AAGGGATAAAAATGAAAGTACGTTATCGTGTTGTACCAAAACAGAATAAGAAATCGTCCTTCTATGTAAACTGTCATAGCCAACATGTGACGATTCAAGCAGCAGACTCAGCCTTTTCCACATTACTTAGTTTGCGTGAAAGATTATCTGCATGGTATAAGGAAAAGAATATCTCTTTTGACGATATTCCAACTAATACCGATACAGCTTGTTGCTTCGCCTGGAAGGTAGATACTGAAACTGGGGAAGGTTTAGATACCTATTATTATGGTGGCGGCTGCGGAGCTGGTGAATGGATTGAAGCTGCTGAGGCGCAACGTGAGGCTGAAGAGGCTAAAAATCAAGCCCCTAGAGGCAAGTCCTTTGCAGGATATGATCAACAAGATGAATATGATGATGTTGACGAAGATGATTTTGCTCCATTCGTAGAGGCTGTTGAGTTAGGCTATTTCAACAATAGTCCAGTTGTTGTGTCTCGTTCTAATCAAACGGCTGCCGCATCTAGCGGTAGTGATACTGTCGCATCTGTTAGCAGTACACCTAAAGCAAGCAAAGGTTTTGCACCTAAAACTACCACAAAATCCACTGGAAAAGGTAGTGAAGGGGATAGCAAATATCCTCGTCGTGCACCGAAGGATGCGCCTACTGATGAAGGCATGATTTTAGGACCTAAAATTGAAGGTGTTACTTCTAAAATCATGGGCACCTTAGATACGCCAAGCGTTATCTTTGAGGGTGTATTTGTAGGCTTAGATAAACGAGATACTAAGACTGGTAAAAGTATTGTTAACGGCAGTATCGTAGATGATACAAATAGTATTAAATTTATCAAGTTTACAAACAGTCCTGAAGAAGGGGATGCCTTACTTAAACAGCTAAAAGGCTTACAACGCGTTCGGGTACAAGGTAGCGTAAGCTTTGATGATCGATTTGATAAGGATTATATCTTATCTATTCGAAGTATCGAGGCTGTGGAAACTACGAGCGTGGAACGTACAGAAAATCGACCAGACTCCCGCGTAGAGCTTCATTTACATACTAAGATGAGTGATAAGGATGCTTTAGTATCTGTTAAAGACCTATTCAAAACTGTAAAAAAATGGGGCCATCCTGCGGTGGCGATTACAGATCATGGTGTAGTACAGGCCTTCCCTGAGGCTCAAGCTCTTGGTAAAGAGTTGGGCGTTAAGGTTATCTACGGTGTAGAGGGTTACCTTATCGACGATGAAACGGTAACTCGCGATGAAGAGCCTGTAGTAGATAAGAAGAAGAAAAAAGAAAAAGATAAACGGTACCATATTATCTTGTTAGCTAAGAATATGGTAGGTTTGCGAAATCTCTATAAGATGATTTCTATATCTCACTTGGAACATTATAAGGTTCGTCCTCGTTTACCACGTTCTGTTATTGAAGAACATCGTGAAGGTATCATCATCGGTTCTGCTTGTGAAGCTGGTGAGCTTATGCAATCCATCGTTCGTGGCGCTACAAAGGAAGAGTTACTAGAGGTAGCCTCCTTCTACGACTATCTTGAAATTCAACCACATACGAACAATATGTTCTTGGTTCGTAAAGGACTCATGCCTGATGAGCAAGCTCTTATCGATATGAATAAAACAGTTATCGAATTAGGTGAAGCGTTAAACAAACCGGTATGTGCTACCTGTGACGTTCATTATTTAACACCAGAAGAAAAGATATATCGTGAAATCATGTTAACTGCATGTGGCTATCCAGATGCAGATGAACAACCAGATTTACACTTGCGTACTACTGATGAAATGTTGGCATCCTTCCCGTATTTAAGTGATGAGAAGGCTTATGAAGTAGTTGTTACTAATACTCGTGCTATTAATGATAGCATCGAAGATATCAAACCAGTTCCAGACGGTACATATTCTCCAAAAATTGAAGGCGCCGATGAAGCTTTTACAGAAATGTGCTATAGAAATGCAAAGGCTATTTATGGTGATCCATTGCCACGCGTTGTACAAGAGCGCCTAGACTATGAATTAGATTGTATTATTTCCAATGGTTATGGCGTATTGTATTACATTGCTCATAAGCTAGTAAAAAAATCTCTTGATGATGGGTATCTAGTAGGTTCTCGTGGTTCTGTAGGTTCTTCTTTTGCTGCTACAATGTCTGAGATTACAGAGGTAAACCCATTACCGCCGCATTATGTATGTCCTAACTGTAAATATTCAGAATTCTTTGAAAAGGGCGAATATGCAGGTGGCTTTGACTTGCCTCGTAAAGACTGCCCTGAGTGCGGTCATGCGTTACAAACAAATGGTCATGATATTCCGTTTGCTATCTTCCTTGGCTTCGAAGGTGATAAGGTTCCAGATATCGACCTTAACTTCTCCGGTGATTACCAAGCAAAAGCTCACAAATATACGGAAGAACTATTTGGTCGTGACAATGTATTTAAAGCCGGTACCATCGGTACTATCGCTGATAAAACTGCATTTGGTTATGTTAAAAAGTACGCCGAAATTAGAGATATTCAAGCCCGTAGTGGCTTCTTTGAACATTTAGCAAAAGGCTTTACGAATGTAAAGAATACTACTGGTCAACATCCTGGTGGTATCATGGTATGTCCTCGTGATATGGATGTGCATCACTTTACACCTATACAGCATCCTGCGAATAAGAAGGAAAGTGGCGTATTAACGACACACTTTGACTATCACTCTATCGAAGGTCGTATGACTAAGCTTGATATTCTGGGCCATGATGATCCTACTATCATTCGTATGCTAGAGGATTTGACTGGTATAGATGCAAAAACTATACCATTTGATGATCCAAAAACATTGAGTTTATTCTCTTCTACAGAGGGGATTGGTTTAACACCTGAACAATTACAAGGTGACCAAGTAGCCAGCTTGGCTGTACCAGAATGTGGTACGAAGTTTGTACGGGGCATGCTTGAAGATTCTCGTCCACAAACATTCTCTGACTTAGTTCGTATCTCTGGTTTCTCTCATGGTACAAACGTATGGCTCGACAACGCCCAAGATCTCATCAAAAATGGTACTTGTAAATTGAACGAAGCCATTTCTACCCGTGACGACGTAATGAACTTCTTGATCCATCGCGGCATGGATAGAAAGCATAGTTTCTTCGTAATGGAAAACGTGCGTAAAGGGAAGGGCATTGAAAAACGGAATAAACAAGGGCAAGCTACGACGGAATTTGAAGCAGAAATGCGTGAAAATAATATTCCTGAATGGTTTATTGAATCTTGTAAAAAGATTTCCTATCTATTCCCACGGGCCCATGCGGTTGCTTATGTAATGATGGCTTTCCGCATTGCCTGGTTTAAAGTGTACCATCCATTGGCATTCTATGCGGCATACTTCTCCATTCGTGCAAAGGCATTCGACTTACGTATCATGACAGGAGACCTTAAAACTCAAATGACTGAGTTTAACCGTATTAAGGCTCTCGATCGCGCTGCCAGTCCAAAAGATAAAGACCTTATGAGCGCTTTAGAAGTATCTATGGAAATGTACCAACGGGGCTATCGTTTTATCAATGTAGATATTCAACACTCCGAAGCAAGACGTTTTAGCATTAAAGATGGTGCATTATTGCCGCCATTCTTAGCTATTGATTCCTTAGGTGAAACGGTAGCTGATGCTATCGTAGCAGAACGAGAAGAACGGCCGTTTACATCTCTAAAAGACTTGCAACGTCGTTGTAAGGTATCTAATACCATCATTGATCTTATGAAAGAACTCAAATGCTGTGGTGAACTACCTGAAGACGAACAAATGTCACTCTTTGGAGCATAATACAATACAAGATAAGACTTATATACAAAATAAGCACTATATCCCAAATGGGTTATAGTGCTTATTTTTGTATATTTTGCTACAATAATGTTAGATTGATTTGTATTTAAATAGATTCCTCTAATAAAGGGAGTGTTAGGAAATGATGGATAAAAACAAAAATCAATCTGTGGAGATAGAATTTTGGGACATTGAGCCTGAGGATGTACCTGAGTTAGAAGAATCTGATATTCCAGGTGTATATTTTAATGAATTCCGAGAATATGTTGATGAAGAGGGGAATGTATTATCTCCATCAGATCTAGATGCAATACGATATAAAGACGATTACGAGGACGATTACTATAGATAAAAGAGGAGTCATCATTTGATGACTCCTCTTTTTGAAAGTTTTGCAGTTTATTTAGTTTGGCAGATTTTGTAAATTGGCAATATTAATATAAGGATTTATACTTCATCCAGTTTGTTTTGGCCATTTCTTTAAGTTCTGTACCACGGCCATCAAGGATTGCATTGATCAAGTATTTGCTGAAGCCTTTAGCTTGTTGGTACGCAATTTTAGGAGGCATAGCAAGTTCTTGTTTATCTACGCGAACATTAACGATGACTGGACCATTATGGTTGAGAGCTTCCATAATTTTTTCATCTACTTCGCTAGAGTTTTGAATGCTTACACCTTTAATGCCAGCTGCTTCCGCAAGTTTACCAAAGTCTGGATTTACGAAGTCCGTAGCATAGTCTAAGTAGCCAGAGGCTTTCATTTCCATGGCGATGAAGCTGAGTTCTTCGTTGTTAAACACAAAGATTTTAACAGGTAAGTTAAGTTGTTTTAATGTTAACATTTCACCCATCATCATTGTGAAGCCACCATCACCGGAAAGGGAGATAACTTGACGATTAGGACATGCATTTTGAGCACCGATGGCATGCATCATAGCATTGGCCATAGAGCCGTGATTATAAGAGCCTAAGATGCGACGTTTACCATTTGTTTTTAAATGACGAGCGGTCCAAATTACTGGTGTACCTACGTCAAAGGTAAAGATAGCATCTTCAGCAGCTAATTTATTAAGACGGTTTACAAAGTATTGAGGGTGAATTGCCACGCCATCTGGTTCAGCTACAGCATAGCTATCTAAGTCGCCTCTAAATTTAGCATATGCTTTGCGTACAGTGTCGATGAATTCAGTATCACCGCGTTGACTAACAAGAGGTAATAATTCTTTTAATGTATCTTTTACAGTACCAATAATACCTTGTGTAAGAGGAACACGACGACCTAAAGCACTAGGATCTCTATCCACTTGGATTACTTTCGCATTTTCTGGATAGAATGGACGGTACGGGAAGTCTGTACCAAGCATTACCAGAGTATCGCATTGTTCGATAGCACGATAACCAGATGTATAGCCTAATAGACCAGTCATACCTACATCATATGGATTATCCCATTCAACCCATTCTTTACCTCTGAAAGCGTGTACTACAGGTGCTTGTAAGCGTTTTGCTAATTCTACAACTTCGTCATGAGCACCTTCACAGCCTGCACCACAGAAGAGAGTAATGCGTTTACCAGTTTCTAAATGAGCGGCCATTTCTTCAATATCGTCGCGTTGTGGCACGATATGAGGTAAACGAGGAGGAGTCCAAACAGGTAACTCATCAATTTCCATTTCCATAACTGCAACGTCCCCAGGAAGAACGATAACAGCAACATCTTGATTGCCTACAGCTGCATTCATAGCACGGAATAGAATTTCAGGCATTTGTTTAGGATTGGATACAAGTTCACAGAAACAAGAGCATTCTTTAAACAAGTTTTCAGGATGTGTTTCTTGGAAATAATTTAACCCTACTTCAGATTGAGGAATGTGGGAGGCAATAGCCAATACTGGAACACGATTGCGGTGGCAATCAAAGAGACCATTAATCAAATGTAAGTTACCAGGGCCAGAACTACCAGCACATACAGTTAATTTATGAGTTAAGGATGCTTCTGCACCTGCAGCAAAGGCTGCTGTTTCTTCATGTCGTACATGTTCAAAGGCAATCTTACCATTGCGGCGTAAACTATCGTTTACAGAGTTTAAACTATCGCCAGTGATGCCATAAATACGTTCAATGCCAGCACTAGCTAAGACATCGATAAGTACATCAGAAATTCTTTTTTTTGCCATATTATCACCTTAATTTAATAATTAATATCAATATAATATAGTTATTTAACTATATATTTCATGATAGTCCTATTCATATTGTAAATATGTGATATAAATCACCAACTTTTGTATACATAGTTTATAGAGTCTTAATCTAAAAAAAATAAATCACATTCATAAGTAAAAAAGAGAATATATTTTAAATATAAATGTCATAATTTAGTTAATAATATTTCTCAGTATAAATCTATACTTCTTGCATAACATTAATAAAAGTGTTACTATTAATTCATAAAGAAAATAGATGAGTCTTTGGGGACAGGTGAAATTCCTTACCGGCGGTATAGTCCGCGAACCTTATGGGTATGAATCGGTGCAATTCCGATACCGACAGTACAGTCTGGATGAGAAAAGACAAGGCACATTTGTTGTGCGCAATTATGATTACCCAAGGACTATGTATATAGTCCTTTTTTTATTGAGGTGATATGGTGGATGACGTAGCATATATGAAACGCGCCATTGCACTGGCAAAATTGGCCACAGGTCACACTTCTCCAAATCCTTTGGTGGGGGCCGTAGTGGTGAAAGACAATACAATAATCGGTGAAGGTTATCATCACAAAGCTGGTACGGCTCATGCCGAGGTGCATGCACTGAATCAAGCGGGTGATAATGCTAAAGGTGCCACTCTATATGTAACATTAGAGCCTTGTTCTCATTATGGTAAAACACCACCTTGTGCTCTTCGTATCATAGAAGCGGGTATAGCTAAGGTGGTAATCGGTAGCACAGATCCTAATCCACTTGTTGCTGGTAAAGGTATTGAGCTTCTTAAAGAAGCGGGGATTGAAGTTGTCGTTCCTGTTTGTAATGATGAATGTGCTGAGCTTAATGAGCATTTCTTTACCTATATACAGACGGGAAAACCTTTTATAACTATTAAGAGTGCTATGTCCCTTGATGGTAAGATTGCAACGTTTACAGGCCAATCCCAATGGATTACTAATGAATCCTCCCGTCGTGATGGACATGTACTACGTGCTACTCATGATGCTATGCTCGTTGGTATCGGTACAATCTTAGCAGATAATCCTCAGTTAAACTGTCGTCTTAGTGATGATGAATTAGCAGATGCTATATTAGATAGAAACATTCTTAATGAGCCTATCCCAGTTCATCAACCAGATGTCATCATATTAGACAGTCTTGGTAGAACGCCTACCACAAGTCGTGTATTTGAAGTAGATACTCGCAAGGTTCATATATTTGTATCTAAAGGTTGTCCTAAAGAACGGATACAGGCGCTAGAACACGTAGGAGCTCTTGTAACGGTTGTTGAATCAGTATCTACTCGTAAAAGTAAAAGTACAGATATCGTCATAGATATTAAGAAATTATCTATTGATGATATTCTTACAAAGTTGGGAGATTTTGGTTATACTTCAGTGTTAGTTGAAGGTGGTTCTGCTATTATCAGCTCTTTTGTAGAGACCATGAACTTTGATAAGGTGGTTACCTATATTGGTAATACTATAATCGGTGGTACAGAGGCTACACCTGCCGTAGGTGGTCGTGGTTTTGAAAGTTTAGACTCTTCGCCGCAATTAACCTTTACAAAAACAACTGTACTAGATAATAACATCCGTATTGAAGCGTATCGTCAAGGAAGGAGGGGCGCTTATGTTCACGGGAATCGTTGAAGAAATCGGCCGTGTAGAAAGCATTAAAAAGGGCCCTAAATCCTTAGCCATTACAATTCGGGGGGATAAGATTTTTAGCGATTTAAAAATCGGTGACTCCGTAGCTGTTAACGGTGTATGTTTGACAGCTACTACAATTGGTAATGGCGTATTTACAGCTGATGTAATGCCTGAATCAATTAAGATGACTACTTTCACAAATTTGAAAGTTCATCAACCTGTCAATTTAGAGCGAGCTATGCTTGCTAACGGTAGATTTGGTGGTCACATTGTAGCTGGACATGTAGATGGTACAGGCCGCATCATTGATCGTGAACAAACGGATAATGCCATTATCTTTACCATAGAGGCTCCAAAATCTGTTATGGATTATGTTATCTATAAAGGATCGATTACGATCGATGGTATTAGCCTCACTATTATGCGACGAACGGACAGCAGTTTTTCTGTATCGATCATTCCTCACACCTTAGGCGAAACTATTCTAGGTTCTGCCCATATTGGAACGGAGGTCAATTTAGAAACGGATATCGCTGGTCGATATATTCGTCATTTTATGAATCTTGGTAGCGAACCTACCGAAGAGAAACCTAAGAAATCTATGCAATCCCTCTTAGTAGAGAATGGATTTATATAAAGTAAGGAGCGTTCCTATGAGCGAACAATTACATTCTATTGAAGAGGTCTTACAAGACCTTAAAGCTGGTAAACCTGTTATTATCGTTGATGATGAAAGCCGTGAAAATGAAGGCGATCTTATCATTGCTGCAGAGTTTGCTACACAAGAAAATATTAACTTTATGGTTAAATACGCGCGCGGTATTGTATGTACACCAATGCGTCGTGAAGCTCTAGAAAAGCTTGGCATCCCTGCAATGGTTGCTAAAAATACAGACAATCATGAAACTGCTTTCACCGTTACTGTAGACCATGTAGATACTACAACAGGCGTATCTCCAGCAGAACGTGCGTATACAATTCAAAAATTACTAGATCCTAATGCTAAACCTGAAGACTTTCGTCGCCCAGGCCACGTATTCCCCCTCGTGTATAAAGAGGGTGGCGTATTAGTTCGCCAAGGTCATACAGAAGCATCTATTGACCTTTGTCGATTAGCTGGTTTGCAAGAGGCAGCTGTTATTTGTGAAATCACAAAAGACGATGGCGATATGGCTCGTTTGCCAGATCTTTTACAATTCGCTAAAGAACATGATCTTAAAATTGCATCTGTAGCAGAACTTATTGAGTATCGTAAACAACATGAAGATATGATTGAGCTCGGTGCTTGTTCTAAACTACCTACTAAATTTGGTGATTTTAACATCTTTGTATTCAAAAATGATTTAGACCATAAAGAACATTTAGCTATTGTTAAGGGTGATGTTCAAAACTGTAACGATGTTCTTGTTCGTATTCACTCAGAATGTTTAACAGGCGATGTATTTGGTTCTAAACGTTGTGATTGTGGTGAACAATTAGATCACGCATTGCGTGCCATCGAAAAAGAAGGCAAAGGCGTTGTGGTGTATATGCGCCAAGAAGGTCGTGGCATTGGTTTAACTAATAAAATTAAAGCCTACGCATTACAAGAACAAGGATTAGATACTGTAGAAGCTAATGAACAATTGGGCTTCCCTGCAGATATGCGCGAATATTCCTTAGCAGCTCAAATTATCCGTTTCTTAGGTATTAAAAGCATTCGTTTGTTAACGAATAATCCTGAAAAACGCCATGGTTTAGAACATTGGGGTATCGATGTAACTAGCCGTGTACCGCTTATCATTGCAGCCAATAAATTCAATGCAGGCTACTTGAAAACAAAAGAAGAAAAAATGGGGCATATGTTAGAAGACTAATTATTTAGTTTTATTTAACAAATTGTTCGGCACATAAGAATTTCCTTTAATGGAATATAGGAGGTCAACATAATGAAGGTTCAAGAAGGTAACTTATTAGGTTCTGGTAAAAAATTTGCTATTATCGGCTCTCGTTTTAACGAGTTCATAACATCTAAATTAATTGGTGGCGCTGAAGATTGCTTATTGCGTCACGATGTAAAAGAAGAAGATATTACAGTAATCTGGGTTCCAGGCGCTTATGAAATTCCTTTAATTGCTAAAAAAGCAGCTACATCTGGTCGCTTCGATGCAGTTATTTGTGTTGGTGCTGTTATCCGCGGTGCTACAACTCATTATGACTATGTATGTAATGAAGTGGCAAAAGGTATTGCTCATGTTTCTTTGGAAACAGGTATTCCTGTTATGTTCGGTGTAGTAACAACTGAAAACATTGAACAAGCTATCGAACGTGCTGGTACTAAAGCTGGCAATAAGGGTTACGACTGTGCTATGGGTGCTATTGAAATGGTTAACCTTATCGATCAATTCTAATAATTACATAGTAAACACTCAGTATCTCATGATGCTGGGTGTTTTTATATTATCGAAAATATGTTCTTTTAATTTGGAATTAGAGTAGACGAACATATATTCCCTATTATTGAAAAGTAATTCTATGACATGATATACTATATAAGCACTATTAAGTGTGTACGATTTATTAATTAGAAATAAGGAATGATAGAATGGATTATATAAAACGTTTTACGACCCGAGAAGGGGTTCGTATGTCTTTAGCAGTAACAACAGATACTGTTGAAACGGCTCGTGTACGTCATGATTTATGGCCTGTAGCAACGGCTGCTTTAGGTCGTGCTATGACGGGTGCTATTTTATTGGCTGGGGACTTTAAAAACCATGAAAATGTAAGCCTTCGCATCAAAGGTGATGGTCCTTTAGGCGTTGTTCACGTAGATGCTTTTGCAGATAATACAGTTCGTGGATATGTGGATGAGCCACATGTAGATGTACCTTTAAAACGAGCTGGTAAGCTCGATGTAGGTGCTGCTGTAGGCCATAATGGTGAAGTTCAAGTAACTCGTTTTACACAATTAGCACAAGACTATACCTCCACAAGTCCTATTCAAAGTGGTGAAGTAGCAGAAGATTTGGCTTATTATTTATATGCTTCTGAGCAAGTGCCTTCTACCATTAGCTTAGGTGTATTGGTAGATCCAGATTATCATACTGTTGTGGCAGGCGGTTTTATCGTTCAAGCTTTACCAGATGCTACAGATGAAGCGTTAGCACAAGTAGAAAAGAATATTAATGAATTAGGCCCAATTACAGAATATTTGAAAGCAAATCCAGATGGTAAAGGTCTTATGGAACGCGTTCTTGATGGTTTAACTGTGAATGAAGTATATAATGAACCGATTCATTTCCAATGTCGTTGTGGCCGCGATCGCTTTGGTGCCGTACTCATGACATTAAGAGAAGAAGATAAAGAGGCTATTCTAGAAGATGAAGTAACAGAGCTTGTTTGTCACTATTGTAATGAAAAATATCATTTCACACGTGAAGAGTTACAAGATATGTTTGCTCCTAAAGGTCCAATTCAATAAAACTTTATAATATGTTGAAAAAATACAGGCTACTAGGTTTTTCCTATAGCCTGTTTTTCTATTCTATGAGA
>OGCX01000946.1_pt1 | contig 11277 bp, 7 predicted proteins | sample 1570261 | NCBI WGS metagenome assembly OGCX01 (sample SAMEA2582161, study PRJEB24529) | metagenome | biome: Human gut stool | place: China | collected 2011 | reverse complement strand
CAGGTAAGGCTGATTTTGAAAAGACTGCTGATTACAGTTTGTTTAGTGTACTTGACGGTCAAGGAAGTCTCCTTGTTGATGGTCAAGAATATCCAATTGCAAAAGGAAGCCACTTCATTCTACCAAGCGATGTTCAAGCTTGGGAAATTCAGGGAGAGCTTGAATTGATTGTTAGTCATCCTTAATTAAACTATCAAACTAGACGAGATAAGAATCTTGTCTAGTTTTTTCGTACAATGATACAGAAAATTTGCAATTTTAAAAACCTTTCCTAATAAGTCTGAATAGCTTGAAGTTCCAAACTAATCATGTCATACTAAGTAAGTTGACTAAAATAGTAATAAACAAGTTATCTTTTTTGAGATGATATCTTGTTTGTCTTAGATCGGAGAAACTTATGTTAAAAAAAGGAGGCCTTACAGCTTTATTGTTGTTTGGTATGTTCTTTGGAGCCGGAAATCTGACCTTTCCGCCTCAGCTAGGCTTTGAATCTGGAGGTCATTTTTGGCCTGCGATTGCAGGGTTTGTCCTATCAGGTATTGGTATTGCCATCCTAACGCTGGTGATTGGGACCCTAAATCCTAAGGGGTACATTCATGAGATTTCACAAAAAATCTCGCCTAAGTTTGCCCTAGTCTATTTGGCAGTCCTTTATCTGTCTATTGGTCCTTTCTTTGCCATTCCTAGAACGGCAGCAGCAGCCTTTTCGATTGGCTTCTCGCCTTTGATTGGCAGTGGACATACCAGCCTTTGGCTCTTTGTCTTTACCGTAATCTACTTTGCTTTAGCACTTTGGATTGCCATGAACCCATCTAAAATTCTAGATAGTATTGGACGTATCTTAACACCTGTCTTTGCTATTATGATTGTTATGGTTATTGTGGCAGGAGCACTTAAATACGGTGCTCACAGTCCTCAGGTAGCTAGCCAAGCTTATCAAGCTTCTGCATTTGGTAAGGGATTCTTGGAAGGCTACAACACCTTGGATGCCTTAGCTTCTGTGGCCTTCAGTGTAGTGGCAGTAGTCACTCTCAACCAACTAGGCTTTAAATCTAAGAAAGAGTATATCTCTACCATTTGGGTCGTTGGTTTTGTAGTGACGCTTCTCTTTGGTGCTTTGTATTTGGGACTAGCCTTTTTGGGCAATCATTTCCCACTCCAAGTGGCAGGCCTACCAAAAGATGCCAATATTGGTGCTAGCGTCTTGTCACAAGCCACACAAGCTATCTTTGGACCAGCTGCTCAGATTTTCCTAGCTATCATGGTGACAGTGACTTGTTTCACAACAACTGCAGGACTTATCGTTGCGACAGGAGAATTCTTCCACAAGGCATTTCCGAAAGTATCCTACAAGGCTTACGCCATTCTCTTTACCTTGATTGGGTTTGCGATTGCCAACTTGGGACTTAACAATATCATTGCATTCTCAGTGCCAGTGCTTTTGATTCTCTACCCAATCACGATTACGATTGTCATGATTGTGATTGCCAACAAGTTCGTGGCCTTGTCTAAACCTGGTATGCAGGTTACAGTTGCGGTAGTAACGCTGATTGCCTTGCTTAGCGTGCTTGGCAGCCAGTTCAAGCTTGCAGGACTGAATGCCCTCATTAACTTCCTACCATTGTCAGGAGCTTCCTTACCATGGTTGATACCAGCCATCTTGTGCATCCTCTTGTCTCTCATCTTACCAGATAAGATTAAGAGCGAAAGCTTTGAAATGGAATAAAAATAAAATCCTATCACAATGTGATGGGATTTTTTGTGTGGGGTGATAAATGAGCTAAACATTAGATAAATAAAAATAGTTAGATTTTATAGAAAGCGCATACAGAAAACCGTTTGCTGTGATATAATACACTTGTATTATTAAATAATCGGAGTAATTATGAATAAAATTAAAGTTGTAAGTAATCCTTACGAAAAGACAGTAACTTTTAGCCGTTACGATTTATCTAGTGAAAGTTGGATAACAATAAATAGTGAAAATAACTCAAATAGTAAGTTGGTTTCAGCCGTTTTTCAACGTGGCTTTTTTCCTTTTAAGGTATACGATATTTTAAAAGAAATTGAAAATGAGTATTCTGTTCCAGATGAAAAACTTGAATTAATTTTTGAGGGGCCAAATGATGAGAAGCAACAGTTAGAAGAAGCATTGAAAGATGAGCGCTTTTCAAATATTATTTTATCATCATCTACAAGCTATTTAGAGAACGCACGCGATGTTCTGCCAGAAATTAATCGTATTTTTAAAAATCTTGAGCCACTGATTATAAAGAATATTGGGGAGAGCAACAAGGAGATTGAAACACAGTTAAAACGCTTTTCGGATGCCTCCGGAGATACAGTTCCTATCTGTGTATTAGGAACCTATAGTGCAGGGAAGTCAACTTTTATCAATGCCTTGATTGGGCAGGAATTACTCCCAAGCGCTGAGACTCCTGTGACCGCTAAAATCTATAAAGTTACGGCTAGTTCTTATGAAGATCGTGCCAAAATCTCTTTTGTATATAAAGATGAAAGAGTCGTTCTCACTTTCCATGATAATCAAGTATTTTATGATGGATTGAATGTCACTGATTCATTTGGTAAGAAAGTCGATGGTATCTTGAATACTTCTTTTGATTCAATCATTTCAAAGCTACATGCAGTATTAGAAGTTATCAATGATTCTGCTGACCAAGGTGTTGGAGATTTAATCGAAGTACTTGTCCCATTTTCGAAAGGTATTTTAGGAGATGTAGGTTCAAAAATTACAATATTCGACACCCCGGGTTCTAATTCATCAACCAATAGTCAACATTCAGAAGTACTTGCTAATGCCATGGCTGGTATGTCAAATGGATTACCAGTTTTTGTAACTGACAGTAGTTCCTTGGATAGCACAGATAACAGTAAATTAAAAGAAAAGCTTATTTCAGTAGAAGGCTTAGATGAACGGTTCACCATGATTGTGGTTAATAAGGCCGAGGCAGCGGATCTAAGCTCGACTAATCTTAAAAGTGATTCTTTTAGAGATAGAATCATGAAACAAGCCATTCCAAGTAAATTATATGCCCAAGGCATTTATTACGTGTCTTCAATTTTAGGACTTGGAGCGAAATTAAAAGGTCATCTTGAGGGTGAATTTTACTCTGAGCAATTTGATACTTATAGAGAAAAATATTCAAATCCTGAAACGAAATACTATAAGAAATTGTATGAGTTCGATATCCTTCCAAGACAAATGTCTAGTACAGTTCGAGAAACTGCTGAAAAAAGCTCAGACCTCATCTATGCAAACAGTGGTTTGTTGACTATTGAAGATACCATAAAAACTTTTGTTGACCGCTATTCACACTATAATAAGTGCCAGCAGGCAAAAGCTTTATTAGATAAACTTTTGTTAAAAACTAATGCTGTAATTACTGAGAAAAATGCAGATTTACATAGCAGAGAGGCTGAATTGGAGGCTAATCTTGATGACCAAAAACTCGTCATTGTTGAAAGTTTGAAATCCACTTCGTTGTCAATGGGAAATGATCTTTTGATTCAGTATCCAAAAGAAATGAAGATTTTCCAAGAAGATCTCATGAAACAAATTAATAAAGATGATGTTCTAAACCGTTTCAATGACATACAGACTGAGATACTCTCATTAAATCCAACTTTAAATTTAACTGAGCATCAACAAATAGATATTAGTAATCTAAAAATAGGAAATATCAGTAACGAGGTTAGTAACTATTTCGGTGTTACACGTGAGAACAAGACAAAGAAAATCAATTTAGAGAATCTAGCTTCTGCACAAACAGTCGACTATTTTAGAAATAAATTTGTAGAAGAACTTTATTTTTCAAGGGTAGACTTTGAACGTATTTCTAGCAGTTTTTGGTCTAATCATGCTTCTGAGATAAAATCTCATTTTGAGCGTATTATTTCAGGTGATTTGGGACTTGAACCAGAAAAACGTCAAAAGCTTTCTCAATTGATTTTATCTTATGAAGAGATAGATTTTACTCAATTAAATCTTGAAAAGTTTAGTAAAGAAGAACTTAGTTATGTATTTAGATTGGGAGACTTTACTTTGAAATCAAGTAAAGTTAACGTATCTGGCCTTAAGAAGACCTATAATGATTTATTTAAATCAAAGATGACAGAATTTGCAGGAAGTATTTGTTCGGAACACGAGAAAGCTTTTAAAATTTGGCTAGTAAATCTTACAAGTATAATTGTTCAAAATATAATTGAATTTAGTCCAGAATTGAGTGCTTTAAATACGAAAATTCAGAAAACAAGAAATGAAGTTGCAAGCTTAGAGGAGCAACAGCAACAAATTGAAAATTATACTAACCAGATTAAACAAATGATTACTTGGAAATAGCTTTTTGTAGGTGAATCGTATGGGAATAAAAAACATTATTAATAAGGCAGGAGCTAAGGCTGCAGACAAGGTTGCGAAACTTTCAGCTTTGAGCCCTGAGCAGCTCAAACAAGTTGAGGAGCAAAGAGAGAAGTATCTGGCAGATCAACCTAATATTAGCGATGAGGAATTAACGAACCGTTTATTAGCTTCATGTGGAGTAGAAATTTTTAATTCGTATTTGGAACAAATAAAAGAACTCTATGTTCCTATAGAAAATAAGGTAGAATTTGGTACAGACTTTCAGGAATCATATAATATCAGGTATTTCAATATCACAAAATGGGTCGTTGATAAAAAAGAAAATAGTTTAGAAAAACTGGTTAATGTTTATGAAGTACTTTCTAACGAGGACTGTAATATTGCTCTCGTCTTCAATCGAACTGAAACCAATACAGAAGTTTATCTGGCTGTAGTAAATACCAAGAATGATTCTGATAATGTCAATGTCGAAAATTATCGTAAGAGATTGTTAGAAGCCATTAAAGGTAACTTTCCTGGATCTACAGTCCAGAATGAAAAGGGAATCGGTAGGATTCCTTGTCTAGCAAACTCTAAGCCTTATTCAGTGGCAACGGTGTCTAATTTACCAACTGCCAAATCTGAAAAATTTATCAGTCAAACCATCGAAAAATTGATTGATGGCGTCATTCCGTCACAACCATCCGAAAACTATACCTTAATCCTTTTAGCAAGTCCTATTCAAGATATAGAGAACAGAAAGTTACGTTTATCTGAGCTATTTTCAGCCTTAGCGCCTTATGAAAAATGGCAAACCAACTATACTTTCACAGCTTCAGATGCAACGACTTCCATGGCTACTTTTGGAGTCAATGTTGGAGCCAGTGCTGGTATCCAACATGGTAAGAATCAATCAGTTAACCAATCTGCTGGGGATACCCAAACTAGTGGTCAATCTCAAACGGATTCGTCTGGTCAGACTGATGGTACCAATACTTCCCATACAGATGGTACAAATAAAGGATCATCACATACTAGTGGTGGCAGTCTTGAAGGGAGGACGCCATTTGGAGTGGGAGCAACTGTTGATTACCATTACTCTAAAAATCATGGAACAAGTACTGCAGATTCTGTTGGTCAATCGACTGCAAAAACTGTTAGCCGTGCCCTTGCTAAAACTGCTAGTCGTGCCCTATCACAAACGGTTGGACAAACCTTGGGCTCTTCAAGTGGTGTTAACTTAGGTTCTAATATCGGTGCTAATTTTGCGCGTGCCTCAAATGTGACTGCGACAGTCGGTAAGAATGAGGGAATCACTCAGTCCTTTACCAATCATAATATTTCTCACGCCCTTAAGGTCCTTGAAGAACAGATGAAACGTTTTGAAAAAGGAACGGCTATGGGCATGTGGGAGTTCGCTGCCTATGTACTCAGTGAGGATCAAAATATTGCGAATAATGTTGCTCACACTTACTTAGCTTTGACTCAAGGAGAAGAGTCCTTTATGAGTCAGTCTTCTGTTAATTTATGGCGGGGAGATTTAGGTGAGAGCAGTGGTGACGCAGAGGAGATTGTAGCGTACCTTAGAGAATTACGTCACCCTTTATTTGGATTGAACCCTAATTTGCTATTAGCTGATCCAACCTTTAGTGTCTACCCATCTATCGTGACATCAACAGTACCTCTTACTGGTCAAGAATTAGCCTTTTCATTGAACTTTCCTAGAAAATCTATTCCAGGACTACCGATTTTAGAGTGTGCAGAATTCGGCCGAAATATTGCTAAATTTGATGAAGAAGATGTTACTGATAAGATGCTTCATTTAGGTGATATTTTCCATATGTATCATAAGGAAGATGTACCAGTAAATCTGAACCAAAACTCTTTAGCCTCTCATGTTTTTGTGACAGGTAGTACGGGATCTGGTAAAAGTAATACGATTTATCAACTCCTTAATGAAGGCAGAAAGAATGGCTTGAAATTCCTAGTTGTTGAACCTGCAAAAGGAGAATATAAGCATGTCTTTGGTAATCACGACGATGTTTCAGTTTATGGAACGAATCCTCAGTTAACACCATTGCTGAGGTTGAATCCGTTTAGTTTCCCTAAAGAAATTCATATTTTAGAGCATCTAGATAGACTAGTTGAAATTTTCAATGTATGTTGGCCGATGTATGCGGCTATGCCAGCTGTTTTAAAAAAAGCTGTAGAACAATCTTATCAAGATTGTGGATGGGATCTTCTTGAATCAAACAACCCTTATGGTAGACTCTATCCAAATTTCAATGATATAGCAGATAATATTAAGACGATTATTGATTCCAGTGAATATGATGATGAGAATAAAGGTGCTTATAAAGGAGCCTTACTAACTCGAATCGAATCTCTGACAAACGGTATTAATGGACTTATCTTTTCAAATGATGAACTCACAAATGAGCATCTATTTGATACGAATGTTATTGTTGATCTCAGTAGAGTTGGGTCCACTGAGACTAAATCCTTGCTAATGGGTATTTTGGTATTGAAATTGCAAGAGTATCGCATGACTAATGGGGATATGAATGCAGAATTAAAACACATCACTGTGCTTGAAGAAGCGCATAATCTCTTAAAACGCACATCAACAGAACAAATGTCTGAATCAGCTAATCTCTTAGGTAAGAGTGTTGAGATGTTGGCAAATGCCATTGCTGAAATGCGTACCTATGGGGAAGGATTTATTATTGCTGATCAAGCACCAGGTCTAATGGATTTGTCAGTTATCCGAAATACTAATACTAAGATTATCATGCGATTACCTGATTTTTCAGATCGTGAATTAGTAGGTAAGTCAGCCAATCTAAACGATGACCAAATCATAGAACTCGCCAAATTACCAAAGGGCGTTGCAGCAGTCTATCAAAATGAATGGATTCAACCAGTTTTATGTAAGGTTGAAAAAGTTGGGCATGATTCTAATACATTTCAGAATACATTTGTAGGAAGTGCTATGCCTAAAAGTTTCAAAGCCAACAATGTCAAATCAGTTATTTTAGATTTTCTTATAACAAATTGGATGACAAAAGGTAAGCATGTAGATTATTCTAGTGTAAGTGAATTGATATTAAATTCAAATATCAGCTCAAAGATTAAAAGGCTTCTTATGGAAGTCAAAGATTCTAGCGGGGACGTTAATTTGAAGAGTTTGAGAGAACTTGTGTATGAATTGCTAGATGCCAATAGGGCAATCGAGAAATCAAAGGATGAAGACGATATTCATGATTGGGTTGACACTGTTGTACATAACTTCCAACTACCTATCGAATCTTACCCTAAAGAAACGATTAATATCATCTTGGCATTGGTAATTGAAGAACATCAGTTTCGAGATTCCTCTTACGAAAATCTATTTAAACGTTTTGTAGAAGTTCAAACAAAAGAAGGGGGCGTATACTAATGGAAGGAAAAAATCTTGAAGCTGTAAAAAATACTGCCGATAATTTTAAAAGTATTCTCCCAAAGGATAAATTGTCTGGACAAGACATTAAAAATTTTACAAAATCACTTTTTAAAATAAATGACAATAATTTTGAAAAGCAATTTATTCCTAGCACAAATGGTAACTGGACTGGTGAGCCTGGAAATTCGAAATGGATTCCTGATCCAAACTATGTCCCGCAGAATACACAAACTAATCCAGAACAGAAAACGATTAAGGAAATATTTCAACCATATGGTATTGATGGAATTACCTTTAAAAATTTTGAACCAGATTTTACACCTATAGCTAAAGAAAGCTTTGAAATAAAAACCTTTTCAGAACAAAGGAATAAAAATTTTAAACAAGGTGATTTACAATTAGCTATCAAAATGGGAGTCAGTCCCGAAGAGGCAAAAGCCTATAGAAAAGAGCATAAGCTTACCTATCATGAAAGAAGTGATATGAAAACCTTAGATCTAGTACCTATAGATGCTCATGGTGCAATTCCACATAAAGGTGGAATTGCGAAATGTAAAGAATTAAATGAAAAGAAAGGTAATTAATCATGATAGAGTCAAAATTTGGTGAATTAGAATTTGATTTTGGGTATTACACCAAGCTTGAAGTAAATTTGTTTTCACAATCTCAAATTGTTCCTGTAGATTTTTCTGCGTACTATGAAAATGATGGTATTACTGAACAACAAGAATCGGTATACTCTCAGTTTTTAGAGGAAAAGGATAAACAAATAGAAAAGCTTAAATCCTTGTTGATAGCTGAATTCGGTATTGAAAGTAAACAGAGATTTAGTTTAAGTGAATTGTACATCGAAAGAACTGGAGAACTGGCATTCCTATTTGATGATTCTGAAAATCCTGATGAAGGAATTGTTGTCCAGTTATTACCTGAGGTATTGATTACCAGTCAATCTGTTTATTTGTAGATTGATCAAGTTGAAATTTTTAAATTCTTTATTTAAATACTAATCCTATCACAATGTGATGGGATTTTTTCTCCCTCAAGTCACTATAAGTGCGAAATCTTCTCAAAAGCGTTACACTTAAGGCGTGGAGATGAAAGTATCTATTGAAGGGAGTGTTAAAAATGTCAAATCTAAATAATCATATGATTTATCTTGCTGGTGGCTGTTTCTGGGGTGTTGAGGAGTATTTTTCACGTGTGCCTGGTGTGCTTGATGCGGTTTCGGGTTATGCCAATGGCCGTAGCGAGACGACTCGCTATGAGCTTATCGGTCAGACGGGTCACGCTGAAACGGTTCAGGTGACCTATGATGCTAGCAAGGTGTCCTTGCGTGAGATTTTGCTACATTACTTCCGTATCATCAATCCTCTGAGTAAAAACAAACAGGGCAATGATGTGGGAACTCAGTACCGTACGGGTGTCTACTACACGGATGCAAATGATTTATCGATTATCGAGCAAGTTTTCCAAGAAATGACTGAGCAATACGGTCAGTCTTTGGCGGTTGAATTGTTGCCCCTCCAACACTTTATTCCTGCTGAGGATTATCATCAAGATTATCTCAAGAAAAATCCTAATGGCTACTGTCATATCAATGTCAATCAGGCAGCTAGTCCTGTCATTGATGCTAGTGCTTATCACAAGCCAAATCAGCAGGAGCTTAAGGAAAGTTTGAGTCCAGAAGCCTACGCTGTGACTCAGGAGAATGGAACAGAACGGGCCTTTACGAGTCCGCTTTGGAATCAGTTTGAGCCTGGGATTTATGTTGATGTGGCGACTGGTGAGCCACTCTTTTCGTCCAAGGACAAGTTTGATTCGGCCTGTGGTTGGCCAAGTTTCTCTCGCCCTATAAGCCCAGAGGTAGCCAACTATAAGGAAGATCATTCGCACAATATGGATCGTATTGAGGTACGTAGTCGTGTGGGTGATTCTCATCTAGGTCATGTCTTTCCAGATGGGCCAAGTGATAGAGGTGGTTTACGCTACTGTATCAATGGTGTAGCAACGCGATTTGTTCCTAAAGCTGACATGGCAAAAGAGGGCTATGCTTACTTGCTTGATCAAGTGGATTGATTAGGTATTCTGAAGGAATGATATTACTTACTAAAAAGAGGTTGGTTCCCCTTGGTTCTAACCTCTTTTTTCATGACAGAAGAAGATGTAAATAAGATGAAAGCCTTTTAAACCTAACATGATATGTAACCTAACCATTCAGGATAAAAAAGTGACCTTTCATTACATTTTTTAACAATTTGGGCAAAATTGTTTTACGTTTCAAATAAAAAAATAGTACACTATAATAGTGAGAAATCTGACAAGTGTCAATGTGTCCTTCTCCTTAGCTTTTGCTGGTTTTGGCGTCTGTAAACATTATTGTACTTTGTGTAATAATGAGTCTTCCCAACCTCCCAATATGATTTTATATGTCTTAACTTACCTTAACAAGACTAGCAAGAGATACTAAGATATTTCCTTAAGAAGTAATGACAGCACTTGTTAGATTTTATGATAACATTCAGATAGTCCTAAGGACTATTTTATTGTGCGAAACCTTTGTGACGGAGATTATTATGGAATGTATGAATAAACTAATCATATTAATAGCCATTTGTGTCTTGTGGTTCTGGTCTTTTCTTTTACTTCCTAAAACAGGGGAGAAAGTAGTTTATTTTTATCATTTCCTAGCTCTCTGTGGTTTAGTCATGATTTATGGTGCCCTAGTTGATCCAGCTGGTCTCTGTGATACTTTTTTCAATATTAAACATCTATGTTTTCATTAATGAATCCAGCTTGGTAATAGGTTAGGAAAATCTGAATATAATTAATCACTCATCAAAAGAAGCTTTCTGTGTATTGATAACAGTCTATCTGTTTTCAATATGCAGGAGTTTTTTTTCTGTATTATCGAGATTTGAGTATAGAAAAAGCAGTCTGACAAGACTGCTTCAGGGATATCACTGTTGTGATTCGTAACGTTTGACGATTCTATTTAAGCGCCATTGGTAACAGAGTCCACTGACGATAAGGCTGGCAATCAGGCCAATCCAGTAACTATAGGGACCGAGTCCAGTGACTTTTTCAAGCAGGAAGCCTACTGGGAAGGTGATGCCCCAGTAGGTTAGGACACCGAGATAAAAAGGCACCTTGGTATCCTTATAGCCACGGAGGATTCCTTGAAGCGGAGCCGCAAAGACATCTGCCACTTGGAAGAAGAGGCTATAGGTCATGAAAATGGCTGTCATTCTCAAAAATTCAGGCTCATGTCCGTAGAGTTCTGCCAAATCATAGCGCAAGAAGTAGAGGAAAATCAAGGTAAAGATAGAAAATCCAAGGGCTGTCAACCGTCCCAGCTTGCTGTAGCTCTTAACGGCATCCATGCGTTTAGCTCCAAATTCGTAAGAAATAATGATAGCCATAGCACTGGAAACACTGAGAGGAAAGGCATACATGAGGTTTGAGAAATTCATGGCTG
>OGCX01000936.1_pt1 | contig 11353 bp, 3 predicted proteins | sample 1570261 | NCBI WGS metagenome assembly OGCX01 (sample SAMEA2582161, study PRJEB24529) | metagenome | biome: Human gut stool | place: China | collected 2011 | reverse complement strand
ACAAATAGCCCTTCGTTACCAGTAACTGGATAACTGAAAGGCCATTTCATCAATTATTTATAGTTCTGAGATGAGCCTAACGGAACCACTCGCTTGGCTATCTACCTATATTATAGGGATAAAAATATATATCGTCAAATTGAGATGAAATACATTATTATAATAACTACATATAAATAATCATAAAAGCTGTACATACATAGATTAGATTGAACGGCTTTGATGTCAAAACCAATGTGACATCAAAGGTAGTTCAAAAATCGATTGTGTGTACAGCTTTTTTGTGTTTTGGTTTTAGTGTGTTTGTGTGAAAATAGTCATTGGAAGAATAGACAGAAAAGGCTGTAATTGAATGCGATATAACTGCATTTCAATTACAGCCCCTTTTAGGCTCTGTAAGAGGTTTTAGTTATCTTTCTTGATAAATTTCACGATAATACCGCCTACGGTCGATGCAATGCCGAGGCTGAGACAGAACATACCGATGGTGTGGATAAGAATGGATGTCTGGTTATTCTTGGAAATGGCCTGTGCCGCTTGTTGTGCATTGGTTGCATGTCTTGCGATTTCTACGTTGTTCGCTGATGGATCTGGAATAATCAGCAAGATGATTACGGCGATGATTAAAGCTATAATACCCATTGGTAATAATTTGTTCTTCATTGTAATTCTCCTTTTAAGAATTCATTAAACGTTGTTTATATATTTTGATTATACACTTATTATAAATATTTAAGAAGAGCTTATATATAAATAAAATGAAATTTATTTATGTATATAAAATAATATTATGGATTGTAACGATTATATTGTATGGATATTTTGTATGAATGTAGCATATTGTATTGTATTTGCATTGACAATCCTCTATATATCTATATAAAATAGAAATAATTTCATGTGTTGTTCATGATAAAATCATGAATCATCGGCATATTTAATCGTGTGTAATTAAGTATTATGTACGTAATTAAGTACGTACATAATTACGTAATGAGAAGTGTGTTTGTACGTAAGAGTGTGTAATGAAATATATAATCGTGTTGATGAGTGCCCTTTATATGTTTGTCATGCCTGTATCGGGGGAGCAGGTAAGTAAAGCAGAGCAGCCTATACAGGGGACTAGGGTAAAACAAGTTCATAGTGAAAGTAAGCCCGTATTATCTGACGACTCAGATACCTTCCATGTTAATTCATCTCATACTCCAGATCATGTCATCGGTCAGGGCGGATTGGAGATGCCGGACTCTACAGATAAAAAAACGACTCGTTATTCCGATACGGATGCGGTCAACTCTGCGTTGCAGGCGGTGGTCATGACTGGTGTTCATTCCGCAATGCACGGATCGAAGGCGAAACCGTGGATGCAGCGAACTGTTGTGTCATTGCGTTTTCAAAAAAACTGGAAGCCTTTGTACGGTGTGGAAACATTGCAACCATTAGGTCATTATGATGAGGCATCTCGCCATGTGTGGTTTACACAGGAGCGGTTGGCGAATGCGGCGGATACGGGGACGACGACGAATGTGGGCGTCGGGTATCGGCGAATCGTGGCGAATGATGACCATTATTACGGCGGCAATCTGTTTTATGACCATCGGTTCAGAGGCAATCATGGTCGTATGAGCGTCGGGCTAGAGTATGTATCGGGTATCGGTGCGTTTCGCATGAACTGGTATCGCGGTGTGTCCGGCGAGCGTTCCCTTGACGGTGTGATGCGCTTGGAGAGTGTGTCTAACGGATATACTGCGGAATATGGGACTAGCTTTAAGAATGCCCGTTGGGCGCGCGTGTACATGGAAGCCTATCGTTGGCAGTTGCGGCGTAGTGAGGATAAGCATGGCTTGCGCATCGGTACGGAGTTGCAGCTCACGCCGAGGATTCCCGTGGACATGGGCTACAACAAGCCGGAGCATGAGCATGGTAGTCCGTACGGTAAAGTCATGTTCCGTCTAGCCGGTGTCGATACGGCTTGGTTTGGTGGTAACCATCGATCGGATACAAAAACATCGGTTCGTGCTAATATGTTGGAAAATGTGCGTCGTCAACATACGGTGTATGTTGATTAACAGTGTTGTCGTTGATGATCGACTCATATCTGAATTTGGACCTGAAATGGTATTATTCCGTGTGGATACCATTGCCAAGAATCATGAAGAACAACCAACTATTGAACGTATAAGGATCAATAAAAAATAGAATATCTATATAAATATTTATATATAATCTATATTTATATTGTAAGAGCCGAGGCTCTAGGGCCTCGGCTTTTTCGTGTACCTGTAGATGATAATCCTTCTGTATATAAAATTATCTTATCTATGAAAGTATTAAACTGAAAAGTTTAAAAATATGAAATTGATTACGTAATTACAATAATCGTTATATCCCGATATGTGGATTTATCGTAATAATTGATAGGAAAGATGAAGATTCTATTTCTTAAAATTAAAAAGTATTAAATATAAAATAAATAAACGATAAAAATGAAGAAAAGATGAAAAAGTTGTTTACAAGATAGAAATTTTTTGATATTGTATAGCCGTGGGTGAGTATATGATGATACATCATAAATATTTATAGTATTCGAATCGTAATTTGGAATACTATTATTCTGTGCAAGAAGTGTAGATGATAACTAATCGTTATGCTTCTTCTTTTTATTTTGTTTGCAATATGAGGAAACACAAGTGCTGTGTTTTACTAAGTTTTTGGTAAGGAAGGATAATTATGAATCGAATTTATAATGTCATTTGGAGTAAGACAAAAAAATGCTATGTAGTAGTATCTGAAATCGTAAAAACAGGTGGCGGCAAGGTGAAATCCATACAAAGCGGTACAACCTGGGCACGCATGAGTGCGATTATGGCGGTGGCTGCATTATTGATGGGTGGTAATATTTCTACTGTTTATGCGGCCGGCGATCATACTGCTATGATTATTGATGGTGTAAATGGTGCTGGGTATGTTACTGGCAAACCACAGTCTAGTGATGGTAGTTATTTATACAACTATCAAAATCCAGGGAATTTAAAACCATTTGATAATAGTAATGATAGCAGCAATTATACAACAAATATGTTCTCCGGTATTTCTATCGGTAGCAATACAAATATACGAGAAGGTAGTACAAACTATTACTCTGGTTTAGCGATTGGTAACTATGCTCAAGCTACAGGTGGTATTTCCTTTGCTTTAGGACATTATGCACAAGCCTTATCTCCATCTGCTATGGCTCTTGGTACAGCTACAAAGGCGAGCGGATTTAACTCCTTGGCTATGATGCGTCAATCCGCTGCAGAAGGTGAGTTCTCTGCAGCATTAGGTACTGCATCTTGGGCAAAGGGCAACGGTAGTTTTGCCATGGGTTATTCTGCTACGGCAAAAGCAGATCAATCTATTGCCATTGGTGCGGCAGAAACTATAAAATTGCCTGGTCAACAACATGGTACTCCTAGTGCACAATATAATGCCAACGGTAATACCGTAACAGAAGGTGTTCGTTCCCTTGCATTCGGGACAAAGGCGAGAACATCTACTGCTGCATCTGACTCCATGGCATTCGGTTCTTCATCCAGTACGGGTGGTGCCAATGCGGTAGCTATGGGTTATAGTGCTAATGCTAGTGCAGAGAATGCCTTTGCTATCGGTAATACGGCGCAATCATCCGCACAAAATGCGGTAGCGATGGGTAAAAGTGCAACTGCAAGTGGTGCAAACAGTTTTGCTATGGGTAATCAGGCTAAAACAACAGGTGCTGATGCTATCGCTATGGGCAGTACTGCTGAAGCAACTAAATCCAACTCCATCGCATTAGGGGGTAATGCGAAATCTCTAGGTGCAGATGCGCTTGCGCTTGGCGGTGCGTCTAATGCCTCCAAAGATGGTGCGATTGCAATTGGTAAAGAAGCAAAAGCGAACAATACTAATACGACAGCTATCGGTCTTGGTGCTACTGTTACAGGTACTAACTCCATGGCTATCGGTACAAATGCTAAGGCTGAGTCCAATAACTCTTTGGCATTAGGTGCTGGTACGGAAGTAAGAGGTACCTTGGTTAATGGGTACTCTGCTTTTACTAACCAACAAAATAACAATGTTGCAAACGGTGTAGTTGCAGTAGGTAACGTAGGTTCTGAACGCCGTATCATCAATGTAGCGGGTGGCGAAAACGATACTGACGCAACAAATGTAAAACAATTAAAATTTGTAAACAGTAACTTGGCAAAATCCATCGCTGGTCCTACCTATACGGGCTATGAAGCGAATGGTTCTACATATAAAGCGCCTGATTTCAATATCAAGAATAGCACATACCATACGGTAAAAGAGGCTGTTGAAGAGGCGCAAACGAATTTCTTTAGTGCTAAAGGCACATCTGCCGATGCGAACTACGATAACACAGGTGCTACAGGCAATAACGCGACAGCAGCCGGTGTACGTACTTTTGCAGCAGGTAACTTCGCTACAGCTGTCGGTGCTGATGCGACTGCAGCGAATGCGAACAGCACTGCTATCGGTTATAAAGCTAAATCCAGCGTAGATGACGGCGTTGCATTGGGTGCGAATTCCGTTGCTTCCGTTGCGGCCGGTAAAGCAGGTTATAATGTTAAAACTGCAGACAGCCGTACAAACGGATATAGCGGATTGACTGGCGCTGCGTTGACATCCACTATGGGTGCGGTGTCCGTAGGTGACGGCGGTACAAAAACTCGTCAAATCACTAATGTGGCTGCAGGTACAGCTGATACTGACGCTGTTAACGTGGCACAATTGCGCAATGTTAATTTGAAAGTAGCTGGTAACACTGGCAAAAATGACGTTTTATTGGATAACCAAGCATTGACTGTAAAAGGCGATGGTTCTTATGTTACGACATCTGTTAACAACCAAACAATCGATGTAGCGTTGACTGATGCTACTAAGAATAAAATCGACAATGCGGCAAATAAAGACTTGTCCAATATTACAGACGGCGGTAAATCCGTTATTCGTGATGAAGCACAAAAAGCCGTAAAAGTTGTTGCTGGTAAAAACACAACGATTACAGAAGGTACTGATGGTACATATAAAACATATAAAGTTGACGTAGATGCTCCTGACTATCAATTAGTTGAAAACAGCAGTGCTGCTGATAAAGCTTACACTGTATCTGGCAATAAAGTTGACTTGACTGTACAAGATGCTAAAAATCCTGCGAATAAGAAAACTGTAACTATCAAGGATATTGCATCCAAAACAGAACTTGATGATACAAAAACGGAGCTTATCAATAAAGGCTTGAAATTCGATGCTGATAATGGCGGCGAAAAAACAAATAAATTAGGCTCCAAGGTAACAGTAGCTGGTGATGGTACTAACATCGACACTACAATTACACAAACTGGCGACGATACAACAATTAAGGTTGCATTGGGTCAAGACATCAGCGTTAATACGGTAACCGCTGCTAAGACTGTGAAAGCCGGCACTGCTACTATGGGTACCCAATCTGTAACAGACAACAAAAGTGCTGCTCAGAACGGTAACTTTGTATCCGGTTTGGACAATAAAAATTGGACATTAACTGATCCTGCCTTTGTATCTGGTCGTGCGGCAACAGAAGATCAACTTAAAATTGTCAGCGATGCTGTGAAAGCGGCTAACTCAAGTGCTACGGACTACCGTTTAATCGCTAATCCGAATAACGCGGCAGATGGCTCTTATAAAGTTGATAACAATAAAGTTGATTTACAAGTGAAGGACGATAAATCTGGTACAGTTAATACTGTGACAATTAAGGATATTGCGTCCAAAACAGAACTCGATAAGGTAAAAGATCGTTCTGTGAAATACGATGGTAATACAGGTCATGACACAGTAACATTAGAAGGTGCTAATGGTACAAAGATTACCAACTTGAAAGATGGTAACGTAGCGGCTGGCTCTAAAGACGCTGTAAACGGTGGTCAATTACATCAAGTTAAGCAGGATCTTGGTGACCAAATCACAAATACTAAAAATGATTTAAACAATAAGATTGATACAACTAAACAAGATCTTATTGATAAGGGTCTTAAATTCGACGCTAATACAGGCGGCGAAAAAACAAATAAATTGGGCTCCAAAGTAGCAGTTAAGGGGGATAACTCTAATATCATTACGAAAATCTCTCAAGATGCTAACGGCGATAGCACAATTGATGTAAAACTTGGTAAAAACCTCAATGTAGAAACAATTACTGCAACCGGTGCAAATGGTAAAGACGGTAAAATCGGCATCAACGGTAAAGACGGTGTAACAACTAACATTTCCGTTACTCGTGACGGTCAACCTGGTGTAGATGGTGCTCCTGGCACGACTACAACTCGTATTACGTACCAAAAACCTGATGGCTCTAACGAAGAAGTGGCAACCTTGAACGATGGCCTTAAATTCAAAGGCGACATGGGTGCTACATCTAATGTTAAACTTAACAAACAAGTGGACATCACAGGTGGCGTAACAAGTGCTTCTGATCTTGCTACAGGTAATAATATCGGTGTTACTTCTGTGGCTGTCGGTGCAGACGGCAATGCAAAATTACAATTGCAATTGGCGAAAAACTTGACCGGTTTGCAATCTGTAACGGCATCTGACACTGTGAAAGCAGGCACTGCCACTGTAGGTAATCATACGGTAGCGGATAAAAAAGGTGGCAATCAAACTGGTAACTTTGTAACAGGTTTAGATAATAGAACTTGGGACATTTCAGATCCTACGTATGTAGAGGGACGCGCAGCGACAGAAGACCAACTTAAGAAGGTTAGCGATGCTTTGAAAGCATCTAATGCAAGTGCTACAGATTACCGCTTAATTGCTAATCCGAACAACGCCGTAGACGGCTCTTATAAAGTTGAAAACAATCAAGTTGACTTGAAGGTAAAAGACGAAAAATCCGGTGATGTTAAAACTGTAACGATTAAGGATGTTGCGTCCAAAACTGAATTGGATAAGGTAAAAGACCGCTCCGTAAAATATGACGGTAACACAGGCCATGACACAGTAACATTGGAAGGCCCTAACGGTACAAAAATTACTAACTTGAAAGACGGCAATGTAGCGGCAGGTTCTAAAGATGCTGTAAACGGCGGTCAATTACATCAAGTAAAACAAGACCTTGGCGATCAAATTACGAATACCAAGAATGACTTGATTAACACAGGTCTTAAATTCAATGCCAATGTAGGCGGTGTACAAACTAACAAATTAGGCTCCACTGTTACAATTCAAGGTGAAGGTACTGCAGCTGACGCTGATTACAGTGGTGAAAACCTCAAAACTTTCATCAAACAGGATGCGGCGACAGGTAATACGACTATCGATGTGAAGATGAATAAAAACCTTAAGGCTGAATCTGTGAAGGTTGGCAAAGATGGTAAGGACGGCGTATCTATTACAGGTCCTGACACAGCGAACGGTACAGATGGCAAGGTAGCTGTTACTGATAAAAACGGTAAAGAAGCAGTTTCTATTTCCGGTAAGGACGGCGTAGGCCACATCGGCTTGACAGGCCCTGCAGGAACGAACGGCGTTAATGGTACAAATGGTATCGACTTATCCGTAAAACCTGGTTACGATGATTCTGCTACAGGCGTTAAAGGCGAAAAAGGTGTAGACGGTACAAACGGTCTTACACGTATCGTTTACAAAGACGGCAACGGCGAGCACCAAGTTGCGACTATGAAAGACGGTTTACAATTCACTGGTAACAACTCTGGTACCGTGAATAAACAAAAATTGAATTCCTTGGTAAAAGTACAAGGTGAAGGTGTAACTGAAGCTGAATCTGCAACGTTCAAGAGCGCAGCCGGCAATATCAACGTAAAAGCTGATGGCACTAACAAATTGGAACTTCAATTGGCGAAAGACCTTAAAAATCTTGATTCCGTAACGGCTGCTAAGACTGTGAAAGCAGGCGGTGCTACTATGGGTAGTCAAACTGTTAACAATGCGGCCGGCGACAGCGAAACAGGCAATTATGTAACAGGCCTTGATAATAAAGATTGGGATGCAAGTAAGATTGTATCCGGTCGTGCGGCAACGGAAGATCAATTGAAAAAAGCGTTGGATGCACAAAGTGCTAACTCCACTGATTATCGTTTGATCAAAAATCAGGCGGCAGGCTCCAATGGAGACTACACAGTGGATGCGAACGGCGATGTAGCGTTGACTGTACAGGATAAGAACCATCCGGATCAAACAGAAACTGTTACAATTAAAGATGTTGCTTCTAAATCCAAACTTGATAAATTGAATGACCGTGCTGTTAAGTATGATTTGGACCCTACTGGTAATCCTGATAAATCCAAGGTAACTTACGAAGGTCCTGCATATAACAATAAACAAGGCGGTACTCATGTAACGAATGTGGCATATGCTACAGGCAATGATGGCAGCGAAGCGGTTAATGTGGACTACTTGAATGACAAAATTAAAGATAGTGCGGACGCATTAACTAATAAAGGTTTGAAATTCGATGCTAACCAAGGCGGCGAAAAAACTAACAAGCTTGGCTCCAAAGTGACTATTAAAGGTGAAGGTACTGCAGCTGACGGAGATTACAGCGGCGAAAACATCAAGACTTTCATCAAGCAAGATGCACAAACCGGTGATACTACTATTGACGTGAAGATGAATAAAAACCTTAAAGCTGAATCCGTGAAAGTTGGCAAAGACGGTAAGGACGGTGTGTCCATTATAGGTCCTGACACTGCGAACGGTACAGACGGCAAGGTGGCTGTTACTGGTAAGGACGGCAAAGAAGCTGTATCCATCTCCGGTAAAGACGGCGTAGGTCACATCGGTCTTAACGGTAAAGATGGCCGTAGCGCTGACATTTCTGTTGAAAAAGGTGATCCGGACCTCAACGGTAAGGAAATCACTCGTATTAAATACACTGATGAAGACGGTAATACACATCAAGTGGCAACCAAAGATGATGGTATGGCATACGGTGGTGATTCCGGTAATGTTATCAAGAAAAAACTTAATGAACAATTGGACATTAAGGGCGGCCTAACAAACGAAGATGATTTGACTGAAAACAATATTGGTGTTATCAGCAAAGATAATATTCTCAATGTTCGTTTGGCAAAAGACCTTAAAGACTTGAACTCCATTACTTTCAACAACGGAGCTAACGGTGCAAACGGTAAAACCGTTGTGAACGGTGAAGGCATGACTATTAAAGATGCAGCCGGTAATCCGTTGACAGCTGTTACAAAAGACGGCGTGAAGATTACCGATGGTCCATCTATGACGAAGGACGGCATCGATGCAGCAGGCAAGAAGGTTACTAATGTTCAAGACGGTACGGTTGCCAAAGATAGCAAAGACGCTGTTAACGGCGGTCAATTGCATAGTGCTGTTGAAAGCCTTAAAACCAATGGTTTCGGTCTTGAAGCGGAAGACGGTCAATCCGTGAAGAAACCTCTTGGTGAAACTGTTAAAGTTAAAGGTGATGACACGAATATCAAAACATCCGTAGACGGCGGTGCTGTTAAGGTAGAATTGAAAAAAGACATCACTGTAGATACTGTAACAGCTAAGACTGTAACAACAGGCGACACTAAGATGGATACAAATGGCGTTACGATTAAAGACGGCGCTAATGAAGCGACTAAGTTGACGAAAGACGGCTTGCAAATCAATGATGGTGGCAACAAAGCTGTTACTGTTAATAAAGATGGTTTGATTATCGAAAACGGTCCTAAGGTAACAAAAGACGGCATTGATGCGGCAGGCAAGAAGGTTACGAACGTAGCTGACGGTAATGTTGCTAAAGGTAGCAAGGACGCTGTAAACGGTGGTCAATTGCATACAGCTATTGAAGACATCAAAACTACAGGCTTTGGTCTTAAAGCGGAAGATGGTCAATCCGTGAAGAAACCTCTTGGCGAAACAATCGACGTAAAAGGTGATGGCAATATCAAAACTTCCGTGGACAACGGCGCTATCAAAATGGCCTTGAACGATAAGATCACTCTTGGTCAAGACCCAGCAAAACAAGTTAACATCGACGGTTCTGCAGGTACAATTACAGCTGGCAATGGCGGAAATCAAGTTAAGATTGACGGCAATGACGGTTCCGTAACGGCAAATACTGTGAAAGCTGGCGATGTAGTCGTAGGGAAACAAACTTCCAACGGTAAAGAAGGTAACTTCGTAACAGGTTTGGATAACAAAACTTGGGATCCTGAAAATCCTGTAGCAGTTCCTGGTCGTGCCGCAACAGAAGATCAATTGAAAGCTGTTAATGACGACTTCAATAACAAAGCAAGAACAGGTCGTGTATTCCAAGGTGACCAACCTGGCGATAGCGGTAAAGTGGTTCGTGGATTGGGAGATACTATGAACCTTACTGGTGGTGCTGATGTGAACCGTTTGGCAGATAATAATATCGGTGTTGTGAAAAACGCTGCTGGTGATGGTTACAATATCAAGTTGGCGAAAGACTTGAAAGGTCTTGAGTCCGTAACTACTACAGATGCTGCTGGTAATACAACTGTTATGAACGGTGGCGGCGTGACAATTACACCTGCTCAAGGTAATGCTGTAAGCCTTACTAAAGACGGCCTTAACAACGGTGGTAATAGAATTACTAATGTTGGCCCTGGTGTAGATGGCACTGATGCGGTTAATGTAAATCAATTGAGCAGTGCTATGCGTAGTGTGGATGGTAAAATCGCTGATGTAGGTGCGACTAGTGCAGCTATTTCCGGCCTCAAACCTTTACAATATGATCCATTGGAACCAACTCAAGTATTGGCTGCTGTAGGTCACTATAAAGGCAGCACAGCTGCAGCTGTAGGCGTGGCGCACTATACTAATGAATCTACAATGTTCCATATGGGCGTATCTCTTGGCGGTCATGACAACATGATTAATGCGGGCGTATCCTACAAATTTGGTACATCCGACGCTAAGAAAGCGGTTCCTGCACGTTACAAAGCCGGCCCTATCAGCTCTGCATATGTATTGCAGGATGAAGTGACTGCTTTAAAAGCTGAAAATGAACGTATGAAACAACATGACCTAGAGTTAACTGCTAAATACGATCAAGTACAACGCGATAATGAAGAAATGAAAGCTCAAATCGCATTGTTGATGCAACAAGCAGGTCTTACAAAATAATCGAATCTGAATATTCGAGTTCTTAACCACTCATGTAAGGATTGTGAAAGCCGCCCTTTCCGGGGCGGCTCATCATAAGGAGGAAGTATGAAATTCAAAACATTTATGCCTGTATTGGCACTTGCTTGTGTATGCGCGGTAGGTCAAGCGGATGCGGCTCAAGATCGATTGATGATGCCGGAACAACCAGCTGAACCAT
>OGCX01000927.1_pt1 | contig 11435 bp, 3 predicted proteins | sample 1570261 | NCBI WGS metagenome assembly OGCX01 (sample SAMEA2582161, study PRJEB24529) | metagenome | biome: Human gut stool | place: China | collected 2011 | reverse complement strand
CTTTAAATATGTGCCTTTAGAGCATTTTATCTCAACTTATTTTACCATAATTTGCTTATTTTCTACACTTATTTGTCACTAATCCTTAATATTGTAAAAAATTATAGCCTTGGTACCGTATTCAATAAAAAATTCTTCAGATTTATGTCTGAAGAATCCTATTTTATTCTATTTATTTTCCTAAAGCCATGACACTATCAACAAATAATTTCTTTGTAAAATAGCCATTGCGAATCAAATAAGAAGTATGTTGAGCCTTTTGAACCATTTGGGCATACTCTTCTTCTGTGCAGTCTTGAACCAAACGATTGGCTTCTTCGAGACTGGAGGCTACAAATCCGAGCCCTTTTTCTCGAATATAGTCTGCATTTGACAAATAATCTGGTACCACTACTGGAAGACCAGCAGAAAGATAGGTTGATAGTTTGTAGGAAATATTTTCTTTGTAGTAATCCCGCTCATCCTCAGGATTCTCTGAATTTCCCCAGACAAGTCCAAAACCTCCCTTGGAAAGTTCGAGAAGCAACTCTTGCTTGGTCCGCCAGCCTTCAATATGGACCTTAGAATAATCGACTCCTTCAACTGGTTCGGTATAGACATGAAGGGGGGTATCATATTTCCAATCGATGATATGTGGGAAACGTGACGGATTTCCTGAGAAGATCAGTTTTTTCTCAAATTGCGGAGTATAGAGATCCAAACTGTGGGTCAAATCCCACAACTTTTGGACCACATATTTTTTTACTGTAAGCCCTTCTGATACTAGACGATGGTACATCTGTTCTGAGGGGACTACAACAAGGTCGCTCTTATTATACATCTCAATATAAGCAGGCATGAGATAATAATTACTTTCAAACATGAGTGGCGGGACATCATGGATGAACATGACCAGTTTGGTTTGAAGGAGTTTTAACTTATCCACTAAACGATTATCCCACTCAATTCCGTTCCAAGAGGGTGATTGAACGAAGACGATATCTCCAAAAGCTACACCAGCTAAAATACCGTCCATCCGTGAATTCAACTCACCAGCCGGTTCATTAGTTTGATCATAAAAGTAGATCCCAAGTTCATTAACCCCGAGTTCACGAACCACATTCATAATATCATTTTGCGCCATTAAGGCAACACTTTGCGAAGATTGCCCAAATAAATTTGTGAAATGGATTTTCATTTTTTCCCTCAAACTCTTATTATTGATCCTATATTGTAATTGCATATAGACAGATACATTTCTCACAGGTATCCTTCTCTATATCACTTTACTTAAAACTTACTTGTCCATTATAACATATTTCCCAACTTCTTAGACATTCTAGATCAATAAAAGACCGGTTCATTCCGGTCTTTTAAGGTTTTATTTGCCATCTTTTTTCCGAATTCCTAAAAGGGCTAATCCAGACAGAAGAATGGAAGCTCCTGTAGCAAGAATATTAGACGAAGGATGAGCACCTGTCTCTGGAAGAGCAGGTCCTGAAGAACGCGTCGCACTTAGTGAGCTTGTGTCTGATGGAGATTCTGAGTAAGAGGTGCCAAACGAAGACACGACAGACTCCGAAGAACTTGTCACAGCAGAAAAACTTGACGCATAAGACACACTAATCCATTCAGAAATTTCCTGCGATAAGGATTGACTCTCTGTCGATGATGCGCTTATAGAATCTGAAACACTCGTCAAAGGAAATTCAGATACTGGCATGGACGTTGAAGCCGATTCGCTTGTTGAAAGGAGCGAAGTTGATTGGCTATAGGAGTCTGATTTTAAAACAGATGTTGATGCTAGAGATTCTGAATGGGATGTCCATTGTGAAGCAGATAGACTCTCAGAAACGGATCGAGAGAACGATCCAGACTCTGAAACCTGCGATGCAGCTACGACATTAGAAGTTGAAGCTGATTCGCTTGTCGAAGCAGAAGCTTGCACTAATGAATCTGATTGACTGGCTGAAACAGACTTTCTGGCCGATAAGGATTCGTTAATCAACGACTCTGATTGACTGGCAGATACAGACTCCTGGAACAAGGATTCAGATTGGCTTGAAGAAACGGATTCTTGAGCCAAAGATTCGGATCGACTAGTTGAGATCGACTCTTGGACTAGCGATTCTGATTCACTTGCTGAAACGGATGCTTGAACTAGCGAGTCTGATTGACTCAATGATGTTGATTGTAAATCAGTCGATACTTGCGAGTCTGACTGGCTAGCTGAGATAGATTCTTGAGACAATGAATTCGATTTACTGGCAGAGATCGATTCTTGAGACATTGAATTCGATTCACTTGCCGAAACGGACTTTTGAACCAGCGAATCGGACTGACTCGCTGATACTGAGCGTTGAACCAAGGAATCTGATTGACTGACCGATACGGATTCCTGAAGCAACGAGTCTGATTGACTCGCTGAAACTAAGGCTTGTACCAATGAATCTGACTGGCTGGCCGATACGGATTCCTGAAGCAAGGACTCTGACTGACTCAGCGAAACGGATTCTGACAGCTTTTTGCTCATCGAAATAGATTGTGACAAGGAAATCAGTTGAGAAACCACTTCCTCCGATCCAACCGCTGATGTCGACTGCGATTGAGACACAGAAATTGATCTAGATGCTAAATTAGATAAGGATACCGACTCTTGGACCAGCGAGTCTGATTGACTGGCAGATACGGATTCTTTAAATGACGACTCTAATTGACTCGCTGATACAGATGCTTTAACCAACGACTCTGACTGACTCGCTGAAACGGATTCTTGAACCAACGAATCAGACTGGCTGGCCGAAACGGAGGCTTGAATCAACGATTCAGACTGGCTTGCTGAAACTGAGGCCTGTACTAACGAGTCTGACTCACTTGCAGAAACTGATTCTTGAATCAATGAGTCTGATTGGCTGGCCGAAACTGATTCTTGAACCAAGGATTCTGATTGACTTGCAGAAACTGATGCCTGAATTAAGGATTCTGACTGACTTGCTGATACGGATTCTTGTAATAACGATTTGGATTGGCTCGCTGAAACCGATGTCTGAACCAACGACTCCGACTGGCTCGCAGAAACTGACGATTGAACCAGCGAATCTGATTGACTGGCTGATACGGATTCCTGAACCAACGACTCGGACTGACTGGCCGATACAGATTCCTGAACCAACGACTCTGATTGGCTAGCAGATACGGATTCCTGAAGCAAGGAATCTGACTGACTCAACGAAACGGATTCTGACAGCTTTTTGCTCATCGAAATAGATTGTGACAAGGAAATCAGTTGAGAAACCACTTCCTCCGATCCAACCGCTGATGTCGACTGCGATTGAGACACAGAAATTGATCTAGATGCTAAATTAGATACGGATACCGACTGACTCAACGAAGCAGATTTAGAAGCTTTTTCAGACTCACTTTTAGATGCTGATGCTGCTTTTGATTGTGAGTCTGATTGACTGGATGATACCGACTCTTGGACCAGCGAATCTGACTGACTTGCTGAGACAGATTCTTTAACCAGCGAATCGGATTGACTGGCCGATACAGACTCCTGAACCAATAATTCCGATTCACTCTCAGAAACTGAGGCTTGGGCCAACGACTCTGATTGGCTTGCCGAAACGGACTCTTGAACCAGTGACTCTGATTGGCTGACTGAAACGGATTCCTGAATCAACGATTCAGACTGACTGGCGGAAACGGATTCTTGAACCAAGGATTCTGATTGACTGGCTGAGACTGATGCCTGAATCAATGACTCTGACCGACTTGCAGAAACGGACGCTTGATCCAACGAGGCTGATTGGCTAGACGATACAGATGCCTGAACCAGTGAGTCTGATTGACTCGCAGAAACCGATTCTTTAATCAGCGAGTCTGATTGGCTGGCAGAAACGGATTCTTTAATCAACGACTCTGATTGGCTGGCTGAAACGGACGCTTGAACCAATGAATCTGACTGGCTTGCTGATACGGATTCTTTAATCAAGGAATCTGATTGACTCGCTGAAACGGACTCTTGAATCAACGACTCTGACTGACTTGCTGAAATCGATTCTTGAACCAATGAGTTGGATTCGCTTGTCGATACAGATTGTGACAAGGAAATCGAAGTCGAAACCTGTGAATCTGACTGAGTAACTGAGCTAGATGCTTGTGACAAGGAAACGGACTCACTGACCGAAACAGATTGAGAAGATGAAATGGATTCTGAAACTAGTGACTCTGAAGTTGAAATCGAGAAGTTTTGAGATTGTGAAGCAGATTCTGACGGTGTCATCTTCCGATAGTAATAATTCACACTCGTTAAGGGGTATGAATCTACTATTTTTTTGATCGTTTGTTTGAAGTTGGAAAAACCATCTGCTCCTTGAGGTGTTGCATCTTCTCCAACGACCATGGTCGTATTTTTATCGAGGTAGGCCGATTTTGGAAGTTCCGTGAATGGTTTTGGAACAGTATATTCTATTCCCGTTTTCTCATCAGTGTATGTAACTGTCTCCTTACTAGAGAACCAACCTGTAATATCCAACTCAAAATGTTGGTAATCTATTCGTTTTGGTGTAACATTCAGGAAATAATCCTTGTTTTTACTTTCAACTTTACGAGTTCCACCTAAATCTGAAAGGTTATCCGTACTATCTTGTTTAAATTCTTTTTCATAAACAAGTGTATATACATCGGTTACCTTAGCATTTCCTACATCACCACTACTAACATCATGGATTTTAGAAGGATCTAAAACATAGTAGCGAAGAGAATAATCACCATTTTGATTAAGGGTGACAACTTCACTTTTAATGAAATGCTCACGCGCATCCCCTAATAGTTCAATTCTTGATTTCCCATTCTTACTATTATCGAACACCCCACTTTTACGATTCGGGAACACGGTGTGCGCTGGGACCTGTACATAACCAGGAAATTCGCGTGGATTGGAAGCTGTATAATGCTGGCCTTCCAATCCGTAGATTCTATACTCTAGTAAGGATCTTTCTTTCCCCGTTGGTTCATATTGCCCATTAAACCATCTACCATTCGGGTCCACTTCTCTATAGAAGGTCGATTGTTGTCCCATCATAGATGGAATTTTGATACTAGGATACGTCCTAATCAATTGCCCTTGATTCTCAGGCGTCATGACATCATAAATACTCCGGAATAAGAAAGCCTGTTCCGGAATAAAATTCGTTAGCATTCCAAAGGTCCCATTACCTGTAGAAGGTTCCGAATTAAAAACCTTGTTCCCAAGGGGAGCCTGACCAATTAGTACTTCTTTTGGTAATTGAATATCTTGGCCATATCCTTCTGGAGATACAGTTTGTGAAAAAATTTCAGCCCCATCTGATTTCCGAACAATGCGGAAATAAACATCCATTGCCTTATGCTTTTCCGGGTCTATCTCACTGATATCAATCGACATGGTCGCATAGTAACCAAGTGACTCTCCTTGTTTATTCACAAAGTCCCAAATACCAAATGTATAACGATTGGTGTAGGGCTCACCTAAAAAATTTTTCAACTCTTCAGGCGAAAACCTTAAGAGATCTTTATCTAGATGAGGATCCTTAGCATATCCTGGTGTGTCAAGTGTAGGATCTTCTACACTCGCACCATTGGGATCTTCTGGGTTCGGGGTCATATCCAATACATCATCAGCCAAGTATGTTTCCTCAGCAATGGGAGCCAACTGAGCAGAGATCGCAGGTTTCCCATCTACATTTGTATTTCCCACAAAACCTGCAGCTGTCAAGGTCGTCATCATCTCATCGACAGCTTTCTCCAAACGATCGCGCTGGTCAGCATAAGCTTGCGCACTGGCATTGGTGTGGATCAAGTTATTGCTTGCAGTCACTTCAGCCTGCACTTTGTTAATGACCGCTTCGACCACTGCTCGACGCTCAGTGTCCGTCATTTTAGATGCATAATTCCCTGCAATTTCTTGAAGCAATTCAGCTTCAGAGGTATTTTGTTCTAAAACAGCGGCTTCTTCTAAACTAGTCGGCTCTTCAACAACTACCTCTGACTCTAAAGCTTGAGCAGACTCGCTAAGTGCCGTTGATAATGCAGTTGATCCAACTTCGCTCAAGGATAAAGAAGCGGATTCACTGATCGAAGCAGACGCACTCACAGATGTAGAAAGGCTGGTTGATCCTGAAACAGAGCTGGATTCTGAAGACTGGGTAGAGGTATTTCCTAAGACCACACTATCTACTTCCGCCAAGGTTTCCTGTTTTGTCTCAGAAACCGTTGGTGCAAGTGATGTTGCATCCTCCGCCTTAGCTGTCGTAGCAAGCACAGCACCACCAAAAACAGTCCCTACCGTAATCAAACCTTTTAAGAAGGCTTGGTTATGCTTTTGACTTTCTATTTGATCTTGCTGTACGTTGGCAATGATGGTCTCCTCCACTTGCCCACGCACCACGCGAAAGAGGCCTAGAGCAGCCGTTGATGCCCGAAGCCAATTTTTTCCTGATTTAATTAATTTGAAGCGTACGACACGATCTGTTTCACGAAAGTTTCCTTTTGAACGCTTAAATTGCATGATATTCCCCTTACATTGTAGTCATTATTAATTATACAGGAATACTACGTAGATTCAAGTAATTTGCTACAAAAAACTTATATATTATTGTTTAATTTTCAAATTTTTTTGTAACATATTAAAAATACTTCATTCTACTAGTAAAAAAGTGAATCTCCTATGAGATTCACTCGAAAAAAATGATATTTCCTACTAGATCAGTTCCCCTTCTTTTTACGTCGGGTAAGTCCAGCAATTCCAGCTAACCCTGTAACTACCCCGAGAAGAACTGATGTTACAGATTCTGTTTCGCCAGTATTCGGAAGCGCCACAGATTGGCTGTGTTTTTGTGAACCACTTGCTGTTTCTGATACAGACAATGACTCTGAACGAGAAATTGATTGGCTCATTGAGTTAGAGTATGAACCGCTACCAGATGTTGACCCTAATGTCGTGATTGATTCCGAAACTGAAACAAAAGTTGATACTGACTCAGACATTGAAACCGATTCTGACGTAGATACTGACTCGGATATCGATACTGACTCAGACGCGGAGACTGATTCGGACATTGATACAGATTCAGAGGTAGAAATCGATTCTGATACAGAAACTGATTCTGACGTAGATACTGACTCAGACGTTGATACTGACTCAGATGTCGATACTGATTCAGATACAGAAGCCGACTCAAACGCTGAGACTGATTCTGAAGCTGACACCGATTCAGATGTAGACACTGATTCAGATGTTGAAACTGACTCGGACGCTGACAATGACTCGGATGTCGAGACTGATTCAGATGTTGAAACTGACTCGGATGTCGACACTGACTCAGATGTTGAAACTGACTCGGTTGTCGACACTGACTCGGACGTTGAAATCGATTCAGACGTTGAGACTGATTCAGAACTTGAAACTGACTCAGACGTAGACACTGATTCAGAACTTGAAACTGACTCAGACGTAGACACTGACTCAGATGTAGACACTGATTCAGAGGCTGACACTGACTCAGATGTAGACACTAATTCGGATACAGAAACCGACTCGGATTTTGACACTGATTCTGAGGCTGATGCAGATTCAGATGTTGAGACTGATTCTGACGTTGAAACTGACTCTGATACAGAAACCGACTCGGATGTTGACAGTGATTCAGAGGTAGAAATCGATTCTGACGTTGAGACGGATTCCGACGTTGAAACTGATTCAGAGGCTGAAACTGATTCTGAAGTAGACACTGATTCAGAGGTTGATACTGATTCCGATGTTGACACTGATTCAGACGCTGACAATGACTCGGATGTCGATACTGATTCTGACGTTGATACAGAATCGGATGTTGAAACTGATTCTGAGGCTGAAACCGATTCGGATATTGACACTGATTCTGACGCTGAGACTGACTCTGAGGTTGAGACTGACTCAGACGTAGACATAGATTCTGAAGTAGAGACTGACTCAGACGTAGACACAGATTCTGATGTTGAGACTGATTCTGACGTTGAAACTGACTCTGATGTTGACGCCGACTCAGATGCTGATACTGACTCTGAGGTTGACGCCGATTCGGATATTGAAACTGACTCGGATGTAGATACTGATTCTGATGTTGAAACCGATTCAGACGTTGATACTGATTCTGACGTTGATATAGACTCAGATGTAGATACTGATTCAGACGTTGAGACTGACTCAGACGCTAATACTGATTCTGACGCTGAAACCGACTCTGATGTTGACAGCGATTCAGATGTAGAAACTGACTCAGACGTTGAGATCGATTCTGATGTCGATACTGACTCTGAGGTTGAAACAGATGCTGACTCTGATACAGACTCAGACATTGATACAGACTCGAATGTTGAGACTGATTCTGACGTTGAGACAGACTCAGAGGCTGAGACCGATTCTGAAGTAGACACTGATTCTGAGGCTGATACTGACTCGGATGTCGAGACTGATTCAGATGTTGAGACTGACTCGGATGTCGACACTGATTCAGAAGTAGATACTGATTCTGATGTCGATACTGATTCAGACGTTGAAACAGATTCAGAGGCTGAGACTGATTCTGATGTTGATACTGATTCTGACGCTAAAACTGATTCTGATGTCGATACTGACTCGGACGCTGAGACTGATTCTGACGTTGATATAGACTCAGATATAGACTCAGATGTAGACACTGATTCAGACGTTGATGCAGATTCAGACGTTGATACAGATTTAGATGTTGATACTGATTCAGACGTTGATACAGACTCAGAGGCTGAGACCGATTCTGAAGTCGACACTGATTCAGAGGCTGAGACCGACTCGGATGTTGAGACTGACTCGGACGCTGATACTGATTCTGATGTTGATACTGATTCTGACGTTGAAACTGACTCAGACGCTGAGACTGACTCGGATGTCGAGACTGATTCTGATGTTGAAACTGACTCGGATGTCGACACTGATTCTGATGTCGATACTGATTCTGAAGCTGACGATGACTCAGACGCTGAGACTGATTCAGATGTTGAAACTGATTCTGAGGCTGAAACCGATTCGGACATTGATACAGATTCAGAGGTAGAAATCGATTCAGATGCTGAAACTGATTCTGACGTTGATATAGACTCAGATGTAGAAACTGATTCTGAGGCTGATACTGACTCAGACGCTGAGACTGATTCGGACATTGATACAGACTCGGATGTCGATACTGATTCTGAGGTTGACAATGACTCGGATGCTGATACAGATTCAGACGCTGAGACTGACTCGGACGTTGAGGCCGATTCTGAGGTTGACAATGACTCGGATGCTGAAATCGATTCGGATGTTGAGACTGACTCGGATGCTGAGACTGACTCGGATGTCGACACTGATCCAGACGTTGATATAGACTCAGATGTAGAAACTGATTCTGACGCTGATACTGACTCGGATGTCGACACTGATTCAGATACAGAAACTGATTCTGAGGTTGACACTGATTCAGATACAGAAACTGATTCTGAGGTTGACACCGACTCTGAAATAGATACTGATTCAGATGTTGACGCTGACTCAGATGTTGAGACTGACTCAGACGCTGAGACTGATTCTGAAGTAGATACTGATTCAGAGGCTGAAACCGACTCGGATGTCGACACTGATTCAGACGTTGACGCTGACTCGGAGGTTGAGACCGATTCAGATGTCGAAGCTGACTCAGATGTAGAAACAGATTCAGATGTCGATACTGACTCAGATGTTGAGACCGACTCAGACGTTGAGACCGATTCAGATGTCGATGCTGACTCAGATGTAGAAACTGATTCTGACGTTGAGGCTGACTCAGACGTCGAGACGGATTCTGACGTTGAAACTGATTCAGACGTTGATATAGACTCAGATGTAGACACTGATTCAGATACAGAAACCGACTCGGATGTCGACGCCGATTCAGACGTTGACATAGACTCAGAGACTGAAACTGATTCGGACGTCGATGCTGATTCAGACGTTGAGACTGATTCTGATGTTGAAACCGATTCTGAGGTTGATACTGATTCAGATACAGAAACTGATTCTGAAGTAGATAGTGATTCAGAGGCTGAAACCGACTCGGATGTCGACACTGATTCAGAGGCTGATACTGATTCCGATATTGACACCGATTCCGATGTTGACACCGATTCCGATGTTGACACCGATTCTGAGGTTGACACTGATTCAGATACAGAAACCGACTCGGATGTCGACACTGATTCTGACGTTGATACTGACTCGGATGTAGAAACCGATTCTGAACTTGAAACCGACTCAGACGTAGAAACTGACTCAGACACTGACAATGACTCGGAGGCTGATACTGATACTGATTCTGATACTGATTCTGATTCTGATTCAGATGCTGACACTGACTCGGACGTAGACACTGACTCGGACGTAGAAACCGACTCAGACGTTGATACAGATTCTGAACTTGAAACTGACTCGGATGTCGACACCGATTCAGATGTTGAGACTGACTCAGACGCTGATACTGATTCAGACGTTGAAACTGACTCGGACGTTGAGGCCGATTCTGAGGTTGACACCGATTCAGAACTTGAAACTGATTCTGAGGTTGACACCGATTCTGAACTTGAAACTGACTCGGATGCTGATACTGATTCTGATTCAGATGCTGACACTGACTCGGACGTAGACACTGATTCAGATACAGAAACTGATTCTGAGGTTGACACCGATTCAGACGTTGATGCAGACTCGGATGTTGACACCGATTCAGACGTTGAGACCGATTCTGAAGTCGAGACTGATTCTGACGTCGATGCTGATTCAGACGTTGAAACTGATTCAGACGTTGAAACTGATTCAGACGTTGATATAGACTCAGACGCTGACAATGACTCGGATGTCGAGACTGATTCTGATGTTGATACTGACTCGGATGTCGACACTGACTCAGATGTTGAAACTGATGCTGACTCTGATACTGATTCGGACGTCGATGCCGACTCAGACGTTGAGGCCGATTCAGATGTTGAAACTGACTCAGATGTCAACACTGATTCGTATACAGAAACCGACTCGGATGTTGACACTGATTCTGATGTTGAAACTGACTCGGATGTCGACACCGACTCTGACGTTGAAACCGATTCAGATGTAGACACGGACTCAGACGTTGAAACAGATTTAGACGTTGAAACCGACTCGGATGTTGACAGCGATTCAGATGTAGAAACTGACTCGGATTCTGATACTGATTCTGATGTTGACACTGATTCAGAGGTAGACACTGATTCAGACGTTGAGACTGATTCTGAGATAGAAATCGATTCAGACCTTGATACTGACTCTGAAGCCGATACTGATTCGGACGTTGAGACTGACTCACTCAAGGATACTGATGCAGACTCAGACTGCGATTGACTCACTGATT
>OGCX01000924.1_pt1 | contig 11439 bp, 12 predicted proteins | sample 1570261 | NCBI WGS metagenome assembly OGCX01 (sample SAMEA2582161, study PRJEB24529) | metagenome | biome: Human gut stool | place: China | collected 2011 | reverse complement strand
CGGGCTTTTTATTGTCCATGCCAAAAGGACTCAAGCGATCAAAGCTTTTCAAGGTTTCAAGCGTTAGTTCTGTTAGATGCAGTTCCTCGTCGATGTCTAAGCTAGACTTGCTGCTGAGATCAATTTCTTGTTCTGCAATGAAATCCGTAAGGGCCTGAGACAAGGCAGGGAGTTGGTCCACCTCTAGCGTCATTCCTGCTGCACCGGCATGTCCTCCAAAGGCGATAAAGAGAGACCGGTAGGGATCAAGGGCTTCAAAGATATTGACCGACTCAGGACTCCGAGCGCTTCCTTTAGCCCGTCCATCTTCAATGCTTAAAACAACAACTGGCTGATGAAACTCTTCTAATAGACGGCCGGCTACAATACCAAGGACCCCTGGATTCCAGCCTTCTTTGGCCAAGACCTGGGCGGATAAGCTCGGATCGACCATGGTTTTAGCTTCGTCATAGATGGCTTGGACAATCTCTTTTCGTTCTTCATTCTTCTGATGAATCATAAGGGCAATCTCGTGCGCCTCTTCATCGTCAAATCCTGTTAGGAGTTCAATAGCCGGATTGGGATCATCGAGGCGGCCAAGGGCATTGAGACGAGGAGCAATCTGAAAACCAACCGTTTCTTCATTGACATCCTCCGGACGAATCCCTGCGATCTCCAAGAGCTCCTGCAAGCCCATGCGCTGGGTATGTTGGAGAACACCCAGACCGTATTTGACCAGGATCCGATTCTCATCTGTCAGGCTGACCATGTCAGCAATGGTCCCAATTGCTACCAAGTCTAAGAGATCGACTGGTACTTCCTCTAAGAGGGCACAGGCCAACTTAAAGGCCACACCACATCCTGCTAGATAATGGAAGGGATAATCCGCATCTGGATGCTCCGGATGAATGATCGCATATGCATCCGGTAAAACCTCTGGCATAGAGTGGTGGTCGGTCACAATGACATCAACTCCCATCGCTTGAGCCATGGCAATGGCTTGATTGCCCGCAACCCCATTGTCCACCGTGACAATCAGGGAAATGCCTTGCTGCTCGATAAAGTATTTATAGACACTTTCATTGGGACCATAGCCGTCTGTGAAGCGGTTGGGGAGGTAGACTTGCACCTCTGCTCCCATCTGCTCCAAGGTTTCCTTCATAATGGAGGCCGAGGTCATCCCGTCCGCATCATAGTCTCCGTAGATGAGGATCTGCTCATAATCTTCGATGGCCCGTCGGATGCGCTCCACAGCCTTGTCCATATCATGGAGCAAATAAGGGTCGTGTAGCTTCTCCAGCTTGGGTTCTAAAAAGTCTTCTAAATCCTCTTTGGTCTGAATGCCACGCTCATACAGCAAGGTTGCTACGGACGCTTCCAGGCCTGCTTTTTTGGCAAGGGCTAAAAAGGCCTCATCTGCACTTGGCGAAGCTAACTGCCAATCGTATTTTGAAGTGATCATCTAGCTTTTGGTCTCCTCTTTTTCTTATCTGAATATTATATCACATTGCATAATATAGTTGAAATTAATTAGCAAAAACCCCATAAAATAGGCGTTTTCGGACTGCCTACTATCAGATTAAACTCACTTAAATAGTTCCTAAAGTTCCTAAAAAAGTCCACAAAAAAATACCCCTTAGGGTATCTATCAATTTACGAGTTCAGCAGGCAAGCAATTAGCGTAGTAAACCTACGCTTTTTTTCTGTATGCCATTCATAATCCAATATCAACTAACATTTGCATTACGGGAAATAAACAGCTATAGTTTTTTCCTCTAATTCTTTATATTTTTCATTTTTAGCTAAATAGAAGGCCCTATTTGCAATTATATCCGCCATACGAATATGAGACTTTTTGGACGAATTACAATAGTTAACAGTCAAATCCGACAAGCCTTCAAATAGAGGAGGATAGAATGTATTCCAATCCTGGTTAAAGGTGCCATATTTAAATTCATTCAAAAGCGCTTCCCTTAACTCATATTTTCCATTTGTTGCAGTAGTATGTTCATCCGTATAAACTCTAATTTTTTTAATTTCTGAGGTATCTATAATATGTTCAGCAATAAGTTTTTGAAATACTTTTTTCAAACCAACCTTATAAACATAATCTAAATACCGCTGTTTACTTTTTTTTTCACAAAAAATCCTGTCATGCACGTTACATATGTTAACAACTATTGAGAATTTGATTTCATTATTAAGCAATCGAAATAAACCTGCTTTATGTTTATTCTTTAACCTACAGGCTTTCAGTTCTCCACTTCTGTATCCAGAATGAGCTTTTCTAAGATCTTTTTCAGCCGAAATGTACTTTCTACCTGTTTCCTCTTTATCGATAGAATTTAAAAAAATAATTCCACCATATACATATGTTGTTTCGTGAATGTTGTCAAATACTCCTGATTCATCAGTATAAACGTAAATATCCAAATCAAACTCCAACTAAAAAAAATAAGGTCACCTATTAAATAAGCGACCCCCTTGCGACTGACGAAGAATACACTTCGCTTAAACGTTAATTCAGTTACACAAGTATACAGCGTACTTCTACCTGTAACTATATTCTATACTATTGATGTCTTTTTTACAAGCAAAATTACTTGTTTTTTTGAAAATTTCTTTTCCCCTATTGCTTTTAAAATGTCAGTATTTGTCACCCTGCAGGTATTTTAAATAACATCTAATCTTTTTCCGTTGTATTTAAAACCTTAGCAAAGGATAACATTTTTGTTTTTTTAGTAAGTAAAGCACGCGCATTATTTATCTTTTCTATAAAATCTTCGCTAATCGTTCTTTACCTTTCCTTAGAATTCGGTACATTGTTGGTACTGAACAATCTATTTTTTCCGCTACTTCCCAGTTCGGCAAGGCGCTGACGTAGTATAAGCGTAATACTGTACGCTCTAAAGCGTATGGGTTTTTGTCAATCATCCTAACGCTTTCCAGGCGTTCTTCAATAATCTTATCTAGTCGTTCTTCCAGGTCTTCTTTCAACTTAATGGTAGAAACTATTTTATTTTCAGCATTATTATTAGCATTTTTTTGAAATGGTGAAGCAGAAAGATGATTACGCTTATACACCCCACTATCAAGTGATTTTATTTCTAATTTAAGTGATTCTATTTCTTTATCTAGCCATTTTATATTTTCTAGCTTTTCAATTAATTTCTCTATTTCCATCTATACCATCATCTTCAAAGTATTTTCTTGTCGTTCTTCTATATAGTTTTTAACCCTAGGATTCCTTAGTATTTTTTATCCTTATTGATAAATCACTAATAAAGTAGTCTGTACTGCCATATCTTCACTACTGCCAAACGTTGCTTCTGAGATCTTCACATCCACCACTTGAACAGTGGCCATAAAGTCATTTACTTCTTGCTCAAATTCTTCTAATGATTGTTTCCGTTGACGAGTAAATAATTTAGTTTTCATTTGTTTGCTCCTTTTGTTTTAAATTTTAGACTTATTTCTAAAAGGTAACTTGGTGGTAACGCGGTTAATCCTAACCATGTTACCGCCAAAACCCTTGGTATTACTGGATTAGTAACCCGGTTACACGGGTAACGATATTTTTCTATACTACTAATACTATTTTTTTTACTTTATTTATTATTTTATTCCACACCCCCTTAAACCATGTTACCCATGTTACCGTATAGGGTAAAGTCTTGGGAGAGTAAGGCTTAACCGGTAACTTGGTAGTATGTTACCACCTAGTTACCACGTTACCTTTTTTTATAGAAAGGGATCAGCTTCAAACAGACTTAATTTCTTGTCTTCCACTTCCTCATGTGGAATAAAACTATTAAACCGTTTTGGGTTTGCAATGCGGTAAATGGTTCTTACTTTTCCATTGATTTTCTTCTTAGCCGGTTTAACCCCTATGGTTTGCAAAGCCTTGCCGGCTTTAACTGTATTGCTTCCATAAGTTTTTTTATAAATATCTATAAGGTCATTTTTGTCTGATCTTACTACGTATTCAGAAAACTGTAATTCATTTATCAAACACATCTGAAAATCATCTAAGGCTTCATTACCGTTATAAACCTCTACATCTTTCCAAATGAACTTTTCCCCTTGCTCCTTGAAATATTCTAGACTGGCCAACAAGAAGCCTATACAGCCCTCTATTTTTGGTTCTTTATCCTGGTCAGTAAATGCCTTCCAATATTTTTCAAAGGCCTGTTCACGTTCCAAATCAGTTTCCCCCTTTGGTCTATCCTTGTATTGAATAAGTACTTTGCGCCCATTCATTTCATCAGATAGCGACACATTCCTATTAGTATCAATACATAGAACACTGGTTAGATATACCAAGCCATGGTTGCCCCCTTCGTGACGCCCTAGATGGGTTTTCTCGGTTGCTATAATCTTTAGAACACGCTCTATTTTATCCCCTATGATATCGCCTTGTTCGGTTGCTAAGGCCATTTCTCCACCGGAAAACATAGCCCAGGCATTGCTGGCTTCAAATCCCCCAGCGGTAAGGCTATCTAGTTCTACATCAATTTTATTAAGCAGACCAGATAAAGCGATATGACGCAAGCCTTTTCCCGTCCTAACTCCGGACTTGGCAAGAAAGAAATTTGTCTTACTCTTTAAACCACTAGCAACCTGTACCATATAATAGGTCTGTAACAGTGCATTGTGCAGGCTATCAGGATCATCAATAACATAGTTTAGAAAATCCATTGCTATTTCTTTGCTTTTTATAGCTTGTTCATAGTCTACAGGGTAGTATTTAAAAAATGATCGTTGGTTATCTATTGTAGTGCGCGTGACGGTATGGGCTTTCAAATCAATTATAAAGTCTTTACCAGCGATTTTATAAAGCTCTAACTTCCTCACTGGCTCAACATGAAAATGTTTGTCAATTCCTTTTAGAATATCCACCACGTAACCAATATCATTTTTAAACCCGTAAAGCTTTGCCAAGGTTATTTCATCTATTAGTTTTGCTTGCTGGTTGTTTATATCGTAAATACGATTATCAAATACCACATATCTACCCATTAAATAATCAATTACCATCTTAGCAAAGGTGGGGAATGTGGTCTTATATGTTACCGTAGGTTCGCCATTAATTTTTGTATTTACACTGCTACAAGAGATAAATTTTTTCTGTTCTCCATTCCTGTCAGCGATATACATCACTTCACTTTCAGGTATTAAGATCTTTGTTTTATTATGCTCAATATTATTAAAGCTATCTAATTGATATATATTAGAAAGTTGCTTTTTATAATCAGCCTTATGCTTTGACTGGCCATAATCTTCATACGTCCAATTCAAGGAAACGCCTTATTTTAATTGATAAACTATATTCAACTCACGCGCCCCTCCCGTCTTTGTACTTCTGCATTCTCTTCCTCAGCTTTTTAAGCCGTTTCTGTTCCTTTAGCTGATCTAAAGTTAGTTCATGATCCTTATAGTTCTTTTCTTCGTGATAATGCCCCCTGCCTTGCGCTGGGTGTACGTTATATCTACCCATTTTCAACCCCCAAAAAGATCAAGATATCACTCACTTTATAGTACGCTTTGCGCGTGTCTTCTAAAGGTGGTTGGTAACGCTTCAAGCCTTTTTCTTCCCAGCGTTTCAGTGTATTGTCTGTTACGTTAAGTTCATCTTTTAACTGCTTTGCTGTAATAAGGCCTAACAGTCTTTGTTCTGGTTGGTTTTTAGATTTTAAAAAATTATCAACCAGATTTAAAAGCGCGTGTGACAATTCAAATTCGCTTTCTTTACTCAAACTAAACATTTTCATCCCCCTTGATTCCGTTAAGTGAAATCTCTCCACGAATTTCAAAAAGAATATCAGAAATATTATTTAGCCCAGTAGTTAGAATTTTCTCACCCTCTGTAATTTCTGCTAAGAAATCTAGTCGGTCCATAGCCTTAGCAATCTTGTTGATCAATTCTGTTTTGTTCATGTTGTTCTCCAATCTTTCTTTAATATACTTCTGTACTAAGTCTTATTCGACTTTTAATAAATACCAAAGAATGGTATAATTTAACCATAAAAATATTTCCTAAAACCCTTACGGCTTGCCTGCTGTCCTGTGTTTTAGTTAATTCTATTTTAGGCTTGTAAGTTGGTGGCTACAGGCCTTTTTTTATTGCCTCACGCGCCTTACGGTGAGTTCATTTATAAATTATATTCCAAACAAAAGTTTAACCTACTAAACTTTTACGTTATAAAAAAATCTTCACTTCACAACCAAGAGCCTTTGCTATTCGGGTAAGTGTTAAAATTTTAATGTCCTTTTCTTTTCCAGTTTCTAAAAAAGAAATAATAGAACGCGACACCTTAGCCTTATCAGCCAATTCTTCTTGAGAAAGTTTTTGCTTTTTTCGGATCTCTGCGATCTTCTTTCCGTTCAAAATAATCACCTCCTTTTTAAGTTTAATCAATTAAACTTTTTAAGTTAATTAAAAAGCTATCGCTTACAATTACAGTTTAATACATTAAACATTTTTTGTCAAGCGCATTAAACAAATTGTTGCTATTTTTTTATCTACATTGTATAATAAATTAAACAGATGTAAACAAAAGAAGGGAAAAGTTAATGAAAATAGGCGCTATCGTTAAAGAATATAGGCAAAGAAAAAAGTTAACCATGGAAGAATTTGCTAATAAAATTGGAAAGAGTAAGGGGTACATCTCAATGTTAGAGAAGGGTGAGAACCCTCAAACTCATAAGCCTATAGCACCAACTTTTGAAACATTAAAAGAAATTGCTAAGGCTATGGATTTAGATATTAATGCTTTAATTCAGCAATTAGATGGGGAGCAAATTTTTGAAACCACGCCGGCTAGATATGACTGGGATAATGAAGAAAGAAACTTGAGAAATTGGGGAACTTTTGACCATGAAGGCAATTTTTCACCCTCAGTTTTTGATGAAGAAATTTTTTCCGATATAAAAAATACATTATCAGATATTCAAGAAATTACTTTTACCAAGGGAGATATAGAAGCTTTCTACTCTTCTTGTGTTATTGATGGTACAACTATTAAAGATCGAAAAACTTTAATCAAGTATTTACAAAAAACAGTTGAAGACTATGACGCTTTATTAAACAGTATATCTGATCAAGATAAGCCACCAATGAATAGTGGCCTACTATCAATCTTAGTTAAGAATAGAAACAATTATAAATATTATTTGGAAAAGTTAGAAGCGTAAACCACGCGCTAATAGTTTATATTGATAATTGCAAAAGATAGAAACGAGGAAATACAAATGTCTAAAAGAGCACATAGAAACATGGAACTATTCAAGAAAAAAAAGCAAAATTCAATTAAAATAGAAAATAAAAATGAAGAATTTGATAAAGAAATTAATACCGTAGCACTATTTATAACATTATATATATTTATATTGGTTCTTATTTGTATTTTTTTCAGTAATAATAAAATTGTTATGAATGTATTAGCATACGTGCTGTCTCCTTTCACTATGGGACTTACTTTCTTCCTTCTAACAACAATGAAAGAAAAAAAGACTGAATTGGAAAAAGAATCAAAGAAGAGTCATAGAAAATAAAAGAATGTTTTACTATTTTACAACTAATTTAAACTACACCTCCATTGCCCTTAAACGTAATTTAAGCGCGTGAAATGCCTGGGTTGCCAAAAATATTGGATAGCTTATTAAAATCGTTATACGGCTTTATTATAAGCCTTATACTTCGTAAACAAAGCATATTCTAAAACCATTCAATTTTCTTAGCTATAAATAAGAAGAAACGAGGTATATCAAATAACAAAACGAAACTAGAAAAATAAAAGATTAGGATATTATTAAAAACATATAGGAGAAAAATTATGAAAAAGAAAATTATTACTACTGCTGTTGTTTTAGCTCTTGCTACTGGTGGAGCGGGCTACTATTTCTTATCTTATGCCCCTCACCAAACTGCTGTTAGTCACTTTGAAAAGTCTGTTGATACTCTTAATGAGAATAACAAAGCAATTGAAAAACAAATTGCTGATACTGAAAAAATTATTAAGGAAAAAGCTGAACCATTAGACGCAAAGACTTTAGAAGATTTAAAAACTGCTGTCAAAGAAGCAAAAAACTCTATTCGTAAAGCTCCAAAAATGGATAGCGATACACAAAAGATAGAAGATCAAGCGAAAGAAATTGCAAAACCTGTCGATTATTCTGAAACTCAAAAAAACATCAATGAGAAACTAACAGCTTACCAAAACAGCGTTAAGCAACTAGCACAGATTACAAACCCAAAAGATTCTTTTATTGAGGAACGATTGAAAGAAGTCGATACAATTCAAGAAGTGCAACATGCTACAGAAGAAAATGATCCTAATGGTTTATTAAATAAACAAGGTGGCTATACTGCTTCTATCTATTTTGCAGATAAACAAGTCACTGAACCTATTGAGGGTGCTAATTTAGTAGATAAGGGAACTGAGGCAGGAGGTGCCATTGAAGTATACAAGACCAAAGAAGAAGCTGAAAAGAGAAATACCTACCTATCAGCTTTTGACGGTGGAGTATTAGATCCTGGATCACATTACGTATATGGTACTATCGTAATTCGTACCTCTCACCACCTCACTGCTAGCCAACAAAAAGCCTTAACTGAAAAAATTTACAATAAACTAATTGAACTGAAGTAATTCTTACAAAATAGATATTTTCGCTTATTCTAAATCAAAGGCTATATATACCAAACCATAGCAAACCTTAGCATTTCTATTTTTCTTTAGGGTCTCCAAAAAGTCCGATTTAAATAAAAAAAGCGTGTTTTCAGCGCCTAATACAAGCCCTATACACGCTTTCTAAAATCCGATATGTAATTTAACCGTCTGACCCTTTAAAATCGAATACAGGGCAATCTGTGAAGCCCTGGCATGATATAAACCACAATCTAAAACCTTTACGGCTTGCCTGCTGATGAATTAGAAAGGTTTAGATCATGAAAATTACAGAACATAAAAAGAAAGACGGTACAACCGTTTACCGCACCAGCTTATATCTTGGTATTGATTCAATCACAGGGAAGAAGATTAAAACAACCATTTCAGCCCGTACCAAGAAAGAAATTAAGAACAAGGCTTTACAAGCAAAATTCGAATTTGAAAAGAATGGTGCAACTCGTACTACCTTTGTTCAATTTGAAAACTATGGTGAATTAATGGATAGCTGGTGGGAAAACTATGCACCCACGATCAAAACAAACTCTCAAATCGCTATCAAATCACAAATAGAAAAATATCTACGCCCAGCATTTGGAGATATCAAACTTGACAAGTTGACCCCTGCCATCATTCAGCAACAAGTAAACAAATGGGCTAAAGATTACAACCAAAATGATGGAGGCTTTAAACGATATAGGCAACTCCATTCTTACAATAAGCGCATATTACAGTATGCAACCTCATTACAGGCGATACCGTTTAATCCTGCAAAAGATATACTAGTTCCAAAGCTAAAGAAAGAAAAGAGTAAAACAAAGATAAAGCATTTTACAGATTCTGAATTAAAACAATTCTTTGAATACTTGGATAGCTTGGATCAAACAAGATTTAAAAATCTCTTCTGTGTCACTCTTTACAAGTTCCTGCTTGCTACAGGTTGCCGTATCAATGAAGCTTTGGCGTTGAAATGGTCTGATATTGATCTTGATAATGCTGTTGTTCACATTACAAAGACACTTAATTATAAACTTGAAATTAATAGTCCTAAATCAAAATCTAGCTACCGTGATATTGATATTGACCCCAAAACTGTTTCTATGATGAAACAATATAAACATAGACAAACTAAAGAGGCTTGGATACTTGGAAGAACTGAAAAAGTGGTCTTTTCAGATTTTATCCATGAATACCCAAACAACCGCACTCTTCAAGCAAGATTAAAAATACATTTTAAACAGGCGCAAGTTCCTGACATTGGTTTTCACGGTTTTCGACACACTCACGCAAGTTTGTTATTAAATGCTGGAATACCATACAAGGAACTCCAGCACCGACTAGGACACTCCACCTTATCCATGACAATGGACACATATAGTCACCTCTCAAAAGAGAGTGCAAAAAAAGCCGTCTCAATCTTCGAAACGGCACTAAATAATATCAAAAGTTCCTAAAAAGGAGAACATTCTTCACTTAAAGATACGTTAATTCCTTATGTATTAAGGGTTTGACGTATCTTTAAAATATATCTGAATATTATATCATGAAAGGCGAAAATGGCGGGAAATAAAGGGTCAGACAGATCTTGAAACAAAATGAACAACAACCTCTATTTTTGTTGCATTTGGCTTGACTTATAGGTATAAAAGCTTATAATATATTATGATAATAATCTTTTTTAAATATGTGATGGGATGATTATTCTGTTAAAGTTTCGAACGTTTATTATCGTTTTAATATTACTAAGCTTGTCATTTCCATTATTTTTCTATGTAAACAAACGTAATTAGAGGCTTTGATGTGGATCTGATCGCTGAGGTCGTTACTTTTAGCTAACAGATCGTTTATAGATCCATCATCAAATAAGGCGACTAGTTTCAAGGAGTAGAAATTAGAAGCCTTTCTGTTTTAGGATATATCACTATATAGAAAAATGGGAGAAGGCATGCAAAAGAAAGGAAATGAGGCCAATTGAAATCTCTTTATAAAAAGATAGTTGCATTTGTAGCTATCATCGGTGTGGTAGCCTTAGGGTTGTCTGTGATTAAACCCGTAAGCGCCACTACTGTTTCACCAACTGTCTCCAACTTAAAGGCCCAAGCAAGTGGACAAAAGGTTACCTTTTCATTTGACTGGGATTTAACTGGTAAATCAGTTAAAGACGGTGATACATTTACTATTGACGCTCCAGAAGGTGTTAATATCACTGAAATTGCAACTCAATCACTCCAAGCAAATGGAGCTGAAGTCGCAACCATTTCGATGACAAACAAAAAGATTACTTTTACTTTCAAAAAAGCCATCGAATCCATGAACCAAAATGTAAAAGGTGGCTTCTCATACAAAGCAGAATGGGATAACACTCCAGGAAACCCTGGCAACAAAACAGCTACTTCAAAAGTAGGTTCTGAGTCAGTGGTAATCACTCGTCCTGATGGACCTGGCGTATTTGAATCTGTATTGAATAAATACAACCTTACAGGTGACTATGTATCTAAGGAATTCAAATTAGATGCATCTGAAAACTATGCCTGGATGAAAGTTGGAGATGACTACTATCTAACAAAATGGTTCATCCGTATCAACGGAGATGGTAAGAAACAAGCCATCACAAACCCTGTTGTATCAGATAAAATCCAAGCTCCAGCTGTAGATTACTCAAAAATCACTTTTGCTCCTGCTGCAAATCACGCTGCAAGTGATTTCTTCGTGGGAACTTACTTGAAACCATCATTCACATTAAGAAAAGGTGGACAAGTGGTGGCTTCTGGTTGGGACTTCTGGAAACATG
>OGCX01000919.1_pt1 | contig 11477 bp, 8 predicted proteins | sample 1570261 | NCBI WGS metagenome assembly OGCX01 (sample SAMEA2582161, study PRJEB24529) | metagenome | biome: Human gut stool | place: China | collected 2011 | reverse complement strand
TAGGAGGTGGGGCGATGGCTTTTGATGGATCGATTGAAGCGATTATCGGCGCGGACTTAACCGGGTATGAAAAAGCAATGAGCGACGTCGTGAGTTCGACTCGTAAAGCATTTCAAAACGCGGCACAGGAAGCGTCAAAAAGTGCGAATCAGATGATTCGGGAAGTCGGGGAATTAATGAACCGGCTTGCAAACAGTAACCAAAATATCGGATCCAAGATCGGCCAAGGATTGACCGGCGGATTCAAAATCGCCCTCGGAGAGCTACAACGTATCTCTTCTAACATTGGCGCAAAAATACCTGACCCCATACGAAAGGCATTTACTCGCGTTTCGGCTGATATTAAGTCAGTTTTAGGAACGATGAAAAATGACGTTGCCACACTTGGGGCCGGCATTAATTCCAAAATCAAAAAAGCGTTTGATTTTGATATTTCAAACGCGATCAAATCGCCAAAGAGTGCTTTTGCTGAGATGGCAAACAGCGTTGACTCTATGGCCCAACGGATCAGCTCCAAAGTCCACAGTTTAGGTTCAGTCTTTACTAATTCGGCTAATAATATGTCCGGATCATATAAGACGGCCTTCGGTGCGATTGGGGACTCTATGGCCCGGCTCGAAGCTCGTATTCAGTCCGTGGCTGGCAATCTTACGAGTGCACTTGGTCAAAAGGTATTGAACCCGATCAACTCTTCGTGGTCCAGTATGTTTACCAACTTGACCAATAAGGCTAACAGCTTCGCGGATCGAGTTCAAAACTCTTTCGGTGGTAAGATCTTATCATCAGTTAACAACCTCGCGAGCAACGTAAGCGGACGACTTGGAAACGCGTTTCAGACAACAGGTCAAAAGGCTGTCAGCGCGTTAACTGGGATCGTTAGTCATACGAATCAAGCGGCGAGCGCGTCAACAAACTTGCTCAAGCAGGTTTTAGGTGTGGCTGCTGCTTACAAGCTTTTTGATCTTGGGAAACAAGCAATTAAGAGTACTGTTTCAAAAGCTGCTGAGTTCGAAGCCAAAATGAGCAATATCAAGGCCGTGACGGGCGAGAGCGCGGAAACGATGAAGAAATTCAATGACGCTGCAATTAAAGCCGGGGCAGATACAGCCTTCAGCGCAGCGGACGCCGCAGACGCGATCGGCGAACTTGCAAAAGCCGGGGTATCAACGAAAGATATCCTAAACGGTGGACTCACAGCGTCCCTAAACTTGGCCACAGCGGGCGAGTTAGATCTAAAAGAAGCTGCTGAAATCACGTCGACAGCGTTAAACGCCTTCCGTCGTGATGGAATGACGGCCACACAAGCAGCAAACCAACTCGCGGGAGCTGCTAACGCGTCAGCGACAGACGTCCACGAGTTGAAATATGGTCTCTCAATGGTCGCTCCAGTAGCGTCTGGTCTTGGTCTATCGTTCCGCGATACCACTAACGCCCTCGCAGTCTTTGCCCAAAACGGACTTAAAGGCTCCGACGCCGGAACTTCATTGAAAACAATGCTTATGAATCTGCAACCGCAGACTAAGGCACAAACGAACATGATGAAAGAACTCGGTATCATTACAGCCGATGGCTCGAACCAGTTCTTCACGGCAGAAGGCAAAATCAAGTCGTTTGCTGAGATCTCTCAAGTCTTGAAAGATCGTCTCGGTGGACTTACTGACGCAGAAAAACAAATGGCCTTGAAAACCATGTTCGGTACCGACGCAGTGCGTGCTGCTACTATCGCGATGAACGAGGGAGCAGATGGCGCAAACAATATGCAAGCGGCGATCGACAAAGTGACAGCGGCGCAAGTTGCTGCTGAAAAACTTAACAACTTAAAAGGGGCCGTCGAAGCATTGAGTGGATCTTGGGAAACGTTCCAGATCAAAGTCGGGACGGCAGTCCTTCCAATCCTTACGACACTCGTCAAATGGATTGATAAACTAGTTGATAGGCTTTCAAATTCGCAGGGAGTCCAAAACTTCCTAAACGCTATTGAATCAATCAACCCGGCCTTAAATCAGTTTCTTAACGGAACTAAAATGACCGACGAGCAAGCGAATAAGTTTAAAGGTACCATGCAAGCTGTAAAACCAGCCGTAACAGCCCTTGTGGGCGCGTTTGCGTTCGGTCCAGCGGTGCGCGGACTAACTTCGCTTACTGGAATCATGGGCACTGTCGCAAGTAAGACGTTGGCCCTTGGATCAGTCGCGTCTAGTGCGTTCAGCACGGCCGGAGGCTTCATTTCGAGTTTTGCTGGTAAGATCGCAGGTATTCCGGGCGTTCTTGGTGGAGCTGCTTCACAAGGTTTATCTGTCCTTAGTATGATGACAAGCGGGATCGCGTCCGTGATGGGAATCGCCCTCGCGTCAATCGGTCCGGCTGCTATCCTTGGCCTTGTCCTCGCTGGTTTAGGCCTAATTAATCAACAATTCGGGCAACAGATCAATCAGTTGATTACCACAGTAACAACTAAAGGACCATTAATCATTCAAACCCTTGTAAACGGGATCACTAGTCAATTGCCGAGCTTGATCGCTTCGGGTGCTGATCTAGTGGCCAAACTCGCACAAGGTTTTGCGACAATGTTCCCGGTTATCGTAAACGCTGGTATCCAGCTAATTGCTAGTCTGGTTCAAGGTGTGGGCCAAAATGCAAGTTCTTTGATCTCGTCCGCGATAACAATTATTGGGACCTTGGTCGACAGCTTACTTTCAGCATTGCCACAGCTTCTCGCTGTTGGTATGCAATTGCTTCTTAGCGTCACACAAGGGATCTTGCAGAACTTACCGCAAATCCTTTCGACAGCACAACAGATTGTAACTAACTTCATTACAAACATTCAAGCGCAATTCCCACAGATCCTCGAACAAGGTATTCAAATTCTGATGAATGTCGTAAATGGTATCGTCCAAGCCCTACCGACAATTATTCAGATTGCGACTCAAGTCATGGTAGGTTTTATTCAAACGATCCTGTCAAACTTACCTACGGTCTTGCAAGGTGGTATTCAATTAATTGTAAGCCTCGTTCAAGGGATTATTAGTTCGTTGCCACAGATTGCACAAAGCGCAGTACAGATCATCGGTCAGATGATCCGTGGTCTTGCCCAAGCCTTGCCGCAACTTCTTATGGCAGGAGCTCAGTTGGTCGTACAGCTCGCACTTGCGATTGTTAAAGGCTTGCCGAATATTGTTTCGGCTGCTTGGGAGATCATTAAGGGCTTCGGTGGAGCCTTGCTTAACTTCGTGCCAGAGGCCTTGAAAGCCGTCGCAGATGCAATTGGAGACTTCTTCGGTGGGATCTGGGACTGGATCACTGGTAAGTCAGACGAAGGCGGAGAAAAGACAAAAGCGTCTATTGATGGGACGGCTGAATATGTATCGGGCAAGAGCTCAGAAACGACGTCCAAGATCAGCTCGGACGCTGAATCGGCAAGTACTAGTGTGTCGGCTTCTTACGGGCAAATGAACGCGAACACGATCGCGTCAACGTCTAATATGTATACTGGCGTTACAACCAATATGTCCCAAATGGCCACAAATGCGATGGACAGCACAACTCAGTTACAACAAAACGCCTCGGCTAATTTCGGCCAGTTAAACGCTGACGGAACAATGAATTTACAGCAACTTGCTGCAAATGCTGACGCTTCATTTAACCAAATGAACGCGAACGCCCTCGCTCAAACTGGACAGATGAATACAGGCGTAACGAGTAATATCGGCCAGTTGAACGCGAATGCAAGTAATGAGTTGAATCAGTTATTCAACAACGCGAACGCAAGCACGACGGGAGTCAATACGGCTGCAACCACGAACGCGCAACAGGCAAGCGCGAATGTCGTAAGCAACTTCCAACAAATGCAAGTGGGAGCGACGAGCGCTACAAACGCGATGGCAATCAGTGCTCAAACAGATTTTGATAAGATGGCCCAACAGGCCGAGCAATCGAGCTCAAAAATGTCGCAATCTATTACGACTAATTATCAAAATATGCAAAATACTGTTACAAGTGAAATGAACGCAACAGCTCAAGCCGTTCAATCTGGACTAAACAAGATTTCGCAAGCAAGTACACAAGCCGGTAAACAGTTGGAGACGTCATACAAAGCAACTTTCCAAAATGTTACGAATAGCGCAAAAAGTGGTATGCAAACCTTTATTAGCACTATGCAATCAAGCATGGCTCGAGCAGTCTCGCTTGCTGGTTCTACTTGCAATCAAATTTCAGCTTCGTTTAGTTTGTTACCGGCATTGCTTCAAATGGTTGGTATAAATGCAGGTATGGGGCTATACAATGGTCTTGCTTCGATGGCCGGGTCACTTTATGCACTTGCTTACAGTATTGCTTCTAGTATCGCTTCGATTATGCGTTCGGCGTTAAGTATCCATTCGCCATCACGCGTCATGGAAAAAATCGGGGGCTTTACTGGTGAAGGTCTTTATATCGGTATGAAAGACTGGGTTGGTGATATTTATTCTATGGCCAAGGAATACGCGCAAGCTATCACAGACCAAGACTATCAGACTAACAGCGTATTGACCACAAGCGCGAGCGTGACAAGCTCGGGCGTTCGTTCATCTCTTGAGGACTTGAGCGATGAAGTAAAAAATTCGCAACTTTCGAACCAAAAATTCGAAGTACATAACGAGATCGTGGGAGACAAGATCTATACTACGATCAAAGAGAAAGACGCGAGAGAGAAAGCGCTGGACGCTTATTTCGCGTAAGGGGGAACGATGGACTTACTAATTGACAAAGACGGCCAAAGTCAGAAACTTTCTGACCTTGGTCTTTACAATATCACGGTCGAAGATTCGTCCCCGGCCGTGGAACTATCAAGGCGAACCGTCAAGGGACGCAATGGCTATATTTTCGACGGCTTAACTTATACCGAGAAGAAAATCTCAGTCACAGCTAGACTTTCAGCGGGATCAATGGAGGACTTTTTAAATAAAAAAGACGAATTGACTCGCTGGGTCTTGGGTGACGATAGCTTCTATATTACGAAGTTGTACCAAAATGTTACTAATATTTACGATTTTCAGACTCCGGGCCAAACAACGGGTGATCTAAACCTTGTCCAGTTACCACACAAAAACTGGAAATATCGTTATAACGTCGTGGGAGATGGCCAAATTGATTTTGATTTTATCGGCAATTCGAAAGCTGGAATCAAGTACAATGTTTCATTTTCATTCGTGACAGCCGAGCTCCCGTATGGCGAGACGGTCCCGAGGGATCTCGCACTTACGACGAACAGCTTTCCATACAACGGTACGGCACCACTTAGTCAGCTAGAAGTCCCGTTTGTGGTGGAATTGACCGCAAACGCTGATAATACTGATTTCTTTCTTGAGATTGACGGCCGTCGGTTTACTTACCGGCACACAGAAACGCCTTTAAGATCGGGCCAAAAGCTCCTTTTGAAAGGCGTCGAAACGGCGATCTATCAAGGACCAGCAACGGAAGACTTAAACGTCAACAACCGGACGAATTACGAATATTTCGTTATTCGGCCAAAGCCTAACCGGTCGGTCAATTGGTTTACTAATTTTAAGGGGACCGTTAAGATCCTCGGGTTTAAAGAATTATATCGTTAGAGAGGGGGTGGACTATTGATTACTTTTTACGACGAAACGGGCAAAGGATACGGCGCCCAAGTCGAGCTGAAAACTAAAAACGCGGTAAATGGCGAGCGATCGATCTCGGGAACGATTGTATCTAATAAGCAAGTTCTTTCGCGACTCGATCGCGGGTGGAGCTTTACTTTCGATGGCGAGCTCTATAAGATCATTTACGCTAAACCTAAAGACGAAGGCAAAAACATTTCGCTATCGTTTGACGCGGTCCACCAGTTCTTCTACGATTTCGAGCACTCGAACTGTTACAAAGAGTTTAACGGATCGAATCGCTTCGAAGTTTATATCGAGGAGATCTTCAAAAATAGTGGCTATCGGTACGTGATCGAGGCGCAAGCCGGGGCAATTCGGAAAGAGAATTTCGGTAACGCGAGCCGGCTTAAAATGTTTAAAGATATCATTAAAGCAGCAGGCCTCGAGTTTTCGGTGACTGGTAAGGTCGTTCGAATTTTGAAAAAGGTAGGAACGGATCTTTCGACAGTCGTCCGGAAAAATTTCAACATGAACGAGCTTACGATCGAAAAAAATATCGGCAATTTTATAACCTATAAAAAGGGCCTTGGGGCGTGGAAAGATGAAAACAACCACGACGCAGGCCGATATACGTCTGAATACGAGAGCCCACTTGCTCAGATCTATGGCCGGATTGAGGGCGAACCCGTAACAGATGAACGTTACAAAGAGACTGGTAAGCTCTTAGAAAGGCTAAAAAAAGAAGTCGACGAATCCTATTCGATCTCGGTACAACTTGGCATGGAAGATCTTACGCAAGCCGGTTATAAGTACACACGGCCTCGCGCTGGTGACTATATCATGGCTATTAATGAGACGATAGGCTTCCGCGAGAAGATTCGTATCGTGTCATACGAAAGTTCTTATGACGTAACAGGCCGGCTATTGTCCCATAAGGTAACGTGTAACGATATCGGGACCGTACAGAAAGCGATCACATCGGAAGGCTCGATCATGCGAAGCGTGTCAGAGTCTAAAGAGTACGCTGAAGGAGCTCTTGAGGTGGCTACACGGGCGCTTGTCTCCGCAAACGGCAAGAATACCAACTATTACGGAGCCACGAAGCCCAAGGACGAGCCACGAGGGACGCTCCATGAAGGAGATCTCTTATACTTGACCGTGGGCGAGGAAACAGAACTCTATTATTGGTCAGGTACGGAATGGCTTCCAAAGATCCTTAAAGTCGATACAACGAAACTCGAAAAGCTATTCAACGACACGCAAGTATCAACGAACCAAGCGATCGCACAAGCAAACGCAAAGGCAGAAGAGGCCCTCAAGAAAGCCGGTACGCTACCAGATATGCCCACGTTATCCGAGCAGATCAAACAGCAGATCTTATCGAGTCCAGACTTAAATCGAAAAGTCACGGAAAGCCTCAATCAGACTGACAGCGGGGTTATCTATAGTAAGATATACCAAAATATCAAAACCGACTTCGTCGAGCAAAATGATATTAACCAAGTCTTGACTAGTTTTAGCGATGAATTTCAAGCTCAAGTTGTAGAATTTAACAAACTCACAGAATCGAACAAGCTCTACGAACGTATCATTGGCAAGTCCGAAACAGACGCACCAGATAAGCTATCACGGCTTGTCATGAGCAGTCAGATCTTTCAGACTGAGGTCGGACAGTATGTCAATACCAATGGGGCTAACCTGCTAAATGGATCTAAAGGCCCGTTTAAACCAGACAAGAAGCCAGCTAACTTTGATAACAACATTCTGTATGTAGGAAATACGTCTATTTACATGGAACAGGGGCAGGAATACACCATTTCTGCTAAAACAGACGGAAACTTTACAGCCCATCACGATGGACTTAAAGAATCCGATAACGTAGTTCTTTGGATTATGGACAAGGATGTCAGAAATTATCAGATCGTGTCAGATCTGAAGACTGGCACGACTGGGACTAAAATTACTTGGAATAAACCTTCCGGGACTTATCACTTGCGCGTGAACACGTATCGCAAAGATCCGGATAAGCTAAAATCGGTTTGGAATGTCAAAATCGAAAAAGGATCAATCAAGTCGGATTACACACTATCGCTAACTGACCAACTCAAAGCTGATCCGTTGATCGAAGCCACACGCACGCAAATGACGCAGTTGGCTGGATCGTGGGCCGTAAAAAACCTAAATAGCAACGGTGACGTACTAAACTCAATCAACGTACTGGCAGACGGCACGAACCGAATAGATGGACGGTTAACACATATCACTGGCCAGACCGTGATAGACGAAGCCGTCATCGATGGTGCGTCTATCAAGTCACTATCGGCTAGTAAGTTGTCGGGTGGTGAGGCTGACTTTGCTAAAATGAGCGTTATTAATTTTGACGCTAAAAACGTTACGTCTGGGACATTCCAAGGCCTTGTCTTCCGCGGTGGTCGAATCGAAGCTCTTAATGGCAAGATGAATATCGATCTACAGAACGGACAATATAACGTGCTGAGCGACGACGCTACGATAAGACGAATCGATGAAACAAGTTCTTCACAATTTATCAGGCTAACAAAAAGTGGGTTTGTCGCAGAACGATTTAGAGATACCAACGCTGCACTCATGGTTTTTGGTACGAATCACAATAAAGATCCTAAAGAAGTTGAACGGCATGATAACGATACATTCGCAGGCATTCGTGTTTGGTCTGGTAAAGGCAATGGCGCAGAAGAAAGCCTTACTGAATTTATCGGTGACCGTGTACTTATTTATAACAATGGTCGATATCGTAGCCCTTGGAATTTCCACGGAAATATGAATGATGGAAATACTTATATGCTACCGATGAACCAAAATAACGTGAAGCATTTTATTGGGCGTGGAGACTTCTTCCTTGAAGGCATTTATTCAAGACATTTTTATATGAGTGGCGGGACCGACATCGGTGTATACCTCTGGGACTTGTTAACTTGCCTCGGCATGCTTAAACGTCACGGCACAATTTCGGGTGCATCTGGTCATATCCAAGGTGTGCTTGATAAATATGGATTTAGATAAGAGAGGTAATCAATGGACACAGTAAATAAATTTGTGAGTGAGATCTCACGTAAGCTCGCAGATGCAATCGTAGAGGCTACTAATTACAAGGTGCTGTACGAAGAGGCTGAAACAGAGTGCAAGCAAGCTAACGACTTGCTAGCTAAGTTTAACAAGGTTTTAGAGAGCGATCCAGCTCTCAAAGAACTTTTCGATGAAACAGCTCAAAAATTAGAAGAACAAAAGGACTAAAACTATATGGAATTTAAAATCATTAACAAATACTTGCAAGAAGAAGGACGTACCTTCGTTTCAATCCGTTCAGCGAACCCTTACACAGCCTTTGAACGTGTACTGATCGGGGACCGTACTAACGAATCGGACGAAGCGTTGATCCAAGCTGTACTTGGCCAAGTTGTGACCGAATTAAATCCAGTCGAAGGTGTTAAGAAGTTGCAAGAGGATTTATACACGCAATCGCAAGAGTACGAGGCTAAACTGGCCAAGAAAGACGAAGAGATCCAAAAAGTCAAAGACGTGGCAGAATGGAGCGTACTCGCTCGTGTAACTGACGTTGACCACCCACTTGACCCTACAGTCTTTAAACGTGGCCTTGAATTGGTGGACCTTGGGAAAGTCGGCGAAACATATCCAGCACAAGCGATCTTCGCGGTCGAAGATCCAAACCACGTTGAAAAATACAGCGAAGGTAAGCGCGTGATGGTCCAAGTAAATCAATCATTCACATATCAAGGCGAAACGCTTGACCAGCTCGCAAACCTTGAGCAGAACGGCAAACTTGCGATCTGGAAATGGACTGAACCAAAAACTGAGCTTGAAACTCAACCCGTCCAGTAAGCGAGTAGCTTGATAGGGGGGTGTTTTAATTGGACCTATTGGCATTAGTAGATAAGCTGACACCCGTCTTGGTCGTTATAATTCCAAGTTATTTTTCGTTCAAAAGCACAAAAACCACTAAAGAAGCTGACAAACGTCTTGAGGGTCTATCCAACAAGATAGACACCCTCGAGAAGTCAGTATCAAACGTGGAAGAGATCGGAAAAGATAACCGCAAGAATTTGACGATGATCGGGAAAGGCTTGCAACGGCTTCAACGTTTTCGATTGCAGGAAAATTTGAAAAACGCGCTCAAGCGTGGACACACTAACCAGCACGAGATCGAGGAGCTATCTAAACTGTACGAGAGTTACGTCGAGTTAGGCGGGAACGGAGCTATCAAAGTGCTATTCGAGCGCTTTCTGGAATTAGAAATTAAAGAGGACAAATAACATGGATCAAATTACAAGCATTATTACATCATCGGCAATGAGTATTTTAGTAGTATTGACTGGAATCGTGGTACAAGCAATTAAAAAATACTTGCTTATGCGCGGAGGCAAGAAAGCGATCGAGATCGTCGAGATCTTGGCAAAAAACGCGGTCAACGCTACAGAACAGGTCGCTGGCAAGTTGGATATCCACGGCAAAGACAAACTCGAACACGCTAAAACTAGCTTGATCGAAGGTCTTGAATCTCAAAATATTCACTTGACAAGCCAAGAACTCAATACCTTTATTGAAGCAGCAGTCAAAAAAGCGAATGAAGAGTGGAAGAAATAGGAGATAGACAATGAGTGTACAACAATCTATTGTTAACGGTTTTACTAGTCGTCGTGGGCTGATTACCTATTCAATGTTCGGAAGCCGTAACGGTTCAGACGGAACCGGGGACTGTTCGGGTATCATGTCGCAAGTATTAAAGGAAGCCGGAATCAATATCATCGGCCTACCGTCAACAGTTACGCTTGGCCAGCAACTCGCAAACAATGGCTTCTACCGCGTAAGTATCAATCAAGACTGGGACGCACAACCGGCCGATATTATCTTGATGAGCTGGGGTGCTGATATGTCAAGCTCAGGCGGTGCTGGTGGACACGTCGGAGTTATGATTGACGATACATACTTCATCTCTTGTGACTACTCGACTCAAGGCGCGACAGGTCAAGCGATCAATACCTATCCTTGGAACGATTACTACGGATGGAATAAACCAGCTTATATCGAGGTTTGGCGGTATGCTGACACGGCACCACAGACGGACAACCGAGCAAACACAACAGTACAACCTCAAGAAAAAGCCTATTACGAAGCGAATGAGGTCAAGTATGTCAATGGTATCTGGCAGATTAAGTGTGATTATCTCGCGCCCGTCGGCTTCGACTGGACCGAGAACGGTATTCCTGTTTCAATGGTTAACTGGGTCGATAAGGACGGTAATAACTTGCCAGACGGAGCAGACAAAGACTTTAAATCTGGAATGTATTTCAGCTTCGAACTCGACGAAGCCCATATCACGGACAAGTGCACGGGTGGCTATTATGGTGGCTACTACTGGCGCTTGTTTGAATTTGGGCAATTTGGACCTATCTGGCTATCGTGCTGGGATAAGGACGATCTAGTCAACTATTACGAATAATAAAACGTAAGTTCAAAAATTTATAATCTTTTTTCTTCCCCTCCTTTTTTGGAGGGGCTTTTTTGTGTTTATAACGGCAATTTCTTAATTTTTCCATTATAACGGCAATAAAAAAAGCCCTCGGGCTCGTTCTCTCAATTATGCGGGCAATGAATATGATTTTGAATACGACTTTTTTCAATTATTGAAAAATGACGAAAACGATATTTTTCTAAAATACGCGATTTTTAAACGTCTGAGAACATATGGCACAATGATGGAAACAGTTTTTGAAATATGCTAAAATAGTACCATTGGAGGATTAATCGAAATGGTAAAACAACGTAATGAAATTGATGAAAAATACCAATGGGATTTGTCGACAATTTTTGCGACAGATC
>OGCX01000896.1_pt1 | contig 11718 bp, 8 predicted proteins | sample 1570261 | NCBI WGS metagenome assembly OGCX01 (sample SAMEA2582161, study PRJEB24529) | metagenome | biome: Human gut stool | place: China | collected 2011 | reverse complement strand
TGGTGTGCACAGCATAACGGCTAACCTAGCGAACCACTTACATGATGAACTAAGATAGCCAAGTCAAGCACAACCTCATTGTGACCAGCCTCAAGACCCTAAATAGAACTCGTCATAGGGCAACCTACCGCTTACACAAAATTCCTGATACCCTCCAACTTTGAAGAGTAAAAGAACTTTCGCTTGACTACGTGTTTTCGGTTTATTGCTTTATCGTTCATAGCTATCGGTAGTGCTACGTGTTACAGTTTTTTGGCCTCTCGAATCAGGAGTGGTAAAAGCTTTACCACTCATCGCTAATGAATAGCTACGAAAGATACAACACAAAAGGGCGTCCCACGATCGCATGAGACTCAATCAACACGAGACATAAAAACTTCCAATAATATGTCCGTGCTCCCAATTGCTATGTTACTTCACATAACAATTTCGGAAAATCCCTCACCTCCGGATCGCCCCAACAACAACGAAAAGCGTCTGTGTAACACAACCTACACAGACGCTTCCTTGATGTCTTGCTACGGACAGTGGTAATCAGGCTTTAGTAAGCGCCCTGAGCAACCATAGAGTCAGCAACCTTTACGAAGCCAGCGATGTTTGCACCAGCCATCAGATCGCCCTTCTTGCCATACTTTTCAGCAGCTTCGAGAGAGCTTGCAACGATGTCCTTCATAATATTGTGCAGCTTTTCGTCAGTCTCTTCGAAGCTCCAAGACAAACGGTAGGAGTTCTGGCTCATTTCGAGACCGGATACTGCTACACCACCAGCGTTTGCAGCCTTTGCAGGACCGTAGAGTACGCCGTTTGCCTGGTATACAGCAATTGCTTCTGGAGTGGAAGGCATGTTAGCACCTTCGCAAACCACGGTGCAGCCGTTCTTTACGAGGGTCTTTGCAGACTCTTCGTCAATTTCGTTCTGAGTTGCGCAAGGCAAAGCGATGTCGCATGGAACAGTCCATACGCCTGTGAAACCTTCGTGATACTCAGAACCTGGAACGCGATCTGCATATTCCTTAATGCGACCACGGTGACCGAGCTTAATGTCCTTTACAACGTCAAGCTGAATACCGTTTGGATCGTAAATGTAACCGTTGGAATCAGAAGCAGTTACAACCTTTGCACCCAAAGCCTGAGCCTTCTCAGTTGCAAAAATAGCTACGTTACCGGAACCAGAGATAGCAACGGTCTTGCCTTCGAAGGAGTCGCCGCGCAACTTATCGAGAGCTTCAGCAGTGTAGTAGCACAAACCGTAACCGGTTGCCTCGGTACGAGCCAAGGAGCCGCCCCACTCCAAGCCCTTACCAGTCAAAACACCAGTAAATTCATCACGAATGCGCTTGTACTGACCGAAGAGATAGCCAATTTCGCGAGCGCCTACGTTAATATCGCCTGCAGGAACATCGGTGAACTGGCCGATGTGGCGCTGCAATTCAGTCATGAATGCCTGGCAGAAACGCATAACTTCAGCATCTGACTTGCCCTTAGGGTCGAAGTCTGAACCGCCCTTACCGCCACCCATTGGCAAAGTGGTCAGGGAGTTCTTCAAAATCTGTTCGAAACCGAGGAACTTAACAACTGACTCGGTTACAGTTGGGTGGAAGCGCAAGCCACCCTTGTATGGTCCAATAGCGCTGTTGAACTGAATACGGTATCCGCGGTTCACCTGAACCTTGCCTTCATCGTCAACCCAGCATACGCGGAACTTTACTGCGCGCTCTGGCTCAATAAAGCGTTCGAGAATGCCATTAGCTTCGTACTGTGGATTAGCTTCTACAACTGGTCCGAGAGTTTCGAAAACCTCGCGAACAGCCTGCAAGAATTCTGGCTGATCTCCGTCACGCTTCTCTGCTTGAGCATAAACACGCTGTAAGTATTCATTAGTAATTGCCATGATTAGTCCTCGTTTTCATCTGTTATATGGTGAAGAGTTTCTCGTGAAAACTGTAAGTACTAGAATATGCAGGGGCATGGCGAGAGCGACTAGGAAAATGTTACGAGTATGAAAACGCGCTAATTTTCAGGCTTTTCGCGCCATCAAAGTGTTCACATCGTGAGATACTGTTGCGCAGCATCTAGATTTTCGTAGCCGCTGAGCTTGACTGTCCACGTTATTATTTCGTGTGTAAGATTACGGTTTTCGCGTGCTAAAGTTTCGATAAATTGACTGTAGAGCAGCACTGTTTCGTTAGAGTATGTGCTTAGCTCGCCGCGCAAATATGTTTCGAAACTTGTTGCATCGTCTGTATCTTGGTTTGTGGTTAAAACCCGCATATTATCGCCCAAAGTTAGGTATTGCGCATGAAAATCGCGCGCCCACTGAAGTTGCTGATCAATAATTTTTTCTTGTATCTCTATGCGCTCATCTGACAGCTGCAGGAGATACGGTTCGAGCTCTTTATGAAAATATTCAGATTGAGTAGATGCCATCATCCACGCATATTTTTCCATCAGCAAGTTACGTCCTGATGCTAAGTCTCGTTCATAACTTCGTAACAGTTCAACCGTCCATGTGAGAAATTGGCTTAATCGCATCACGTGAAAAGTAGGCCAATTACCCTGACAATTCGCGCGACCACCCTCATTATTGACCTGTTGAAACTGATGCCATTCTGTGCGCACAATGCTTTCGGCAAGATCAGGCACAGATATCTGTTCGCTCATACCGCTCCTTTGCTGTTTAATAGTAGTACTACATTGAGTGAAACACTGTTTGGTGGAAGAAGGCTCTGATGAGCACTTGGTTTTCAGGATTAAAAGTATGGCAACAAACATGTGTATATGCTGTTGTTTTACTCATTATTAATACTCTTATAAAACTCCTTTTTGAAGGATGGGCCTCACTTTTTACTTTCGTTGGCATTATCCAAATCCTTGGTGGCGTTGCTATATCAACATTTTTCATGTGGTTAGTCTTTAGATTGCAACATCCGCATAGCGAAGAATAACTACATGCTGTGCAGTAGTGTACTATCGGAAGAAATCAACTCTTCAACATATGGGCGATGCCATTCCAAAAAGTCCTCTGTGCTTGAACTCAAACCGTCAGTATTGAGCTGCTCAACAATACGAGAACATATAAAGTCCATGCGTTCTTGAGTTTTCTCATCCAAAGCTTGCGCGGCAATTAACTCCAAAGGCTCACAGATATCTGCTAATTGAATGGCCATGCCGCGGCTCAACTTACGCAGAGCTGCCATGCGCCACTTATAGTAAGGTGCATAACCAACCGTCAGAGGATTATTGAGTAAGAAAATCAAAGATGATACAGCCATCACAAATTCGTGCGCACTTAACGCGGCCGCTGCTTCGTCTCCGCGCTGAAGCATGCGTGAATAATTATATTGACCGGCTTGAGCAATCATGCCTAAACGTTGAGAAATCAAATACAAGCGCACATCCTCAGGCATATTTTTAAAAGCTTGACGACGGCTAGAAAAAGCTCCACATGGGTCAGCAAAAATCTCGCCATTAGTAGCAGCAGCTAAAGTAGCCTCATCTAAGCTCAGCCAGAGGTGTTCCTCACCAGAGCGCTCAGGTGCGCTCGCCATACCAGTTATAGATTCAAAGAAACTATCAATACTCATCACTCCGTCACGACCGCCGCCACGAGGGGACTGCACAGAACGCTTAAAGCCCATGAAATCAGAAGGTAATGCTTCATATCTTTCTTGAAGTTGCTGGCCATACTGTTCATAATCTTCGGCTGTTAACCATATGCATAAACGCGGGCCGAAATCATGGTCGCTCGAAATCGCATCATCAAAGCCATAACATTCCGAACCATGCCCAATCAAACCCACAGCAGATCCCGCTCGCAGTGGAGCTAAATCTCCAGAAAAGAGCTCATCGGCATAAGCTTTCCAATACTGGCGAGATAGTTTTAATCCGGCAATATGCTGTGGCGTTGGCTGGGCAGCATCAACGCCTAACGCTTCACGTACTATGCGTAAATTCTCGGCAGTATCTGTGTAGTAACCGCTCGAAGTGCCATAAAACTGAGCAATTAAAGGTACTGCTTGCTCATAATAGTGCACAGACTCCTGCAAGCGTCCGTATGCAAACAAAACGTAAGCATAACCAGCTAAAACAGAGGTAAAATGCGCGGACTGTTGTAGAGCACTATTACGTTCATAAACGCTGAGCGCTTGCTTGGTATGTTCTAATGCTTGGCTGAGCATACCCGTTTTTACTTCTAACATGCCCAAATTTGTTAAACTTGTGGCCACATCAGGGTCATTCTCAAGGTCTTTACTTGACAGCTGCGTAAGATCTAAAGCGCGGGTGAGATGCTCGATAGCTTCAGTATATTCGCCAGTTTCGCTGCACAGAATAGAAAAATTATTGTATAAAGCGGCTTTTTGGCGGTCAGTATTGCTCAGCGTTGTTTCGGCTTCGCGAGCAGCCATCTCATAATATCTGCGCGCTTGCTCGAAATCTCCTGCTTGACGGTAGGCTGTGGCTACATTAATAAGAATAATCGTGCTTTGCGCGCTGTCTGCCAAACCAAGTTCTTGACGCAATTGCAATGCGCGGGTGCAGAGCAGACGAGAATGATCATGGCGCGCATGAGAGCGGTCAAAGCCTAAAAATTCGCTGATAACACTAAGCTCAGCACTGCTATCGTTGAGCTGACAAGCGCGGTCAAGCGCCTGCTCTAAATACGGTAAAGCATCAATGCTTGCGCGATGCTGTTCAAAAATCTGGTCAAGACCGGCATAAAACTTTTCTACATTGAAATGCTCGCTCATAGAAACCATTGTAAGTCTTTTGCAGGCTTGTGTGTATGATGAAGGCGGGTATATGAGACGAGCGGAGGGTTCTCAAGGGTGACGTGCGTGTTGCACTTAATGAAGAAGTATAAAAATCGTATTATTGCTACTCTTATAGCTCTTGCTGTGATTATTTCTGGTGCGAACTGGGTTATGCGTATAGCTGTTGGAGTGCAACGCACAACCGCACACGTCGCGAGCAGAGCCAGTAAAGCAAGCAGAGCGAAAAAATCCTCCCATACTAGCGATGAATCTCACAGCTTTCTTCGTCAAGCGCGTAACAGCGGTTTATACGATAAAAATACCAATAATCTCGTTATGCAAGCAGTAGTACGCATCGATAGTCTCACGAATAAACATGCTCTTACTTCTTCAGGTTTTAGCTTAAATCAGGAAAAAACTGACGAACTAAATCAGAAAATTGCTGCCATCGAAAGCACCGGTAATAACGTGTCTTTTGTTGTGGTTGATTTAGCATCAGGGAAAACACTCGGATACAAGCAGTCAACCGCAAATTATACGGCTTCTTCTATGAAGGGGCCGGTTATTATGGCTGATTTTGAGCAGGGAGTGCTTAACCCAGCTGCAACAGATGTAGCTACTGCGCAATTGGTGCAAAATGCTATTGTTAATTCCGATAACAACAGTTACCAGCAGTTAATTGACAGTTATGGCGTAGGAGCTTTGCATAACTGGACTGCCGGCGTGAATATTAATACAGAGCTGGGGCGCACGAAGTATTGGTGGATTCCTGTCGCTGATTTAGCCAAAATGTGGGTGCTTGGTTACGATTATCTTTTTGGTACCGACGCCATGCGCGCACAACCAGCGACCAATGCAGAAGCTTTCTATAATGCCGCTTTAACAGATAGCTCTAGGCAATGGTTTGCAGATTATTATACCCATACGCTCAACTCCTTTATTAATCAAGGAGTGGGAGGTACTACCTATACAAAGGCTGGATGGAATGACATCAATGAGTATGTTCTCGCGCAAAATGACGCGGGCATAGTAAAAAGCGACACGGGTGATTACGTGATGGCTGTGATGAGCACAGCCTATGGTCGTTATGATTTACTTTCTAATTTAGCGCATAGTTTAGCCAGCGTTCACGATGAGCAGATGACAGCGAAGACTGTAGTGAAATAAGCAGCGAAGTAGGCAGAGAAGTTCGCAAGATATGAAGAAACGTGCGGAAAAGAGACAGTGGTTAGGCGTTGAACAATTGCCATCGCAGCAACGTGCTACAAGCATTCAGAGCATGGTTATTGTGCTCATTGTGGCTATTGTGGCAGGCTGGTCACTGTGGGGAGAACGTGCAGTTCAGCGCATGCGTTCTGATTTTATTACTGCAACGAGTAGTCGTGCTGCGAGTGTGAAACAGCAAGCTGCTGATCGTAAAGCAAATAGTAAAGTAGGCAGTAAATTAAGGAGCAAAGCAAGCGCCCAGTCTGCTGTAGTGAAGAATTCTGATGCTGCTCATAAGTATGGTCCAGGTAAGCATGGTTCAAGCAAAACTAAGCAGACTATTGCAGAAAAATTTGGTGTTACTGCCGATGATTGGCGCTTAGTATTAGTGAACCGCGAGCATCCTCGCGAGGAAATGAATCCACAACTAACGGAGTTGAATAATAGGTGTAGCATCGATTCGCGTGTGGCTGATGAACTGTCTGAATTTCTTCACGCCGCTCAGGAGGTGGATTCAAGCGCTCATTTTATCTCTTGCTATCGCAGTGTGGCTTACCAGACGCAACTGTTTGAGGGGTATGTGAACGATGAACTGGCTGCTCATCCTGATTGGAATCGTGAGCAGGCGGAAACGCAGGTAAAAACATATTCGCAACCAGCAGGGCAATCCGAGCATCAAACTGGATTAGCTGTGGATTTAAGTACGGCTGAAGATATTAATGTGCAAGACCCTGCTCTTGCGCAGCGTATTCAATCTCTAGCTCCTCAGTATGGTTTTATTTTGCGTTTCCTTCGTGGTAAAGAACAATCGACCGGCGTTGATTACGAAGATTGGCATTTCCGCTATGTTGGTCGAGGTATTGCGCAATACATAACCGCCAAAGGTTGGACTTTGGAGGAGTTCCTAGACCATTTGAACGATCCGGTGTAGGAGAGGGTGGGCATTCCTAGATGTGTTGGGGAGTTTTCGCTCCCTTGTTTGCTTTGGCTTTCTCTCGATTTTTCTCGCTCTTAACGACAACCTTCCCATTGTGGTAGTGGGAAGAGATAGTCCTCATATCTTGCCCATTCTTCGATGAAATCAATACTCTCGGGATTCGTTAACCAGCGTCCTTCTAATCCGTACATTGCAGCAAAAGCAAGTAAAAATACAAACTCGCCATCAACACCTTCAGGCACAGCCCACTCATATTGACGGTATTGTTCCTTAAACTTTTGCGGACGCTGAGCAAAATACGCATGGGCAGGGTGTGAAGGAGTGATGGCTTCAGTGTTCAAAATTTCAAAAGCCTTCACCATTTCTGGCTGCTCCACATTTTGTGCAACAACACGGCGTAACACTTCAGGAATACATGCTTTTTCACCGTAGTGCTTGCCATCCTCATTGAACTGAGCTAAATAATTCTGCATAGCATCAAAACGATCGTAATGACGCTCAATAATGGCAATTAAAAGATTTTGTTTATTCTTAATATGATGCAAAACAGCAGTATGTGAAATGCCAATTTCATGTGCAATATCGGGCAGGCTGGTACCAAAATAGCCCTTCTCGCCAATTAAACGTACAGCAACATCAATAATTTCTTCGAAACGCTCTTGAGCACTTTTGCGCCGACGAGCTGGGCGTTCCGCGATTTTCTCTGAATGTGCAGTAATTAGTTCAGAAATGAGCGCACGTTCACTGGTGGCGTCTGTTTGCGATGATGTTGCAGTATGTGCCATAACATTCCTCCATCGAGCGGCAATCTCCGGTCTTATTCTACATGTGCTGGGGTGCTGTTCTATCGCATACGTACGCATCATTACATACACATGTGTAAGTTGCGTTGCGTAACAATGCCTTGGTAAGTGTATTTCATAAGGATTTATATTTTTCTACTTACAACTTGCAAACATGTAAATTAGTAATTGAGATATGAATCAAGTTCGCGATAACGGTATCGCAGCTGAGAATGTTCAGGCACGCAGACGTGATGAAAGGTATAACATGACACAGGTGTCTCAGACAGAAAGCTCACAAAGCTTAGGTTGCTATAGCTCGCTAGCAGTTGCAGCAGGTATTGGTTCAATGCTTGGTTCCGGTATTATTGTTGGCTTATCGGCAGCAATTACTGTGTGGCAAGAAGGTTTACAGTTATCGAATGCTCAAGTAGGTCAGCTTTCAGGTATTATGACCTTCGCTATCGCTTTTGGCTCGCTTATGGGCGGTCGAATTGCCGATAAGATTGGGCGCGTTTTCTTCTTTAACTGGATTAATTTGCTCTATGCCGTTGGAGCAGTTGTATGTATCTTTGCTCAAAACTTCTGGACGTTGCTTGCTGGTTTGATTATTGCCGGATGGGCTTCTGGCGCAGATTTACCAGTATCTATGACGGTGGTTTCGCATGACGCTCCTAATGATTCTCCCGCTGCTCGCTTGGTATCTCTTACTCAGGTATTCTGGCAGTTGGGTGTGTTTATTTCCTTTATTTGCGCCTTCTTGGTTTCTGCACTTTCCGGCGCTACTGGCGGTCGCGTAGTCTTTGCAATTTTGGCGATATTCGCAGTTATTGCTTTTGTATGGCGTGTTACTTCTCCAACCTTTAAGAAGTTTCATGATGAAGCAGACGCTCGTGATGCGCAGATGGGTGTTACTGCGCATGACACTAACGTATCTGTAACAAAGATTCTTTTCGGACGTAACAAGGTTATGCTGCTGAGTTTCTTGGCTGCTATTTTGATTTTCTATGTTGGATGGAATCTCTTAGCAAATACGTGGGGTCAATTCCAAACCTTTATGTTTGCGAAAGCAGGTGCAAGTCAGTCTCTTGCTACCGGTTTGGGTATTATTTTGAACTTTATTACCCTTATTCTGAATATAGCCTTTGCTTCGGTTGCAGGTGGTAAGTACCGCAATAAGGCATTTGTTGTGGGTATTGTTATTCAGTTGTCTGCAATGATTATTATGGCTTTGGCTGGTACAAACCTCTGGGTTATTGTTGGTGCAACTGCTTTTATGAACTTGGGTAGTCCTTTAGCAGGTGAAGCAATTTATAAGGTATGGACGCAGGAATCTTTCCCTATTGAAATTCGTGCTTCTATTCAGGGTTACATTAACGGTTTCTCTCGCTTGTGTTGCGGTTTATTCGCGCTGATTACTCCTATGCTTGTGGTTCCTGGTGTTATTCAGAAAACCATGTGGGGATTCGCAGGTGTTGTATTTGTGATGAGTTTGGCGGGTCTGTGGATGCTTGGCTTGCAAAAGAAGCATGGCACAGACGAAGAACGTCAATTGCAGGAAATACATGGTGCCAAATAAGGAGAATTCAACGATGAATTCACACAATGACGAAGTAGTTGATACAAAGAATGATTACCTTAGTGGTGAGCGCGTGAGTGGTGCTCAGGTGAATGGGGTGCGGGGAGAGCACTATTGCGGTGGCGAGTACGTTAGTGATGTGCGCGTCAGTGCAGTGCGTGTTGAACATTATTCTGGCGATGTATTGGGCATAGCACACACATCACCACGCTTAAGCTGGGATTACGAGGGAATTCCAACGCAGGGTAATCGGGTGCTGGTCAGTGTAGTAAGAGAAGGTGTGGAAGTTGCTCGAACACAAGATAGTGTGGAGCTTCCAGCACAGTCTCATGTGTTAGTGGATTGGCCTTTTGACCCATTGGCTCCACGAGAGGAAACGCGCCTGAGTGTGCAATTGGTGGGAAGCGACGCGCAGCCGGCTGCTGTGCGTGTGGAATCAAGTATGGCGGCGGGGGAGCTCAACGCAGATTTTGTGGGCCCTGCGTGGAATGAGCCGGAGACTGATCATCGCCATTTGCCGTTGGTGCGCACCGAGATTAATGTGCTAGGCAAACCCGTGCGCGCTCGCCTGTATCTGAGTGCTTTAGGGCTTGTAGAAGCGCATATTAATGGACATACTGTGGGTGAGGATGTGTTAAACCCAGGGTGGACGGTGTATCGTGATTGCGTAGAACAGTGGGTCTACGATGTAACTGATATGCTTCATGAGGGAACTAATGCGCTTGGCTTCCTCCTAGGTGATGGCTGGTGGCGTGGACGCCTCGGCTTCGATGGTGGAATTCCTAACGTCTACGGTGATCGCATTGGCGTACAAGCCCAGTTAGAAGTGCGTCTCGATAATGGACAAGTGCTCAAGTTCTACTCAAATGCGTGGGATGAAACCTGGCATGCTACACGCGGTCCAATTGTGCGCTCCGACCTGTATGAAGGCGAAACCTATGATGCTCGTCTTGAGCAAAAGGGATGGGATGAGCCAGGATTCGACGAAACAACAACCCAAGGTACGATTGGCCAGTGGGGTCCCGTGGATGAAGTGGTCTCTGATCAGTACAAAGTTAAACCAGCATCGAAAGAAGCTGTACGGGCGCAAGGCGAAAACCGTCCAGTATCGATAAGTAAGCAAGCAGATGGAACGTATCTGTTAGACTTCGGTCAAAACTGCTCGCAACTTATTAATCTGCATATGAAAGGTCTAAAAACTGGCGATGTTGTAGAGCTGAGGCATGCAGAAGTGCTTGATAGCGATGGAAGCTTAGCTACGCGCACCTTACGTCGTGGTCAGCAGCACGATACCTATATTTCTAACGGGCAAGACGCTTGGTGGCAACCTCGTTTTGTGATGCATGGTTTTAGATATGCCACTATTTCTGGTTATCCGGGAGAGCTGACAGCAGACAATCTCGTGTGCAGCGTTTATCACACCACAATGCGTCGCACAGGTTGGTTCAATAGCTCGAACACGCTGCTCAATCGTTTGCACAGCAATGCTCTGTGGTCGATGAAGTCAAATTTCGTTTCTTTGCCAACTGACTGCCCACAGCGCGATGAACGCATGGGCTGGACGGGCGATATTGACCTATTCGCTCCAACTGCATCGTATCTGTATGATGTGCACAATATTTTGGGTAGCTGGCTCACCGATGTGCGCAGTGAGCAGCTCAACTGTGGTACGGTGCCATTCTTTGTTCCATTTGTACCACTGGGTGTGTGGGCTAAACCGGAGGCGATTGCAATTTGGGGTGATGCTGTAGTAGCAGTGCCATGGGCTATTTATATGGATGATGGAGATACGCAGCTGCTTGAACAGTCATGGAATCTTATTCATGACTGGATTGCTGAAGTAGAAGGGTATTTAAGTTCTGACGGAGTGTGGGATCGCAAACCACGTTATCCGCTTGGTCAGTTAGGAGATTGGCTTGACCCAAGTGCTCCTCCAGAAGACCCAACGCAGGCGATTACTCAAAAAGAGCTGGTTGCTACAGCATTCTTTGCTCGTAGTTGCAAGCAGGCCTCATACATTGCTGCCGCACTCGGTAAAGGTGAGGAAGAAGAACATTATGCAAGCTTGTATGAGCGCATCCGCACGGGGTATATTGCTCGTTTTGTGCAGCGCAATGACCACACCGGTTTGCGCATGACTTCTGATACACAGTGTGCTTACGCATTATCGATTGCTTTTGGATTATTTGACGGCGATAATCAGCTTGTAGAGGACGCGGGGGAGCGCTTGGCTGAGCTTGTGCGTGAATCAGGCGGTAAGGTGAGTACTGGTTTTGCGGGCACCCCGTATGTGCTGCCTGCTCTGGCTGCTACAGGCCATGTTCGAGAAGCGTACTCCTTATTGCTGTCTATTCAGTGCCCAAGTTGGCTCTACCAAGTGAAGATGGGCGCTACTACCACGTGGGAGCGTTGGGATTCGTTACTGCCGGATGGTTCGATTAATCCGGGAGGTATGACCAGCTT
>OGCX01000884.1_pt1 | contig 11854 bp, 10 predicted proteins | sample 1570261 | NCBI WGS metagenome assembly OGCX01 (sample SAMEA2582161, study PRJEB24529) | metagenome | biome: Human gut stool | place: China | collected 2011 | reverse complement strand
TGGAAGTGACCTCGTCGATCGAATAGCCCTCGCTTCCACGCATCCGGTCCTCTTCCACGGAAAGTAGCTCTTCGCGGAGCTTCAGCATTTTTTCACGGCGGTTGTAGGTTTCGATGTCCATGACGACCAAGTCACCCTCGCCGTTTTTGGTGAGAAAAATCGGCTCAGCGGTTTCTCTGCACAGATCGGCGATCTCGTTGTAGTTCTGACGAATCGCTGCAGATGGACGGATATTCATAAAAGCACCTCCTGCTCCTGAACGATCTATAATAGTAAAATTCTAATTATATTATATCCATATTGTGCAACGAAGTCAATGCGAACAGCTGTCACTTCGTTCTCCGGTTCGATCCCGGTATTCTCCACCAGATCAGAAAGGCATCACACATTGTGTGGTGCCTTTTTTGTTTTGCATTGCAGCAGGAAAACACACAAAAATTTCTGCCCACTGCCGCAACCTGCGTGAAACGGGCTGTTTTGTGCGCGAATGGCAGACCACGGAAGGCAGAACTTGTGCTATAATATAAAAAACAGGGAAGCAGAAGGAACAAGGGGGTGCAGCAATGAACCTGCAGACGGCGATCGTGGAAGACAGCAAGCCGGATGCCGAACGGTTGAAACAGCTGCTGAAAAAGGCATTTGAAAATGAGAACATATCCTGCAGCTGTTTTGCCAGCGGAGATGAATTTTTGCGGGCCGGCGGGCGCGAAGGGTATCAGGTGGTGTTTCTGGACATCTGCATGGAGGGCACCAATGGCATTGAGACGGCGCAGCGGCTGCGTGCGGCCGACCCGGACCTGCTGATCGTGTTTGTGACATCCTCGCCGGAGTACGTGTGGGATGCCTTTCCGGTACATCCATTCGATTATCTGCTCAAGCCTTATAAGGAAGAAAAGTTTGAGCAGCTGGCAGGGGAGCTGCGGCGGGTGCTGTGCCGCCAGCAGCCGGAGCTGGAGGTGCGCATTGCCCGGCAGATCGTGCGGCTGCCGCTGACCAAGATCTACTATGCTACGGCACAGAACCATTATGTGCGTGTGGTCACGGATGACGGCGAGTGCCGGGCCACGGCAAATTTTGCACAGGTGCAGGAACAGCTTCAGACCCAGCCGGAATTTCTGGTGTGCAACCGCGGCGTGATCATCAACATGTCCAAGGTGCTGCGGTTTGAGGGCGACTGCATTGAAATGCTGGATGGGACCCATCTGCCGGTGCGGCAGAAGGACAAAAACAGCCTGCTTGCCCAATTTACGCAGTACCAGTTCCGTGGTATGCAGCGGGAATTCTGACCCGGAAAGGAGAGCACTTGTGAATTTTGCATTGTTTGGACGTTTTTTTCTGGAATTTGCAATGATGTATCCGGCAGAATACCTCTGCCTTGCCTCGCTGCAGGAGCACTTGCGTGCACCGCGTAAAACCTATGCCATCGGTGCGTCGGCGATCACACTGATGGGTCTGGCTGGCGCAGCGGTGTGCTGCATGCTGGACATGGAAACGAACTTCCTGCTCATCCCGCTGCTCATCATCAGCTTCTGGCTGCTGCGCTGGCGCACCGACCGGGAAGTATCGATCAGCCAGACCATGTTTCTGTTCTCCGTGTCGGCAGTGATGATGTCTGTGTGCACCCTGCTTGCCATTGTGCTGAACGCGGAAGCTGAGCTGGACAATGCACAGCCGGTGTTTCTGCCCAGCACCTCGGTCATCTGCCTGACCCTCTCGGTGATACTCAGCGCCATCTTCCGTTTTACGGCAGTGCGCTGGAGCCGGTGGCTGCTGCAGGAGTACCACGGCGAAGCTTTCTGGGAGTCGGCATGGCCGCTGCCGGCGCTGTACGCGGCGTTTCTGGTGTTCTGTATGCCGAAGGAGATCGGTGTCATCCTGATGAACCGCATCCGCATCATCGCGGTGCTGGCAGTGAGCATCTCGCTGCTGGGCATCTTTCTGCTGCTGTACGAGATGTACCGCGTGGCAAAGGAGTATGCCCGCAGCTCCCAGCTGGACCGCGAAAACCAGCTGCTGGCCGTGGAGTCCCGCCGCTATATGGAGCTGCGCAGCTATCTGGAACAGACCCGCCACCTGCGGCACGATTTCCGCCAGCACCTGCATGTGATCTCCGGCCTGACCGAGGCCGGGCGGCTGGATGAACTGAAAAGCTACCTGAGCCAGTACGAGAGCGAACTCAGCGATGCCAGACCCACCCTGTGCGTCAACGCTGCGGTGGATGCGCTTGCCGGCCACTACGACTACGAGGCCCGGAAACAGGGCATCCAGATCGAATGGAAGCTGGAACTGCCCAAGCTCCTGCCCCTGCCGGAGGCCGACCTGTGCACCATTCTTGGCAACCTGCTGGAAAATGCGCTCCATGCCAGCCAGAAGCTGCCGCCGGAAGAACGGCAGGTCAAGGTGCTGGCCCGGATGCTCAGCCCGGCCATGATGGGCCTGATGGTGGAGAACCGCTATGACGGCGTGCTGAAAAAGCAGGGCGGCGTTCTGCACTCCACCAAGCATGACGGACAGGGCATCGGCCTTGTTTCCGTCGAAACTGCCGTGCACAGGTATCACGGCAATCTGACGGTGGAAACGGGCGGCAACGTTTTCCGGGCCAATGTGCTGCTGAACCTGTAAAATATTCCTGCCCCAAGGCACCGGCTTTTTTGCACAAGCCGGTGCCTTTTGGTTGCACTTTTCCCGGGAGATCATGATACTTATTTATAAAAGAAAAGGCAGAAGGGGAGCATATGGCAGCAGAAAGCAAAACCGGCTGTTTCTTAAACTTTCCTAAAAAATCTTTATCCGGCCCGGCCCTCCCCCGACGGGAGGGCTTTTTGCTGTCCGCACGACGCAAACGGTCAAGTTGAAAAATGAATAAAATTTACACATGGAATGAGATGATTTTAGGCTGAATGAGCAAAGAATCGAAAGAAGTCCCATAATCATATTGACATAATGGGTAATAGGGTGTAAACTACGTGCATCGGGTCGAGCAAATCCGAAAATTGAGATCATTCAGGGAGGAAACGGCTATGATGTGTTGTTGCGCAATGTGTTGTTGTACCGCAAACGCTTCCCGGACCGGCCGCCCTGCAGTATGGTATGCCGTGTGAGCATATCTGCATATTCTGTGTGGGAACACACAGAAGGATCTGTCGCTGACCGCCTGGGAGCTTACTTGAAGAGGGAGCTTCCGGGCGTTTTGTTTTGACCCGCAAATCAGGATACAAGGGAGGAATCCGGCAATGGACTGGAATGCGATCCAGCAATATTTGCCGCTCTACCAGAAGGCCGCTGTACTTACCGTGCGGCTGGGCGTTGCAGGCATCATTTTTGCCATCATCATTGGCCTTGCCTGCGCAGTGATCCAGTATGACAAGGTGCCCGTTCTGCGGCAGATCGTGGGTGTTTACATCCAGCTGTCCCGCAACACACCGCTGCTGGTGCAGCTGTTCTTCATTTATTATGGCCTGCCCAAGGTGGGCATCCGCACCAATGCCGAGATCTGCGGCATTGCCGGTCTGGCGTTTCTGGGCGGCAGCTACATGGCCGAAGCGTTCCGCAGCGGTCTGGAAGCCATTGAGCCCATCCAGACCGAGAGTGCCTACAGCCTTGGCATGAACCGCTGGCAGACCATGCGCTACATCATTCTGCCGCAGGCCATGTCCACCAGTATGCCGGCTTTCATGGCAAATGTGATCTTCCTGCTCAAGGAGACCAGCGTGTTCAGCGCCATCAGCCTGATGGACCTGATGTTCACGGCAAAGGACCTAATCGGCATGTACTCCAAAACCATCGAATGTCTGTTTCTGCTGGTGGTGTTCTACCTTATCATTCTGCTGCCGGTGTCCATTGTGGGCAGCCTGATCGAAAGGAGGCTGCGCTATGCTGGATTTGGGTCTTGATGTCCTGTTCAAGGGCAAAAACATGGCCCGCCTGCTGGGCGGCCTTGGCGTTGCACTCAAAATCAGTGCCGTCTCGGTGATCATCAGCCTGCCGCTGGGCATCCTGCTGGGCGTGCTCATGACCTCCCGCAACCCCGTTATCAAGGCGGTTCTGCGGCTTTATCTGGAGTTCGTCCGCATCATGCCGCAGATGGTGCTGCTGTTCCTCGTTTACTTCGGCACCACCCGTGCCTTTGGGTGGAACCTTTCCGGCGAGATGGCATCCATCATCGTGTTTGTGCTGTGGGGCACCGCAGAAATGAGCGACCTTGTGCGCGGTGCGCTGATCGCCATTCCGAAGCACCAGTATGAGAGCGCCGAGGCCCTTGGCATGAGCCGTGCGCAGACCTACTGGTACATCATCATTCCGCAGACGGTGCGCCGCCTGATCCCACTGTCCATCAACCTGATTACCCGCATGATCAAGACCACCAGCCTTGTGCTGATGATCGGTGTGGTGGAAGTGATCAAGGTAGCACAGCAGATCATCGAGGCCAACCGCACCGCCAGCCCCAACGCAGCGTTTGGCATTTATCTCACGGTTTTCGTGTTATATTTCTTCGTATGCTGGCCCATCAGTCTGCTGGCATCCTATCTCGAAAAGAAATGGAAGTGACCGTACATGGCAGAACCTATTTTGACTGTTGAACATCTGATCAAGGCCTATGGCGAGACCCCCGTGCTGGATGATATCAGCTTTGCTGTCAAGCCCGGCGAGGTCATCGTGGTGGTCGGCCCTTCGGGCTGCGGCAAAAGCACCCTGCTGCGCTGTCTGAATGGTCTGGAGCCCACCCAGAGCGGCCGGGTGCGGCTGGGCAATGAGACCGTTGCCTACGGCGGTAAAAATCTGACTCAGCTGCGCCAGCGCATCGGCATGGTGTTCCAGAGCTACGAGCTGTTCCCGCACATGACGGTGCTGGACAATGTGCTTCTGGCACCCACCAAGGTGCAGAAGCGCCCCAAAGCGGAAGTGCAGCAGGAGGCCGAAGCTCTGCTGGACCGTGTGGGCCTGCTTGCCAAGAAAAACAGCTACCCGCGGGAGCTTTCCGGCGGCCAGAAGCAGCGCGTTGCCATCGTGCGCGCACTGTGTATGCACCCGGAGATCCTTCTGTTTGACGAAGTGACCGCTGCCCTTGATCCGGAAATGGTGCGCGAGGTGCTGGACGTTATGCTGGACCTTGCCAAGCAGGGCAAGACCATGATCATCGTCACCCACGAAATGCAGTTTGCCCGCGCCATTGCCAACCGCGTCATCTTTCTGGATGGCGGCAAGATCGTGGAAGAAGCTGCACCGGCCGAGTTCTTTGACCGGCCCAAGACCGAGCGCGCGCAACGCTTCCTGCGCACCTTCACGTTTGATGCTGTGAAATGAGTCACAGATCAAGATAAAGGCTGCGGGTGTTCCGCAGCCAAATGGGAAAGATTTTGTAAAGGAGTAATCATTATGAAACAGTCTAAGATCTCTCGTCGTTCCTTCCTGCTGGGTCTGGGCGCAGTTTCCGCTGCCGCTGTTCTGACCGCATGCGGCGGCTCTTCTTCTGCTTCCACTGCAGCATCCGGCAGCGCAGCATCTGGCAGCAGCGTGGTCTACCGCACGCTGGATCAGATCAAGGAGTCCGGTACCATCAACATCGGCGTGTTCTCCGATAAGAACCCGTTCGGCTACGTGGACGAGAACGGCGAATATCAGGGCTATGATGTCTACTTTGCACGCCGTCTGGGCGAGGATCTGGGCGTAGAGATCAACTTCGTTTCCACCGAGGCAGCCAACCGTATCGAGTATCTGCAGACCGGCAAGGTGGATGTGATCCTGGCAAACTTCACCGTGACCCCGGAGCGCGCAGAGGAAGTGGACTTTGCTCTGCCTTACATGAACGTGGCTCTGGGTGTCATTTCTCCGGAAAGCAACGTTATCACCACTCTGGACAACTGGAACGCTGACGACCAGATGATCGTCATTTCCGGCACCACCGCCGAGACCTACCTGACCAAGGAGTACCCCGACATTCCGCTGCAGAAGTACGATTCCTATGCAACGGCCAAGAATGCACTGGAGAATGGCAACGGCGTGGCATGGGCCAACGATAACACCGAGGTCATTGCATTTGCAAAGCAGAACACCGGCTACACGGTCGGCATTCCCTCTCTGGGCAGTCAGGACACCATTGCTCCTGCTGTGAGCCAGGGCAACACCACCGTTCTGGATTGGCTGAACGAGGAGATCAAGGCTCTGGGCGAGGAGAACTTCTTCCACAAGGACTATGAGGAGACTCTGGTGGATACCTACGGCCTTGACTATGAGGATGAGCTGGTCGTTGAGGGCGGCGTGACCGGCGGCGCAGATGCCGCATCCAGCGAAGCTGCTTCTTCGGAAGCCGCATCTTCTGAGGCTGCTGCTTCCGAAGTAGCTTCCAGCGCAGCCGCACAGTAAATAAAAACACCGAGCGGGCAGGAGAGGGCTGAACCTTTCCTGCCCGTTTTTGCATTGCACCATCTGCCGGAACGTGCTATACTGGAACAAAACAACTCCTGTCCGAAAAAACCTGAAAAAGAGAGGATGTTCCCAATGAAACGTGCCTATACGAACGGGCTCCTGCTGGATGGCACCGAGCAGATGCAGCCGGTAGAGCACAAGATCCTGCTGACCGAGGATGATAAGATCACTGCCATTGTCGATGAGGGCGTGGATCTGGACGGTTATGAGGTGATCGATCTGCACGGAGGCTATCTGTGCCCGGGCCTGATCAACCTGCATGTGCATCTGGCAGGCAACGGCAAGCCCAGCGCAAAGCCGCGGGATAATGCTGCGCTGGTGCGCAAAATTCTGAGCAATGGCCTGACCCGTGCGGTGGCCTACAGGCTGGTATGCAGCTACGCGAAGCTGGAACTGCTGGGTGGCGTGACTACCATCCGCACCGTGGGCGGCATTGCAGATTTTGACACCCGCTGCCGTGATGATGCTGCAGCTGGCAAGCTGCTGGCACCGCGCATCCTTGCTGCCAACGAAGGCATTTCGGTGCCCGGGGGACACATGGCGGGCTCGGTGGCAGTTGCGGCCCATAACAATGCCGAAGCACTTGCTCAGCTCAAAAAGGCCAGCGGACAGAAGGTGGATCTTGTCAAGCTGATGATCACCGGCGGTGTGCTGGATGCCACCGAAAAGGGAACGCCCGGAGAGCTGAAAATGAAGCCGGAGATGATCAAAGCCGTCTGCGACGAAGCCCACAGGCTGGGCTATACCGTGGCGGCACACACCGAATCGCCGGAGGGCGTAAAGGTGGCGCTGGAAAACGGGGTGGATTCCATTGAGCACGGCGCAAAGATGGACGATGAGACCATCCGGCTTTACAAGGAGCGGGGAGCCTTTGTGTGCACCACCATCTCCCCGGCGCTGCCCTATGCACTGTTTGATACGGCGGTTTCCGGCGCTTCGGAAAAGGACCAGTATAACGGCAAGATCGTGTTTGACGGTGTGGTGGAAAGCGCAAAGACCGCCCTTGCTAACGGCATCCCGGTGGCCTTGGGCAACGATGTAGGCTGCCCGTACATCACCCAGTACGATTTCTGGCGGGAGCTGTGCTACTTCCACAAATACTGCGGTGTAAGCAACCAGTTCGCCCTGTACACGGCCACCCTGCGCAATGCTCAGCTGGCCGGAGTAGGAGACGTGACCGGTTCCATTGAGCCGGGCAAAAGCGCAGATTTTATTGTGACGAAGCACAACCCGCTGGAAGACCTGCGTGCGCTGCAGCATCTGGAACTGGTGGTCTGCCGCGGCCATGTGATCAAAAAGCCGAACCCCAAGCGGAACAAAACGGTGGATGCCCTGCTGGACCCGTACCTCGAATAATACTGAAAAAGCAAGGAGAGACGATCGGTCTTTCCTTGCTTTTTCGTTCACATGCCTGCCATCACGGCCATGATGCTTTGCCAGCTCTTGTTGCGGGCAGCGGGCACAGTGGTGCGGCGGCGTGCGGGTGCAGAGCCGGAAGAGACCGTATTCATGGCGGTCATCGGCACCGACGGATGGAAGAATACGGCTGTATCACCGGCCAGCCACTGGGCGGCAAGGCGGGCTGCCTGCGGGTCGGCCTGCAGGGTGCGGCGCTCGGCACCGGCCAGATGATCCGCCAGCCAGTAGAGGATGGCACCCAGCGGCAGGCTGGGCAGAACATCCTGACTCCAGTAGGTCCAGCGGGCACCGGCCCCTACAAAACTCTCCACGGTAATAACGGCACCGGTGCGGGCGTTCTGCGGGATGCTGCCCTGATAATCGATACCGGCGCACTGGCGAAGCTCGGCGGTGATGCGCTGGGTGCGGGCCATATCCAGCCGGTCTTCCCGGCAGTAGGCGCGGAAATCGGTCTCGTCAATCAGGCCGTCGGCGCTGGAAGGAAAGCGGCCCACCAGCTGGCCATCGGCGTTGTGGCACAGCTGCCAGCCCTTGCGGAACAGCTGGAAGTTCAGGCAGCGGCGACCCATGGTGGAGTAGCACAGAATGGAAGTGCTCTCACCGGGCAGCTGCTTCAGCTCCAGGCAGGCATCGTTGCCGCAGGTGTCCTGCAACTTTACCGTTAACAGCAGCTGCGCACCGGGGTGCTGAGCTGACATAGCGTTGTGCATGGCATCAAAATAACGGTTGGCATCCATAATCGGTTCCCTCCTGAAACTATAACACAGCAGTTCGTTGTATAACGGATGGGCACTGCGCCAAACGACCCGGTGCACAGCAGGCGGCTTACGCAGAAATGTTTTATTGACTGAACATAGTATAGCATACTTCACAACGAAAAACAACTATAAGTTTGCAGAAAAACAAAACATTTCCGCGCATCCTGCAACAGTGACCCGAAACATGGTTGTTGCAAGAGCGAATCAGTTGTGTTCTGTATCAAAAACAGCCCACAGACGGCAAGGCCAAAGCCTCCCATCTGTGGGCTGTTCTGGTAAAATATGGTTCAATCGCCCAGTTCACGGATCTCGTTCTGGATCAGCCGCCCGGCCGCGCGGGCCAGTTGGTCCATGCCGCGGATACGGGCCATGTTTTTGCCGTAGATCTGTGCAGCGGCACCGGCAGAGCTGTCCTCACCCATGAACACAGCCGACACCCGGATGCCCATGCGCTGCAGCGCACGCACTTGCGCGGCAGTGTCAGCCACACCGGCAGCGTCCTCGTAACCGCAGCCCAGCGGGTTTTCTGCACTGGGCGGGATGCGGCGGCTGTCGTTGGGCGAAGCGTCCGTCAGCACGATGAGCAGATGACGCGGCGCAGGACCGGGCGCAAACCGCAAAAGGTCGCCTGCTGCCCGCAGGGCAAGGCCGTCACGGTTCCAGCCGGAAGCAAAATATCGGTTGATGTTTTGCAGGTTTTTGTCTGCAAAGCCTTTGAGCACCCGTAGTACGGTGTAGCCCCGCAGGCTGCTGAAGCTGGACACCCGCACCGGGATACCGCAGGCCGCAAGGCTCTGGGCCAAAATGGATCCTTGAGCCGCGATCACTTCCTGACAGTGCAGGCGGGAAGCGGATGCGTCCAATAAAAGGTCTACCGTAAAAGAGGGCTGGTTCTCTTCCTCGGCACACAAAAACACCCGGTCATCGTTCAAAAGTGGTGCGCGCCAGATGCGCCCATCGTTCAGGTTGCCGCTGCGGGCAACACGGGCGTTGGGCTGCTGGTGCACAAGGATGCAGTTGCGGATCTGCTCGGTAAGCCGCAGCACCACACTGCGGTGCAGTTCCCGATTTTTGGCGTAATAAGCGCGGTTGCGGTCGGCCTGCAGTTCGGCCTGTTCAGCCAGATGCTTTGCTTCCGGTGTGGGAGCCTGCTCCGGGCTGGGCACACCGGCACTGAACCACAAATGGCACCCCAGATGGTCGCCCACACAAAGCTCCTGCTCAGCCTTGCGCAGCCGTTCCGGCGGGTAGAGAGAGCGGCCGAAGCAGCTTTCGATGTAGGCCTTGTCCTGCGCGGCATTCTGCTTCAGGGTGATGTGGGCCCGGCGCTTGTCCACCGCCAGCCCGCCGCCCACAGCATCCACGGAGCTTGAGTGCTCCACGGTCACGCGGTCCGTTTTGATCATCTGGGTGGGCATGGCTTTGGTGGCAAGCTTTGCCAGCAGGCCGTCCAGATGCAGATGCAAAGCTGCTCTCTGGTGCACAGTGCCGTCGAACAGGTTGAATTTTGCGTAGATCGATAAAATTTCTGCTTTCAGCTGTTCCGCTGCCGGCGCTTTTTCCGGGGAAAGAGCCGCAGCAAGGCCGGACTCGTAAGGGGTCATCACCGGGTCGGTGCGGCCCAGTACACGCCGCCAGCGTGCAGCCTGCATGGTGTACACCAGCTGATTTTTTGCCATCCACTCCTGACGGGAGAGCTTGTATTGAATCGCAAAAAAGTAATCTGCATGGGCATGACGCAGTGCTTCCAGCACCGGGCGGCGGGGCAGCTCCAGCCGATAGGCGGCGTTTTCCAGATACAGCCATGTCATGTCGTCCAGCATGGTCTGCCGCAGATCACCGTCCCATGCGTCAAAGACGCTGCGGATCAGCGTGTCACCGTAATATTTGTGGATGAGGCCCACGACCGTGTTCATGTAAAAATCGGTGGTGCCGTCGGTATAGCGGGCCAGAAACAGCGGCTCAAAGCCATAGGCTCCTGCAGCAGCCCAGACCTGATTGGCCGCACGCCGCTCCTGCGCGGTGTAGCTCTGGGCGTCCATCAGCCAAAGAGCTTGGCGGCATCCAGCTTGGCCGGAATGCGCGCCGCGATCACATCACGGATCAGGCTCTGCTCGTAGGAGTCAAAGGCCTTGTTGGTGATGCCCATATCCAGTGCCGCGCCTGCCGGGATGCCGCGCCGGATCAGCCGCAGGGCATCCAGCATACCGCGCAGATCCAGCGCCTTGGTGGAAATTTCTGCACTGTCGCACTTTTTCTGCAGGTCAAGGAACAGCAGTGCAAACTGGCGCACATACTTGGAAGCAAGATCGGGGAACTGCGTCCGCAGCAGCTTTTCCAGATCGTCCTGCGTAATGGTGGGCATCTGGATGACCACGAAACGGGAGGTGAGGGCCTCGTTCAGCTCACGAGTGCCGGCATAACCGTAGTTCATGGTGGCAATAAAGCGGGTCTCCTCCGCCAGCGGGATGCGGTCGTAGCCGGGCACATCGATGGCGCGGCGGAAGTCCAGCACCGCGTGCAGCACGGCCAGCGCTTCGTTTTTGGCCATGTTGATCTCATCCAGCACACCAAAGCCGCCGCACTGGGCGCAGCGGTATACCGGGCCGGGCCGGAACACCACCTGACCGTCCGCAAAAGTGTCCATGCCAATGAGGGATGCTGCGTCCATGTTCACATGGAAGGAGATGTCCCATGCGGGACGGCCAAAGGCGGCGGCAAGGTTCTCGGCCAGCACGTTTTTGCCGGTGGCTTTTCCGCCTGCCAGCAGCAGGTTTTCGCCGCAGAGCAGCGCCGCCAGCGCCTGCTCCCACACCTGTTTGCCATAGTAGGTAAAGGCAGGGGAAGGGATGCGCGGGCGCAGTGCGTCCGGCAGGGCATGGGCAGTGCGGTACTGTTGGACTGCTTCCAGCAGAGCGGGGTCTACCCCTTCCTGCTGCAGAGTTTCAAGGAGATCAGACATTTGTACAAACACCTCGATTTTGCCGGTTGTCTGGCACAAACCGGCTGTTCAGCTTTATCATAGCACAATCGTGGGGATTTGTGTAGGGGGCACGTGGCGAAAAAATAGCAAAGAGAGGCGGCCCCAAACAGGGACCGCCTCTCTTCATGAAGAAAGAAGAAATGGAAAAACGCTTAAGTTGTGCCGGAAAACCGCGCTGGATCAGGCGTTATCCAGACCCGCCATCTGCTTGACGGCCTTCATGGCGAAGGTCAGGGTGCGGCCCATGGCCACACCAGCCATCAGGCAG
>OGCX01000872.1_pt1 | contig 11947 bp, 8 predicted proteins | sample 1570261 | NCBI WGS metagenome assembly OGCX01 (sample SAMEA2582161, study PRJEB24529) | metagenome | biome: Human gut stool | place: China | collected 2011 | reverse complement strand
GTTGTTTCCTACCAATCCGAGCATATCGCCTTGATTGATTTCATAGTGATCTATGTTCACGGCTAACTTTTCGCCGAATTTCTTTTGAAGATTATTGATGCTTATCATTGTCTTGGTATTTTTATCGTAAATGATTAATCGGTTCAATCGTAAATCTCTTATTGGCGACTGTCTCTGAAGCCTTCCATATTCTCGTATCTCCGTTTCATGAAACGCTTATAGACGTTTCTGATCCAAAGCGGAGAAGTCAGTGTGAATCCAAGCCCGATGGCGAACAGGATAGAGTAGGCGGCCGTTTCACCCAGAAACGCATTCAACACAGAATACAGGATCAACGGGATACCGAAAGCTCCGAAGTTGACAACCATTTGTATGGCGCTGTTGGTCTGGCGGCTTGTCACTTTCTCGTTCAGTGCTACGGTCTGCTTATTGTAAACAGCCAGTTGGAAGAAACAAAAATAGATAAAACCGGTGGTATAGAAGAACCAGGCAAAGATACCCAGTAAGGGAACTTTATCCATTACAATGGCGGGAATCATCAGGACAAATGGGACGATCTCGCCGATAGTATAGATATAATATTTTGCTTTCAGCAGACTCATGATGGATTCTTTGCGGGACATTAGTCCATCGATGTAATTGCCTTCGAAGGACATGAGTTGCGAAAGGATGATCATGCCGAATACGGCAAAGTTGTAAACACAGATAAAGGTAGTCATGGTGCTCGTGTCATAAAGGCTTGAAAAGCTCAACAGGCAGGAGAAGGCGATGACTACAAGGAGAACATTGCGCAATGCACCTTTGCAACGCCGGTTGCGCAAAAGCATTTTTAATTCCAACCGCATATATTCACCAACTTCTCCGTATCGCTCGAAGAATTTGTATTCTGAAACATGCTTGATGCGGGTATCATCTACTTTTGCCAATTCGGCGTAGATGAGGCCGGACATGATTTTGCGGTTAATCAGCCATAAGATGGCTATGACAAGAATGGTACCGAGGAAACAGAGAATATTCCCGTTGATATATCCGTCGCCCAGGTCCATAAAGAAGTAGAACAGGGGACTGTCTTCGGGAATAAAGGCAAGGCAGCCCAGTCCACCGTAGAAAGCGATGGGGAGCAGCACCCACCAAATACGTTCATTGATTAGTGTGCGACATAACAAGTACCAGTAATTGTTGGCAACGATCAAAAGCCAGATGCCTATGAGATAGGTGAGTACACCTGAGATACCGAAATATTTGGTAATGGTAATGAAGGAAAAGGGGACGAACATAAACAACCAGAACAGGTTGAACAGACTAAGTCCCGAACGGATAAGCAGGAAATCGATGATCCGATTTCGTTTAACCGGCAACAGGAGGTAAGGTTTTACCTCCTGCGTCGGTGTCTTTTGGAACGGAATACGCAAGAGGAAGTCAAGTGCCAGAATAAATATCAGGGCAACGGCATTCATTACATGATATGGTTCCCGGTTGGGAACCATATCTGCAAAACCGAATGCAAACGTCGTACCGAAGAATATCAGGTATCCTGCCCAAAAAGCAACCCCGATATATCCGAATATTTTGGCAACTTTGTTCTTTTCATACATCGGATGCCGTTTGGAGGCGAGCCGTCCATGTTTGCGTAATTCGTTAAATATCATCATACTGTTGGTATGCTATAAAAGTTTATTTAGCTTCTTCTTCAGGTACGGTCATGATGACTTGGATTTCGTTGTTCTGTTTCATCAGCTTGGCAAGGAATTCCTGTACATCTTTTGCTGTGATGCTGTTGACCAACGTTTCATAGTCTTTTGTATAATCGATACCTGTGTAGAAATACTCATCCAGATTGCCCAGCCAGTAGCCGTTTTCCTTTTGGGCGTCTTTGTATTTTTTCAGCATATACTCTTTGATCTTCTGCATGTGTTCGGCAGACGGACCTTCTTTGGCCATTTTTTCCAACTGTTCGATGACGATGCCCGATAGTTTGTCTTTCTTGGCCGGATCGGTCTGGAATACAATCTGAAGCACGAGTTGTTCTTTCGGATATTTGGTGAGGCTTCCGCTGCAGCTTACGCCATAAGTACCGCCTTCTTTCTCACGGATTTCTGCGGTGTAAACCATATCCAATGCCTGATCGAGGATGCTGAGAGTAAGGTTGTTGCGTAAATCATATTTGCAAGTACCGTTGAACAGGAACATGATGGTTGCCATCGGTGTTTCTTGTTTCTTGGCAAACTCGTTCTTGTATTGACCTTTGCGGATTTCCATCTTCGTATCTTTGAAAGTCTCTTTGCGATTGATAGATGGCAGACCACCCAGATATTTGGCGATCATCGGTTTCATTTTCTCAACATCAATGTTTCCTACAAAGTAGAATGTAAAGTCGCTCGCATCTTTGAAACGGTCTTTGTACATTTCCATTACACGGTCATAGTCGATCTTGTCCACCATGTTTTCTTTCATGCTGAAAGAACGTGGGTGATTGCCGTACAATGCATAAGAGACTGTATCACTGAATGCGGTCATCGGATTAGCGTCAGCATTCTGCAATTCGGCTTTCATGCGGTTCTTGTATGATTCGAATGCTTCGTTGTCCTTGCGGGGAGCAGTGAAAGTCAGATAAGTCAGCTGCATCATTGTTTCAAAGTCCTTCGGAGAACAACTGCCGGAAACCGTTTCTGTTGTTGCGCTCACACCGGCTCCTACAGAAGCACGTTTGCCTGCAAGTGCTTTACTCAAATCTACTTTGCTGAAGTTACCGATACCACCAACCATTGCTACGCTGTTGATTTGAGAGATATTCAGAATCTCTTTGTCGGGGAACTGGCTGCTACCACCAAGGCTGGTACCTTTCATCAGAATCTGGTCAGCTTTGTAGTCGGTTGTTTTGATATATACTTTCACACCGTTGGACAGAACAAGTTTTGTTGTTCCGTAAATATCTCCGGCTTTTTCAGAAACGATCTTTCCGCCTTTCGGCTCTTCTTTCAGCAATGGTTCGTTAGAAACTTTGTCTTCGTAAGGCTTCAGATCGAAAGATTTCATTTGTTTCAGCAAAGCAGCGATTTCTTCTTTCGTCGGGTATTTTACACCTTCCTTCTCCGGACCTGCCAACAGTACTACCTGATTGTTGTCAGTGATCAGCTGTTGCATCACTTGATTGATAGCCGCTACCGGAATGTTTGGAGCCAGCTGATTCATCATAGCATATTCGTATTCAATGCCCGGCATCGGTTCATTGTCAAGGAAGTTACTGATGTATTCGTTGACATAAGTGTCGTTTTTCATCTTTTCGCGTTCATTGTAAGCAGATTCTACGCGTTGCAGATAGTTGGCACGGGCACGGTCATATTCAGTTTCGGTGAATCCGAAGCGGCGTGCGCGTTCAGTTTCTTCGAGAATCGTTTTCATGGCCAGTTCGATACCATCGATTTTGCTGCTGGCGTCTACTCCGAAAGCATTTTTGGTCTTGGCTACGAAGAAGTCGCCATAACCTGCACTTGCACCTGTAAAAGGAGGATTCGCTTGCTGACGGATTTCTGCCAAACGGCTGTTCAGCATTGTAACTCCCATGCTAATCATGTATTGAATGCCGTAATAGTTGATTGTATTCTTCAGTGAATCCGGGAAGGCTTCGCTCTTGAAGAAGAAGCTGATGGAAGGAGTTTCGATTTCCTTGTCCGTACCGATAAAGATTTGCGGTTCCTGATTGTCTGCTACCGGATAGTAGATACGTTCAGCCGGATTCACCGGAGCTTTCACGTCTGCAAATACCTTTTTCAGCTTTGCTTCCATTTCATCTACATTGATGTCGCCGACAATCATGATACCTTGCAGGTCCGGACGGTACCATTTCGCATAGTAGTCACGGGATGTCCTGATAAGGGAAATTGTTGATTACATCGAGGCTTCCGATTGGCATACAGTCTGCATATTTGGAATCCGGATACATGACAGGCAGGGCATTGGTCATGATGCGCTGCATACCACTGTTACGGCTTCTCCATTCTTCACGGATCACACCACGTTCTTTGTCGATTTCCTTGTCGGCAAGGTTGATGGCGCTTGACCAGTCGTGCAGGATCAGCAGACAAGAGTCTACTACACTGACGTTGTCGGTAGGTACATTGCTGATTCGGTATACTGTTTTGTCGATACTGGTGTATGCATTCAGGTTTGTTCCGAACTTGATACCTTTAGTCTCACACCAAGGCACGATGCCCAGTCCGGTTTCATCACCCGGGAAGTTTTTTGTTCCGTTGAAAGCCATGTGTTCAAGGAAGTGAGCCAAACCGCGCTGTTGCGGCTCTTCAAGGATGGAACCCACTTTCTGTGCAATGTGAAATTCGACGCGTTTTTCTGGGAGTGCGTTGTGTCGGATGTAATAAGTAAGCCCGTTGTCAAGTTTACCTATGCGGACATTTTTGTCCACGGGCAGTGTTTGCATAGGTTGTGCAAGCACGAGTTGGAAGTTGCAGCATATAAAGAGAACTGCAATAAAAAATCCACGTAATAAATGTTTCATGTTCTATTTAGTTTATAAAAAAGTTGTTTGAAATATCTGTCGTATTCTTTTGTGTATAATCACAAACGGGCAGAAAAAAGAGTTATTTGATAGCTTCCCGTATTCTGACTAATTTCGTTAATAGTCCTTCCAGAAGGTCCAGCTTCAACATGTTTGCTCCGTCGCTCTTGGCTACGGCGGGGTTTTCGTGTGTTTCGATAAAGATACCGTCGGCTCATACGGCGATGCCGGCTTTGGCTACGGTTTCGATCAGTTGGGGCATACCACCGGTCACTCCGCTGGTCTGGTTGGGTTGCTGCAATGAATGGGTGACATCCAGTATGACCGGATAACCGAACGTTTGCATTTCCGGAATCCCCCGGTAGTCTACTACAAGGTCCTGATAACCGAAAGTTGTTCCGCGTTCGGTCAGCATCACGTTCTTGTTGCCTGCTTCCACCACTTTGTCAGCGGCAAACTGCATGGCGAGCGGAGAGAGGAACTGTCCTTTCTTGATGTTAATCGTCTTACCCGTTTTAGCAGCAGCAACCAGTAAATCCGTCTGACGGCAAAGGAAAGCCGGAATCTGGAGAATGTCTACGTATTCGGCAGCCATCTCAGCCTCGTCGGCCGAATGGATATCCGTCACTGTGGGCACTCCGAAAGTATCATGTACCTTTTTCAGCACTTTGAGTGCCTTCTCGTCACCGATGCCTGTGAATGAATCAAGACGCGAACGGTTTGCCTTGCGGTAAGAACCTTTGAATACATAAGGAATCTGTAATTTTTCAGTGACTCCGACCACACGCTCAGCGATGCGCATTGCCATCTCTTCACCTTCTATTACACATGGACCGGCCAGCAGAAAGAAGTTACCGGCAGGATTGTTCTTAAGTTCGATCATTTTATTAATTACAAGTTACTAATTACTTATTTATAGTTTCATGAGTGAAGGGCTGTTTTTCGCCAGAAGCCCGGTTCTGTTGGCTAATTCGGAATAATCAGGGTCGTCTTTTCTGATAATACGCCTATTTCCAGTGGGAAATGTCTTGCCAGCAGGCGACCGTCCAGATCGACGGAAGCATTTTGTGCGCGGAGCACTTTTACTTTTCTTGTCCGATAGCTTTTCACCATCTTATGGTTCAGGATTCTTCCCTGAATCAGCATCCACAATCCCGAAATGATTTGCAGGAATTCCGGACGGTAGATGACGGATACATCCAGCCAGCCGTTGTAGGGTACGGCACTCGGAGTCTGTCCCCAGCCCCAGGCGCTTCCTACACATACGGTCATGATGCGCCCGCGGATGTGCTCGTCATTGATACGAAGGTGCATCCGGTATAGTTTGCGTTCGAATATCAGCGAGAAGAGGGCGGCAACGTACGACAGGAATTTCACCCCCCAGAAACGTTTGGTCTGGTCGGTGATTTTCACAATCCTTGCGCCTAGCCCGATGTTGACTGCATTGAGGAAATAACGGCGTTGGTGTTCCTTGCCGTCGTAGAAGTTGCAGAAGCCTACGTCTATTTTCTTGAGACGGTGGTTGATGATACAGTCTACGGCAGGTTTGTATTCGGTACTGAGTCGCCAGTATTTGGCAAAGTCATTTCCTATACCGTTCGGGATCATGCCAAGGGCGATGTTCTCCTTGTCTTCGGCATCAGAGAGCATGATACCGTTGATGGCATCGTTCAGCGCACCGTCGCCACCTACGATGACAATGGTACGATAGCCGTTGTTCGCCAGAATTTTGGCAAGACGTTCTACAGAACCGAAACCTTCGGATTGTACATAGTCATAGTTGACACCTTTGCTGTCCATGTACTCCTTGATTTCTTTCCATCGTTTCTGTACCTTTCGGGTACCTGCTTTGGGGTTGTAGATCACTCCCCATTTTCCAGGTTCTACACTCATAACCGTATTTCTATCCTAACTGTATTAACAATCGCATTTTTTATCTTTCACAGACCATTCGTAAATGACTGGCAAAGATACTAATTCCCTCGCAGTTTTTCTATCACAAAGGCTATCTTTTCTTCCATAGGCAGCTCTGCACTGACCCAGTGGATGGTAAATCCCCGACGTTCCATGCCGCGGAACCAAGTCATCTGACGTTTGGCGAACTGATGGATGGCCGTCTCCAGCTCAGTGAACATCTCTTCGTAAGTCAGTTTGCCTATGACGTATAACGTCAGGAATTTGTATTCCAGTCCGTAATAAATCAAGTCGTCCGGTGAAATGCCTTGTTCTGTCAATCGCCTTACTTCATCCACCATTCCTTCGTCCAGCCGTTGTTTCAACCGTCGGGTGATCTTCTCGCGACGCAGTTCCCGATCGATATCTACCCCGATGATGAGGCTGTTCAACTTCGGAAACTCCCGTTCGGGAACCGGATGCACGGCATAATACTCCTCAATTTCTATCGCGCGGATTGCACGTTTCACAGTATCCACATCCGTAGAGTTGTGCAATGTTTTATATTGCTTCAGGATTTCGGTCAGTTCTTCGAGAGAGTGATTAGCCAGACGGGCACGTAACTCCGGATTTTCCGGTACCGGCATCAGCTTATAGCCTTTCAGTACCGATTCCAGATACATACCTGTCCCTCCACATAAAACGGGCAGACAGCCTTTTTGTTTGATGGATTCGTAAGAAATCAGGAAATCCCGCTGATATTCGAAAACATTGTATTTATATCCGGGATCGGCGATATCAATCAAGTGATAAGGAATTGGATGTCCGTCGACTGTATAATCTGCCAAGTCCTTGCCCGTACCGAGGTCCATTCCCCGATAGATCTGACGAGAGTCGGCACTGATAATTTCTGTATTCAGTTCATGGGCTAATGCTGCAGCAAAAGGAGTTTTCCCTGAGGCTGTTGGCCCTAATATGGTGATTAAATCATAGTCCGGCATAGCTTTATTCTTTAATGACGGCAAAAATACAAAATAATTTTGACCCAGTGGGTTATTTGGATGCTTTTATCTGATTATTTAATAGGAAGCAGAACTCAAATTTGAACTACATAAAAGTTTGAAGAAGCGTTGAGAAAAGCTACTTATTAATGGTCTGTAGGATACGACATACCTTTCCATTCTTGTCCACGCCCTCGATAATGATATCTTCGGGAGCTGTGCTGTCCGGTGTATAGTATTCTATGGTCGCTTTGCCTTCGGCGTCTAACCGTAATTCCGGATTCCAGTAAACGGTACTCCGGAAGTCCGAACGCTGAGCGTTCTTTTTCTCGGGAGTATCATAGGTGGGGTGATAGAATTCTACGGACTCACTGTATCCCAGCGGCGTATAAGTGATAATTCCCTGCGCTGGTCTGGCCGGAAGATTTCTAGGGTCTTTCAGAGTGATGACAACGGCACCTCCGGAAGCACGGGGACCCAGTATGACGGCATCTGCTCCTCGAAGCAGACTGATACTGGACATGTCACTGACTTGGATATCCTTCAAAATATCGGAAGCATCTTCATACACAATATCATCGATAACAATGATTGCCGGTTCGGAATTGTTACGGATATGTATCTCACTTCCGTTCGTGATTGTAACGCTGGGTAGTCTGCTGGCTGCATCAAAAGCTGTCTGACCGTATCCTTGCAGTCTGTCTTCTTCTACAGTATAGGTGTTGATACCCCCTGTATAGATACTTTTTGAACTCGGACGTTCCCGCTTCGCTGTAACTGTCACTTCTTTCAGATTGTACACACGCATTCCCCCTTCCATATAATACTGGTCACGGGTATTCATCAGATAATCTTCCATAAAGGTAGTTGCTCCGTTAAAATAAGGGGCTTTATGCGTAGCGACCGGGTACTGGGGAGGATCCATTAGAATATCTACACCGGCAAATCCTTTCTTGGTGCGTGCCTGAACAAGGAATGTCGTGCTGTCTCTGAATGAGGTATTGACGATGAACTGGCCTTTCTCGTCTGTCTCGGTGGTGGCTATGATATTGTATTTGGGAGCCAGTACACAGATGGGACCTTTCTTTACGTTTGCTCCGAAGAATCCCATGATTCGTCCGCTGATGGTTTGTCCTTTTTCTATATAATTTGTGAAATTCAGCGAAGGAGTGCGGAGAACATTTTCCATTTTATGCCTGCGCCAGCCATGTGTCATCATCAGATAGTCGATGGAACGGAGCGTCCGGGCGTCCTGATTCAGAAAATAGAATGCGGGGTCTTCCACATATCCTTTCAGATCCGAAGTCAGCAGGAGATTGGACAGGATATTATCGGCGAGAGAGTCGGGCTGAATACTTTTTCGGTCGGTGATGCTGACAGAGAAAGTACCTTCTACCGGGTTGCCCTCGCTGTCTTTGGCAGCGATCTGTAAAGATACCTTCTCTCTTTTTCCATACGTCGGTTGGTCTGTAGTGATTTGCCATTGATTCGGCTTATGGTCCGGAACGAAAATCAACCGTTCACTAAGTGCATTTCCTTGTTCATCAATCAGCATGAAGTGAGTGATCCCTTCCGTAAACAGGCTGTCATTCATCTTTCCGAAAGTTCTTTTCGGATTGATGGGTTGTAAAATGGCCAGTTTGCCACGGGTATGTGCAAGCAGAAATAGTTTCTGAGGCCATTCGGTCGCTTCTGTCTTTTGGATTTCGTAACGAATCTCCTGTTTATAGTGCGACATGGCGATGGAGATTCCTTTCGGTTCTATGGCAGGAAGGTCAAATCGCTTGGTAATACTGTCATTAGTTCTTACCGTAACATAATAAGTCTCATTGTTGACGGGATTCATCGTGAAGATGCCCATGCCGTTGTGTTCCGAACGGAAATTGGTAAGTGTGTCTCCTTTAGAGTTGAACAAGAAACCTTCGATCTCTTTAGAGAAGCCATCTGCTCCCTGTGCTTTGAAAGCGACATTCTGATGAGGAATGTTGATCAAGGCACCGCCTTCGGGGAAAAACTTCACATCGAAATCATTGGTAAACACAGGAAGATGGAAAGTCCGTTTGTAGATATATTGCGGATCGTCAAATTCTACTTCTATTCTGCGCGCTACCGGAGATTTTAAATCGGGTAGGGAAATGGAAATCCAGCCGTTTTCGTCCGTCTTTTTTTTGCCTTTGTTTTTTATCTTACCATTCTCAAGGTATAGGTATTTGATTGTTGTATTTTCAAAAACAGCCTGTACGTTGCTTGTAAATTTGATCTTGGCAGTGTAATGTGTATCATCTTCTTGCTGATACTCGATGCTCGAAACGATGGTATTGTCAATAGAGTTTCCTATCTTGATGTTGCGTGAAAAGAAAAAGTCAGGGTCTTCATTCAGCATCCAGTTGCTATACCCCCGCAGGTAATAATCGCCTGCCGGAAGGGTGGCAGGGAGGGTGAAGGCGTTGTGGAATCCGAGAGAATCTCTGCGGATTTTCTTTCGTTCCACAATGGAGTCGGAACGGTTGATCAGTTCCGTAATGATAAAATTACTTTGTGCGTTGTCCTGATGGGTGATGGCGTTCACCAGATAACCTTTGAACCATATCTTTTCTCCGGCTCCGTAAAAAGGCTTGTCCAGATGGAGGTACAACTTTTCTTTAGGAATTCTTTCCATCAGACTGAAGTTGGCGATAATCGTATCTTGCATGGTCTGTGCAGATAGCGATGAGAAATATAGAAGGACTCCCAAGAGTACTGTGATACTTCTTTTACTTTGAAGAGTAGTGGTGTTTTTCATATATTGTGTTTTTAACTTTTATGCATCCAGATTGAAAGAACTTTTCGCTTCACAGCCAGTATATTAATGACTGATACGATGAGGAATAAAAGAATACCCATACTGACAGCTACCCATAACGAACCGGTTTCCAGTTGCGGGAAGAGGAGTCTGATACTCTCTATGTAATAGCTGCGCAGCCAGCATACCAATCCGACAGATAAAATCAGTACGATGATGTTCAGTCCTACGGTCAGTATCTGATAAGGCAGCGCTACCCTGTTGGGGCTGTAGCCTATCAGAAGCAGACTTTCGAGCTTGGTTGTATTCTTTTGGAGCAGTAAGAATATGCTGAGCATCAGGATATAGAATGACAGGATACTGATGAATAAACCTACTCCCAGCACAATACCTACGATAAGGCGAAGGAAATAAGTGGTCTTTCCGGCATCCAGTTTTCCGTCTTCCGTCTCGTAGCCTTTTTTCTGAAAGTAGCTGGCAATAGAAGAGTCGGCGGGATTGCTGACCTCGATGATCAGTCGGGCAGGTTGTGCCTCCGCGTCGGGGGCGAAGTTCTTGTTTGCCCAGTTCATGAAAGACTGCGGAACGAGAATCGTATTCAGACGGTTGGAAAAACCGACGATGTTTCCCTTGTATTGTTCTACCCGTCCGTTGCCCCGCATCATGATGTCCATCTGAATAAGTCCCATCAATCCTTCTGACAACTTAGGCAGACTGCGGCTTTGAGCGAAACCGAAGTTATACAGATTCAGATAATTGCGTGGGATAATGATGGGAATGGTATGTGTTTCTTCGTCAAAGTGCCATTTGTCGAGTTTGATATCTACAAATTCATCGGGAACTGACTCGAAGAACATATCCGTAGAGAGATGAATACCCGCTTTCTGCATCCCCAATCCCGCCGAAACTTTGAATTGAGAAGGAGTGAAAGCTCCTATCGTTTTGGTAAACGACTGTTTTTTCAGATCGGCGATATCTTCGGGAGAGAACGTATTGCTTTTTCCGGCAAAAGACCCGAGCGTACTGATTTTCTTGGTTGCTATGATGAAGTCTTTTTTCATAAAGCTGTCTCCTTCGGTGAATACGGGAATGACATCTTTGTAAAACTGTACGCTGAGCAATACAATCATCATGCCGAACAAGTTGGCTAAAAAGAAACCGGCTAACTGACCGATACTGATATGTTGGCGGAGAAGTTTCCAGACAAGGGCTGACATTTTATTTATGATTTACAAATTATAATTTACAATAACTCATTACTCGCCACTTATCATAGCTGGAGTATGCGTTGATAAGGCAACTCAATATGTTTTCCTATGGAAGTGGCGATTACTCCGGCTTGTTGCTTTTTAGCTTCGCCAATAATAAGTTCTCCCATGATGCGGCTGTTGTCATCATCCAGATGACTGATAGGTTCATCCAGAAAAAGGAAATCGAAAGGCTGGCAGAGTGCTCGGATAAAGGCAACCCGTTGTTGCTGCCCGAACGAGAGTTTACCGGCCTTTACATTCAGCTTGTCCGAAAGTCCCAGTTTCTCGAAGAAGGCTAGGATTTCTTTCTTCTTTTTGTATCCGGTAAGATTATTTTTCAGTTGTACATTTTCAAGAGCAGTCAGCTCGGTGAAGATACGTAAATCTTGAAAAAGCATACTCAGTGAATGCTTTCTCAGGTCTACCCATTGCTTCACAGAATATGCTTTGATATTAGTCTCATCGAAATTGATAATCCCCTGATAGTCGTTGCGATAGCCATAAA
>OGCX01000870.1_pt1 | contig 11981 bp, 15 predicted proteins | sample 1570261 | NCBI WGS metagenome assembly OGCX01 (sample SAMEA2582161, study PRJEB24529) | metagenome | biome: Human gut stool | place: China | collected 2011 | reverse complement strand
GCATAAGGTCGAACATTCTTGAGAAAAAAGTGTAAACCAATATTGACAATATCAAACTTTTAGAAGTGCTGTATTGAGGATTCCATCAAAAAAAGCACCTAAAAAGCGGCGTGTTGGTTTTACCACCGATGAAGTAAAGATCCTTCTGGCACTGCCTGACCAAAAAAGTGAGACTGGTTTAAGAGACATGGTTTTATTAAGCTTTATGTATGCAACAGGCACACGTGCACAGGAAGTGTGTGATCTTACTGTAAAATCTGTCAATTTCAGATCAACTGGTACTACTATTGATATAGTAGGAAAAGGTTCAAAAGCACGTCGCATACGTATTCCTGACCCTTGTGCATCTATGCTTAGAAAATATATTAGACATCGCAGAATAGAAACAGAACCTGACAGACATATATTTTCGAGTCAGACGCATGAGCATATGACAATATCATGCGTGGAAGAAATATACAAAAAATATATAAAACTCGCTAAAGAAAAAACGCCCAATCTTTTCAAAGAAGAACACTATTCACCTCATAGTATGAGACACACGACCGGACAACATATGTTAGAAGCGGGAGTTCCGATTATGGTAATAAAAGCTTTCCTTGGACATGCATCAGTTCAAACGACACAGATTTATACAGAAAGTCCACAGGCAACAGTTGATAAACATATCCGTGAATGGAACGAAATGAATTTTCCGCGTTCGATTTATATTGATGAAAAAGACTTGGAAGAAAGAAATGTTCCTGATTTTTTGAAGAGTCACTAATAGGATATCATTATTCGAGAAGATTTCTTAGAAAGTCTTAATTTCTGGGCTTTCCAAGAGATTATCTCGAATAATAATTCTATTCTAATAACAACACAAATCCGTCAGCTTCCCAGAGCAAAGCTTTGATCCTGTCACAACGTTTTCCACAGAAAAGATACAGGGCGCTTCGCCTTGGATCCATATGGAGTTGATTCTCTACAATAGCACACAGCCCGTCAATGGATTTCCGCATATCCGTTCTGCCTGTTACGATATAGATTTCATCGGCGGCTGTGATATCCCCTAACATTCCAACTCCTTCACAATGCGAAGCGTTTGAGCCAGAAGCTGAGGATCTGTTCCATTTGGTATTGTTAGATGAAAACTTCCTACAGACAGCTTCATTGGCTCTGCTACGGAAAGGTTATTTCTTTCCGTAGCTACCGGAATCACATTTAATGGCTGTTCATATGGGAGCGGGTCAGTATCATGAAAATCCACTCTGACAACTTCCTGGTTTTCCGGTGCACGATAGCTGCGTCCGGTTGACGCTGGCAAATCCACACAGCCTTTCTGACGCAGCCTTTTTACCCAGTTGTAAAAAGTTCCCGGTTTGATGTCGTGTTCCACACACCATTGATGATCTGTCAATCCACTTTGACGGCATTCCATGATGAGACGGTATTGTTCTTCGGCAGGTATTCTTTTGCTTCTCATGAGCACACCTCCATAAATCGGATAGAGTAAAATGCTCGCATCTATCATTTCTAGCAAGAGAAGATGAAGTGAAATGCTTGCATTTTCTAATGATTATTATGGATTCATTTTTAGGGCAACACAATCCGTCGAATTATTTTGCGCTTACTTTGTTTATATCGAATAAGCTCAAAAATAATTTTAGTTCTCCCAAGAGAACCGCTGCACCTTGAATATTATCTTTACATATTATGCGCCTAAAGTGATTACTATTATGTATCCAACAATAATTTTTTCCCATTAATTTCTTGTCAAACTTATCATTATAAAAATAGAGCAAAAGACTGTCCTTTAATCCCGGAGCATGAATGTGAGTTTTAGCTTCCCTAATGGAATATTCAACCTCATAGTTATACTTGCATCTCAATGTGTAGATAAATATTTCAAAAAGAACATATACAAACATATCTTTAGGTTTAAAAACACCATTACATACAAAGCAAATTTTCTTGCATGCTCCTCTGTATACAGATAAAATGAAATGTATATCAGATAGCATCTTACTAATTTGAAAACTATCCAATCGACCATTGAACCTAATCTGTACAATTCCAGCATTTTGTATTTTGGATATTCATACGCCACATACCCTACTGGAATAATCATTCTTCCTTTTATCCATCGGAACTGCTTTGACTTTCCATACTTTTGTTGGATAAATTTACTGGTTATCTCACCCGTTTTTGTTATCGGAAAACATCGGTTATTGTGGTTCATACCGTTACTTTTCCCATTCACTTTATAGGCGATTTCTGCAAAATCTGCTGATACCATTGTTGCCATACAATAATAATTGTGCATACCCATAACCATTGAATTGTAAAGACTTATATTTTTATCAATTTCGCTTTGCTTGCTTGGATTTTTGATATCTTTCCAGACAGTCCGCAGCTTATTGATAACCTTATCTTTACTTTTGTCGGCTATATGTGAACGGATTATCCATTTATCACCTTTTGGAACAACTTTAAATTTGATTCCAAGAAAAGTTGTATAGTTCTTACGCAGGTTTGTGATTCCAGATTTCTCATCGCTTGTTTGCAGATGTAAATGTTCTGTAAGCCATAGTTTTGTTGCATACATGGCTTTCTTAGCTGTTACATAGTCCCGACAGAATATCTTAAAATCGTCTGCATACCTTACGATGTACATTTCTTTAAGTTCTGTCTTTTCCCTCAGCTTTTTCCACTTTGGTGACCTGTCTATTGTGAGGATATTTCCCTCCTTATCAGTCCTGTAAAATTCCAGTCCGGATTTTCCATCTTTGACTTTAAACATCTCCCATTGATTAGCAATCCACCAGTCCAGCTCATTCAATACTACATTTGCAAGAAGTGGGGATAAAATCCCCCCTGTGGTGTACCTGTTTCCGGGGTAATTACAATGTCATTAAACAGGATTTCTGCTTTTAGCATCTGTTTGATTATCATAATCAGTTTCCTGTCCTGTATTCCAAGTCCCCACAACTGCCGAATCAGCTTATTATGGTCAATATTGTCAAAGAATCCAACAATATCCACATCTACTACAAAATGCAGATTTTGCAACTGTGCCATTTTATAGCATTGAGCAATCGCATTTTGCGTTGACCTGTATGGTCTGAACCCATTATTTCGTTCATGAAATTTTGCTTCACAAATCGGTTCCAGTATTTGCAGAATACATTGCTGTATCAGTCTATCCCATATACTTGGGATTCCTAATGGTCTGGTTTTTCCATTGTCTTTTGGTATTTCTACACGCCGGACCTTTTTAGGCTGATAAAAGTTCAATTTATTTCTGACGGTTTTAATGACCGTTTCGATTGGGAGTGACTGAATTTCTGTTATTGTCTTCCCATCTGTTCCAGGAGTTTTGCTCCCGTTATTTTTGCAGATATTCCGATATGCAAGTATGATATTCTGCTCTGATACTATCAGGGGCATAAGCCTGTCAAATTTATTACCTTTCAGACTGCCTTCATATAACTGATATCCAGTTTCTTTTGCGTCATATCTTTCTGCATTTCTTTCTGCTTTATTTACAATTCGTTTTGCCATAGTAACCAACTCCTTATTGGAGAATGATTTTTTCTTCATCTCACCTCGACAGCTATGAAAATCTCCATTTGGTGATTACTATATAGACATAAAGGAAATCTTAGTATCGGCTTGTGGCTATCCCTCCACCGCTTATTATCACGGTTTCATCGGTACTGTGCCACTACTCTCACAACCATAAATGTGCTTATTGTAGAAAGGATTCCTTTATACCTTTCCTTTTCAACACAACTACGGTACTTTGTCACTGATACAGTCAGTTCCCGTATTGGTTGCTTTCCACGTTCCACATAACTTAGGATTGTTGTCACTTAGGTCATTCCTTTAGCCCTGCAAGTATTATCTTTATAGATACCTGTGTCCTGTAAACACAGAGGGTATTTCATACTAACAACTTTTACTTTACCCCACTTGCGTACCTACTGGTACACTGGCATTTCTGCCAGCCATTCGTTTAGAGCCGTACATTCGGAATTTTGTCAGACCGCCTTACTGGTCATTCTAACCATATGGCAACCCCACCCGCACTGTCACACACAGCTTGTACCTCTACAAACCTTTCCTCACCTTGCAGTGTTAGGGTGTGCTTCGCACGACTTCCCCGAGCTTATAACCTTAATCGTCTGTATCCGACTAACGCTATTCGGAGTATTAGTGAATTCCCTTCAGGGCGTTACCCCTTCATTTGAAATTTCAGTTATGCAGTTCTCTAAAACCACATTTATTAAATTATTTGTGACTTTAGGCTACGCTTTTGTCGGTTATTCCCACCGTTTTCGGCGTAGAACGTGTCACACTATTTGCAAATTCATCAGCTAATATTCTGACGTGATATGGCAGCCTTCCATGGTGTACATCGTCCGCCCTGTCACATAACAGGTTAAATAACTGGCTGTACATCATTGCCACAACAAAGTTAAACGTATCATCGGTATCTGAAATAATGATAAACAATGCTGTTCTTTGATCTCCTACCATATCCAGTTCCATTTCATCATAGCTCATGATCTCACGAAGCTCTGCAATATCAAATGGAGCAAGTCTGGCTCCACAGCTAATAAGAATCGACTTTGCCGTTTTGCCAGAGACGAAAAGTCAAGGACTTTTTCATCAAATTCACAAAGAAGTCACATTTTGCGGACTTCTTCACGGAGCAGACGCTTGATTTTGTCCTCCATCGTCTCCTTTGCGGTCTGGCTGAAATGGACACGGACGATATAGGTGGTCTTGCCGATTTGCTTTCTGACAGTCGGGTAAGGGGTGCTGTTGGTTGCGGTATTGTTCATTCAAAATCCTCCTCTAAATAAAAAATGCCCGGTGACTTTTCATCATCGGGCGGTGATCGGTATGGGGGAAGAAGGCAAGGCGGCAACATTAAGGTATCTATAAAACCTTTGCCGTCTTTGCCACGCTTGCCTTGTTCCTGTGTTACTCTCGGAGATGGCAAATCCATGAAGCACCGTCTTTCTCGGTCACAAGCCTGTCTCCGATACGGCTCTTTGCCGTTCTCATGGTGCGTGAGGAAATCCCACGCTCATTGACTGCCTTTTCCAACTCTGCACTCGGCATACGCTTTCCGTCCGCAAGCAGTTCCAGAATGAGCATTTGCGCCTGTGCGGTCTTGCTCTCGGTCTTTGCGGTGTCTGTCCCGGCAAGAAGCTCATCAGCGGTAATGTCATAAGCCCCTATCCACTCAAAGCCTTTCTCGTCTCCCAGAGAAAATGCAAGGGACTGTCCGGGCGGCGCAAGGGAGCTTTTCTCATGGATAAGCACCCTCGTTGTGGGGCTGTCCTTCAGCTTGCCGATAAAAAGCAGACTGCGGACTGCCGCCGTAATGTCGATAGACCCCAATCCCCGGTAGGTGCTTTGCGCTCCTGCGGCTTTATTCAGGTGTCCAATCAGCACGATAGCGCACCCGGTAGCCTGTGCAATGTCTCCCAGACTGCGGAATATCGGGCGCACCTCGTTTGCTCTGTTCATGTCCACATCTGCGCCCAGAAACGCCTGTACCGGGTCAATGATAACAAGCCTTGCGTTGTTCTCCCGGATTGCCCTTGCTATGCGCTCATCGGCAAGGGTCAGCGGCGTGTCTCTATCGTCAATGACAAGCACTTTTTCAAGGTCTGCGTCCGCTTCCATCAGCCGGGGCTTAACGGTATCGCTCAGACCGTCCTCGGCGGTCTGATAGATGATATTGAAAGGCTCAAGTGTCTCCATACCGGGTAAAGGCTTTCGATTGGTGCAAGCCGCCGCAAGGCGCATAGCAAAGTAGGTCTTGCCCTCGCCGGGGTTGCCCTGTATGATGGTCAGCTTTCCAAATGGGATATACGGAAACCATAGCCAATCCACGCTCGTCAGCTCCACATCTGCCATACGGAGCATTGGGACAGGCTGGGCGGTGGGCAGCTCTCGCAGCGTGATTGTCTCGGCTATGAATTTGCGGCTGGGAATGTCCCCTTGCTGACGGAGAACATCGTTCCAGTCTTTCCTTGCCGGGACAAGGCGCATGACGGCGATCTTGCCGGGAATGGACTGTGCCAGTCGGGTACAGGCTTCGCTTCCTGCGGTGTCGCTGTCAAGGCAGAGGAACACTTTTTGGGTGTCCTTGCGTTCAGAAAGGAAACGGTCAAGGGCTTTGCCCGAAACGCCGCCCAGGGCAAGATAATTTCTTGTCTGCCAATCCTGCGGATAAAGGCAGATAAACGATAACAGGTCAATCGGCGCTTCAAAGACAAAGAGCTGATTGCCATTACCCTCGTGTCGGAACGGATAGGATTTGTCAGACCCGGCAATGTCCTGTCTGAATGGGTCTGCCGTTCCTCGCACATGGGCGTATCTCGGCGTACCGCTTCGGTCTCTGCCGACAAACACAACATTGTGCCGCTTTGCGTCCTCGTAAATATCCCCGGAAAGAAGAAAAGCCTCAACAAGCGTTTTGTTGAGACCTCGGCTTTCTGTGAGATATTGGATTGCTCTGTCGGCTGTCCTGTTGTGCAAGGGCAAGTGAAACGCTGTGGGCGGTGCTGTGCTGGCTTCGCTCTGTCCCTCACCGCTTTCGCCGGTTAAGAGCTGGACAGCTTCGGGAAAGGACTTGCCGTAAAACTCCATGACAAAATCAATGGGATAGCCGCCCTTGCTCTGGCTGTGGCGAAACCACTTGTTTCCCCGGACGGTCAGGCTGTCATGTTCTTTCCAGCGGTATTCCCGTCCGCTTTTGATAAGTGTCTCTCCCTGTGTGCGGAGAAAATCTTCCAGACTGACGGCGTTTGCCCGGTCAATCTGTGCTTGGGTGTACTGCATGGGCGTCCTCCTTACTTCTTGAAAACAGCGCATCGTCTGCAAATGCCATGCTCACGCTCGTCCAGCGTGTAGGGGCAGTTCGCACATTCCTCGCCGTACTGTCTCATGATAACAGGCAGATAGCCCAGCTCCTGCAACATATCAATCTGGCGGTCGGTGAGGGTGGCTTCAAAGGCAAGGCATTTCCGGGTGTGTTCGTCCAGCTCGATCAGGTCGGAAAGCGGTCTGCCATCGGTCAAAGCTTCTCCGCTCAAAAGGCGTTTTGCCGTTCTGCGGATGGGGTTGTACTCGTTCTTCCAGTCGTATTTTTTCATCGTGTCATATCCTCCTTTTTGTGTCGTGTTTGGGGTCGATTTTGGAGCATTTGTTCCTCTGTACGCTCGTTAAATCGGGCGGCAGTATCTACACATGACTTGACCTTCCAAAGGCGGTGTAAATCGTCTCTGACGGTCTTAAACTCGCCATAGGTGGTGTTGTGCGCCTGTTCCAGCTCGTCATACTCTTCGGTCAGCTTTTTCATATCCACCTTGCCGTCCGGGAACTCTCCGGTCAGCTTACGTCTGGCGGCGTAGAACTGTTTCAGTTCCGCTTCATGCTCTGCCTTGTACTTGGCTCTGGGCTTCTCAAACTTGATTTTCTGCAAGCCGTCATAGACAGGCTTCAAGCTCTGGAAAGCAGCGGAGCTGTCATAGAGCTGCTTAATTGCTTTCATTCGGGCGGTCTGTTCGTCCAGCGTTTTCTTCAAGCTCTCTGTGGCAGCACTGTGTTCGCTGACACGGCTTTCCAAATCTTCAAGGGAGTAAATGCCGTTTGCCCGGAGATAATTGAAAGTCTCGTTCATCTCCTTTAGGTTGCTGACCTTACCTTTCTGCGAATATGCCCCGGCTCTGCGGCTGGTGTAATAGGCGTTCAGCAGAGAAACAAGGTCGGGTGCCTGCGGCTTGGCAAGCTCTGCTTTTGCTTCGGCAATCCAATCAAACAGGAGAGTGATTTTCTTCTTGATGTCACGGATAATGGCATTGGTGGCTTTGATCCAGCGGTTGAACTCGCCTTTCTCGGTGCGTATGCCTTTCTTCTCCATTGCCCGGACGGTTGCGCCCTCATGGACGGTGGGAAGAAGCTCTACGCCCTGACGCTCATAGCTTCGGTGGTCGATACGAACGTCAAGCCCCTTTTCCGCAAACTTGGCGTTGCATAACTCTGCCCATGTCTGCCGCCAGTATTCCAGCGTTTCGGGACTGCCCCAGTCGGTAGTGGGAACGGCGTTGAACACAAACTTTCCGTCTGCGTCTCGGATACGGTTGCCGTCCTCGTCCAGCTCATACACCCGGCGTTGCTTTAGTCCCCATTTGCCGTTCTGCTCGATGGGGCGGATGGGGCAAAGCACATGAAAATGCGGGTTTGGTATGCCGCCGTCCTCCCGGTCTGGCTGGTGTACGGCGAAGTCAACCACCATGCCCCGGCTCACAAAGTTCTCCAATAAAAATTGCCTTGCAAGAGCGATGTTTTCCTCAAGGGAAAATTCATTCTGCAAGGCAATGTCAAAGCTGTATGCAAGCTGGGCGTTCTTTCCACGCTCGGCTTTTTCCACGGCGTTCCATAGGGTCTGGCGGTCTGCGTATTCGGGCGGTGCATGGGACGGCAGGAGAATGTCGGAGCAGATCACGCCGCCCTTTCTGGTGTAGTCGCTGTATTCGCCGTAATACTCGCTATACAGCTTTTCGCCGGAACGATAGGCGGCAGAAGCGATAGCGGACTGTCCTGCGCTTCGCTTAGTCTGTGTGACACTCAGATGAAATAGCGCCATTGGCTTTCAACTCCTTTTCTCTGTTTGCTTGCTTGATGTGGGTAATCGCCATGTGACGGACGGCTCGCTGGACTTCGGACAGAGAAAAGATTTGTTCCATCAGCTCTGTCATTTCGGTGCGTGTGAGATCTTTGACCTCCGGGGCAAGGCTCTCAATCGTGCCGCCAAGATTGCAAAGGCGGTGGGTGCGTTTCTTTCTTTCGCCTTGTTCCAGAAATTTCTTTCGGTTCTCCAGACGCTCCAGCTTGTGCTGTTCCTGTGCAAGCCTTGTCTCGGCTCGTTCTTTTTCGGCTCGGAGTTGTTCAAGGGTTTTCGGTTTTGTCATTGTGCTTGACCTCCTTTTTTGATTTTGGGGATAAAAAAAGACCGTCAACTTTTCGCAGATTGCGACCAGTCAACGGTCTGATTTTCGGTATTCGGTTTTTTCAAACTTGCTGGCGGCGAACAGCATTTCATGCTGTTTGCGGACGGCAAGTCCACAGGGGATAGCCGCTTTAGCGGCGCAAGGGGGTGTAGCCACCTTGACGGAACGAAGTGACGCAACATTCTCGGTCGGGCAGTTTTCTTCTGCTGACCGGGAATGAAGCTCCGCAGGACGCACTACTCTCGATAGAGAGTATAGAAGTGCGCCCTTAGAGTTCTAAGGGTATTTTTAGATAATTGGGAATGTTTCTTTGTCAAACTGCGTAACATTGAACACGATACGCCACTCGACATCATCACCAACCGGTTCAAAGTGCAGAGCAGAACAAGCAGCATGAAGTTTTTCTTGTGAATTTGTTCCATATATAACTGCTGTCGGACCATCTGCACCACCAATAACACCAACAACAAAACAGGAACTACTGCCAACTGGACGGAACGAATGATCGTCTGGTGTAACTTCTATCGGTCTATCGCCTTCATCACAATCAAAAACCGAAATGTTCTCCATCGGTTCAGGGGTAAGTGTATAACTCATGGCAATATAATGTGTCGGATAAATCCAGCGATCAGAACCAAAACTATTTTGAGGAACTGTCTGCTGTTCTATTTCCTGCACGGTCAGTGTATGGGTTATTCCGCTAACAGGATGGGAAAACATAAATGAATCTCCGGGTGCGTGAACTTTGAAATGTGAGCCTGGAACTTGTCCTGGTTGCTGCTCCATTGTAAGAAAAAGTTTATTGATTTCAGGGTGATGCTTGGTTCCCCAAGGAAATACGTCTCTGCATATGACCCAGCCATAAGTACTATCCAGCCCATAATGGTCGATTGCCCATTTTGCTTCCAACTCATTGATAACGCCATCTGGCAGACAAGGATTAAAGCTCACAGCGCAGCCATGGGTTGTCTGTAATATTTTCTCGTTTAACTTCAAGCAAGGTTTGAAGTTAAAACAAAGTGGGTTTTCCCATTCCATCTGCATCTGTTGCTCACGGGTAAAATTTTCACATGAGTCATTTTCCCAGTCCAGATTCCATTTTTTCATGAAGTCACGGATGCTTTCTGAATCAACTCGCATACAAAAATCAACGACAAGTCCTTTGCTACATGAATAAGCTGCCGGAATTACCCAATGATATCCAGCCCAATCGAATTGTTTATCCAGCTTGATCTCTTTTCCGGCACGGTCTTTACCTCGATGTCCCCAGAAATCTCCATCAAAGTAGACCTTCCATTCAGGGGCAACCAATTCTGCTTCTGAAGTCATATCATTATCGTAATAATTTTCTGTGTATTTAATCTGACTGTAATCAAAGGAAGATTGCAGGTTTTTGATATATGTCCACGGTTGTTCCATAGGCAACAAATTCATCTTCTCTGAAATTTCCGATAAAGTTTGCTGTTGTTCCTGGGTTGTAGGGTTTTCATTGAGAAAGGCTTCAAACTGTGCTTCGTTCCACATCCACGCTTGTTCCACTGCCGCCACATCACCACAAGCCAGTATAAGCCGCAGAAAGTCGGTAAAATTTTCAGCTACTGGATGAACATAATCAGGAGAAGTATTCATGGGGCTGACAGAGAAAACCATCTCTCCAAATCCACGAATGAAACAGAAGTGGATACCATCTATCCCTGCCCATCCAAAAACCGATGCCCCTTTTGGGGTACAAAAATAATTTGTATTATCCTCACGGAGTTCAACTCCCACAGGACTTAAATCGACACCCCGCTGTAAAAATTTTTTCAAAATTCTATTCATTAAGCATCCCCCCATAAAATTAGTGCTATCACGCTCTTGATTGTAGTAAATTTTATCACAAGAGTGTGAATAAATCTACTGGCGAATGCTGAAACCGCCCGAACAGTTTCTTTCTGCTCAGGCGGCTTTCTTCATCCATTTTTCTTTCTTCTGCTGCACTTGTTCATGGGCTTCCTGCTGAACATCAGCCCAGCGGAAAAGTCATACTTGAAGTGACTTTCACTTTCTTCACATTGGGCGATTGCTGTCTGCGCCCGGAGTTCCTGCACCAGCTCATAGTCCTCTTTGCTGAGCCGCTGGGACAACTGCTCCATGAGCTTTTCACAGGCTATGACTGCCTTTCGGTATTCCGGTGATGTAGGTACAACTGTCTCGCAGGGATAAAACTCCCCATTATACATGGCTTCCAAAATCATAGCTTTACCTCTCTCAACAGTAGATTAGTTCCGTCTTGATGATTTCCTCTGCCCGGCAGCGGATGGAGTTCATTGACTGCACCCATAACATCTGATTTTCCGCTTTCATGGCTTCGGTCACGCCCTCGGCTTTCATCATCTGCCGGATAATCAAGTCCAGCCTGTCTGCCGCCTGCTCGTTCAGATCGGCAACGACGGTGTGGAGGCTGCCGGACAAAATTAGCTCGTTGTAAAGCATGGGACGGTGCAATTTCAGATAGGACTGGTGCAAGCGTCCCCAATGCCCAATAGGTCGGCGTTCCTCCGGCAGCTTCAAGTCCGGCACATAGTAGTCGCCCACCAACACATAGTCCATACCGTTCTCATGGATTCTCGGTTTCAACTCTTTCATAAAATCACGCTCCCTTTCTCGGTCCCAGCTGCGGCAAACTGCTCACCGGGATAAATACCCCTCTGGCAATATCCTCGGTGCGGATTGCCTGTTTTCTGGCTTCAATCTCCGCTTTTTTCTTGGCTTTCGTGCGCTCCTCATACTCTTTCTGTTTACCATTGGCTTTCCGCTTCAAGTAGTTCTGGTGGAGCCTGTCCTTGCGTTCCTCACGCTTGCGGATTTCCTCTAATTCCTCCGGGGTAAGCTCCACTTCGCCAAACGCAGGGGGAACGAAACGACCCACGAAATTGAAGTAAATCTCGACCTCCTGTGTGGTCTGTATACTGCCCTTGCGGTCAC
>OGCX01000865.1_pt1 | contig 12033 bp, 23 predicted proteins | sample 1570261 | NCBI WGS metagenome assembly OGCX01 (sample SAMEA2582161, study PRJEB24529) | metagenome | biome: Human gut stool | place: China | collected 2011 | reverse complement strand
CAGGCATAGAAAGGAAGAGTGACAGTGGAAACTAAATCAGGGGAGATCAGTCAGTCCTTATACCAGTCTTTGGGAGCTATCGCCCGTCTGGTAACCAGCCAGATACAGGATTTGGACGGTTCGACAGCCGGACTGGATGGAGTTGTTTATTACTTCTCATCGACAGATGCGAAAGGAAAAGAGATGATGGGACGGAAGTGGTCACCCATGAAAGGTACTTTGATGGAGCGGCTTGTGTTGGTTTGTCAGTCGACTTACATGTTTTCTCAGGGAGAAAATATTTCGGAACAAGCATTGGCGGAGGAAGCAACCGCTTTATTGAAAGAGCTGGAGCACCGTACCAAAGAACAGCCGGACGCTCACAAAAAGCCGATGTATGTGGGGATTTATTCTGTTGGTCCGAAGCTCAAAACGCATTCGGGAAAGCAAATTGAAGAATTACCCTGCTTGGCTGATGTTTGTGTACGGGAATATGTAGCCGGACAAATGATTTATCCTGCGGAATTGCTTAAAGACAATGTCTCGGGATATGCTTTGTGTGAGTTTACTATAGATAAGGAGGGAGTGATTCTTCGTCCTCATATATTAAAATCGACTCATCCGGAGTTTGCAGAAGAAGCTCTTCGCATTGTGAAGGAAATGCCAAATTGGACACCGGCACTGGTGGGAGGCAAGGCGGTTGAAAGTGATTATACCCTTTATGTCCCTTTCCGTCCCCAGTTGTATAAAGAACAGTTGCAGATACGCGAACGCGAGTTGTCCAAAAAACATTAACGCCCGGAACTTTTCTCTTTTTATATTGTATTATCATTGTAACCAATAAAAAAAGAGAAGATATGGATGATATGATTAACAGACACGATTCGATTGCTGAGGAAAATATCGAACCGAATGGCCGTCCGGCTAAGAATGAGTTTGAAGAATGGAGCACTGAAGTTACCGATCGTGCAGATAATGTATTCAAAGGTGATACGAAAGACGGTCCCATCAAGGATCGTGAGAAACGAATAAAAGAAATGGATGAAGTGATAAAAAAGGACCTTGAATAAAGGTCCTTTTTTATTGTATATATGATATCTTTTTTAACACGATCTCGTGCTTATCGTTGTAGGCCATGAGAAACTTTTCAGTAACTTTGTAGCCCAAAAATATAGATAGTATGATAAAGGTATTATTGCTTGATGTAGATGGAACTTTGTTGAGTTTTGAAACTCATAAGGTGTCGCAATCCTCTATAGATGCTCTTAAAAAAGTACATGATAGTGGAATTAAGATTGTGATTGCTACCGGTAGAGCGGCAAGTGATCTTCATGAGATTGATGCTGTGCCGTATGATGGAGTTATTGCACTTAATGGAGCAGAGTGTGTATTGCGTGACGGAAGTGTGATAAGAAAAGTAGCAATACCTGCACAGGATTTTAGAAAATCAATGGAGCTTGCACGGGAATTTGATTTTGCAGTCGCTCTCGAATTAAATGAAGGTGTATTTGTCAATCGCCTTACCCCGACTGTCGAACAGATTGCCGGAATTGTTGAGCATCCGGTTCCGCCGGTTGTCGACATCGAAGAGATGTTTGAAAGAAAAGAATGCTGTCAACTTTGTTTTTATTTTGATGAGGAAGCAGAACAAAAAGTAATGCCGCTTCTGTCTGGTCTTTCCGCAACACGCTGGCATCCTTTATTTGCTGATGTTAATGTTGCAGGGACAAGTAAGGCAACCGGCCTCTCGTTATTTGCCGATTACTACAGGGTTAAAGTTTCTGAAATAATGGCGTGCGGTGATGGCGGTAATGATATCCCCATGCTGAAGGCCGCCGGAATAGGAGTGGCGATGGGAAATGCGTCCGAAAAAGTTCAGTCAGTTGCCGACTTTGTCACTGATACGGTGGACAATAGTGGACTTTACAAGGCTTTGAAACATTTCGGGGTAATATAAATGTCTTAATGAAGCTTGGCTACAAAGCCAATCACAGGTTTAAAATAAAAAAAAGAGTAACTTATCATAAGTTACTCTTTTCATTTTGTGGAGCGTATCGGACTCGAACCGATCACCTCGACACTGCCAGTATTAATTCAAAAACGTGCCTATCTAGTTAATAATTAATTAGTTATAATGATTGTTTTTTTAGCCTCCGACAAGCGGAAGTAAAAAACGATTTTTAAATACTGTTTTTATGTTCATTTTTATTTCTCATTCTATTTTTATTTATTACAATCGCGCTATCTGCTTCTAGTTTATCCGACTAATAGTAAAAGTACTATTATGACTCAAAGTGATAATTCAGATGGAATACATACGGATGAAACCGTATACATCCTTAAGAGAGCAATAACTCGCAAGAATAGAACTATCATAGACGTATCTCGAACATTCGAGGTTAACGGAGAACGTATTTATCTCGATCATATTTCGCGCGAAGTATGGCACAATACTTTAGATAATCCCGATATCTTTCGATTGGTAGAACTATTCGCCATGGGCGACCTTGATATAAGGGAGCATACTACAGACGGAACTAAAGATAGAAAATACCTTGCTAAATTGGTCGAGTTTGTCCGGCGTAAGTTGAGACTTCATAAGTTGTATCTCTATATCAAGTCTTTCAAGTTGCGTCGAAAGTATTAGCTCTTGCGCTTTGAATGCGCCACGTGACGAAAATTCATGCAAGCCGGAATTAATAGCGACAGTAAATCCGCTCGGACGCGAAAATCTGTGCTTGATATCTATAAATTGCATCTTTTCAAGTTGTCGTAAAACCATGTCGCATTCGTCGCCAGTTATATTGTGCTCTTTTAAATCGCTAACATACAAATCTGTTAGCGATTCGTTGGAAGCAACTAACATCGCTACTATAATATCTTTTTTCTCTATTGTAATCATGTTTTTTAAGTGTATTGTTATGAAATCAAACTTTAAATTCTTATTATTGATTAGTTACCTTACTACAATTATATATTTGTTGATTCAGATATTAAATGTTATACAAAAATAGCTCTGTATCTTTTTATTATGTTATCTTGTAACTTTTTCCATCTTCTTTATTTTTGAAGAAATGGTTGTTAGTTTATTCGATTAATGAGTTTATTATTCGTAATATTCTGGATTTACATCTAATCTAAAAGCATTCGAATTAATTTCCATTTGATTAATTTTGATATCAGGATTTACTTCTCTTGCTATTTGGATTATTTCATCCTTCTCTTTTTTATCTATATTAACACCAAGATAAACGAATTCAAAACACTCCCTTCCTATCTTGGGGTAAGCCCGCATATCCTTCCAGTCAATAATTTCGTTTTTGTCTTTTGGTTTATATGGTAAAGCCATACACATTGGGAATGGCTTCGAAATAAATAGACGAATCTCCTGTTCATGCTCCCAATCTTTTCCTTTTGTACATATTTGATAAAAAAAATCCGCTTCACCTCGAAAATAATCGGGCTTGTCAATAATATCACGATATTGAACCTCAATACCATATTTGGTAACCATTAACCCATGTGATGTGTTGAGATATTTTGCAACATTTTCCATATTTAAGCCAATACATACACCTTTATGACTGTTGTAGTAACTCCACATTAATAATGAATCAAAAACTTTCGATAAGCAGCATATCCAAATATTTTCTCTATATCTTATATATCGATTTGACTCAACTTCTTCAATAATATTAGGTGACCATGCTTTGCACATTTCAAGGGGAACTTTAGAGAAATCTATTAAGCTCGGATGAGAATCGAAAGGGTCATTAAATTTAGTCGCATTAGTATATTGGAGATTGCTATTTGAAAGCATCTTTTTTGCGCCATCAATATCCAGATATTTATAGAGTATTGGGTATACTGATTGACTTTTATTCATATTTGTAAGGTTATTATTATTTATCTCGGAAAATACAGTACTATTATAACTACGCCGATGACACTACAAATTCACATCTACTATTTGAATTTTTTATTCATAAAATATACCAGATTTAACCTTATCAAAACAAGATTGAAAATCCTGTTTCTTAAAATCATCTAAAGAACATACAGATGAAAGTGAGAAGCAAGGACACATAGTAGTTATAGGCGTTTTGACAAAAGCACTATTATTCGTTATCTGCATTTTCATTTCTCTTTCTAATTGATTCATTATATGTTCTTTATATCTTTGATGTAATTGTATGTAATAATATTTGATGTTTTTATATATTTCTTTAGCATAATCTATAACTTCTTCTTCGCTAGGTAGATATCCTTTATGAACTACTTGATTTCTAAATTTTACATATCTATTATCCAAAAGTTCTGGAAGTTGTTTATACACATAACTATATAAAAATAGAAATGCTCCTAATTGCCTTTCTGATTGATTTGATATCTGCTTATATAGTTTTTCAAAATCATCAAAAGATAATCCATTACCTGTCGATAAAATTTTTATAGCAAACTTATAAAATCTCTCAAGAGATGCGGTTAAAGAGAGAACGGCTTCTAAATAATATTTATCATTTATAGCACATAGTCCAGATTCAAAAAGTATCTCAAATTTAAATGCTTGCAACAAAACTAAATTATCATGTTGGTGTTTACATCTAAAATACTTTCTTGCAAAATAATTTTTTCAAAAAGATTACTCTCGGAGAGATACCCTTTATGAAAACATTGCTGACATATTACTTTTATTTTCATAATATCATTTATAAGTTTTATAATTAAATTGCATTTCTATAGCCTCATTCTGCTAATAAAAAAGTATTAGTTTTTCATATTATTTCATTTTTATATTTTAAATCCAAGCCTTTACGCTTACCACACCGACGACCAGTGCCCAATCGTGTATTTCATTGACCGGAACATCATAAGGTTTAAAACCTTCTTCCTTATTAAAAGGAACACATTTTATATATCCTTCCTGTTCTGATTCTTCGACCTTTTTTATCATTATACCGTCGTATGTTGCTAAAGCGTATACCTCACCCCATCTTACGTGTGATCTAGTTGTAACGATCCGGCATCCTACAATGTCCCGATCATTAATGCTCCGTTCTGGGACGTCTCTGTTAATCATACTACGACCTCCGGCGCGGATCGTGAAATCACAACCGGGCATATCGGGGATAATATATCGCTCACAGTCTCCTTTTGTTATTGCAGAGTTAAAGCCATTGGGCAGACCACACGAAGCGGTTACTACGTCTATATGTGGAATGGCTTTGCCTTTTAGGTCGTCGTAATGAAGGGTATAGTTATTGTTTTCTAAGGGACTATCTTGTTGTTTTTCGGTTGAACAATTTAAATTTGATCCAAATCTTTTGTTGATATAAGTTTCAATAACGTCCAATCTTAGACTACTTGGCGTTGTTTTCCCTTCATAGTAATTAGTTAATGTCGATTTGCTCATTCCTAAATCTTTAGCCAATTCGTATCTGCTAACTATTTCTTTATCAATTAGAAATCTTAGTTTTTCTAGTGTTTCCATTATTGGTTATTATTTGGAAATAGTCTAAATATGGACTATTTTGGTTAATTATTGGACTATTTGTTTTGTATAGTCCAATAATGGACTTATCTTTGTCGCATCAAAGTTAATGAATGAATGAATAAGTAACAAATAAAACGAAGGAATTATGAAAGCAACACCAATCAAACCAACACGAAAGAACTTACTTGATTTAAATGTAGGCGATCCAGTATTCTTCGATAAAGACAAAGAAGATACCGCAAAAGCAACGGCAAGCCAACTTAAAAGAAAGGGATTAGCTCTATTCAAAACGAAAGCAACCGAAACAGGAATCTATTTAACACGACTACAATGACGACAGCAGAACGTTACAATGAGAAACTAGCGAATGAAATCAACCGAATTTATGACGCTACGAGAGAACTAACCTTTAGTAAAAATATGTCGGCGGAAATCGTCGGAGGTCGCCGGAGGTTGGAGGATTTAGTAGGACGCGGGAAAATCGCAACTGATAAGCCAACCGCACACCAACATGGTAAATGGAGGTGTAAAGCGTCCGACGTACTTAGATACGCTTATAGTGAAGAATATCCAAATTAAAACGAAATATCATGCTAACACTCAAACAAAGCCCTATCGCTATCATCTTAATGCTCCTAGCGTGCAGCCTCGCAGAAGGCGAACCGAAACCGGGTCAACTTATCATTGCACTTCTGATCGTGTTTCTAACGATTATCTATGTGCTAGTCTGTAACTATATAAACGTAAAAAGACATGGCGGCGAATCATCAATGTATCGGTAACTGTCGAATGTGTACGGTGCTAGGCGCGTGTCCTGCTGATACTCTAACTTGCGAAGATTGCGGCGAGGAAATCGAACCGGGTGAAGAAATCGAGATAGAAGTCGAAACATATGAGCGCGGCAGACGCGGTACAAAGATAATCACTGTTTGCGCTCGCTGTTATGAGTCGCTTTATCAAGGTGGAAACGATAACTTTTAATAAAATAATAAAAACCTTCCGGTGTATCAGGTAACCGCACAAAGAATATGGGTACAAATAATAACTCAAAAGGTAGTGAAATTGGTTTTTGCGGGCTTCTTACTATTGTTTTCATTGTATTGAAACTCACAAATTGTATTAATTGGTCTTGGTGGTGGGTAACGTCTCCCTTATGGATTCCCATAGCTATTTTGATAACTGTAATTATTCTCGTTTCCATACTGAAAGCAATATTTAAATAACCAAACAACACGATTATGACACATTGGAAAACTCAATTCAATTATGACTATCTAGGCGCTTACAGCCTACCGGACGGAAAAGATATAGTTCTCACCATCCGTGAAACGAAAAGAGAACAGGTAGTGGGTGCGTCTGGAAAGAAAGAAGAATGCTTCGTTGCTTACTTCTTCGAGAATGTAAAACCGATGATCCTCAACCGGACGAACTGTAAAACTATGACGAAGATTTTCAAAACACCGAATTTCGAAGAATGGATAAACAAGCAAATTCAGATTGGCGCGGTGATGGTGGACGCTTTCGGCGAAAAAGTTGATTCGCTCCGTATTCGTCCATTCATCCCGAAAGTTGAAAACTCATTGCCTACGGTTGAAACTGGATCGGTGATCTGGAAAAACATTCTAGACGCATTGGCGGGCGGCTATACAGTTGCGCAAGTCCAAATGAAATACAAACTAACAAAAGAACAAATCAAAGAATTAGTAGCACATGAAATCAAGTGAGCAAAAAGAAATCGAATGGAAGGAAAGGAGACGAGGCAAAATAACTGCCTCTACGCTTCCCGATTTAATGAAAGCGGGCAAAGTAGGTCCGTTCGTTAAAGCCGCGTTTGATGCGATGTATTTAGTACGATACGAGCGTAGGACCGGGATGATGCGAGAAAACGGAAGTGCAAAGGCTTTTGATTGGGGGCACGACAACGAACCGTTAGCGGTCGAGTGGGTGAGGACCCAACTAATGAATGAAATCAAATCGTGTACAACCGATTTTAAAGACATTGTTTTCAATGAACCGTTTGAAGGGTTCGGAGATTCACCCGATTTCTATGTGTATGGATTCGACGGGAAAGTTATCGCTCTAGGCGAAATCAAATGCCCGATGTCGCAGGGTAAAATCGAATCTCTGCAATTCGGGAATACCATCGACGAAAAAGATGAATACTATTGGCAGTTCCTCGGTCATTTCCTCGGTCGCCCGGACGTAGATAAGTTGTATTATGTCATTTATGATGGCTACGTGAACGACGGTCGGATACTTGAAATGAATCGCGCTGATCATTCAGAAAACATAAAGAAGCTCTATGATCGTATCCGGTTAGCTAGTGAAATGATAGACGAATCTATTCGTTCCGGTCTGGATTTACTTGATTGTGTCGATAAGGCAAAATCGGTCCTAGAATTAAAGATACAGATCGAAGCGTTAAAGCCGGATGCGAAAAACAGCGTACCGATCAAAAATCAGATTTATAAGCTACGGAAAGAAATACGCAAACTGACAAAGAAATAACCGTCACAACACTAACACAACACGATTAATCACATTTTTTATAAACACTTTAATAAACACGAAATTATGCACACTTGGTTTTTAACAAAAATCCGTTACGAAAAAGTAATGGAAAACGGAATGCAAAAGAAAGTAACAGAACCGTATTTAGTCGATGCGCTGAGTTTTACTGAAGCAGAAGCGCGAATAACCGAAGAAATGACTCCGTTTATCTCCGGTGAGTTTACAGTGTTCGATATTTCCCGCGCACATTATAGCGAGATATTTACGAGCGAAGAAGATTCTGCCGATAAATGGTATGCCGGACGACTCGCTTTTATTACGGTGGACGAAGTAATCGGCAAAGAAAAGCGGACTTATACGAATGTTCTGGTACAAGCCGCAGACATCCACGACGCAATGAAGAAACTCGACGAAGGTATGAAAGGAACGATGGCGGATTATTCTTCGATTTCGTTGAAAGAAACGGCGATTGTAGATGTCTACCCATATGGAGTAAAGGAGGGAGAAAGTAAATGAGAAAGATTCTGTTTGTTTTAATGGCTCTTTGCCTGTTCTCGTGTGATCGGAATGGATTAAATAACCATTTGGTTAAAGACGCCAAAGGCAATGTCTATTTTTTAAGAAGTATTTCGGGCAATGGATACCATGTATACAAATGTGATTCCCTTGCGGCTGATTCTCTTAAATTCTAATAATAAGCCGGGTGAAAGTCCCGGCAAATCGGATAAGTGGCGGAATTGGTAAACGCTCCACCCTAGTGCGTGGAATTGGTTCCGATCGTGACGGACGTTCGCAAGCGGTCTGCGACAAATCTCGGTTCAAATCCGAGCTTATCCACATTCACAAACCAAAATAAAGACATGGCAAAGTATAACAATGTAAAGATAGAGGGATACGACTCTAAAAAGGAGTATCGGCGCGCTAAGGAGTTGAAACTACTCGAAAAGAAGGGGATTATAACCGGATTGCAAGAGCAAGTAAAATACGAGCTTATTTCGCCCCAATATCGTTTCTATGAAGTGCAGGGAGTGCGGAAGATGCTGCGTAAAAAGGAACTTCTAGAACGAGGCGTTTACTATATCGCAGACTTCGTTTATTATCGAAATGGCGAGTATGTCGTTGAGGATACGAAAGGAGTTCGAACAAAGGAGTATATAATCAAACGGAAGCTCATGCTTTACGTTCATGGAATCAGAATAAAGGAGGTATAAAATGGCGAAGAAAACAACACAGGTACACAAAAGCGATTGCCGGACGTGTCGGAACGGCGGAGAAGAAAAGAACTTTATTTGTTATTGCTCCGTCCTTAAAGTGGGGCGGTCCATAGGGATAAGGATTTGTAGTTATTATGTAGCGCGATAGACTTTATAAGTGTGATGAATATAGACGGATATACGCTAACTGAGAAGATGAGAAAAGCGAGACGACGTTTCAGATTTACCGCCACCGAACAAGCCCTATTTTACGAACTAGTGGCTATTTGTAACGGCGAAGATTGGAGGGACGTTTTCGATTGCTCGAACATTGAACTTTGTTTTGCGCTTAACGTGAACGAGAGAACACTTGTAAAAGCTCGCGAGTCTTTGATAAACGCAGGATTGATTTATTATAGATCTGGTAAAAGTAGACGTGTTGTTAGTTCCTATTCTTTTGTGAAGGAGTTTAAAACTACCGTAATGACTACCGTAAATAATACGGTAGATAATACGCCCGATAAACCAACCGATAAGAGGGGAGATAAGGCAACCAATAGTACTACCAATAGTACGGACTATAATAAACTAAAACAGAAACCAAACGAAAATATACTCTCTAAAGTCTCTCATGGAGATTTTGATTTTATATCTAACGAGTTTTTAGAGACGTTTATTCTTTGGCTTGAATACAAAAAAGACAGACGGGAAAATTACAAATCGGAAAAGTCGCTTAAAGCGTGTTACAGCAAATTAGTGAAATTGAGCAAAGATAATCCGGCGATTGCATCTCAAATCATAAATGAAGCGATTGCAAATAATTGGGCGGGATTCTTTGAACTGAAAAACAATAAAAATGAATATGGAAACAAGAAGCAAACAAACTCTACCGATAGCGGCGATACTATCATACGGACTACCGTATTATGATGAGCCGATAGAAATAGGGAAACGCCCGGAATGGTTTAAAGCGTGTTGTAAGTACGTTTGTCCCGGTTTTAAGATTGACGACTCCAATAAGAACCTAATGAATCAACTCTTTTTGTATACAGAAGGACGTGGTAAATTAGATACAAACAAAGGGCTATTGTTGAGGGGTGACATTGGGACCGGGAAAAGTACTATCATGCAGATTTTAAACCGATACGGGTATTTCACACGTGGCAAAGCGAAGGGCGGTTATCCAGTCGGGGGTTTTAGGATAGACTCGGCTTCCTTCATTGCGAATAGCTTTTCAATGCGTGGAAAGGATGCGCTAGAGTTGTACACGTACAACAACGGTGCGCCGCGAATGATTTGTTTCGATGAACTAGGACGAGAACCAATCCCGGCGAAGTATTTCGGCACTGAGTTGAACGTGATGCAGTATATTTTTCAATGTCGGTACGAGTTGAGACATGAAGCGATAACCCATGTAACGACAAATCTAACGATCAAGGAAATACAGACTATTTACGGTGCGTATATCGCGGACCGAATAAACGAGATGTTCAATGTTTTAGACTTGAATGGAGCTAGTAGAAGATAATTAAAATAAAGAAACTATGCGAAGAAGAAAAAAGAAATTCGTCTATTTCAAGAAAATTCCGGTTCGCGTTGATCTGGACCAATGGCGGCGACTGGACAAGATCAAAACCGACTACCATTTCAAGAGTACATACGAGATCATGCAGTACATTTTAGGCTGCTTTCTCAGAGTTGCTGATCCGATGCCCGACGATGACGACGAAGAAGTATTACCGGACGAAATCAAAGAAATGTTCTATGATCTATCAGAAGCTGAACGACATTTCGAGTATGTAAAACCAAAACGGAAACTACCACAGTACAAGGTGGACGAAATGCACGGACAAAAACGATTAGAAGGATTTTAATATGATTAGAAAACTATCAAACACAAACTATTTGCACGACGTTCCCGCAGAGCGGACCGAAGCAAATGAACGAAACCGAAAGTATATAGATCGGTTTGTTTCAGAGAATTATAACGGCTTAGTTGCCAAGTTTTCACCTTTAGACGGCACGATAAATTCAAGCTCATACGGAGCACTCGACAAACTAAATGAAACGATCCTGTCACTTTACACTGATCCAGATTTGCACTTTTCAAGTTGGATCGAAGCGAAACAGTATCTATCGAGTAAGTTTACAGAAAAGGCGATCCGCGTTCCAGTGAAGAAGCCTGTGAAAAGTGAAGTAGGGGAGAATGACGACGAATTTATTAATGATTGAGAAAAGAGCAATGAACATCGGAATATTAGCAGTTGATAGTAATTTTCCCAATCTCGCGCTTATGAAGATAAGCAGCTATCATAAAGCACGTGGAGACAATGTGGAATGGTATAATCCCCTTTGTTCTTATGATAAGGTTTACATTGCAAAAGTATTTAGCTTTACGCTGGATTACGGCTATTACATCAATGCCGATCAAGTCGAGAAAGGCGGTACAGGATATGACATAAGTAAGGTTCTTCTACCGGAAATTGATAGAATGATTCCTGATTACAATCTGTATAATGTTGATAAGAATTTGGCTTATGGCTTTTTGACAAGGGGTTGCCCTAACAAATGCAAATGGTGTGTAGTTCCTGCTAAAGAAGGCAAGATTACCCCATACATGGATATTGAAGAGATAGCTGTCAATGGTCGCAAAAACATAATCCTTATGGATAACAATGTACTTGCATCCGATTACGGTTTACAGCAGATTGAGAAAATTATCCGTCTAGGACTGCGTGTAGACTTCAATCAGGGCTTAGATGCTCGCTTGGTAACAGACGACATCGCCCGGTTACTGGCAAGATTAAAGTGGATGACGCGCATACGGTTCGGCTGAGACACACCGGGACAGATTGC
>OGCX01000851.1_pt1 | contig 12184 bp, 4 predicted proteins | sample 1570261 | NCBI WGS metagenome assembly OGCX01 (sample SAMEA2582161, study PRJEB24529) | metagenome | biome: Human gut stool | place: China | collected 2011 | reverse complement strand
CTATTTCTATTTACAATTCGCTCCTTCGTTGGTTAATTAGCTTTATTGTACCTTTTGCCTTTACGGCCTACTATCCTGCCAGCTATTTCTTGCAGGACAAGGATGTAATCTTTAACATCGGAGGTTTGATTTTGATTTCCCTTGTCTTTTTTGGTATTTCCCTTAAACTCTGGGATAGGGGCTTGGATTCTTATGAAAGTGCTGGGTCCTAAGATGAAGAAACTCAAAGCCTTGTCTCAGGACAGGCTTTTTCTAGTAGAGATTAAAATTCCTTGACACCTATTCTCAGAGTGCTATACCGTAAGTGTAATCGCCAATTTAGCTCAGTTGGTAGAGCAAGGCACTCGTAAAGCCTAGGTTAAAGGTAGATAAACGACTGAGGATTTGAAAAAATAGATATGTAGACGATAACCGTTAAGTCTTATTCTTAGCGGTTTTTTATATTGTTTAATAGCGCTGATATTTCATTAATGATGTTTGACTTTGTGATGTTGCTAGTGCTTTAAGTTGATTGCTACTATTTTTGATGGTTTGAATGTTCTGATAATGTACCCCAGCTAACTACGAAAGTTTTTGACTCTATGTTTTTAATTCTTGTTAAAAAATAAGTTAACGTATGTTAATTTTTCTTGACTTACATTTTTTAAATGATATACTATTTTTTTGGAGAGCTAACAATTATATATAAATGTACTACTCTATTTCCTAGATAATACTTATACTCGATGAAAATCAAAGAGCAAACTAGAAAACTATCCGCAGGTTGCTCAAAGCACTGCTTTGAGGTTGTAGATAGAACTGACGAAGTCAGTAACCATACATACGCTAAGACGACGTTGACGCAGTTTGAAGCGATCTTTGAAGAGTATTAGTAAAACTTTTTATAACAAATGCTAGCAAAGTTAAAGTTTACTATCTATTGGAAGTTAAATAAATATGTAAGGAATTAAAATGAAAAAAAGTACAGTATTGTCATTAACCACAGCTGCAGTTATTTTAGCAGCATATGTTCCTAATGAGGTAATCCTAGCAGATACACCTAGTTCTGAAGATTCTTTAAAAATATCTGATAAAGAAACAGTAATAGGTAAACAGAACGAAAACAAAGAAAAACTTGAAGATATTCATAGTGTTATAGAAACTTCAAAGGATACTGAAGAAAAGAAAACAACAATCATTGAGGAAAAAGAAGTTGTTAGTAAAAATCCTGTGATAGACAATAATACTAGCAATGAAGAAGCAAAAATCAAAGAAGAAAATTCCAATCAACCCCAAGGAGATAAAGCGGACTCGTCTGCAAGTAAAGACCCAGAAAATTCCAATCAATCCCAAGGAGATAAAGCGGACTTGTCTGCAAGTAAAGACCCAGAAAGTCCCCAAAAAGAGGATAAACTTGTCTATATTGCTGAATTTAAAGATAAAGAATCTGGAGAAAAAGCAATCAAGGAACTATCAAATCTTAAGAATACAAAAGTTTTATATACTTATGATAGAATTTTTAACGGTAGCGCTATTGAAACAACCAAAGATACTCTGGACAAAATTAAACTAATAGAAGGTATTTCATCGGTTGAAAGGTCACAAAAAGTCCAACCTATGATGAATCATGCTAGAAAAGAAATTGGAGTTGAAGAGGCAATCGATTACCTAAAATCTATCAATGCACCATTTGGGAAAAACTTTGATGGTAGAGGTATGGTCATTTCAAATATCGATACGGGAACGGATTATAGGCATAAGGCCATGAGGATTGATGATGACGCTAAAAGCTCAATGAGATTTAAAAAAGAAGACTTAAAAGGTACTGATAAAAATTTCTGGTTGAGTGATAAAATTCCTCATGCTTTCAATTATTATAATGGTGGTAAAATTACTGTAGAAAAAGCTGATGATGGAAGCGATTTTTTTGATCCACATGGGATGCATATTGCAGGGATTCTTGCGGGAAATGATACTGAAAAAGATATTAAAAACTTTAACGGAATAGATGGAATTGCTCCTAATGCACAGATTTTCTCTTATAAAATGTACTCTGACGCAGGATCTGGCTTCGCAGGAGATGAAACAATGTTTCATGCTATTGAAGATTCGATCAAACACAATGTCGATGTTGTTTCGATATCATCTGGCTTTACAGGAACAGGTCTTGTAGGTGAGAAATATTGGCAAGCTATTAGAGCATTAAGAAAAGCAGGCATTCCAATGGTTGTAGCTACGGGTAACTATGCGACTTCTGCTTCAAGTTCTTCATGGGATTTAGTGGCAAATAATAATCTGAAAATGACCGACACTGGAAATGTAACACGAACTGCAGCACATGAAGATGCGATAGCGGTCGCATCTGCTAAAAATCAAACAGTTGAGTTTGATAAAGTTAACATAGGTGGAGAAAGTTTTAAATACAGAAATATAGGTGCCTTTTTCGATAAGAATAAAATCACAACAAATGAAGACGGTTCAAAAGCTCCTAGTAAATTAAACTTTGTATATATAGGCAAAGGTCAAGACAAAGATTTGATAGGATTGGATCTTAAGGGCAAAATTGCAGTAATGGATCGAATTTATACCAAGGATTTAAAAGATGCTTTTAAAAGAGCAACGGATAAGGGCGCACGCGCCATTATGGTTGTAAATACTGTCAATTACTACAATAGAGATAATTGGACAGAGCTTCCAGCTATGGGATATGAGGAGGATGAAGGAACTACTAGTCAAGTTTTTTCAATTTCAGGAGATGATGGTGTAAAGTTATGGAACATGATTAACCCTGCCAAAAAAACTGAGGTTAAAAGGAATAATAAAGAAGATTTTAAAGATAAATTGGAGCAATACTATCCAATTGATATGGCAAGCTATAATTCTAATAAACCGAATGTAGGTGACGAAAAAGAGATTGACTTTAAGTTTGCACCTGACACAGACAAAGAACTGTATAAAGAAGAGATCATCGTTCCAGCAGGGTCCACATCTTGGGGGCCAAGAATAGATTTACTTTTAAAACCGGATGTTTCAGCACCCGGTAAAAATATTAAATCCACTCTCAATGTCATTAATGGGAAATCAACTTATGGTTATATGTCAGGGACTAGTATGGCAACTCCAATCGTGGCAGCTTCTACTGTTTTGATTAGACCAAAATTAAAAGAAATGCTTGAAAGACCTGTGTTGAAAAATCTTAAGGGAGATGACAAAATAGATCTTACAAGTCTTACAAAAATAGCCCTACAAAATACTGCACGCCCTATGATGGATGCAACTTCTTGGAAAGAAAAAAGTCAATACTTTGCATCACCTAGACAACAGGGAGCAGGGCTAATTAATGTTGCCAATGCTTTGAGAAATGAAGTCGTAGCTACTTTTAAAAACACGGATTCTAAAGGTTTGGTAAACTCTTATGGTTCTATTTCTCTTAAAGAAATAAAAGGAGATAAAAAATATTTTACAATTAAGCTTCACAATACATCAAACAGGCCTTTAACCTTTAAAGTTTCAGCATCTGCTATAACTACAGATGCTCTAACTGACAGACTCAAACTGGATGAAACATACAAAGATGAAAAATCTCCAGATGGGAAGCAAATTGTTCCGGAAATCCACCCAGAAAAAATCAAAGGAGCAAATATTACATTTGAGCATGACACTTTCACTATAGGCCCAAATTCTAGCTTTGATTTAAATGCGGTTATAAATGTTGGGGAGGCTAAAAACAAAAATAAATTTGTAGAATCATTTATTCATTTTGAGTCAGTGGAAGAAATGGAAGCTCTGAACTCCAACGGGAAGAAAATAAACTTCCAACCTTCTTTATCGATGCCTCTAATGGGATTTGCTGGAGATTGGAACCACGAACCAATCCTTGATAAATGGGCCTGGGAAGAAGGTTCAAGATCAAAAACAATGGAAGGTTATGATGATGATGGCAAACCGAAAATTCCAGGAACCTTAAATAAGGGGATTGGTGGAGAACATGGTATAGATAAATTTAATCCAGCTGGAGTTATACAAAATAGAAAAGATAAAAATAGAACATCCCTAGATCAAAATCCAGAATTATTTGCTTTCAATAACGAAGGGATCAACGTACCATCATCAAGTGGTTCTAAGATTGCTAACATTTATCCTTTAGATTCAAATGGAAATCATCAAGATGCTCAACTTGAGAGAGGATTAACACCTTCTCCACTTGTATTAAGAAGTGCAGAAGAAGGATTGATTTCAATAGTAAATACAAATAAAGAGGGAGAAAATCAAAAAGACTTAAAAGTCATTTCGAGAGAACACTTCATTAAAGGAATTTTAAACTCTAAGAGAAATGATGCTAAGGGAATCCAATCTTCTAAGCTAAAAGTTTGGGGTGACTTGAAATGGGATGGACTCATTTATAATCCTAGAGGTAGAGAAGAAAATGCCCCAGAAAGCAAGGATATCAAAGATCCTGCTACTAAGATAAGAGGACAATTTGAACCGATTGCAGAAGGTCAATATTTCTATAAATTTAAATATAGATTAACTAAAGATTACCCATGGCAAATTTCCTATATTCCTGTAAAAATTGATAACACAGCTCCTAAAATTGTTTCGGTTGATTTTTCAAATCCTGAAAAAATTAAGTTGATTACAAAGGATACTTATCACAAGGTAAAAGATCAATACAAGAATGAAACCCTATTTGCGAGAGATCAAAAAGAACATCCTGAAAAATTTGACGAGATTGCAAACGAAGTTTGGTATGCAGGAGCTGCTCTTGTTAATGAAGATGGAGATGTTGAGAAAAATCTTGAAGTAACTTATGCAGGTGAGGGTCAAGGAAGAAATAGAAAACTTGACAAAGACGGAAATACCATTTATGAAATTAATGGTGCAGGAGATTTAAGAGGAAAAATCATTGAAGTCATTGCATTAGATGGATCTAGCAATTTCACAAAGATTCATAGAATTAAATTTGCTGATCATGCTGATGAAAAGGGGATGATTTCCTATTATCTAGTAGATCCTGATCAAGATTCATCTAAATACCAAAAACTTGGAGAAATTCCTGAATCTAAATTTAAGAATTTAAAAAATGTTAAAGATGATAGCCTAAACAAAGAGACAACTGAGGTAGAACATCATCATGAAAATGAAGAGTCTATCGAAGAAAAATCTAGCTTGACTATCAATAAATCCATTTCAACAATTAGAGATTTTGAAAGTAAAGACTTAAAAAATCTCATTAAAAAGAAATTTAGAGAAGTTGATGACTTTACAAGTGAAACTGGTAAGAGAACAGAGGAATACGATTATAAATACGATGATAAGGGAAATATCATTGCTTATGACGATGGTAGTGCCTTACAATATGAAACTGAAAAACTTGACGAAATCAAATCAAAAATTTATGGTGTTCTAAGCCCGTCTAAAGATGGACACTTTGAAATTCTTGGAAAGATAAGTAATGTTTCTAAAAATGCCAAGGTATATTACGGCAATAACTATAAATCTATAGAAATCAAAACGACTAAGTATGATTCCCACTCAAAAACGATGACATTTGATTTATACGCTAATATTAATGATAGTGTGGATGGATTAGCTTTTGCAGGAGATATGAGATTCTTTGTTACAGATGATGATCAGATAAAAGCTGAAACTAAAATTAGAATGCCTGAAAAAAATAAGGAAACTAAAACAGAATATCCCTATGCATCAAGTTATGGGAATGTCATAGAATTAGGAGAAGGTGATCTTTCAAAGAACAAACCAAACAATTTAACGGAAATGGAATCTGGTAAAATCTATTCTGATTCAGAAAAACAACAATATCTGTTAAAGGATAACATCATTCTAAGAAAAGGCTATGCACTAAAAGTGACTACCTATAATCCTGGAAAAACGGATATGTTAGAAGGAAATGGAGTTTATAGCCAGGAAGATATAGCAAAAATACAAAAGGCCAATCCTAATCTAAGAGTCCTATCAGAAAAAATAATTTATGCTGATAGTAGAAATGTTGAAGATGGAAGAAGTACTCAATCAGTATTAATGTCGGCTTTGGATGGCTTTAACATTGTAAAATATCAAGTGTTTACCTTTAAAATGAATGATAAAGGGGAGGCAATCGATAAAGATGGAAATCTTGTAACAGATCCTTCTAAACTTGTATTATTTGGTAAAGATGATAAAGAGTATCATGGGGAGGATAGGTCCAACGTAGAAGCTATAAAAGAAGATGGCTCTATGTTATTTATTGATACCAAACCAGTAAATCTTTCAATGGACAAGAACTACTTTAATCCATCTAAATCTAATAAAATTTATGTACGAAATCCAGAATTTTATTTAAGAGGTAAGATTTCTGATAAAGGTGGTTTTAACTGGGAGTTGAGAGTTAATGAATCGGTTGTAGATAATTATTTAATCTACGGAGATTTACACACTGATAACACTAGAGATTTTAACATTAAGCTTAATGTTAAAGACGGTGACATCATGGACTGGGGAATGAAAGACTATAAAGCAAACGGATTCCCAGATAAGGTAACAGATATGGATGGAAATGTTTATCTTCAAACTGGCTATAGCGATTTGAATGCGAAAGCGGTTGGAGTACACTATCAATTTTTATATGATAATGTTAAACCAGAAGTAAACATTGATCCTAAGGGAAATACTAGTATTGAATATGCTGGCGGAACATCTGTAGTCTTTAATATCAATGATAAAAGAAATAATGGATTCGATGGTGAGATTCAAGACAAACATATTTATGTAAATGGAAAAGAATATAAATCATTTGATGATATTAAACAACTAACAGATAAGACACTAAACATTAAGATTGTTGTAAAAGATTTTGCAAGAAATACAACCGTAAAAGAATTCATTTTAAACAAAGATACGGGAGAGGTAAGCGAACTAAAACCTCATACGGTAACTGTGACCATTCAAAATGGAAAAGAAATGAGTTCAACGATAGTGTCGGAAGAAGATTTCATTTTACCTGTCTATAAGGGTGAATTAGAAAAAGGATATCAATTTGATGGCTGGGAAATTTCTGGTGTCGAAGGGAAAAAAGATGCTGGCTATGTTATTAATGTATCAAAAGATACCCTTATAAAACCTGTATTCAAGAAAATAGAGGAGAAAAAGGAGGAGGAAAATAAACCTACTTTTGATGTATCGAAAAAGAAAGATAACGTGCAAGCAAATCATAGTCAGTTAGATGAAAATTACAAAAAGGAGGATTTACAAAGAGAAAATCATTCACACAAATCTGATTCAACTAAGGATGTCACAGCTACAGTTCCTGATGAAAATGATAAAAACTTTGAAAATAAGAAGGAAGTTTATCTTAATGAACCAGAGAACATAGATAATAAACATACCAATATTGATAGTAAATCAACTACTAACAATGATAGGTTGCCAAAAACCGGAACAGTTAGCGAAGTCTTCATGTCATTAGTTGCCGGAATAATGTTTACCTTAGGTGCGTTTCTTGGATTAAAGAAAAAAGATCAAGATTAAGACAAAGCTATAGATGAAAAAGATGGTGTTAAAAAGTTAGGCTTTGTAAAAGTTGCTGATAAGACTTATTATTTTGCAGAAGATGGAATGAAGACTGGTTGGTTGCAAGACGGTGTTACTTGGTACTATGCTTATAGTTCAGGAGCCCTTGCAGTAAGCACTACAATCAATGGTTACACAGTAAATGCCAACGGTGAGTGGGTTTAAAAGTGTAAAATTTACCATCGAAAATGTAAATAATGAAAAGAAAGCTTATAAAACGGGCTTTCTTTTTCTGCTATGAGAGGTGTATTTGAAAATTAACATAAGTATATATAAATAAAATAACCTATTACTTGATTATCTTTTTAGAAAGTGTTACAATAACTTAGGATATAGTTTTGAAAGGGGTTCCAAAAAATGGATAGAAAGAAAATCGTGTTAACAAGCTTGGCTAGTGTAGCTGTTTTAGGTGCTGCGCTTGCTGCATCTCAACCGTCAGTTGTAAAAGCTGATGTTTCTACCAATACAACTACAACTTCAGCTCAACCAGCTGGCACACCTGATACATCAGTAACTAATTCAAATGGAGCAACTAACCCTGCTGGAAATTCTGAGACAACAGAACAACCAGCAGATGCTGGAGCTACTGACACTTCTAAATCAGAAGTTACAAGTCCAGAAATTAAAAAAGCTGAAGATGAAGCTAAAAAAGCTGAAGAAAAAGTTACTGAAGCTCAAGCTAAAGTAGATACAACTACTCCTGCAGCTGATGAAGCAGCTAAAAAACTTGAAACTGAGAAAAAAGAAGCTGCTGATGCAGAAGCTGCAAAAACTGAAGCTGAAAAAGCTAAAACTGCAGCTGACGAAGAATTAGCTAAAGCTAAAGAAAAAGCTACTGAAGCTGACGCTAAAGCTAAAGAAGAAGCTAAAAAAGAAGAAGACGCTAAAAAAGAAGAAGCTGATTCTAAAGATGCTTTATCAAAATCTTTAGATCAATTAGAAAAAGATATCGATACTGATTCTAAAATTACAAACAAAGAAGATGCTAAAAAAGTACTTGGTAAAGAAGACTTATTAGCAGCTGTAGAATCTGGTGATTTAAAAGCTGGTGATGTTCTTAAAGAATTAGCAGATGATAATGAAAAAGCTAAAGCTAACGCTAAAGCTACTGAAGCTGAAGCTAAAACTGAAGATACTCTTCCTGAAGAAATTAAAGCTGGAATCGATAAAGCTGAAAAAGAAGATGCTGCTCGTCCTGCATCGGAAAAACTTCAAGATAAAGCTGATGATTTAGGTGAAAAAGTTGATACGCTTAAAGAAGCTGCTGATGCATTAAAAGATGAAGAAGATAAAAAAGCTGAAGCTCTTAAAAAACAAGAAGATACATTAAAAGAAGCTAAAGAAGCTCTTAAATCAGCTACAGATAACGGCTCTGATTCTGATATCGTTGCTTCATTAGATAAAGCTGTTAAAGCTATCGAAAAAGCTAAAGATGCTGCACAAGATGCATTCGATAAAGCTGCTTCTGATACTCAAGCTTACGCTGAAGAACTTAACAAACTTACTGACGAGTACAACAAAACTCTAGAAGAAGTAAAAGCTGCTAAAGAAAAAGAAGCTAGCGAACCAGCTAAGCCAAAAGAAGAAGAACCAGCTAAACCAGCAGAAAAAACAGAAGCTGAAAAAGCTGCTGAAGCTAAAGAAAAAGCCGATGCTAAAGTTGCTGAATTAGAGAAAAAAGTTGCTGAAGAAGCTAAAAAAGTTGAAGAAGCTACAGCTAAAGCTACTAAAGAAGCTGAAGATGTAACAGCTGCTGAAACTAAAAAAGCTGAAGCTGATAAAGCTAAAACTGACGCAGAAGCTGAATTAGCTAAAGCTAAAGAAGATGCGGCAAAAGCAAAAGCTAAAGTTGAAGAACTTAAAAAAGAAGAAGTAGAAACTAGAACTGCTCTTAAAGATGCTTTGGATCAATTAGAAAAAGATATCGATGCTGATGCTAAGATTACAAATAAAGAAGAAGCTAAAAAAGCATTAGGTAAAGAAGATATTTTAGCTGCAGTTGAAAAAGGCGACTTAACTGCAGGAGATGTTCTTAAAGAATTAGAAAATCAAAATGCGACTGCTGAAGCTAATAAAGATCAAGATCCTCAAGCTGACGAAATCGGCGCTACAAAACAAGAAGGTAAAGATCTATCTGAGCTTCCAGCTGCTGATAAAGAAAAATTAGACGCTGCTTACAACAAAGAAGCTTCTAAACCAATCGTTAAAAACTTCAAGATATCGCTGATGATATCGCTGAAAAAATTGAAAAATTAACTAAAGTAGCTGATAAAGATAAAGCTGATGCTACTGAAAAAGCTAAAGCAGTAGAAGAAAAAAATGCTGCATTAGATAAACAAAAAGAAACTTTAGAAAAAGCTAAAGCTGCTCTTGAAACAGCTAAGAAAAATAATGCTGAACAATCTATCCAAGATGGATTACAAGATGCTGTAACTAGATTAGAAGCTGCTGTTGCTTCTGCTAAAACTGCTGCTGATGGAGCTCAAGCTAAATTCGACGAAGTTAACGAAGCAGTAAAAGCTTACAAAGATGCAATCGATGAATTAACTGATGATTACAACGCGACTTTAGGCTATATCGAAAACTTAAAAGAAGTTCCTAAAGGTGAAGCACCTAAAGACTTCAGTGGTGGCGTAAATGATGAAGAAGCACCTACTGAACCTGCTAAGGAAGCGGATGAGGTTCCAACGGTTCCTAATGCTCCAGAATTCAATGGTGGGGTAAATCCTGCTGACGCTCCTACAGCTGAAGAAAAACCTGAATTCACAGGTGGAGTAAACGATGAAGAAGCGCCTACAACACCAGCAACTCCAGAGTTCAATGGTGGAGTAAATGATGACAATGCTCCTACCCAACCTAATAATCCAGAATTCAACGGCGGAGTGAATGATACAACATCTCCAACTGAGCCAGCTAAACCAGAAGGTGAAGCACCAGCAGAAAATAAGGTAGAATCTTCAAAAGGTGAAGCTCTTATTCAACCTGAACTTCCTGAGTTCAAAGGTGGAGTAAATTTTGTAGAAGCTGCTGTTAACGAAGTTCCAGAGTTCAACGGAGGCGTGAATGCTGCTGAAGCAGCTACTACTGAAGAAAAACCTGAGTTTGATTTATCAAAATTAAATGAAGGTAAATTACCTGAATCAAATAAAGAAAATCCAGCGCCATCAAGACCTGAAAAACCAGCTCCTGATTTCCCAATCCCAGCTACATCAGCAACTCCTAGAACGGATGCTCCAGCTATGCCAACAGCGGCAACACCAGAAACTTCTGCTGTTGCAGGTACTAATAAAGATAATACATATCAAGCTCCAGCTGTGAAAGCAAAAGATAAGAAAGAACTTCCTAACACTGGTTCTGTAAATGCTGGCGAAACATTTGTTGGCTCACGTGTGGCTAAACATGCAAATGAATTGCCATCAACTGGTGACGAATCTTCAATTCTCACTACTGTGGGTATGGCAATAATGTCTTTATTTGGTATCCTATATATCGGAAAACGCCGTAAAAATACAAATAAAGAAGTGTAAATTGTAAATAATAAACGATCTAGTTTAAATCGGCTCCTTGTCAACTGTAGTGGGTGACGAAAAGCTAACATCTAGGGCTCTTTGTCAACTGTAGTGGGTTGAAGAAAAGCTAACATCTAGAGAGAACCTGATAGGTTTTCTCTTTTTGTATGTTCAGAGTGATGAAAACACGCTTCCTAAAGTTAATAAAGTTTCTAAAACCGAAGCCCAGACGTTTGATGTCTTTGATAAGCTTATTGGTCCCCTCCAATTTTGCATTTGAGTAATGTGTTTCTAGTGCGTTTTTGATGTATGGTTTATGTCTAAGGAAGGTCCTAAAGACAGTTTTGAAGTAATGATTGACCTTGCTTATATTCTCCTCTATGAGCTCAAAAAACTCATCCCCCCTCTTCTCCTGAAAGTGAAAAAGCAACAGCTGATAGAGGTTATAATAATTGGCGAGTTCTTCTGAGAAATTCAGTGTCTTCTCAACGACTTCATGTGGGCATAATGTTTGATGGAAGGTCTTTGAGTAAAAAGGGTTGAGAGATAACTTACGGCTGTCCTTTTGGAAGAGTCTCCAGTGATTTTTTAAAGCTCGATAAGGTAGTGACTTCTTATCAAACTGGTTCATAATCGCAATTCTTGTCTTTAAAAAGGCACGTCCAAGGTGCTGGATGATGTGGAAACGATCAATAATGATTTCGGCATTTGGAAAAAGTCTTCGAGCTAGTGGCATATAGGCTCCTGACATGTCCATCGTGATAAACCGTACCTTTTGTCGTACTTTCAATGGATACTTCAAAAAGTAGTTTCGAATAGTGGTTTGACGGCGATCATCAAGGATGGTTATGAGCTTGTTGGTCTCATAGTTTTGAGCCACAAAAGCGAGTTCACCTTTCTTGAACCCAAACTCATCCCAGGACATAACAGCTGGGAGTTTGTCATAATGTTCCTTGAAAGTAAACTGGTCAAGTTTACGATAGACAGTGGACGTCGATACACGAAGTCTTCTGGCAATATCCGTTAGTGATACCTTCTCAGTTAGAAGTTGTGCAACCTTTTGTCGGACAAGGTTGGAGATTTGGTGGTTTTTCTCAACGATTGAGGTTTCAGCCACCGTTACTCTC
>OGCX01000847.1_pt1 | contig 12216 bp, 8 predicted proteins | sample 1570261 | NCBI WGS metagenome assembly OGCX01 (sample SAMEA2582161, study PRJEB24529) | metagenome | biome: Human gut stool | place: China | collected 2011 | reverse complement strand
TGAAAGCTGCTTCAACTTCGTCGCCTTCGTTTTTACGCATTAAACCATGGTCAACGAAGATACAAGTCAATTGGTCGCCAACAGCTTTGGAGATAAGTGCTGCTGCAACGGAGCTATCTACACCGCCAGACAATGCCAACAATACTTTACCATCGCCTACAGTGTTACGGATTTCTTCAATAGCAGTTTTTGCGTAATTTGCCATTGTCCATGTGCCTGTGAAACCACATACTTCGTACAAGAAGTTGTGAAGCATTTCTTTACCATGTTCAGTGTGCAATACTTCTGCATGATATTGCATTGCGTATAATTTACGCTCTTTATTTTGCATGGATGCAACAGGGCAGTCTTTTGTATGAGCAACAATTTCGAAACCTTCAGGTACTTTTGCTACATAGTCAACGTGGGACATCCACACAACTTGGTCTTCGTCCAAGCCTTTGAACAATGGGGATGTAGTATCCACTTTAGTAGGTGTTTTACCAAATTCGCGGTTGTCCGCAGATTTAACTTCGCCACCCAATGTATGCGCCATAAATTGCATACCATAGCACATGCCAAGAACTGGAATGCCAAGTTCAAAGATTTCCTTTTCAATTTTAGGGGAATTCTCTTCGTACACGCTGTTAGGGCCACCAGTGAAGATGATACCTTGCGGCTTCAATTCCTTAATTTTTTCTAATGCTTTGTTGTATGGATATACTTCGCAGTATACATGATTTTCACGAACGCGGCGTGCAATCAGCTGATTATATTGACCGCCGAAATCGACAACAATAACAAATTCCTTGTTTTCCATAGTTCCTCCGTATGCATCTATTTGTGAAAGTATATTCACCAATTTATAATGTCCATACATTCCTGTACTGGGGGTGCGTTTTAACAAGCAAAACGCTAAATTTCATTACATTTCATTATACCATACGAAGTATATGGACTCCATATATTCCGTATGAAAGTTATACATTACTTTTTAACGTTCGGATTTCTAATACATTTCTGATCCTGATAGTTCAAGGTCGCCCTTTCACATGCCTATTTCAGATTACTACAGGCCTGTTCTAATTTTTAGAAGGTCTATTACACACACCCATTTTACATTACTACAGGCCTGTTCTATCTTTAAACAGCTTATGCATTTGCACGGCTCCGACTGGGCAAATCGAATAACAATCACCACAACTGATACATCCTTTACTAATGATAAATTTTGTAGACCCCTCCGTGATGCATTGTACAGGGCAGTCTTCAGCGCAGGCCCCGCATTTAACACAGGTATCGTCTATATCAAATTTTAGATTGCCCATATAACATCACCTCTCTATCAATCATAAGATATAGTATCTATCCATTATCCGCTTACTATTTCCATTAGCCTCTTAGTATTTCTATTAGTAGACTAGTATATCCCTTAATCGCTTAGTATTTCTATTAGCCACTTAGTATTTCTATTTATTTTCCAATTCACGATTATATGCAATAGCCGAATATAGTGCACGAGCTACGCCATAATTGTTATTATCTGTCGTTTCATAACGGGCGACAGCTTTCACATTATCTCGTGCATTACCCATAGCCACGCTGGCGCTGGCAAAGCGGATCATGGATAGATCATTTTCGCTGTCGCCGATGGTCATCACCTCATCAGGCGTATAGCCCCAATGGTTAGCCAAGGCCTCTACGGCCGTGCCTTTTGTCGTATGAGGGAGTACAAATTCTAAATTGCCTTCACTCGATTCAAGGACATCGTAAAAGCGTTCGCGCCCTTTGCCATCTATAGCTGCCCCTTGGAATTCATCTCGCAAATCAGCTAGGATGCGTTCGCGTATACGTTCATCGCCGTAAAAGATTTGGATTTTCTCCGTTCCTTCTGGTAACGATTCTAAATGGGTTATTAAATCGGGCACCATGGTGCGTGTTTTTAAAATGAAAGGTCTAATATTCGGTCTAAAGAAATGTTCTGCTTGCGCTGTCTCATTACCAACAACAGGGTATTGACCGAAAATCTCGGCTTTCACATAAGCCTCTACAAACACACCGTAGGTCATTAGTTTTCGTACTAAATCTACGGCACGCGTTTTATCAAAGGAAATATGAACGAGTTCCTTTTGCTCTTCTTTATCCATGACATAGGCGCCATTGGTGCACACAAAGTAGCGCAAGCACGGCATGGCCTCGATGACATCGTCCATCTCATGCCACGCACGGCCCGATGCGATGGCCACGCGGATACCGCTTTCACGAGCGGCACGAACCGCATTGACCACCCCTGAATCTACGGATTTCGCGTCGTTCACTAAAGTGCCATCCACGTCGGACGCGATGAATCGAATCGGTGTATCGCCAGTAAGACCTATATAATTTTTAATATCTAATGGTTCAGATGAGGACATAAAACCTCCTTTAATACAATATAATTTTTACTTGATGTACAATAAAGATAGCATATAATTTATAGAATTATCGGTTCAAAGGATGTGAAATCATATGCATATACTAATCGATCGAGATGCCGTTTGTGCAGCCGATGATATGAATCATCATCGTGAAGAATTTACCGTACCTGATGATATAACCATAGCCGGTTTATTGGAATTTCTTGAATTCAAGTACATTCCATTCATCGCTGGAAATGACGTAGTATGGGCGCTCTATCACCATGACGTTGAGGTAGGCGCCTATTTTACCAAAAATCGTAGCTTTATAAATGGCAATATCCCATTATCATCTATTATCAATAATTCTAAAGCAGATACCAAATTCTATCTACGATATTACAGTTCCCCAGACAGATACAGGAAACAATTTATTTAGCGCTATTCCCATCAGCTAGAAACTATTTAGTAATATTATATGTAGATGAGAATTATTTAGTTGCATTAAACTCAGCCACAATTTCTTCTAAGACAGCTGGATTCTCAACTAAGCTCAACAATGTACGACCAATGATATTGGCCCCATCAACAATGGTTTGTTCAATGGTTGGTTCGAGCATAGCGTCTGCAAATTCCTTCGCATGACATACCTTATCTGGGCCTGCCAAGCGTAGTTTAGGATGGAATGCGGCGCATTGATAGCTCACATTACCGAAATCGGAACTACCGCCAATGTCCGCTGGACCTGGTTCAAAATCGAGGCCCATATCGGCCATCACGTCTTCGATGAGGTGTGTGCCGCGATGGTTTTGGTTCATATCATCGTAAGGGTTGCCGTAAAACTCAACGTCTACGGTCGTACCGGTGCAAAGGGCAGCGCCTTCAAAAATCTTTTTGATTTGCTTGGACAAACCGTTCAAATACTCTCGTTCTGTGTGACGTACGGTTACCTCTAGTTCGCCATAAGCAGGAATGACGTTAGACGCGGTACCACCATTAATGATCCACGTGCCGATGCGAGACTCTGGTCGCACTTGTTGGCGCAGCATATCCATGGCATGGATGGCGAGTTGCACACCGTTTACCGCATTGATGCCGTTCCAAGGTTCGCCCGCCGCATGGGCCGATTTACCATGGTACTTGGCGCGGAAACAGTCGAGGGCCAAAAATTGAGAGTTTGGGCGCGTTTCTTCGCCGTCGAGATGGACCATAATGGCAAAATCATAATTCTTAAACACGCCAGCGTTGCACATATCCACCTTGCACCCCATCGCTTCCTCATCAGGGGTGCCTATAATGTCGATATCCATGTTGAAAGCTACGCCGTCTTGCTGCATCTTATGTAATGCAAGGGCTGCCAAGGTGCTCATAGATCCACTAGCACAGTGTCCGCACGCATGACCCACATCTGGCAACGCATCGTATTCGCATAAAATCACCAAACGTCCTTTAGGATGATCTACTTTCACAGCAGATGCCTTAAACGCTGTTGGCAAATTACAGAACTCATAGGTCACAGGGATGCCGTGCTTTTCAAGAACATCTCCAATAGTCTTAACGGATTTAAATTCATGACTAGACAGTTCAGGATTCTTCGCCAATGTATAATTAATGGTGAAAGCCTCTTGGGCGAAGCTTTCACAAGCATTGGAAAATTGTTCAGTAAGAGACATAGGTCCTCCTAAATGTATGTATAAATAACCGACCTTATTTGGTAAAAGGTACATTTCATGTACATAATTTGTTTTCGCACCTTTAATTATACAATGTTATTGCCTATTGGTTCAAAATTCCGTACAATATAAACAGATTAATATGTTTGTATCGTGTTTGAGGAGGATACTATGTTTAAATTCAAAAAATTGACAGCTATCGCTCTCGTAGCCGTTGCTGCTATGGGTTTATTGGCTGGTTGTGGCAGTGAAAAAAGCAAAATGACACAAGAGGCTGGTGTGTTGCGTGTAGGTTCTGAAACTACATTCCCACCATTCGAATTTACTGAAGGCGATAAATACGTTGGTTTCGACGTTGATTTGTCCGAAGCAATCGCTAAAAAATTGGGCCTAAAAATGGAATTCAAATCCATGGGCTTTGACGCTTTGATTCCAGCAGTTCAATCTGGCGACATCGACATGATCGCAGCAGGCATCAACGCAACTCCTGAACGTGAAAAAGCATTAGACTTCTCTGATGTATACTTTGACCAAGGCGGTTTCATCACAGTGGTTCGCAAAGACAACTCCACAATCCATAACATGGATGAACTTGCTGGCAAAACTGTAGGCGTTCAAATCGGTACTGTTCCTGCAGACATGGCTAAAAAAATTCCTAACACAACGGTAAAAGAAATGGACTCCAATGCCAATATCTTTATGGAACTAAAAGCTGGCACAATCGATGGCGCAATCATCGATAACGCAGTAGCTATGTACTACCTAAAACAAGGTGCTGACAAAGACCTTAAACTCGTAGGCGAACCTACTAAAGCACCTGGCACAGTTTTGGGCGTGAAAAAAGGCAACAAAGAATTGCAAGACGCTGTTAACAAAGCTCTTAAAGAACTTAAAGAAGACGGCACATACCAAAAAATCTATGATAAATGGTTTGGTGACTATAACAAAAAATAATTTCTAGTGAACGGCTAGAACGATAATCAAAAGATACCCCACGAAAAAACTCCACCGGCCGGGTCTGTCCCCTACGGGGCAGGGCCAAAGTCGTTTTTTCATGGGGTATCTTTTTTCATATCCACTCTAACCTGACTTAGAAATTATTTCTTTGTTATACAGATAAGAGAATACTGCGCTACGCGGAGCCCGAAGTCGTTTTCAGAACCGGTTCTTTTTACTATCCTATAACCGTAAATAGAAATTATTTTTATTATATCCGTAAGAAGATAAGTGCTACAAGGAGGACAAAAGTCAGTTTTTGCCAGGTGTCTTTTTTTACATTCTACAACACGTGTTAGAAATTATTTTTTATCATATGTCCATGGGGAGAGAGGCCAAAGTCGTTTTTTCGCGGGTTGTCTTTTTCATATGCACTCTAACTGACCCTAGAAATTATTTTTTCGTTATACGGAGGAGAAAGCGGCCGTAGGCCCTCCTTTCTCTGTCCAACGGCTAGGTTGGCAATAACGGGTTTTATCAATTTCACTACTATTATATTCCGCGTGTCAGCTATGGACTGAGAGATAGAACCGATGGGCCCAAAAATCCGACTTTGGCCCTGCGGAGCCCGCAGGGCGTAGTCAGACCCGGCCGGTGGAGGTTCTCAGGGCACGCCACCGCCCTCCCACCTTTAACGCAAGACATATTCGGTATATAATAGTAGTGTATTGTATAAAAACGAAAGGAGGGCCTATGGCTCAATATTTCACAGACCGCCTCCAACGGGTCTTCCACTTAATTTTTATGTCTTATGATCCGCAGTCCGCTCAAGAGGGCCTGCGCATGTTAGAGTCGATTGTAAATAATCAATCGAATGTGACAAAGCCGATTCAGCATGAGTTGCGCAACACGGCTACATCGCAAGGTAGTACGGGCGAATCGGATGCTGAGGAAGTTTACAAGAAGGCTTTGTCTCCTGAAGAACGCGAATTGGGGGATGCATATGCCCTATTGGCACGAGTATATGCTGGTCCGCGATTTACGTGGGCCGAGTCGGGTTTTCCAGAGGATAATATGCGCACGTATCAATGTTTGCATGATAGTATCCGCCGCAATAGTCCAATTGGTACATTGCAAGCATTGCGCATAGCTGGGTCGATTACGCCTACGGTGAGGCGCGATATGCAGTTGTCCTTTGATGATGCATTCCGCATCATCTATGATTATGCAAAGCAGGACGATGCATACTGCCAATATATTATAGGCAACGTATTCTTTTGGGGCGATTACCACGTTATTAACGAGGCTAAACAACTATTAGGCCCAGAAAAGGCTAGCTTTAGTCAACGATTACACCAAGCGACGCGCAGCAAGAGTTTACGTGAAGTCATTGCTACCTTGCGCGGTATGGTAGACGAAGAAACGCTACAAGCAAAATCTCGGGAGCATGCGAAATACTGGTTTACCAAAGCCCTTGATCAAGGGCTCGCCATGTTCCAAGGGAACTTGCGCAATATTTATATCGATGAAGGCGATTATGAAAATGCACGCCGTGTGGCACGCAGGGCCGCTGAACTAGGCAATCCGACCATGATGCTCTATACGGCTCTCGACCATCACGAAAGGGGCGAGTTTACAGAGGCTTTCACATGGTTTACAAAGGGTGCTGACCTAGGCCAACCAGAATGTATTGCAGAACTCGCCGACTATTACTACCATTTTTATGAGCAACCTGCGTTGCGCGCTGCCATTCCGTATGACCCAATCAAGGCTACTGAACTGTATCAACAAGCGGCCACAAAGGACTTTAATGATGCCGGTTATGCCGCGTTGCAAGCCGCATTTAACTATATCTTTCACATTGGAGGGCTCCCGCTCGACTGGGGGCTCATCGCCGATTTGACACACATGGCGGCGACAAAGGATCGGTTCCTGTTTTCCTTGCCGTATATCAGTTATATGCGCATTCACGGCATCGGCGTGACCAAAAACATCCGCTTTGCTATTCAATCCTTGACCCGCGTGTTAGAGGAAGAGAAACGGGCGCTTCAAGAGGAGGACCGCGTGCTCTTCTACGACATTACCCGTGCGCTCACACGCGTTGCCTTGGGCTACGCCTATGAAAAAGGTTATGTGACAGGAACACCTGACCTAGATAGTGCCGTTCATTATTATGAAAGCTCTCATCAGTACATCGTGTCACATCTCGCCAATCGCAGCGAAGAAATTAAGGATATTCCGGTAGATGATGAAGCAGCAGAACGATTAGCAGCCTTCGAAAAGGTAGATGGCCATTGGCATTACAAGGAAGGTATTACCGAATCCTCTACGACCGTGCGCCCGGCCCCTACCACATGGCCTCACAATGCAGCTCGATTATCTGTCAATATGAATGGCTTTCAGTGGGATACCACATTATATGACCGAGAAACCATCGATAGGGCCCTATCCACACAAGATACGGTGGTGCTTAGCTTTTACAATCATTTCCTATCCGTTCCAGATAAGCTACGCAATATCTATAAATTAGAAACTAAACGTATGCCACGCAACACCTATCAAGTTCGATTGTACGGCTACAATCCAGCCGAAGGGCATGAGATTATCTATAAATCGCTACTCAATGCAGAGGATGCCCATAATTTGTGGCATAATCTTTATGAAAGCCACCGTTTACCGGAGCTTTCAGATGCATGGGCCATCGAAACAGATGAAGAAAAACCGACGTGGCACTATGTACTCGACGTCGATCAAGAGCCATTCTTACTCGAGGAATACGACGACGCTAACGCCATGATACAAGCATCATTGGAGGGCCTCAAGAGCAATCTCTACAAACAAATCAACGTTCGTACCCACGATTTTATCGGGCCATCCTATTTCATATTTAAGGGCAAGCGGTCCACACCATTTAGGGTGCAACTGTACCTCAAGGAATCGATGCGCCACATCGTCGACGAACACGGTAAGCAAAAGGACATTCCCGGTAATACATACCTATTTGAACAGTACTTTGGCAACGAAGTATCCTTGAACTACTGGATACAACGAACCATTACTACCTTAGATATTCCAGAGCTAGATAACTGGAGACCGCTCAGCGTGCCTAAGGATTTACAATAGTAAACAAAGATACAAAAAGGAGCTAGTACACAGCGTACTAGCTCCTTTTTTATAACTTTGAAATAAACTACTTTTAGTCTAGAGAATTATAGGCCTATAAACCAACGTCTACAACACCATGATCATAAGTTTCTTCTACAGTTTCTTGTACAACCATATCACTGCGATGTACCTTATCAAGCATCTTAGAACGAGCCGTTGTAATCGCGCTTTCACTATGTTTACCACCACGCCAAGCAAACTTGGATGTACCGATGGTATATTTCAAGGTCGCATAAGGACCACTCAAATGATGAGATGCCGTTTGGTAACCCGTATCGAGAGTAAGATGTGGTGTGATATGGAATTCTGCACCCACTTTAAAACCTTTTATGGCATCACGTTTATTTAATTTATAATACCCTACTCTTACAGGGGATCTACCACGCCAATTATAATAGTCCGCATAGACACGAGCCCATCGAGCATTTTTGAAGGTCCGTGAGTATCCTACATCAAATCCACTAGCAGCAACCTTTTCTGATAGCATCCAATGATTTTCATAAGAAACCTTACCATTATTATAAAGACTAGTATCAGAATCTCTACCATATGGATACAATCCTGCAGGATCCCCCAATACAACGCTACGCCCATGGAGTCCTATATATTTTCTATCATCAGTCCCTAGATTTCGGTACAGATTAGCATGAAATTCATTAAGGCCTGCCACATATTCTACACCGCCACTAACGCGCTTATAACCACCTTTAAACACATGGTCATAGAACGCATTAACACCAACATAAGCATGTTCACCTTTGCTAAGACGACGATAGCCAATGCCAATATTAGCATTCATTCCTAATGATTCTTTCTTATCTGTTTGCTTATCATGTGTTATAAACGTCCCTGCAGGTCTGGCTGGCTCCCAATAACTATCTAATTTATAAGATGAAATTTTTTCTCCACTGCGCCCAATACGACCTTGTACAAAGACAACGCTTTTAGCATTTTCATCATAATGGGTTATAGGTTGCAAGGTCTCAATATACAATTTATTGATTTCAGTAGATTTTAAACTTTTCGAAGTTACAGTATGTAGATCATCATGTCTCATCGATGATTCACCAACATAATGGTGCTGTGTATGCGTCTCTTTCGAATCTTTCATACCAACGCCGACTACCACATCTGTACGATCCATCCAGCTAGAACGAACAGCTTCATGTTTAGCCTCATTCACTTCTGTAGCAGAAGCGATGCTACCTTGGCCATTTCCATTTTGAACAGTTGCTGCAAAACCTGTAGAACTAAATGCACATGCTACAGCCCCCAAGACCATCGCTTTTACGACTAATATTCTTTTCATTTCTTTCATTCTCCCTCTTTATTACGTTTTTAGATGTCCATTCATCTATAATTCATTTTTTATTATATGTATACTTTTAGATGTAGTCAATGAAAGTACTTGTATTTAAACCAACAATAAATATCGTTTAAATTTCAAATCTGCATATTATTTCATTCTATTGTAAGTAAAAATATACATAAAGAAAAAACCCTCAAAGCTGAGTATAAATACTCAAGCTTTGAGGGTTTATGAGGGTTTTGGGAACTTTATTATTTAAATAAAGGCAATAATGCGTTTACCAAACCAGTAAGAGCAGCCATAACAGCTTTAATGATTGTTACTACCATTGCATATTCCTCCTTCTCATACACTCATTTACTAAACTAACTATAAACATCATAAACGAACATTTTAGTTTTAATATGAAACGAGTAGATTTTTACACATAAAGTTTTCATGAGGAAAATAGGACGATAACAATTATCATCATATATTTGAGGAGAATGGTAGCATACAATGAATTCATAAATCTAAAAAGTTTTTAATTTTTTTGCTCGTTCTAGTATGAATTGGCCAATCATATGTGCACGATCCATACCAAACTCTGGTTCTACCATTTGATTATATCTATGTTCTACAATCTCCATACAATGATTCATAATGCCATCCCAATCTACTTTCACCGCAGAGGACACATGTTTCAATTCCAGCGTATGAGTCTTGTTAAAGGCTACGGACACATCAATATTACGGTTTCGTATAACAGATGCCGCTTTATACCCCAAGGAGTTTCCGTTATCAAAAATAGGTGCAAGACCGATAAATTCAAGACTTTCACTATCACGGAGAGCCCCAAAATTGCCCCAATGACGATCTTCATTAGCAATGAGCGCATCAAGCACAATCATTTGCTCTAACTGACGCGTCACATCAGTAAGACCAAATGAATGCAACTGATTCACGTAATGCTCGTACTCACTCACATCGTTAGGTTTCGTGTTAGCCGTCAATTGCCATGCAGGAATGTATTCTACATTACGATTCGTAAAACAGTTGCAGACTGATACATTCTCAGCTTCATCCGACATATAATCCAAATAATACGTTATATAAGGCACATCAAAATAGGCTAATATATCGCTAACAACGACCTCATTGAATGGTTCCTGTTTAAAGGTCAATTCCCCCGCTTTTGAAAGCAAAATTTCATCTCCGCGATGCAGCCAAATCTGGCGCAATGTCCCATTATTCGATGTATTCGGCGTCCGACGCCACGGATCATATTGATGTAATGTATCAATAGCGCCTATTAACACTTGATCATCGGGAATTGGATTATCATAAAAATTCACATCAGACCAAGTCACAGAACTATCGCAAGGCTTAACCCAATAATGGTCAGAAATACTCACCATATATGATCGCAAGGACAGTTCAAATGCATCTTCGACCTTATACAAGGCCTTAATAACATCATAATTAGAACGACTTTGCGGAATAAATCGATGGTCAATAAATTCATTTAAAGCACGTTCTCTGTTATGAGGTTGCACAAGCATATTAACAGGTACATGAGCCGCATTCAATATATCAATAATACGGGCCCAACGGCGTTGCTCAGAAAAAGAAAATTCTAATACAGCTACATCTTTGTGCATTAACATATATTTCATACGCCCCACCTCCTTAATCATTCTAAAGTCTTTTCATCATTGTATCACATAACAAAAACACCAGAAAAGCGCTATAATCCCACAGATCGACTGAAATACAGAAAAATATCCTCTTTAGAAGGCGACTTTTGGCCTTCCCCATGAAAGATTCTATAATAGAGAACGTAGTTTTTGGACTAATAAAAATATCCCCTTCGAGAAGCGACTTTGGCTAGACCGCTAGGTCGTTAAAGCCGGTGGAGCTTATCGGAGGGGATATTTTTTATATTGTGTTAAAATAAGTCGCTATTAGAGTGCTTTCACAATCTCTGCACAACGTTGACAAAGTGTAGGGTGTTCGCTGTCTTGACCTACTGTACCGCGGTGAATCCAGCAGCGTTCACATTTTTCAAGTTCAGATGGAGCAACTACTGTCGCTACGCCTGTTTCTTCGTCTTTTACAGCCTCTGCTGGTGCAGCGCCATTTACAATGTGAGCTTCAGATACAATAACGAGTGCAGCTAAGTCTTCTTCACCAAGAGCGTTCAATGAGTCAAATGCAGCGCCTTCAGCGTATACTGTAACGGATGCATCCAATGGGTGACCGATTGTTTTGTTTTGACGAGCAAGTTCCAATGCTTTTTGTACGGATGTACGCAAGTCTAACAATTGGTTCCATTTATCAGCCAATTCTTGGTTGAAGTGTTCAGGATGACCTTGTGGCCAATCTTGAAGCATAACGGATTCAGGCATGCCTTCTTCTTTAGGCATGTATTTCCAAACTTCTTCTGCTGTGAAAGAAAGTACAGGAGATACCATAGCTACCAATGTTTTCAAGATTTCGTACATTACTGTTTGAGCAGAACGACGAGCTACGTTATCTTTGGTTTCAGCATACATAGTAACTTTCATTACATCAAGATAGATAGAACTTAAGTCTACTGTGCAGAAGTTATGAATTGCATGGTATAACATGTGGAATTCATAGTTTTCGTACGCATCAGTAACCTTTTGACGTACTTCTTCTAAGCGCAACAATGCCCATTTATCAAATTCGGACATATCTGCGTAAGCCACTTTATCAGTGTTTGGATTGAAGTCATCCAAGTTACCAAGCAAGAAGC
>OGCX01000844.1_pt1 | contig 12231 bp, 9 predicted proteins | sample 1570261 | NCBI WGS metagenome assembly OGCX01 (sample SAMEA2582161, study PRJEB24529) | metagenome | biome: Human gut stool | place: China | collected 2011 | reverse complement strand
CTACTGCAACTCAGAAAACAGTAGACGGTCCTTCTAAGAAAGACTGGAGAGGTGGTCGTGGTATCCTTGAGAACATCATCCCTTCTTCAACGGGTGCTGCTAAGGCTGTAGGTAAAGTATTACCTGTATTGAACGGCAAATTGACAGGTATGGCTTTCCGTGTACCGACTTCTGATGTTTCTGTTGTTGACTTGACAGTAGTTCTTGAGAAAGAGGCTTCTATGGCTGACATCTGCGCTGCAATGAAGGAGGCTTCTGAAGGCGAATTGAAAGGTGTTCTTGGTTATACTGAAGACGCAGTTGTTTCAACTGACTTCCGTGGCTGTGCTAACACTTCTATCTTCGACGCTAAAGCTGGTATCTCTTTGGATTCTAACTTCGCTAAGATCGTATCTTGGTACGACAATGAGTGGGGTTATTCAAACAAAGTTTGTGAGATGGCTCGCGTTATCGCTGGTAAGTAATTTATTACCACTCTACATAGAAAAGGCTATCCTCTTTGAGGATGGCCTTTTTTTTCGTACGTTTGTATCATGAAATCATATGAACTTATCACGATTCTAGGGCCTACGGCTTCCGGAAAGACGACCTTCGCCGCCGCTCTCGCCGCCCAGTTGGATACGGAGATCATCAGCGCTGATTCCCGGCAGATCTATCGTTCCATGGATATCGGGACGGGTAAGGATTTGGCCGATTACAACGTGAATGGAAAACAAATCCCCTATCACTTGATCGATATCTGCGAGCCCGGCTATAAATATAACGTATTTGAGTATCAGCATGACTTTTTCCGGGTCTATGAGGATATGAAGCGGAGGGGTAAACTCCCGATCTTATGCGGAGGAACCGGGATGTACATAGAGGCCGTACTAAAAGGATATAAGCTATTAGACGTGCCTCAAAATCCTGAGCTAAGGGAATCCTTGAGGAATAAAACCTTGGAGGAACTGGAAACCATCCTCGCCTCTTATAAGATATTACATAATAAAACGGACGTGGACACCGCCCAGCGGGCTATCCGTGCGATCGAGATCGAGGAGTATTATAAGACTCAGGCACCAGACGTAAATGAATATAATCCGATCAACAGCCTGATCATCGGTATCCATATCGACCGGGAATTACGTAGGGAAAAAATATCCAGACGCTTGCGGACCCGGTTAGACGAAGGAATGGTGGATGAGGTTCGTACGATCTTGGCTACGGGTGTTAAACCGGAGGACCTGATCTATTACGGATTGGAATATAAGTTTCTTACTTTATATATTATTGGGGAGCTTTCTTTTGAGGAGATGGTCTCGCAACTCGAGATAGCGATCCATCAATTCGCCAAGAGGCAAATGACTTGGTTCCGGGGCATGGAACGCCGGGGTTGCGAGATTCATTGGATAGACGCTACTCTACCGACCGAAGAAAAAATAGCGACAACAATGCGAATTCTAAATAATCAGCTATGATAACAATAAACGATCTAAATAAAAGCGAGAACTTCTTCTTAATGGCAGGTCCTTGCGTAATCGAGGGGGAAGATATGGCGTTACGTATCGCCGAGAAAATAGTGGGTATCACGGAAAGACTGCATATACCCTATGTATTCAAAGGCTCCTATCGGAAAGCGAATCGCTCCCGTCTGGATTCTTTCACGGGCATCGGGGATGAGAAGGCGTTAAAGATCTTACGGAAGGTGGGCGAGACGTTCAATATTCCCACCGTTACCGACATCCATGAGACAACGGAAGCTGCCATGGCCGCCGAATATGTCGATGTCCTTCAAATCCCGGCTTTCCTATGCCGTCAAACTGACTTATTGGTAGCGGCGGCCGAGACCGGGAAAATCGTCAATATAAAGAAAGGACAGTTCCTTTCGCCGGGTGCCATGCAATTCGCCGTACAAAAGGTAGTGGACGCGGGAAATGATAATGTCATGATCACTGAGCGGGGAACGACATTCGGCTATACCGACCTTGTTGTCGATTTCCGGGGTATCCCGCAAATGCAAACATTCGGTTTCCCAGTCATTATGGATGTAACCCATTCCTTGCAGCAACCGAACCAAACCTCCGGCGTGACCGGTGGATTACCCGCCCTTATCGAGACGATAGCGAAAGCCGCGATAGCCGTGGGCACGGATGGCCTATTTATAGAGACCCACCCGGAACCAAGCCAAGCCAAATCCGACGGGGCCAATATGCTCAGACTGGATTTATTAGAAGATCTTTTGACACGTTTGGTACGTCTACGCCAAGCGATCCTATAAAAAATAAGGGGCCCTTACTAAAAAGGCCCCTTTATTTCTTATTTTTACGATCAATAATCTAATTATCCCATCTTGCTGATCTTCTTCAACCGATCTTCATCTATCAACTTAATCTTTCTACCGTCTAAAGCAATGATACGTTCCGCCACAAAGGTGGACAACGTGCGAATAGCATTCGATGTAGTCATATTAGATAGATTTGCCAGATCTTCACGAGCCAAATAGATGCTTAACGTAGCACCGTCTTCTTCCAGCCCGTAACTATCTTTCAGGAATAACAAAGATTCAGCCAATCGCCCACGAATATGTTTTTGCGTAAGGTTAACCGTACGTTCATCCGAGATACCGAGATCAATGGATAATTGTCGGATGAAAAACATAGCCAAATTCGGATTGCTCATTAAAAGGCCCGTAACCACTGTCATAGGAATCATGCAAACCGTAGAAGCTTCGAATGCGGAAGCGTTCGTCAAGTAATCTTCTTGAGCGAAACTAGCCCGGTAACCAAAATACTGCACAGGCTTAATCATTCGGATAATCTGGCTTCTGCCACCTACTCCATCCTTGTAAATCTTCACTTTACCCTTTAACAAGCACATCATGTCCTTTGGTTCGTCGCCCTCGCAATAAATCAACTCGTTACGTTTGAAATGCTGGATCGTCGAATTACTACGGAGGATCTCACGTTCCTTATCGGTCAGAACCCTCCACACCTCTGATAAACTGGCCGATAAATCGACCTCTTCTTTTTGCTGTTTAACCACGACTGCTATATAACATACTTATGAAGCACAAATATACGATTTTTCTTTTGATAAAATAAAAACTTTTGTACGATTAATTACACCATATTGTAACATTTTACTTTCTTTCACGTCTAAACTGAAATTTATTCATTATGTTTGTCTGGAAAGAATGTAAAATCGTTGAAAAAGTTATATTCGATACTTACCTTGATTTTAATCTCTATAAGTATTTTCGCAAAGAGCACTGATACTTATAGTGATAAGATCCTGTCTTTTGGCAAGGGGAATCGAGAAACGAGAGAACGGGCGGACTCGATCATGCACCTTGTTATCGAAAAGGCAACCCAATACCAAAATACGGTATCGAAATATGAGGCTGAGATCTATATCAAAGGACGTACAGAAATTTTAAAACAAAATATGTTAATACGTCTCGCCCACCATATCTTCCCTATCGACCGAAAAAATAAGGATATGCTTTTTGAGATGGTCAGCCAATCTAAATTTAACGCTCCGCAGAACTATCTCCATGATCTAAAGGCGGTCAACGGAAACAGCATACCCAACGGGAAAAAGCAACAGGAGGCCTTGGCTTTCTTGAATTTGAACGTATATTCCCCCACCGCTTACGATGATGCCATCTTCATGCCGATAGCCAGCAACGCTTTTAAGTTTTATACGTTCAACTTGGAAGGGCTGGAGACTATCAACGGCTTGACGATTTACAAAATCCGTTTCCTGCCGAAGCAATGGAGCCAGAAATTGGTATGCGGGGATCTATATATCATCGACCAGTCATGGACGATCGATAAGATCGATATGAACGGTCGTTACTCTTTCGCCGAATTCAACCTAGTCATGAGCTACGGACGGGATTTCAGGCGGTTCATCCTGCCCGAGAAGGCGGATCTATTCCTCCGATACAGGGTATTGGGAAACGCAGTGGCAACCACCTACCATTCTTCCTTTAAGTATCAGGAAGTGGAATGGGTGGAGGAGGACAACGAAAGCCATAAATGGAAATCCTTGGACCTGACCAATTATTACAAGCTCTCGTCCGATACGGTTCCTATTATCAGGGATTCCACGTATTGGAATATCCATCGTGACAATCCCTTGAGTCCGGATGAAGCCCACTTATACAATAAAGCCCAAGAGCAGAATATAAATAAAATCGATACGGCCGATGATCTCCAGAAGTACGTTAAACTAACGGAGCAGTTAACGAATACGGTCAATATGGATTATAAAACGACCCGTATTAAATATTCCGGGCTTCTGAATCCATTCCAATTGGGTTATTCCGCCCGTAACGGCATCACTTACAAACAGCGATTCCGTATCAGCAAGACATTTACCCGTGACAAGCAAATTCGTTTTCGTCCGGAGATAGGTTACGTATTCAAGCGCAAGCAGATATTTTTCAAGGTTGGAGGCGATTGGGAATACTCGCCGCAGAAACGGGGAATTTTATCGGTAGAAGTAGGAAACAGTAATGAAAGCTATTCCTCCGAGATCACCCAAAAGATCAATGAGGAACTAAAGGATTCCACCTTCAATTTTGATGATTTAAACCTTGAGTATTTCAAACACTACTATGCGGAAATAAAAAACTCCATTGAGTTATTCAATGGGTTTCAATTAACAACAGGCATCTCTTACCATCGCCGTATCCCCTCTAAAAAGAAAGTGGCGATTGATCCCGGGGATGATGTAGAGGAAATACTTAGCCAAAATTATAATGACTTTACGCCCACGCTCGGTTTCTCCTATACCCCCCGCCAATATTATCGCATGGACGGATACCGGAAGGAGTATGTCTATTCGTATTATCCCACGATATCAATCGAAATAGCGAGAGGTATCCCCGGAGTCGGGAAAAGCTCGGGAGATTACGGACGTATAGAGGCGGACGTGCATCAAAGCCTTATGCTTGGCCTATGCAGACGATTGAACTATCATATCAGCGCCGGTCTTTATACGCAACAGAAGTCTACCTATTTCGCGGACTTTAGGTATTTCACCCGCAGGAATTTCCCCGATACATGGGATGATCAGATCGGCGGAGTCTTCAATCTGCTGAAAGGCGAGTGGTTCAATGCCTCCGATAAGTATATACAAGCGCATTTCATGTATGAAAGCCCTTTTGTCTTATTCAAGATCCTCCGCATCAACTCCACGAAAAAATTCATGCAAACGGCCTCACGCTATATCCTCTCCGAACGCTTTTATCTGAGCCAGCTATGGACACCGGTCTTGCCTAGCTATACGGAAGTCGGATACGGGATCGGGAACCATATCTTTAATATCGGGATATTCGCCGGATTCGATCGCTGGCATTACCAAAGCATGGGATTCAAGTTTGCCTTCGAGTTATTTCAATAAATCGATAGTGGGCGGGCTACCAATATCCCTTTACAGCTCTTTATCCCCTCGGCGTAATCTCGTAAGGAGGATACTTGGATGATTACCTTTTTAGCGGAAAAAGAGGCATGGATAAATGTCAGTTGTCCATCCTTCCAATAGGCGATCCCGACATGCGTCACGTCCAGCCCCTTGATAGAAGTAACAAAACAGAGGATATCGCCATTCTTGATTCCGGACGAACATTTCTCGATCTCCTGTTTAGGCACATAATAATGAGGACGCAGGTTTATCTCCTTTTCCTTATCGGCCATCCTTCGAACCCTTTCCGGATGGTTCTTCAATTGCTTATAGCTATCCGGATGCGTGGATATAAAAGATAAATCCAAAGGTAGGGAGGCACCACCGATCTCCCGCCCCATATCTTTCACGATTCCTTTTCGCTCGTTCTCATAGAACCAGTCGGTCATATAATGCAAACGATCCGTGTAATCATGGATCGTGCCGTCTCTGTACCGGAGCTGCTGTAAATTCTCACAGAAGTTCTCAAAGGTAGGATTTTCTTCCCACAGGGTGCGGGATAAAGCCAATACGGTCTCCGCGAATGTGGTACAATCCAGTTCCCGCAGATTGACCACCAAGCCCTCCGGCTCCTTTTCCAAGGTAGAGGCGACATAAGGAGTCCCCCGGAAGAAAAGGGCGGTATGGATCATTAGCTCGTCTAGGGGTAACGACTTCTTAGGTTCCATCTGAGTACAATACCGATCGAAAATAGCACGATCCTCATCCGTACAATACAACTTACGGGATGTATGCTCTTGGGCGTTCACTAAAAACACCATACATACACACATCCAAAAACCGAGCAGTATCATTCCCCTTCTCATAAGCTAATCCTTTTTCGTTTTCAGTAAATCCTCCAATTTCACCAGCTCGTCACGGAATTGGGCAGCCTCGATGAAATCCAGTTTCTTCGCTGCTTCCGTCATCTGTTTGCGAGTCCGCTCGATCGCCTTCTCAAGCTGCGTACGGTTCATGTATTGCACGACCGGGTCCGCTACCAAGCTTGGTTCCGGCTCTATATAAGCGTAAGGCTCCGCCGTTTGTTGTTTCTCGGCAAGCATGGATACACTGTTTTTCATGACTTGCTTCGGAGTAATGCCATGCGCCTCGTTATAAGCCATCTGTTTCTCCCGCCGGCGATTGGTCTCGTCCATGGTCTGCTGCATACTCGCCGTGATCTTATCGGCATAGAAGATAAACTTTCCATTCACGTTTCGGGCGGCACGTCCAGCTGTCTGCGTCAAGGATCGGTGGGAACGCAAAAAGCCTTCCTTATCCGCATCCAAGATAGCGACCAACGAGACTTCCGGTAAATCCAGCCCCTCGCGTAGCAGATTGACACCGATCAGCACATCAAACAGGCCATTCCGCAGGTCGTCCATAATCTGTACACGTTCCAAGGTATCTACATCGCTATGTATATAGTTGCATCGTACCCCCATGCGGGTCATATACGTAGTCAGCTCTTCCGCCATACGCTTGGTCAAGGTAGTCACCAAGACTCGTTCGTCTTTTGCCGAGCGCTGCGTGATCTCCTCCATCAAGTCATCGATTTGGTTTAATGAAGGGCGTACATCGATAATCGGGTCTAGCAGGCCTGTCGGACGTATCACCTGCTCCACCACCACTCCCTCGCTCTTTATCAACTCGTAATCGGCGGGAGTAGCGCTCACATAAATGCCTAGAGGCGTCAACGACTCGAACTCATCGAAGGTAAGCGGACGGTTATCCATCGCCGAGGGCAAACGGAAACCATACTCTACCAAGTTTTTCTTCCGGGCATAATCCCCGCCATACATCGCACGGATCTGCGGGATCGTCACATGGCTCTCGTCTACGACTAGCATGAAGTCTTTCGGGAAATAGTCCAACAAGCAGAAAGGACGATCTCCCGCCGCACGTCCGTCGAAATAGCGGGAATAGTTCTCGATACCCGAGCAATGCCCTAGCTCCCGGATCATTTCCAGATCAAAAGTGACACGTTCATACAGGCGTTTCGCCTCGAAGGGCTTACCGATCTCCTTGAGGAAATTCACCTGCGTCCCCAGATCCACATCGATCTGACCGATCGCCATATTGATACGCTCTTGGGTGGTCACGAATAAATTGGTAGGATAAATATTCAGCTCATCTTGCTCATCATACTCCTCGCCTGTCAACGGATTGAAAGAGGAGATGCGGTCTATCTCATCATCCCAGAACTCGATACGGTACGCCATGCCGTCGAAGGTCTCGATCGCCGGGAAAATATCCACCGTATCACCATTCACACGGAAACAGCCACTTTTGAACTCCAGCTTATTATTCACGTACAAGGCGTCTACAAACCGGCGCAACAGCTTATCCCGGTCGATACGCATACCCCGTTCCAGATGCGTCACTTTCTCGGCGAATGCCGTAGGATCCGCCATACCATATAAGCAGGATACGGATGAGACCACGATCACGTCCTTACGACCCGACAATAAGGAAGCCGTGGCCCTCAAACGCAGCTTATCGATCTCCTCATTGATCGCCAAATCTTTCTCTATATAGGTATCGGTAGAAGGTAGATAGGCCTCCGGCTGATAATAATCATAATAAGAGACAAAGTACTCTACCGCATTATTTGGGAAAAACGCTTTAAACTCACTGTATAACTGAGCGGCAAGCGTCTTATTATGGCTGAGTATCAAGGTTGGTCTCTGAACTTCCTTTATCACGTTAGCGATCGTAAACGTCTTACCAGAACCGGTAACACCTAAAAGTGTTTGAAAAGGAACGCCGCTCTTGATCCCTTCCGACAATGCCGCAATCGCCTCGGGTTGGTCACCCGTGGGACTGAACGAAGACGATATTTCAAAATTCATTCTTTATCCGATCTGTTGTTTAGGCATTATTAACCATAATATAATGTAGAGCAGTATACCGAATCCGGCGAAAAGAACCATCAATACCCATACGATCCGTACGATCGTCGGATCGATATCCAAGTATTCCGCAAGACCGGCACAAACACCCCCTATCATCTTATTATTCGAACGAGTCAATCTTTTCTTCTCTTCCATTATCCTCTATTTTAACAATTAGACAGTATACACGCAAAGATAATTTTTTCCCTCTAATAAAATAACAACTCCTGTCGATAATTCTTACAAATACGACAATGCCCATTGCAGGCTCTTTATAATGGGCATTATAAAGCACTTACAATGGGCATTCAACACCGCTTACAATCGTGATTAAGCGGCCTATCGATCCAGCAACTCTTGCAAATATTTACGAGTTTGGATCACATAATCATGGCGGGTACCATTCAGCTCACATTCAATTGTTATCGCACCCTTGAATCCTTGTTTTTTCAACTCGGCAATCACTGCGGGAAAATCTACATCGCCCGTAGGGATCGGTACCTCATGGCCCAGCTCATACGGATTGTTAGGATCCGGATACTTGCCATCCTTCGCATGGAACTCTTTAATCAAGTTACCAAACAACTTGACCGCATCCAGGGAGTTCGACTTGCCATACATTAGTAAATTCGCCAAATCACAATTGATAAACAAATTACCCGTACCGATATCCCGGATCGCACGAATCAAAGTGATTGGTGTCTCCTGCCCAGTCTCGAAATAAATCAAGACATTACGCTCCTTCGCATAAGTAGCCAAGCCACGCATCACCTCAATGAAATCCTTATACTGCGCCGAAGACGGATCCTCTGGAATAAATCCAAAATGCGAGTGCATAGCCGGAATACCAGCCTGTACACAAAAATCGATCATTTTACGGTATAAGTCCAACTTCTCGAAACGCTCATCGATAGGTACCAGGCCGATCGTAGCCGGTCCTTGACGAAAATTCCACGTACTTTTACTTCCCGGCACACCAACCAACGTAGTTACCCGGATCCGGTGCTTCTCGGAAGCGGCCTTCACCTGCTCCGCCAATTCCTTCGTGAATCTTTTTTCACTATAATTTAACTCACAAGAACCAAAGCCCTGCTCATGCAGGGCTTTGAAACTCTTATCTATATCGCGTACATCATATTGGATGACACCGATCGTGATCTGTTCCTGCGCCTTCACGCCCGGACAAATCAAGGCCATAGCCACCACGTACGCCCATATATATTTCCTAATGTTCATATTCCTTATTATTCAATCTAAGAATCAATCAATTATTGTTCCATAGTCGGATTGAACGTACCTCCCCAATTATTATTCTGCTCCAAATTCGGGTTCTCGTCCAAGTAAGTTTTCTTGATCGGGATGAAATAGAAGCTTTCCTCGATCACGAACTGGCGCTCAGCTGCCTCCGTATAAGGAACTTGATGGATTACGTAGCGAAAATCACCGGTAGTCAACTCATTCTTGGCGATCCGGTCGCGAGCGACGTTCAAGTCCATATCCGAGCCATCCGGGTTGACTGCGATCGCCTCGATACCATGTTTCGTCCAACCGGCCAACATCATCATATTACGCGTACGGCGCAAGTCCCAGAAACGATGTCCCTCATAGCACAGCTCGATATGACGTTCATCCAAAATCGCCTGACGGATCTCCTCACGGCTACCAACCTTCAAGCCATACAAACCATCCGCCCCTGCCTCTATACCCGCACGCTTACGGATCTGTTTCAACAAATCGATAGCTACATCAGAATGTCCGTTCTCATTAGCGGCCTCCGCATAGATGAACATCACTTCGGCAAAGCGCATCAAGATATAATCAATATCGAACGTCATCACCTTGTCTTGTGTCAAGGAAAGATCGGACACTTTGTAATTATACATTCCAGAAAAAATATCATTGTTGGCCGCATTGACACCCGCATTCGGATTGACACCATATTGATCGTCCGCATTGCTCACACCCAAGGCATTATACATACGGTTGTCGGCAGGTCTACCAGCAACCGGCCATTCGCGTCCGTTATACAAACAAGCCTTGTTGAAACGCGGATCGCGATTCTTCCAGAAAGCCTTCAGCAAAGCCTGCTCGTCGCCCACGTAATACTTACCCGTAGGATCGTCGTAACGCTTACCATCCAACATCGGGAAATCCTTTACGAATTCCCAAGTAGGATTATGATAAGGTTTATCACGGCTCACGGAAGCCGGACGCGTCCCATACTCCCAAGTAGCGACACGGTTCGGATTTGAATAAATAACCGGGAAGATTACCTCCGGACCTTTTTCTTGTAACCAAATATCCGCCGGATTCTCAGTCAATGCGATGCCATTCTGCACACAAAAATCATACGCCTCCTTAGCCGCCACGTAAGCCTCTTTCCAGTATGCGTTATCATACATACGTTTCGGATTGAACTGAGGAGAAGCTTTCAGTAACAAGGTCTTTGCTTTCCAAGACTTTGCGAAACACTGGTCTATACGCCCATAATCACTGGAACTACCAGCAATCTTGGCAGGCAACAAGGAAATCGCATGATCCAAATCCTCTATCATAAACTGGAAACATTCCGGCGTAGAGTTACGTTTCACGTACAAATCATCCTTATCTTTATCTTGCGGCACTTTCAAATAAGGTACGCCACCATGATGCAACACCATCCAATAATACATATAGGCACGCATGAAATAGGCTTGTCCCAACATGAAATCCACAGCATCCTTATCCTCTATCACGCTAGACTCCAGTTTAAAGATCGCCTCATTGATATGGCGGATCTTGGTATAGTCCCATTTTTTTTAACTATCCCCGGTCTCCGTGATCGTACCCAAATACCAAGGAATACCCGTCACTTGATCCGAATTTTGGTCGGCAGAAACACTCCATCCCTCAAAACACTCCTCATACAGATTGTTCACGTAAGCCTGAGCCAGATTAAGGTCTCCCCAAACCATAGACTCATCGTAGGTCTCTAGGTTGTCGATATCCAACGTGTCACAGCCTGTTGTCATTCCACCTAACAAAAAGGCTGTACTAATTATCGCGTATTTAAATTGAATCATTTTCATATCTTCCTATATTATATTTAGAATGAGAAATTAAGACCAAAAGAGAACGTTCTCATCAAAGGATAAGAATCATAATATTCCTGTTCCGGATCCAAGAACTCGGTCACAGCTGAAATACAGAATAAGTTAGTAGCGTTCGCAAATACCTGAGCATGCGTGATTCCTAACGGACGAAGAATAGCCATAGGCAAATCGTAACCAATATTCAGATTCTTCAAACGCAAATAAGCGCCATTACGCATCCAGTAACTCGTATTACCCGCTCCAGACTCATACCAACTCGTACCCGTGATACGTGGATAAACTCCATCCGGATTAAGTTCCGGATCGTACACTTTATCACTCGTCCAAATCGGGAAATAAGGACGAATCGTACCACCATGTTGATAGAAACCTTTATCTACGCCACCTACGAAGCGATCATATTTTCCGACTCCTTGAAAATGCACATCCAGCGTGATTCCCTTCCACTTGATACTACCGCCAAAACCATAATTGATACGCGGCGTACCATTCTCACTCAACAAATTATACTCATCATTGCTATCAACCCGTCCGTCTGGTCCCTCCGAGTAGCCATCACCTCTCGTATCCTTATACAAGATACCACCCAGATAGGGATCTCGTCCGAATTGCTTGAAACCTTTCGCCTTCAAGGCTTCCACCTCAGCCGGATCCGTCAGCAAGTGATCGGCGATCAGACCCGTCAAGATTCCCTCAGCCTTGCCCAATTTCGACAATGCATGCAGGTTACCCCCTTCTCGATAAGTGGCATCCTCATCCAATACATCCCAACGATCACGTGCGAATCCCAGATTCAAATAGGCGGAGTAAGTAATCTC
>OGCX01000834.1_pt1 | contig 12329 bp, 7 predicted proteins | sample 1570261 | NCBI WGS metagenome assembly OGCX01 (sample SAMEA2582161, study PRJEB24529) | metagenome | biome: Human gut stool | place: China | collected 2011 | reverse complement strand
AATGATAGGATTATGTATTCACCTACCACCTCCCCCTACGGGTACTCCTCCTTCCTGAAGGAGGAGAGTTTAGTTACTTTTAACTTTTGATACACGTACCTTCAGATACAAAAAAACAAAAGAGGATGCCTCCAGGGAAAAAAGGGCAGGCATCCTCCTTGGGGCAGAATAAGGTACACTTTCACAAGTATAATCTTATACTGTTACCCCCTGATACAATTTCTTCACATTCAAGTGAAGAAAGGGGTCTATTGTGGAAACACAGACTTTCACAAGCCCGCACTTCCTATTCATCTCATGTGAGGATTCTCGTACGAATACGAAAAATGTGGGAAAAAACACCTCACATGAGAATAGGGAATATCTTTTTTAAGAAAAGAGAGTTATAATCACAAATATTATTCCGCTATACAGATACATACACGGTTTTCTTCAGGTTTCTGATAAGGCTGCACCGTATCTCCCTTATAACCAATAACAATTCTATCAGCTACCACTCCTTTAGCTTTCAACATCTCAATCACATTCTTTGCACGTTTTTCCGACAAAGTCATATTGATATTCGGGTTACCGGTTTCCTTATCAGCATATCCTGTCACACTTACCTTGGCGGCAGAATGTTTCTCCAGATATTCTACTAAAGAACTAATCTTGGCTTGCTGATCGTCCTGAATCTTTGCAGAGTTTAAGGCAAAGAAGATATTCTGCTTCAACGGTTCAATCACCACTTCCTTTTTGGGTTGCGGTTGTTCTACTACAGGAGCCGGTTTGGGTTGTTCCGTCACTACCGGTTCCGGTTCGTAATAGACCGGAGCGGTTTTAGTGTAGCTTTTACCCAGTCTGATACTTACACCGACAAGGGCATTCAGTTGCCAGTCACAGTTACCGGCCTTCTTGGAGTTGAACTTATCAGACAAGGCGTTGGCATTCGCTTCGATGTTAATAGACAAGCGGTCATTCAAACGAAGGTCGCAACCAAGACCGAAACGTCCGGCAACGAGAAACTTACCTTCCTGCCAGAGATATTCCATCTCATAAGTACGAGTATCGAGCGCATTTGCTTCGTCATTGTCAAAACCACGGTTCAGCCCTGCTCCGGCAAAAAGATAGCCATTGAACACACGCTTCGGATTGAAACCACAGAACAAAGTACTGAGATCCGCCATGATGTCTACATTTCCTTGCAGATATTTATATTGGTAGGTCTGTTGCGGATTCACCCATCCCCCCTTTGCCTGCCAGCCACTTACACCAACACGTGCACCGAATGCGGGAGCAAACTTATAACCGACATTAAGAGCTGCTGCCGGAGAAATAAGATCAGTGAATTTTGCTTCACCTACGGTATGGGCTGCTCCTATTTGTGCTTGAATGAACCAATGAGGTTTGAAAGAAATCTTTTCAGGTTCCTTGATACGCTGTTCCTGGGCGGAAATTGGCAATACACTGATAGCCATTATACCTATCAACAGTTTTCTTCTAATGCTCATAATTGATTAATTTACATTAAACATAAAGCGCCTCTCATTAGAGAGAAGCGCTTCATTATATTTAAGTTCAAAAAGAATTAGTTACCTAATGTCTTTTCAACCGGGATAATCACATAAGACTTAACTGTACCCCACTTGTAAGTGACAGTAACAGGTAATCTCAAGTTGAATGCACCGACAGCGTTACCATTGTTTGTATATGTAACGGTACCATAAGTATCCTTAGCAGGAGCTGCAGGAATAGGATTAACCGTAGTACCAGTTTGAGTAATTACCAGTTGTGAAGTAACCTCAGACAACTTCTTAGAATTGATATCGTTACCATTCAAGTCAGTAGTAATATTAGGTATATCAACTGTAATTAGCTCGATTCCATAATAACCGAAGTAGTTAGCTTTTACTGTTGTGCTGAATGCTTGGTTTCTCCAATCAGAGAAGCTCAACAGGTCGAGCATATTAACTGTAGAACCATTATCAACAGCATCTTGGAACTTACCTTCACCGGCAATTACATCAATCGGACGCAAGAAGTAAGCCATATATTCACCGTTAGTGATAGGCAACTCTAATGCACATTCACCGGTAGTTGCTTTAATGTTAATCCAAGCATAGAATCCGGCAGATGGAACTGAGTTGTGACTTGCAATATTCAACAGGTCTTTTGCAAAGTCTGTATTTTGATAAGTGACTACACCATCAGCATCAATCACTGCTACATTTTGAGTCGCAGCACCGGCAGTAGCTTTCAATGTCAAGCCATCATCACTAACTGATAATGTATATTCAGTACCGCTCAAACCTTTCTCTTTACGATTTACGTTCTTAGATGCAAAAATATACTTGTAAGCAGTAGCACCTGTGATAATAGGTTTGTTTCCTTCAAATGTGTTATCCAAGTCAACTGCAAATGCACAGTCATCAGTCAGAGTACCCGGAACAACTACATTCAGACGAACGTAAGTCTTATTAGCATCCCAGTATTCAGCGATCTTGTTAGAAGCAGGAATTGTAACAGCGGCAATTGCATTAACCTTAGTAGACAATGTGATAGTTACATCGCTGTAAGAATCTTCATAACCAGCTTTCGGTTTGTAAGTTACAACAGCCTTCAATGAGCCAACATCAGAAGTCTTCGCCAAAGCTAACTTCATATCGGCCTGAGAAATAGTCCACTTCAACAAGTCAGTTTGTGTAACTTCTCCAGCATCGGCAACCTCAGTAACCACACCATCGCCGGTATACAACGGATTGGCAGCTTCATAGATAGTCTTGAACATCTTATAGTCCATACCCAACTTGTTATAAACCTTCACATTCATTTGTTCAACTGTCAATGCGAATACTTTATCATCACATTGGTTAGTGAATGGATCAAATGTGAACGGAGCGTCAATAGCAGGAGCCTTATCTTTAGTGATCATCACTTTAATCCAACCTGTGCTGACCACTTTATTATTAGCTTTCGTATCCAACAGCTGAACACGTACCAATGGCTGACGACCTACGGCAGCATACGGAGTAGCTGTTTCATTAAACAATTTCGGATACAAAACCGAACCTGTCAATCTAGCGAAATCACTTTGGTTAGTCTGATTAGTACCATCAATATAAGCACACAAATGGAAATCATACTTCAAGCCTAATTTTGCCAGTTCCGCAGCAGACATAGTCAAATCTGTTTTATTAGCAGCCACGTCATCATAACAAGTGATAACTTTGTCAGCAAGATCGATACCGGTAGTTGAGTTATAAGCAACTTCATAGTCTGCGTCAGCCTTGATAGCATCATCTGCCTTACCAGAGGTTGTTCCATACAAGTGATGTTGTGCAGCAGCTGCAGCTTTTTTAGCCTTGTCACCCAAAATCACGTTTTCATAATCTGTTGCGTAGATAGCTCTATACTCATCAGTAATTGTATTACCAGCTTCTGTTTCTACACGGATAGCCAAAACAGTAATCTTAGAACTTGAGATAGCTTCAATCAACTCAGTAGTAGCCTTGAAGTAAACAGTCAAAACACCGTCTTTTACTTCATAGCTTTCAACTTCCGGATTAGAAGCAGCTGCTCTAGTTTTATTAATATACTCTTTATCTGCAGAAAGTACAGTGATCTTCTTAATCTGTTCTTTAGTTGCACTTGACGGATTCAGATAATAAGTACCCGCAATAACCGGACGAACATAAGAATTTGTAGTAGCTTTTTCCCATACTTCACCAGTAGCAGTAGCCGGATTACAGCTAGTGGTTTCACCCCAAGCTTTGTAAACGACTTTCAAAGCCTTCATTGAAGGAACGCCTCCCAGATAAGCATCCGGTTCGAAGCCAAAGCTTGTAATAGGCAACACATCACAGATCATCAAATTAACAGGTTCTGCATTACCATATTTAATAGCCCAGCCATAAGTTACGCCATCTGTAGTCATTTCTGTGATAGTCAGCGTACCTTGCTTAGGTATTGTAACCCCGGTAGCAACACCGTCATATTTTACAACGCCATCTTCACCAACAGTCAATTTGGTAGCATCAAACTTGGTATCAGTGTCAGTATCTGTAAAAGTAATAGTCTTAGTCTGTTTATTACCTTTGTCATCGGTCAAAGTAATAGTAGCTTTATTACCATCCTGAGATACATCCAAAGTGTACGTAGTATTCGTATCGTTATCAGGGATCGTATAAGTAGTAGGAGTCCCCGATTGATCTGTTACTGTCAATACACCATTAGCAAAGGATACCGATTTCACATAAGCCAATGCTCCGAACTTGGTATTCAAGTCAGCTAATGTTTTTTCGACTGCATCCACACGTTCGCTCAGACCATTGATGTCGTCATCGTAGTCTTTACAAGATGTAAATGTGCCCGTCGAAGACGCTAATAACGCTCCAAACAGGACTGCATTTAAAAACTTTTTGTTCATAATAAAAAAACTTTTAATTTATAAATTAAATAATAAAAATATAGTCTCGCATTGTTGATTTAAAACTCTCATGTGTTGTCCCCATTCATTTTCAGTATAACCTCCTTTTCTTTTTTGTTTTACTTGTGTTCATACTCCACAGGGGGATGAACAAGAAACTTACTCCCAATACTTTTTACCCGTTACTTTGTAGGTAACGGGAAAACCTTTGTACCTGCCCTGAGAGGGTAGATAATACTGAAAAATCATTTGTTGAATGCTGAAACATCTTTACCCCTGCTTCTAAGAGGCGGCAGAGGGGAGGGAAATCTATTATCTAAAATTAAAAGCTACAAAAGTTTAATGCTAAGAAATCCGCTGTTTTATCGTGTTATTTGTCTTTTTTTAGTTGTTTATCAGAAAAAATATCATTTTTGTTTGCATGTTTTCCAAAATATATCCATCTTTGCAACGCTATTCAGCTCCGTTACCTACAAAGTAACAGCACTAATAATCAAGCTATTAATCCAGTAACTATCCGTTTCACAAAATCCGTTACCAGTTGATTGGCTTCATCAATTTTCTTATTTCTAAAAGGTTTCAAATACGTCTCCGTTACCGTAATGGACGAATGCCCCATTGCTTCGGAAATAATACCCGGATGAATTTCGCAATAATAAGCTGTTGTTGCCCACGTATGGCGTGCCGTGTATGAGCTCAGCCTGTCGCCCAGCCCTAATAATTGCCCCAGCAACAACAGTTGCTGATTGAAGCTGCGCAATGCCAACTGGTATTCACGATACGCCTCCTTCGTCCCTTCACGGCTCTCCAAAAGAGAGAACAGATAAGGAGAAGAACTGTCACGGTTCATATACCTCTTTAATAAGACCATCGCTTCCCGAGTCAACGTTACTGACAGGGGACGACCGGTCTTCCGCCTGCGATAAGTGATCACATTGTCGTGCAAATCACTTTTACGTAAATAGGCAAGATCGACAAAAGGCAGACCACGGAGCAGAAACATCAAAACGAACAATTCCTGCGTACGACGCATGTCAGATGTCACGACGGACGACTGCGGCAATTTGGTGAATACTTTCTGCATGTCTTCAGTATCCAATGCACGCTTACGGTCCGCACGCGTGCCAGTATATACAGAACGAAACAGATGCGGTACATAAACAGCCCCACGACAATCTACCGCACGATTATAGACCGCACGAAATGTGCGTAAATAAGTAGATACAGTATTCCAACTGCATCCCCGGCCACGAAGGTGAATCTCGAAGCCCTTTAACCACTCAGGGGTTACCTCATGAAATGTAAAATCCCCTTTCCCACGATAAGCAATGATGGCATTGAGACTGCTACGGTAGACGTGCGCAGTACCAAAGTTTCCCTCCATCTGTAGTCCCTTGGCTACTTGCTTCATAAATGCTACTACTTTTAACATTTTAATCACTATTAAATAAATTACGCGATAAATATAAGGGTATTTTCGTAACCAAAGCTATCCGATACACATATATTCATTCATTTTAGAGTTGTCCGGACGGTATGTGAATCAATGACCGGCATATGAAACTAACAAAAAAGAAAGCTGGTATGTTTCAGTAGGATTCCCCACAAAATATAATTGCAGACAGATAAAATCATCATTATCGTAACAAGCAGACAGAAGATTCATTATCTTTGTGGAGTCGCAAACAACTAATAAACAGAAATAATGACGAAATTTATTAATCCATTTACCGATGTAGGATTTAAAAAAATCTTCGGGCAGGAAATGACCAAAGACTTGTTAATTGATTTCCTGAACGACCTGCTGGTAGATGAAAAACATATAATAGACATAACCTTTCTCGATAAGGAAATACTGCCCGAGTATATGGGCGACCGAGGGGTGATCTATGATATATATTGCACTGCCGAAAATGGAGAGCAATTCATTGTAGAGATGCAAAACAAGCAGCATGTACACTTTCGTGAACGTGCCTTGTATTACCTTTCAAAGACTGTTGCCCGGCAGGGTGAGAAAGGAGCCGAATGGAAGTTTGACCTGAAAGCCGTATATGGTGTGTTCTTTATGAACTTCCGGTTGGACAATTTGCCGCATAAGCTTCGTACGGATATTGTGCTTACAGATCGTGACACGCACGAACAATTTTCCGACAAGCTTCGTTTTATTTTTATCGAGTTGCCTGCTTTTTCGAAGGAGGAGCAAGAGTGTGAAACTGACTTTGAACGATGGATTTATGTACTGAAGAATATGGAAACGTTGAAAAGATTGCCATTCAAAGCCCGTAAATCGGTTTTTGAGAAATTAGAGAAGATCGTAGATATCGCTTCGCTTTCAAAAGAGGAGCGGATGAAGTATGATGAAAGCATCAAAGTGTACCGGGATAATCTCGTGACGCTGGAATTTGCAGAACAGAAGGGACGTGCAGAAGGCAAAGAAGAAACTGCCCGAAACCTGAAAAAGATGGGAGTTTCACTGGAAATCATCTCCAAAGCTACCGGATTGAGCATAGAGAAAATAGAAGCATTATAGTTGTTACCGTCTACCTGTAGAGGAGTGCTCGGTAAATATCCCATATTGTAAGATGAAGATCAAAGGTTAACTTTAAGTTTGCTTTGATCTTCATCTTTCTTATTTAATGTAAGTTTGATATCCCCCCTCTTCCTTTATCGGAAACAAAATTGTATAGTAAAAACAAAAAAAGAGGATGCCACTAGGGAAAAAGGGCGGGCATCCTCTTAAGGGGACAGAATAAGATGCACTTTCACAAGTACGGTCTTACGCTGCTACTCTCCCCGATACAATTTCTTCACATTTAAGTGAAGAAAGGGGTCTATTGCGGAAATACAGACTTTCGCAAGCATATATTTCCTAATGCTCTCACACGGAGGTTCTCGTACAAGTACGAAAAAAAATGTGGGGAACAAACACTCCGCATGAGAATAGGGAATATCTTTTTTAAGAAAAGGATCTTCTTAATGTAGACATCATTCTGCTATACAGATACAAACACGATTTTCTTCCGGTTTCTGATAAGGCTGTACCGTATCTCCTTTATAACTAGTAATAATTCTATCTGCTGCTATTCCTTTAGCTTTCAAGGCTTCTACAACATTTTTGGCACGTTTTTCCGACAAAGTCATATTAATTTTCGGGTTACCGGTTTCTTTGTCGGCATATCCGGTTACAGCAACTTTACTGGTTGGGTTTTTCTCCATATATTTAATCATAGCATCAATCTTTGCCAACTGATCATTTTGCAGAAGTGCAGAGTTTAACGCAAAGAATATATTCTGTTTCATCGGCTCAACAACTACTACAGGTTTCGGTTCTGGCTCTTTTGCAACAACAGGTTCCGGTTTAGGCTGTTCTACGACTGCAGGTTCCGGTTCGTAATATACGGGAGCTGTTTTGGTATAGCTTTTTCCCAGTTTAATGGTCAAGCCAACGAGTGCGTTCAGCTGCCAGTCACAGTTACCGGCTTTCTTTGAGTTGAACTTGTCGGATAAAGCGTTGGCGTTAGCTTCGATATTGATGGCCAAGCGGTCGTTCAGTCGAAGGTCACAACCCAAGCCGAAACGTCCAGCCACAAGAAACTTGCCTTCCTGCCAGAGATATTCCAGTTCATAGGTGCGGGTGTCGAGTGCATTCGCTTCATCGTTATCGAAACCACGATTGAGCCCTACACCACCAAAAAGGTAGCCATTGAAAACACGTTTCGGGTTGAAGCCACAGAACAAAGTGCTGAGATCAGCCATAATATCAATGTTTCCCTGAAGATATTTGTACTGGTAGGTTTGTTACGGAGTTACCCATCCACCCTTTGCCTGCCATCCACTACCACCGATACGTGCTCCGAATGCAGGGGCAAACTTATATCCTATATTGATGGCGGCGGCAGGAGACATCAGATCGGTAAACTTGGCTTCGCCTACGGTATGTGCGGCTCCTACTTGTGCCTGGATAAACCAATGAGGTTTGAATACGGTTTTACCTTCTTCCTTGATTTGTCGTTGCTCCTGAGCAAATACTACTGTACCACTCATTGCAAGTATGGCTACTAATAAATTTCTTATTTTCATAATGTTATGTATTTAATGTCTTGTTACAGAAATCTCATACGATATGTCACAACTATATATCAGGCAAATCTTATCACCCAATATATGCTTTGTTATATGAAAAGGGTGCTCTGACTAGAGCAGAGCACCCTTCCTGAAATAATATGTGTCTAAAAATTGATAGACAACATTTTGATCTTTTAGTTCTTCGGATTAACTGTAATAGTCAATGTGGAAGAAAGTGTTCCCCAACCGTAGTTTACAGTAGCAGGAATAAAGATCTTGTAAGCGTATTCAATCGGTGAATCCACATTTACATACTTAACGGTATTACCAACTTGTTCTAAAGTAGTCTTAGCAGGCAGCTTACCACCATTGTATTTCAAGTCTGTAGTAACTTTAGTAATATCAAGTTTCACATCGCTGAATTCTCCATAATAGAACCAGTATTGTCCGAGATTAATAACTGAGCTACCGAATGTAGTCTTAGTCCATTCCCAACATCCTGATTTCTGACCATAAGATTCTCCATCAAATGTAGGCATAGGTGTATGTTCATGCTTTTTAGCAACGTAGTCACCAGGAACAACGACTATTTCAGCCGGAACATAATCAATATTTGCTACATAGGTATATTCTACATGAGAACCCTTTATCACAGGAATTTCCGTAAAATTATAAGTTGAACCGAAGTTTACATATCCTTCAGGAGTTCCCTCACGTTCTTGTACTTCCAGCATAGCCATCGCTTCAGCCTGAGTCAACATTGCACCTACAGAATAGGTTTTTTCTATCACATCCTCGGTAGAAGTTCCCGGTTTCCAATAATTAACCTTAGATGTTCCACTATACATAGTAAGATCTGATGCAGTAACGAAGTCAACTTTTCCATAAGTAACATTCAGACTAGCCGGAGTTTTCACATAGCTATGTTCTGGAACCCATTCATATTCTGTTGTACAAACTTGTTTCCAGTATGAAGAAATATCTTCAGTTTCTACTACACTCGGAGATACAATAGCATTACCGCTCCAATCCATCAACAAGCCATTCCACTGGAAGTTAGCAACATCACCACCTGTTATAGCGTCTGTCAGAGTAACTCCACTAGGCATATTCAAGCTTACAGGACGGATGAAATTAACCATAAATTCATTGACAGTAATCTGATCACCGCTTTCCAATGTATAGATATGTGCAACAGAAGCTTGCAGACCGCCTGCGCTATTCAAAGCAAGCTTAACATCAGCATCATTCTTATCCAATGAGATCGTTTTTCCACTGATCTTAACACCTGCTAAGACTTTGCTTGTAGCAACTCCGTTAGAATAAGTCTTAGTTACAACATAACGGTCTGTTACACAATTTGGAAGTCCTTTTACGTTATATTTATCGTAAGCAAGATTCAGTTCTTGATGGATCTGGCATCCGTCTGCAGGATCTTCCGGAGTATTAGGTACTACAGCATTCACCTTAAAGAACTTCATATCACCATCAATAGTCTGCCAATACAGTTCGTTCTTCACTGCATCTAAGCTAGCTTTCGGCAATTTCACATTTACAGCAAACTTGAATGTGATTGCATCAGGATATTTAGAAGATTGCAGTTTATTCTGAACAGTGATAGTAGCAACAAATTCAGAACCAGTAGCACTAATAGCACCAAGCTGACCGTGTTTGAATGACCAGACAACCTTCTTAGTTGCTGTACCTACTGAAGTAGCACCAGCTACAATTTTCGGGAAATCAACACCAGTTACCAGTTTGCCATTCTTCTTAACAGATGCAACAGCAGTAGAAACATCGTATGTATTCCAGAATGTCTCATGACTCATACCAATATTAGTACCATCAGTTATCTTACGATAAACATTCTCACGGATATATTCTTCTGTAATAGTATATGTTGCTTCTGTATCAGCACATTTGAATACCAATTCTTCAGCCGGATTACCTACCGTGAAATCAGGTTGTTTTTCTGCAGTGAATTTAATTTTCACAAATCCGCGACGTACCACGTTGCCATTTTCGTCTACCAATTCAACTTTCAAGATCGGAGTACGACCAAATGCTTCCGGATTGAAACCTTCTGCCTGGAACAAACCTTTCTCAACATCATTACACTTAACCCATTTCTGCTGATTAGTTTCAGTTTTACCTTCTTCAAGATTAAAATCCGTAGTAGCTACAGCAAATCTGTATGACAGTTTATAGGCTTCAATCGGGAATTCATCATGACCAGTAGATACATTTTCATTATTGAGACAAGTTGCAACCAGTTTTTTCAAGTCGAATACTTGATCATAAGGAGTCTCGTAGCGAGGTTCTTCTTTCGTACAAGCATCGAATGTAGTTGCATAATGAGCAGCATTACCACCTTCAAACAAAGTTTCCTTATCAGCGATACGAACATCTTCAGCAGCCAAAATATTATCATATACAGCTACATACGGAGAAGTAATGACGGCATTTTTCTCATCTTGATCAATTGCATCACCTTTCAGAGTAGCTTGCAAAGCGATCAGATTCGTTCTGTCAAGTTCCGGCTGAGTAGTGTGAGAATTAAGACGAAGAAGTTGGAAGTCAACAGTTCCTGTTGCGGGGTTAGCAACCGGTTCGCCAACAATCTCAACCAACTTACTTGCAGCAATTGCACGAGTTGTTTCAACAACTTCTGCAGTGCGGTCGATATAGCTATAGTCAGCATTTGCCAACTTAAAGCTTGCCGGATTGAAATGATAGCTAGCAGTCGCCAAAGCAGCTGTAGAGAATTGATAGCTCTTTGCTGGGATGCTGGCATTTTCATCTTTCACATCCATTGGAGAATATTGCAAGGAAGTGAATCTTACAGCTTCAATACCGTCAACGAACAAGTCGGGAGCAAGCGAGATGCTTGACAGACGGCAAGTTACCAATGTATGCAGACCAGTCAGGTTCGTATTGATATTTCCAATCTTAGTATTGATTTCTTTAATAGAAGCCTGAATGTCTTTTACATTCTTCTTAATAGCATCCAATTCATCTGTTATCTTTGTTTCCAGATCACTGATAGCGGTTTTATTTGCACCGATCAAATCTTTCAGACCGCCTTTACCATCAATTTCCTTCCACAAAGCAGCCAAATCATCCTGTGCAGCTTTGATATCATCCTGTGCTGCTTTAATATCCTCTGCATTAGCATCAATTTTAGCCTCCAGCGTTATCTTAACATACTCATCGAGTTCTTTCAATGTTGTAGCAAAGTTTGCGTCTGCTGTCTGCAATGTTTCGATAAGGTCCATAGCAGTTTTGATAGCCTCTGTATTTTCTTTCACAGCACCATTTTCCAATGTACTCAGACCAGCTTCGATACCATCGATACGAGCACCAAGAAGTTTTGACGCTTCTTCGAATGCAGTAACATCAAGTTTCTTGTCGATAGCTTCCTGCATTGAGTTTCTCAAAGCTTCCACTAATTTTGTAGCCTCTGCGATAGCTTCAGTTTTTGCTGTAGCAGCAGCAGCTTCGGCAGCTTTCGCTTTAGCCAAGGCATCAGCAGCATCAGCTTTGGCCTGATCACCGGCAGCTTTTGCAGCATCAGCAGCTGTTTTAGCTTCTACAGCAGCAGCTTTAGCAGCATCAGCAGTAGCCTGAGCAGCTTCAGCAGCAGCTTTCAAAGTAGTCAGCTGAGTCTGAAGATCAGTAATAGTGCTTCCGCTTTTGTCAATTTGTTCTTGCAACCCCTTGATGTCATCATCGTAGTCTTTACAAGAAGTAAATGTACCCGCTGAAGCCGCTAATAGCGCTCCAAACAGGACGACACTTAAATACTTTTTGTTCATGATAAAAAAACTTTTAATTTATAAATTAAAAAAATAATAAAAAT
>OGCX01000832.1_pt1 | contig 12349 bp, 13 predicted proteins | sample 1570261 | NCBI WGS metagenome assembly OGCX01 (sample SAMEA2582161, study PRJEB24529) | metagenome | biome: Human gut stool | place: China | collected 2011 | reverse complement strand
CTGTTGGTATCGCCATACCCGGGAACAAGAGTGCTGATAGCGCAAAAAGATTACTTATAGTAGCTGCTCTATTCATCTCATCAGCCTAATCTTCAGCAGCAGCATCCGTGTAGAAAGTAGTTCTAGAACCCCACCAGAACATCTCCGACTTGACGTTAGGTTTTGAACGTTTAGAACGAATTCCACTTTTTTCATGGATAAGACCTGTAGGGTAAATCTCTTTATTGCCACTCTTCAAAATGTTATTTGCTGAAGTGATAGTTTCATAAACACTATTGGCAAATTGTTCAGAACTTCCTTGATACTGATTTTCTAAGAAAAGCTCTTTCTTGTTTTCTTGAACAAATTGGGCAATCTCATCACGAGAAATACCAATGCGGTTCGCTGAAGTATTAATAGTACTATTGACTAAAAATATCAATCTGTCATTTGCTGAACGCTCATGTGCATATACTCAAGGGAGCAAAGCTATACACAACATTAGAGCAGTAATAACAGATAAGCTAATGTTTATTATTTTGCATTTTTCATTTCACCCTCCCTCCATTGAGATCCTTAAGCTCATTCCATCATTGAAATAAACTTATTAGCAATTGTACTCCAAAATGTGTGTATACACACGTGTCATGTGAATATACACACAACAATCATGCGTAATACAAAAACCCTGAACTAAGCTTGTCTGCCAGACCCAGTTTTACAACAAGGAGCAGAAAGTTCACGTAGTTCAGGGCTAGTATCGCGCTCTTCACTCTCTTCGCGCTCAATAACGCTCAATAACGATAACGATAACGAGCAGAGGCAAAAGCTATAATAAAAAGGCAAAAGCTTTAGTTATTCGCAGCCGCAACATCTCCCGCAGCATCGACCACTGATTGAGCAGAAGTTTCAGCTGTCCAGCGCGTTCTAAACTTAAGAAGAGTCATAACAGCCCATGCCGCAAGAAGAAGCGCACAGATACCGTCAACAACGAACAAGATAATCTTCCACGTGTCTATGCGAGCGCGAGGTTCTCCATTCTCATAGCGCCAAGAGTTCACCGTTGTGTACAAAATATTGCGCGTTGCTCGACGCATTTCAATAACAGCAGTAGCACTGAAGTCAGTGACGTAATTCGTGGTTTTTGCTGTAGCAAGCATAATATCTGTTCCGCCGCGAATAAGCTGATCAGTATTTTAGTACCCGTAGTTTGGATCATAGAAGTAGTCTGTTTCTACCATTCCTCTAAAGCCCCCACTCGTCACGCAAGACGTTTTGGTTCAACGGCAAGGAAGCACTGGCATAAGTATTGCCAATATAGTTGAATGCTCCCATAATCGTCATCGAGTTCACACCTGCATTAAGATTTGCTTTGATGACTGTTTCAAAAGGCTTCAGATAGATTTCTCGAATAGCCTGCTCGTTAGACCATGTTGTCAGCTGCCCGTTACGCTGCGTTTCTTGTTCATTTAGCGCGAAATGCTTAGTAAAAGCATATACGCCATACTGAGCAGCGCACAGAACTTGTCCCGAAGCTAAAGAGCCTGTGAGTAATGGATCTTCAGAGAAATATTCAAAGTTTCGTCCTCCAAATTCGCTGCGGTGAATATTAATTGAAGGAGCATACCATCCTGCAATATTGAGTTCGTGAGCCATTACACCAATGTTTTCACCGAATTCACGGGCTAGCTGTTTGCTCCAGCTATTGGCTAACACAATATTTGCTGGCAGACCAATAGAAGAAACACCCGTGAAATTATCTTTGAACGCTGCTGGGCCGTCTACATCTGCTAAGCGAATTTTGCCAATTGAATCAATCGCCGCATTCGAGTACCCACCATTGGCAATCAGATTATTCATCTCATCAATGCTAAGCTGGTCGAGAAGCTTGTCCCATAATTTATCGTCATAGGCTTTTCCTCGAAGCTGAGCCAAGCGAATATCATTCTTGGCGCCTGTTGTTGGCATCTTATCATCAGCTTTATCGAACTTGTGCGGATCATAGTTTCCGTTATTGTAAAAGGTTGATTTAGCTTCATCTGACATCTCAAAATTCGTTGGAGCCACCACAGCCTGCGCATAGTTTTCGAAACTATTGTGGCGAGACAGATAGGTTACACCACCTTGTACATCATCAAAAACATTCGTCGCTACTTTCTGATCTTGAGAATGCGTATGCTCAGCAGTATTGTACGTTATTGTTGAATCCACAGTAATATTCTTCGAGTCAATAATATGATGACTATCTTGGCGAATAGAAATATTGTAATCGCCTTGCTCAAGCACATACGCACGAGCATTCTTGTAGTCATACGATGCTAAATCATCTTCAGCGAAAGAGATCTTGACTGTTTGAGATTGTCCTGGAGCTAGTTCCTCAGTTTTGTCGTAGGCAATCAGATTTGCTGTTGCTTTTTCAATTCCTCCTTCAGTATAAGGAGGATTCGAGTAGACTTGCACAATATCTTTGCCTGGCACAGAACCCGTATTTGTAACTGTTACGTCAAAGCTGACTATACCCTGTGCATACGTTATATCGCCCATAGTTTGCTGGAAAGTCGTGTAGCTCAAACCGTATCCGAACGGGAACTGAACAACGTCATCATAGTTTATAACACCTAAGTCAGATGCTGTTTCAAAGAAACGATATCCAACATAAATACCCTCTACGTAATTTACAAAACGAGGAGAACGCAGTCCTCGAGCAGATTCAATCTCAAATTCCTGAGCATTCGCATACTTAAAGTCTCCAAAATTATTGAAACTTGGAGAGGCAGTGAAATCTTTGATAAATGTATCTGCAGTTTTACCAGATGGATTAACTGTTCCTTTCATAATCTCACCGATAGCTTGGAATCCGGCTTGACCAGGATGAGGTGCCCATAGCACAGATTTAATCTGCGAATAATCCTGCAAGAAACCCATTTCAAAAGCATTTGCACCGTTATACAACAGGATTACTTTATTAAAAGAACGTGTAACAAGGTCAAGCATATCTTTTTCTGTATGATTCAGCTCGAGATAATGCTGCCCCTCTTCAAAATCCTTATACTGCGAAGAATTGTTGGTATACACCACATCCGAAGCATTCATATCTTTAGGCAAGTCGAGACCTTCTCCACCCACGCGACCAATGACTACAACAGCAGTATCGGAGAATTATTGTGCTCCATCTATCAGTTGCTGTGAATAGTTAGTTGCTGGAGGTTCTAGCAAGGTCCAGTCTGCTTTAGTCACAGAAATTTCGCCACGTGTTGTGGAATAGTCGGCATAGAACTTCTCTAAATCTTTGTTGGTAGTAAAACCAGCAGATTTCAATGAGTCAAGAATAGATGTGGTTGAGTACGCATCAGACAGTGCTCCGGAACCAGTTCCTCCATAAATAGGATTTGTAGATGCCCACCCGAAAACATTAATTCGCCCTAGCTGAGAAATTGGTAGCGTGTTCTCCTTATTTTATAAAAGAACTGCACCTTCACGTTCAAAATTAACAGCAAGAGCATTCGTCTTATCGATAGTGCTGTGCGTAAGAGATAAGCGCGCACTCGTAAATAACGTCAGCACCTTACTCAAAGGACCCAGAAGCATCATCAACATCGTTACCACTATGGTCGTCAACGCCACAATCCACGTACCCGAATGACTCAATTTACGCACGCTACGATGAGCAACCAATTTTTTATTCACACCAATCGTAAGCAAAAGCGCAATCAAAACTATAACGCCCGCAGTAATAAGATATGTCCGTACTGAACCAAACACAGCAAGAACATCATCTATATTAAGTTCAAGCATCAGTTATCCTTTCTTCATATCGCTTTCTTCATATCGCCTCCTTTCACCAGTGAAAAGAGTCCTCGTTGCGACCCTACGAGCGTATATAGAAAGCCATAGTGTGCTCAATGACCACATACGAAAGAATTGTGGCATTGCCACACAATAAGAGATAATGGATATAAACTCGTGATTGACTCACCCGCTTTTATCCCATAGACCCGCATTACCCGCCTAAAGCAGCGCGAAAGGACATTATGAACACGGCTCACAACGAACATTCTTCACGCTGGATGCGCACTCACCACGCCATCGAAGGACACGAACGAACAGTAATTGCACTGTTTTTGAAAATACTCGCTTGCGCGACAAGCTCTAGCAGCATTTTATGAAAGTGCTTTTATATGATAGCGTTAGCTCATCATGAGAAAAACTTTTCCCTCGTCAGCGCAGCTGCTTCAACAGGTTCAATCTGGGCAGACCTTATCTGCTCGTCGTAGCATATATCTAGTTGCTATTCTGTCTTTACCAACAATTGCAGCGCAGTTATCGTATATTGTGATGCAATATATTGACGCTGGTATGGTTGGTCATTTAAGCACGCATGCGTCGGCTTCTATTGGCCTCGTTTCGCCTGTAACATGGGTTTTTCAAGGATTATGTTTTGCTTTAACCGCTGGGTTTAGTGTTCAGGTAGCTCAAGCCTGCGGATCGCAACACAATGCTGTGGCTCGCAATACAATGAAACAAGGTTTGATTGTTGGATTGTGTTTTTCTGCCCTTTTATCTGTGCTGAATATTTCTTTATCTGCTTTCATACCTGTATGGCTTGGCGGAGACCCTGAAATTCGTTCTGATTCGACTGCATATATCTGTATTTTTGGTGCGTCTTTGTGCGCGTTACAGATTACTTCTTTGGGTAGCGCAATGATTCAAAGCACTGGAAATATGAAAATCCCCAGTGTTGTTAGCATTATTATGTGCTTGTGCGACGTTCTCTTCAACTCTATGCTTATTTATCCTGCTCACACATATAGCTGGGGATATTTTTCTGTGCTGTGGCCTGGAGCCGATTTAGGTGTAGCCGGCGCAGCATTAGGAACAGCTCTTGCTGAGCTTGTGGGAGCGCTTATTTATCTGTGGTATATGCTTCTTCACAGCCCATTTTTGAAACTGCACTCTCATGAACGTTTGCATTTTCATCGTTCAATTTTATTGACTGCGCTGAAAATTAGTGCGCCTGTTGCCGTTGAAAATGCTGTGACTAATTGTGCACAAGTGGTGAGCACACGCATTATTGCGCCTTTAGGAACCACAGCAATTGCTGCTAATGCTTTTGCTGTAACTGCTGAAAGTATTTGTTATCAACCAGGTTACGGTATTGGTTCTGCTTCTACAGCCATTGTCGGGCAATCTATTGGAGCAAAGCAACGTATTATGTCTCAGCGTTTCGCTTGGCTTTCTATTGCACTGGGAGTTGTCACTATGAGTATTGCTGGCATAGTGATGTTTATTGGAGCGCCTTATATTATTGCTTTGCTCTCCCCTGATAAGGATATTCAGTCCGTTGCTTCGACTGCTTTGAGGATTGGCACTCTTGCTGAACCATTTTTTGCTGTGTCGATTGTAGCTTCTGCTGCTTTGAGAGGAGCTGGGGATACTTTAGTGTCCAGCTTCTTTAATGCTGGAACTATCTGGGCTATACGCGTGCCTCTTGCTATATTTTTATGCCCATTATTGGGAGTGAATGGTTACTGGTTAGCGTGTGTTATTCAGTGGTGGATTTGCGGAGCTTTGTTCTTACATAGGGTAAAAAGCAATGTGTGGCTTAACAAGCTCTCACATGAAAGTTAAGCCACACTATTTATTTACCAGCGATCATGCACATACTGACGAATATGCTCGTTATACAAATCTTCTAAAGCCTCATGTAATTGTGCTGGTAGAGGGGCAAGATCAGCAGCTTGACTATCGCTCTTCACCTGTGTGGTATTACGACCTCCAGAAATAACAGTGCTTACACCTTCTTGGTCTAAAATCCATCTCAATGCTACTTGTGCAGGGCTGGCTTGAGGAACATATTCGCGTGCGAGCGCGCTAAATGTTTGAGCAGCTTCTACCCCAACGTCAAAAGGAACACCTGCAAAAGTCTCTCCCACATCGAAGGACTCACCGTGACGATTGTATGTGCGATAATCTATTGGCGCGAAAGTGGTATCTTTCGTATATTTTCCGCTCAATAATCCTGATGCAAGAGGTACACGAACAATAATCGCTGTTCCTGTTTCTATTGCTCGTGGAAGCATTTCTTCTAATGGTTTTCTGCGGAAAACATTCATAATAATTTGTATAGATGCCACATGGTCACGTTGCATAGCTAATAAAGCTTGCTCGCATGTTTCTACGCTCACTCCATACCGAGCGATACGACCTTGCTCTACCATATCATCAAGAAAATCATAGGTGCGCTGTGCAGTAATCACATCCGTTGGAGGGCAATGTAACTGCACTAAATCTAAAGTATCCATCTGCAAATTAATGCGTGAACGGTCATTCCATACAATAAAATTATCTCGATCGTACTCATCGAAAATCTGAGGCTCTCTGCGTCCCATTTTCGTAGCAATAAAAAGTTTCTTATCCAGATGATTCTTTCTGAACTGACCTACAAACTGCTCACTTCTGTCATCGCCATATACATCGGCGGTATCAATAAAAATAGCGCCTTGCTCAACCGCGGTCTCAAGCACTGCATAAGCATCTTTTGGTGTAGCTTCTCCCCCAATCGGCGCCAAATTGCCACGTACCTAATCCAATTTCCGATACAGGTGTCCCTAAACGTGATGCGTGTCGCGTGTGCATAAAATACTCCTTTGTATGTGTGGTGCAATGTTTTTATTGTGCTTGATGCTTCACCATTGGAGTGATGCACGTCTAAATCAAAAGTTATTTGGTAGCTCTTTCTATAAAATCATTCAAACTCGTATGCTTCGAAGAACGTGACTCATAATAATGTACGTCATAATCTGACGCAGACAGATCCATAGTCAAAGCATCCCACTCACGATTATCATTCATATTTACAGCTACAGCTACTTTATGCTGATTCCACTGCACCCAGTATTCGTTAGCAGAAAAAGGCGCGAAACCATCATCGGGCAAAAACACGGCATCGGGTATTTCTTTCACAGTTAAAACACTTGTCCGTTCATACAAGCTTGCCGAACCAAGCAAAAGGAATGAGTGTTCTTGCGCGACAAGAGTGTGCTGACCATCCGGAGAAGATAATTCTGTATAACTTGCTCCTGCATGACTCATTAGCAAAACAAAAGAAGCAAGAAAAGAAATCAGCATAATTGGAATCCATCCCAGTAAAACAAGAAGAAATCTAGCTATACGTTCAGATATTTTCCATAGACGTATAAACCCGTAAAGGATCCAAAGCAGCAGAATAAAACCTAAGATGTAATAAACATCCTGCGCAGTTATATGAGCTACATAAAGATTAATCAGAACATTTTGATGAGGAACACTGTCTAGAAAACAGACGATAGCCGTGAAAACAAGCCAACATAGAGTGAGTATAGCGCATAGCCAATGTGCTGGAATTTTCTTTTTCATGCTGACCTATTTCTGCGGTACCGATAGACACTATTATAAGACAGCTGGGAAGGCGGCTGGGAAGGCGAAGTTTTTGAGAAAACTATAGGCACGTTTAAAAACAAATTTCGTAGAAGAAACTGGCACTGTATGTCCTGTTGCAGCATAATGGCAACTATTGTGGACAGCTTGATAGAATCCGCGTATGATTGGGCTGTTTGCGTCGTAGTCGATACCGATTTCTTGGAAGTAGTTTGAGCACATGGTTGCCTGGTTACCCATTGACAAAATTGAGTAGCTTACGTACTGTTCTCTCGATAGTTTACGGTTCATCCACTTATGTGTAATCCACCATAACTTTTCATCGATTTAACTGTTTTTAACGTTGTTACAAGGAACTTATTAAGACTGAAACATCATCGGTTATCTTGTGGAATTGGTGGTTCTTGTTCAGTCATTTTGTGGTCTTCCCTATTTTTATTGACCACTCTGCCATACAGATGAACAGACCATATCTCGTAGCGGAGAATGTTTTTACAAGTAGCGTGAGCAAGAACCGAACTTGCGTAGTAATAGTTGCTTCGGTTTTACAATCTGGCATTTTTGACCACTTGACTATCACGGCAACAAATGAGACGATTGGCTTGATTAGGTGGGAACTATCGTAACACCATGATTAAACAGCGAAGCTGGGTGATGCGGGGGGGTCTCACCTAATTCTGATTAGAGCGCTTCCTTGCGAAAGGATACAGATTTTCCCTCTTTTAAATCTCTGACTACGTCGAATCCACTGAATAATTTCATCATCTGAAGCACCATGATTATCAACGTTGTCGAAGATAACTGTTGTAGCATCAAGCTTTTTCGATGTATTTCTTAGATAAGAGTCTACTGTATTTCTTGACGCAGCCATAGTGAGCGTTTTAATCTCTACACCATTTTTAAGGTCTGCAAGGCCCTTTTCTTCTTCCACCCCAGTAGCCGGATTAAAAACAAGCACACGATCCCCAAGGAATACCCTAATACCAGTCCCATAACATCGTTCCTGCAAGAGATAGTACAGCTCTGAAATTACTTCAACACACGATATAGCATGGAGGAAAATAAACAAAACCTCACACCACAACGCATGAAAACAAAAAATCTCACGACACAGCCAGCGAAACTATGTCGTGAGACATGACAAAAGCGGATGATAAGGGATTTGAACCCTTGGAGGTGTTTAGCCTCACACGATTTCGAGTCGTGCTCCTTCGACCGCTCGGACAATCATCCATGTGCATCAGTAACTAACTAAATGCAACTTTTCAAGTATGCCACAAGCACAGGAAAAGCGCTAGTCAGCAACTTACTTAAAAATTTATTCCAAGCTTCGCACAGCTCTAATAGCTTGCGCACGCTGTTCAAGCATATCATCAGACGGATAATTAACTCTTTCTAAAGTTAGACCGCAAGCAGGAGCTGGTCCTGTTAAACCTTCACGTGCAGGCACAGCTATTTTATCTGCAAACCAATCAACAGTTTTCTTACCGCGTCCCACAGCAATACATGCTCCAACAAGCGAACGAACCATATTGCGAGCAAAAGCATCAGCAATAATAGTAAAAGTTAATAAACCAGATTCAGCACTGGAAATTTCATACGCAGTGCTCTGGTCACGAGGATCTGCTCCAACAGCCTGAGTTGTTCTCTGTTCTGCTCCCCCAGCATACACAATTTCTGGAGTTAAAGCGTAACGAGGCACTCGTTGCCATGACGCAAACTTGACCTCCCTAATAGTCGTTCCCCCAGGATTCGGTAAGGCAAAAGATCCAAAATCATGTAAGCCGATAGTCAGCCGAGCAGCCTGGTTCATTACATCAACGTCTAAAGTATCATCTACACGCAAAACCATAGCGCGCAAACGAGGATCACGCACACTGAACTCATCAGCAATACGGTACACATACACACGGTCAGAAGCAGAAAACCGAGCGTCAAAGCCTTGAGGAGCGGGCTGTACAGAAAAAATAGAAATATCAGCAGGAACGATACGTTTAATCCGTCGTTCTAAAGCCTGTACAGGCGTAACACCGCTCATATGTCCGATGGTACGTTCAAGAACGTTATCTTCTACATCGATATGACACACTTGGCCACGTGCATGTACGCCGGCATCCGTACGACCTGCTACGGTAAGGCACACTTCTGAAGCATCTAAACGTAGAAGTTTAGCAATTGCTGCTTCGATTTCTCCTTGTACAGTGCGTTGTCCGGTTTGGCGTGCCCAACCATGAAAATCCGTTCCATCATAAGCAAGGTCTATTCGTAATCGCATACAGTACATTGTAAAGATTGCTACATACGCGCAAACCACGGGCAGACAGAGACAGAAATAGAAAAGACCTAGGACTCTTTCGAATCCTAGGTCTTTTAGCTCACTGGCGAGAGCGCAGGAATATCTATGATATTTACTCTGCTGCTACCTCTTCAGTTGCAGTTTCTTCAACTGGAGCTTCAACAGCTTCTTCAGCCTTAGCTTCTGCTACCTTTACAGCAGCTTCAGCTTCCTTAACAGCAGCCTTCTTTGGGGATACTGGTTCGGTTACGAGCTCGATTACTGCCATTGCAGCGTTATCGCCCTGACGTGGAGCGAGCTTAACAATGCGAGTGTAACCACCTTCACGCTGTTCCATCTGCTCAGCAATCACGGTGAAGAGAGCGTGTACAACAGACTTGTTGCGAATCACGCGCATCACGCGACGACGAGAGTGCAAATCACCACGCTTTGCGAAAGTGATAAGACGCTCAGCAAGTGGGCGCAAACGCTTTGCCTTTGGCAAAGTTGTGGTAATGCGACCGTTCTGGAACAAGCTTGTAGCCATGTTCGCGAGCATAAGACGCTCGTGAGCTGGACTTGAAGCCAGACGTGGACCCTTCTTTGGTCTTGGCATTTTGTTCTCCTTATCCGGCACAGGTGGGCATGAGCCCGAACATCCGTGCTGGGTTTTTAGTTATAACGGTGAATTCTAGAACTCACAAAAACGTATGAAGCAATGAAGCTTACATATCGTCTGGAGTGAAGAATGTGCCACCTTCGAGATCAACTGGATTGAATCCTAATGGAGAAGCCTTTAAGGAAAGACCACGAGCTTCGAGCTTTTCCTTAACTTCATCAATGGACTTCATTCCGAAATTACGAATATCAAGCAGATCTTGCTCAGTGCGCTTTACAAGCTCGCCAACAGTGTGAATACCTTCACGCTTGAGGCAGTTGTAGGAACGCTGGGTGAGGTTGAGATCCTCAATAGGAATCTCGAGCTCTGGGTCGGCTTCTTCTACTACTGGAGCAGCACCAACTTCAATACCCTCAGCTTCTACATTCAGCTCACGTGCCAAACCGAACAGCTCTACCAAAGTAGAACCCGCGGAAGCAATAGCATCGCGAGGAGAAATCGCCTGCTTAGTTTCAACGTCAAGAATAAGCTTGTCAAAGTCAGTGCGCTGATCCACACGGGTAGCCTCAACTTTGTAGCTCACCTTGAGTACTGGAGAATAAATGGAATCGACGGGAATACGGCCGATTTCATCATTATCCTACTTATTCATTTGAGCTGGCACGTAACCACGACCACGCTCGACTGTGAACTCGATCTCCAATTCGCCATCTTCTGCGAGAGTTGCGATGTGCAAATCTGGATTTGCTACTACGACGCCTGCAACTTCGGTAATATCACCTGCGGTAACTTCACCTTCGCCGCTCTTATGCAAGTAAATTGCAACTGGCTCATCGTATTCGCTAGTGAGCACAATCCCCTTGATATTGAGGAGGATTTCGGTTACATCTTCCTTCACGCCTGGCAGAGTGGTGAACTCATGCAAAGCACCAGAGATGCGAACCGATGTCACTGCAGCACCAGGAATGGAGCTGAGGAGCGTACGACGCAATGAGTTACCCAAGGTATAGCCAAAACCTGGCTCCAATGGGGTGAAAGTGAAGCGTGAACGCTGAGGATTAATAACTTCCTCTGTCAGTGACGGACGCTGTGCAATAAGCACCTTCGTATCCTTTCAGCTTAAGACCAGTGTGCACTTCCTGATCTTCGCGGGTTGGACTAATAATTGTCTGTCTTGTGCTCAGACGCGGCGACGCTTTGGAGGGCGTACACCATTGTGTGCCTGTGGGGTCACGTCGGAGATAGAACCAACTTCGAGACCTGCAGACTGGAGGGAACGGATAGCGGTTTCACGACCGGAACCTGGACCCTTTACAAATACATCAACCTTCTTAACACCGTGTTCCTGTGCCTTGCGAGCTGCAGCTTCTGCTGCCATACCTGCTGCGTAAGGAGTGGACTTACGGGAGCCCTTGAAGCCTACATCGCCACCGGATGCCCAGGAGATAACTGCTCCAGATGGATCCGTAATGGAGATAATAGTGTTGTTGAATGTGGACTTAATATGCGCTTGGCCGACTGGAACCGACTTACGATCCTTACGACGAGGCTTGCGCGTGGCCTGCTTTGCAGCTGCCATGAGAGACCCTCATTTCCTTATAGCTTATATGTAATGTAAGCGATGCGTTTATTCAACGCGTGGCTTATATCTACTACTTAGTAGCCTTCTTCTTTCCAGCAACTGTGCGCTTTGGACCCTTGCGAGTACGTGCGTTAGTCTTGGTACGCTGACCGCGCACTGGAAGGTGACGGCGGTGGCGCATACCCTGATAAGAAGGGAACTGAATCTTACGACGAATATCAGCGTCGATTTCACGACGCAAATCGCCCTCAATCTTGTAGTTTGCTTCAATGAAATCACGAAGCTGAATGAGCTGTTCGTCAGAGAGATCCTTTACACGAGTATCTGGATTGATACCAGTTGCTTCGAGTGTCTCCTTAGCGCGAGTGCGGCCCACACCGAAAATATAGGTGAGAGCAATTTCAATGCGCTTCTCATTAGGGATGTCGACTCCGGCAAGACGTGCCATCTTCGAATTCCTTTTCTGTTCTACGGGGGT
>OGCX01000821.1_pt1 | contig 12494 bp, 9 predicted proteins | sample 1570261 | NCBI WGS metagenome assembly OGCX01 (sample SAMEA2582161, study PRJEB24529) | metagenome | biome: Human gut stool | place: China | collected 2011 | reverse complement strand
TACGCATTGGGCATCGCGGTCAAGCTGGTGGTGTAAAAATCGTGCACGATGAAGAAGAAGCTCGCTTTATGGCGCAGCATATTCTGGGAATGACTATTCATGGTCATAAAGTGCGAGGTCTGCTCATTGTTAAAGCAGCATCAATTTTACACGAATACTATGTGTCCATTTCTGTAGATCGTTCTTCACGTGATTATGACGTTCTTGCCACAGCAGCTGGCGGCACTGAAGTTGAAGAAATCGCACGCGAACATCCTGAGCATGTTAAGCGATTGCACATTAATCCTTTGGATAATTTCGATTTCGAAGCTGCTCAAAAAATGGCTCAGGAAATTGGTTTCCACCATGCAGACAATGACCAAGCTGCTCAGGTTCTCTTAGATATGTGGCATACATTTATTGAGAATGATGCAACGCTTGTGGAAATCAATCCTTTAGCTAAGATTGGGCACCCAGAAGATGAATCGTCCAAACGCTTAATTGCTCTTGATGCTAAGATTTCTCTTGATTCCAACGCTGCTTTCCGTCACGATAACTGGCACCGCTTCGACACGACTTTTGAACAAGATCCACTCGAAGCTCGAGCTGCGCAGCATGATTTGCACTATGTACACCTCGACGGCGAAGTAGGAGTTATTGGTAACGGCGCTGGTCTGGTTATGAGCTCCATCGATGCAGTAGCTGATGCAGGTGCACGGTATGAGCAGCCTATTAAACCTGCCAACTTCCTCGATATCGGGGGAGGAGCATCAGCACAGATTATGGCCGAAAGCCTGAGCATCGTTATGTCGGACTCGAAGGTTCAGTCTGTTTTCGTGAACGTTTATGGTGGTATTACTTCCTGCAAACTCGTTGCTCAAGGTATTCTTCAAGCAGTAACGCAGCTGGAAGAATCTGGCGAACAAGTCAAAGATATTGTTATCCGTTTTGACGGTAATGAGGGTGCTGAAGGACTAGAGATTCTTCATCAGGCAGCACATCCACGTATTCATGTTGCACATACCATGATTGAAGCTGCTGAAAACGCTGTACGCAAAGCTGCTGATGCACTGCATATCACAGCTGTAGAGAGTGCAGACAGTGCAAACAGTGAGGAGGCATAATAATGAGTTTTATTCGTCCTAATGCTCCTGTAATTGTGCAAGGTATGACTGGACACCAGGGAATGACCCATACCGCACGTATGTTGAAGGCTGGTACCAATATTGTAGCTGGTGTTAATCCACGCAAAGGCGGTCAATTCCTTCAATTTGAAGACATACAAGGTACGCGCGATGTAGCTATTTATGCCACTTGTGCTGAAGCAAAAAATGCTACTGGTGCTCAAGCTTCTGTTATTTTTGTGCCACCACGTTTCGCTAAATCAGCTATGGTAGAAGCTATTGAAGCTGAAATTCCACTCATCGTGGTCATTACCGAAGGCATACCTGTAGCAGACACAGCATACTGCGTTGCATTAGCACGCCAACACAATGTGCGTATTGTAGGACCAAACTGTCCAGGGTTATCCACCTATACGTCAGCGGATGAACAAACTGAAGGTTTATACGGCGTTAATTTAGGTATTATTCCCGATGGTATTGTATCCACCGGTAGCCTTGGTTTAGTCTCTAAGTCTGGTACCTTAACCTATCAGCTTATGTCCGAACTTGCTGATTATGGTTTCCGCGCAGCTATCGGCGTGGGTGGAGATTCTATTATTGGTACAACTCAGCAAGAAGCTCTTGAAATTCTCAACAATGATCCTCAGGTCAAAGCCTGCGTACTCATTGGAGAAATTGGTGGTAGCGCTGAACAAGAACTCGCCTTATGGGCTCGTGAACACATGACCAAGCCAATTGTTGCCTATATCGCCGGTTATAGCGCGCCAGAGGGTAAGCAAATGGGGCATGCAGGTGCTATCGTATCAGGTGGAAGCGGAACAGCTCAGGGTAAAAAGGAAGCATTGGAAGCCTGCGGTATTCAAGTAGGTCGTAATCCAAGCGAAACAGCCCAACTTATGCGCAACGTTATGGAGAATCTCTAAATATGCCACAAGGCCGCACGATTTCATCCCAGGACTACACAGCAGATACAACTACGCCATCTGCTGCACCTGCAAGAAGTCATATGCGAAGCATCGTCTATGGTATGCTTTCTGCGGTCATAGCGTTCTTCTTATTTGCGCTGTTTGTATTTCTCACATCCGCGTTATTCCTGCTTATAGCAGGTATGGATGCGGGAACAGATCTCAGTGATATTAGTTCCTCATTCACTGCAATGATTATTGTGCTGTCTCAAGGTATAGCCATAAAAACAGATACATTAGTCTTGTCTATTATTCCTTTGGGATTAAGTGCAATCTGTATCAGCGTTTTTCGTCGTGTATTACTGCGTCGTGCTAATACTCTTATAGGAAACATCGCAAGCATAGTCACGTGGACAGCAATTATTGCTCTTGTTGCGCTGTATATACGCTCGTCCATTGCCTCACCGTTATGGGCAGTGCTCTTGTATCCCACATGCATCGCACTCATCGCTTATCTATGGTCTCGATCTAAAGAATCACCTGAATACACATGGTGTTCCACGCAACTCAAACGCTATTTATCTGCAACAACGCGCAGAACAATTGCCTTAGGATTGCGCACTGCCTGCCGCATACTGTGGATTTATGCTCTTATAGGCATTGTCACGCTTATCATGTGGATTGCATTAGGTTATCAATCCATGCTTAAAGTCTTCTCCATGACTCATATGGGCATAGGCTCACAAATTATGACGAGTGTTTTTACTCTTGCATGGTTGCCTAACCTGATTATTTGGGCTTTGGGTTGGGTGCTGGGAGCAACTATTTCCATTGGTACACTAGGGCAATTCAATTTGTGGATTGGTCAATCCTCTCATTTACCTCCTATCCCAATTTTCGGTGTTCTGCCTGAACCTGTATCTACGCAGATAGCTCAACGCGCTATTCTCCTTGTACCTATTGTGTGCGTTATTCAATTGGGTTTGTATTCTTTGTATAGTCCGCGTGAATATCGATTGCTGAAAAAGCGTCGCACTTTAACGAGCTTTATTGATTTTCTTTATCCTATTGGAAGTTTTATTACCAGTATTATTATTGTTATTCCTGTTGTTATGCTGCTTATTCCGGCTTCTTCTGGCGCTTTAGGTCATAAAAATCTTGCGCATGTTGGACTATCTATAGGCGCAAGCATGAACACTTTTGGTCGTCCGCTGCAGTGGGGGCTTATGGTTGCATGGCTTCTTGCTTTAATGATTGCTTTACTGCAAGCAGCTTTCACATATATAACCGACCGTAAGCATACTGCAACTGATGCGTCTGAAAATACAGCGACAACAGACGACAACGACGAAACTGAAAACAGCGACCTCGGTGATGAGGATGCTTCTGAGATTTTCCCAATCCACAACCACCCACGGGAGGACAATAATGAGTGAAACCACCTCACGCCCAATTAAGCGTGCGCTTGTTTCCGTCTACCACAAGGAAGGTCTTGAAGTTCTGGCTCAAGCCTTCGTTAAAGCAGGAACCGCTGTGGTCTCCACAGGTTCCACAGCTCAAGCATTAGCAAGCTATGGTGTAGATGTTACCTCAGCAGAACAGGTAACAGGCTTCCCAGAATGCCTTGATGGTCGCGTAAAAACTCTGCATCCACGTATTCATGCTGGAATTTTGGCAGATATGACTAATGCCGATCATGTTGCTCAGCTGAAGAATCTTGAGGTTGAGCCATTTGATGCGGTTATTGTTAATCTTTATCCATTCGCAGATACCGTACGTTCCGGTGCTGGTGAAGCAGATATTATTGAAAAGATTGATATTGGCGGACCTTCTATGGTACGCGCTTCAGCAAAAAACGCAGCAACAGTAGCAGTTATTACTGATCCAGCTGATTATGCTTTACTCGCCGAGCGCGTAGATAACGGTGAAGGATTCACTCTCGAAGAGCGTCGTTATCTCGCAGCTAAGGCTTTCGCTCACACTGCAGCTTATGATTCCACCATTATTGAGTGGGCAAGCAAGCAGTGGACGAAGCCAGAAAGCATGGGGGAGAAGAGCGACTTCGCTACTTATTCCCGCACATGGGATAAGGCTGCTGTATTGCGTTATGGCGAGAACTCTCACCAAAATGCATCTCTCTATGTTGATCCATTAACTAGCGGTGATTTTGCTCATGCTGAGCAGCTCGGCGGTAAGCCTATGAGCTACAACAACTATGTGGATGCAGATTCCGCTTGGCGCAGTGTGTGGGATTTCCCAGAGCAGATTGCTGTTGCCGTAGTGAAGCATTCCAATCCTTGTGGTTTAGCTATTGGAGACACTGTTGCCCAAGCACACAAGAAAGCTCATGCATGCGATCCTATGAGCGCTTACGGCGGAGTCATCGCAGCTAATACCACAGTCAGCCTCGAGATGGCACAGAATGTGAAGCCAATCTTCACCGAGGTTATTGTTGCTCCAGATTATGAGCCTGAAGCTTTGGAACTCTTGCAAACGAAGAAGAATCTTCGCATTTTGAAAGTTCCTGTATCTCCTGTGTCTCATCCACAGATTCGCCAGATTGATGGCGGTTTGCTCGTACAGGATATGGATATTTTCCAGTCTGAAGGCGATAATCCAACCAACTGGACACTGGTAGCAGGCGAAGCTGCAGATGAGCAAACCCTTGCTGATTTGCAGTTCGCATGGCGTGCTGTACGTTCGGTAAAATCAAACGCTATTTTGATTGCGCATGACGGTGCAACTGTAGGTATTGGTATGGGTCAGGTGAACCGTGTAGATTCTTCTCACTTGGCTGTTGACCGTGCTAATACTTTGGCTGACGGTGCAAACCGTACTCAAGGTGCTGTTGCCGCTTCCGATGCATTCTTCCCATTTGCTGATGGTATGAAGATTCTCACCGATGCTGGCGTTAAAGCAATCGTTCATCCTGGTGGTTCTATTCGTGATGAGGAAGTATTCCAGGCTGCACAAGAAGCCGGCATTACCATGTACGTTACTGGCACTCGTCACTTCTTCCACTAAAAAGCACACAGGAGATTGCCCATGAAACGCACACCGGATCATATTGAACCGTTATGGCCAAGTACTATAACTCTGAGTGTTATTGTGCTCGCAGTGATCTTCACATGGTTCGATCATGTTGACTGGGCAACCTACTTGTTTGCAGCTTTTGCATTTCTCATGGGACTGTGGCGTGTTCTTGCCCGTGACAAAGCCCCATGGAAAATACGTTCCGTAGCTTTCGATGCTTTTATTAGTTTCGGTTTATCCATAGGATTAGTAGGAACGTATATAAGCATTATGGCTCTCTAATATAATTGTGCCCTATCGCTTTCAAGCGATAGGGCACAATTATATTAGAGAAAGATTGTTATTCTTTCTCAGCGTTTGGCTCTTCAGTTTCAACAATGACCTCAGGTAAGGATTCTTCTGCATCCTCATCTGTTGCCTCATCATCACCGTCATCAGCAGCTGCAGCAGCTTCCTGTTCTAAACGTAAAGCAGCAACAGCAGCCTCAGTTTCAGCACGCTGAGCCTGAACAGAATCACGAATAATCAAACCAAAAGCAACCACAGCAGCAGCAACCAAAGGAACAATCCAAAATACCCATAACTGCTGTAATGGGTTCGTAGTCAAACCATCAAAAGAACCTACCACAGCAATACCTGTAGAACGAGCAGGATTTAATCCCACACCGTCGACCAAATACAAAGCCATAGCACTCACGCCATAAGCAGCAGCAAGAGCAAAAGCATGGTTCTTGTGTGCAGAACCGTTAGGGCGAACAGTGGTGTAGAAAGCAGTAATCACAACAATCGTAAACACAAGTTCCATAACAACAGCTGCGGTAATACCAAAGCTCAAGCCTGAGCTGGAACCGAGCAAAGTAGCAGACGTAGAGTTCGTGCCGAAACCATTAACAACAATGCTCATCCACATCTTACGAGGTGCATTCTGAGACACAGGAGTGAGCAGATGCCATACACCTGCAGCTGCTAAAGCACCCAAAACTTGAGCGACGATATAGAGCAGACCTTGCAGCCATGTAACAACACCAGTCAACATACCAGCAAAACTCACAGCTGGATTAAAATGACCGCCACTTGCACGACCGAAGGTTAAGCTTGCGGCAGCATAAGCTAAACCAGTACCCACGCCAACCATAATCAGGCTCGAATTGGAATTAATCATAGTTCCCCAAGAGCTGATTACATAAATAGCAAAAGCAATAACAGCAGTTCCCACGAATTCTGCTGCTACACGAACTAAAAGATTATTGCTCAAGCGGTGAGATGGTTTCTCCGTTTGAGTTGTATACACTAAATTATCTGTCATAAAAACCTCACTTGTAGTGAACGTAGCTATCCTATCAACCCCTCCACCTATAATATATACGTTTGTTATTAAAATCTTCTAGGCCACGTTGGGAGAACGATGCCACATCCATATTCCCGTGCTAAAAAAGCACACGAAGAATCCGAATCCGGAATCCGTCTTCAAAAAGTATTAGCTCAAGCAGGTTTTGGCTCTCGCCGTAAATGCGAAATTATGATTACTGACGGTCGCGTTGAAGTTGACGGTCAGCTCATTACCGAGTTAGGTACGCGCGTAGATCCAAAAAAGCAAGAGATTCGTGTTGACGGTTCCCGCATTCGTTTATCAAATAAACACATTACCTTAGCTCTGAACAAGCCTAAGAAAGTGCTTTCTGCTATGGAAGATAAGAAAGGTCGCTGGACCTTACGCGATATTATTGGCGATGGCTATGAGCGCGTCTTCCATATGGGACGTTTGGATTATGATTCCGAAGGTCTTATTCTTATGACAGATGACGGTGAGCTTGCTCAGCATGTTATGCATCCAAAATATGAAATTCCTAAAACCTATATTGTTACGGTAGAAGGTCATATTGGTGGAAATATTGCTCGTCGTTTAGTACGTACCGGCGTTCAGTTAGATGATGGTTGGATTAAGTTCGACCAGTGCACAGTTCTCGATCAAACACGTGAGTATTCTATGTTGCGTGTTGTTCTGCACTCTGGACGTAACCGTATTGTGCGCCGAATTTTCGGTTCTATTGGTTTCCCTGTTGTACGTTTGGTGCGCACACAGATTGGACCAATTAAACTGGGCGAAATCAAAGCAGGTTCATACCGTATTTTGTCTAAAACTGAAGTAGATTCTCTCGCAAAGGCGGTTGGTCTATGATTACTGTAGCCATTGATGGTCCATCAGGCGTGGGAAAGTCCAGCACATCTCGTGCTGTGGCTAAGCATTTTGGATACGCTTATTTAGATACTGGTGCCATGTATCGTGCTGCCGCATGGTGGTGCCTCAGCCAGGGGGAGAGTCTTGATTTTGATTCTGCAAGCCCTGAGCAGGAGGAGCGTTTAACTGAATTAGTAGCACGCTTCTTTACTGAAGATCATTTTGATATTTCACTCGATCCCGACGTGCCCGGCGTTACCAGTGATGGTCAAGATATTAGTGACGAAATTCGCTCAACACAGGTTGCTTCACATGTGTCAGCAATTTCCTCGATTATCCCTATCCGTCACGTACTGATTGCTGCTCAACGCGCCTACATTGCGGGGGAAGAAAATCCTCAAGGTTTCTCGAATGGTGCAGGCATTGTTGTTGAAGGACGAGACATTACAACCGTTGTAGCTCCTGATGCTGATGTGCGTGTGCTTCTGACCGCACGCGAAGATGTTCGCCAGGCACGCCGTAATGCTCAAAATGCTCAGAAAGCACAGAACACAACGCATTCATCTGATCTCGCTTTCGATAATGTCGCTTCTGATAATGTTGCTGCTCGTGATGCTAAGGATGCACAAGTAACGTCATTCCAAGAAGCTGCAGAAGGCGTTACTTTAGTTGATAACTCAGATATGAGTTTTGACCAAACCGTGCAAGTTCTTGTTGATATGGTTGATGCTGCTATAGATGAGCAGTTGTTTAGCAACTATGTTGACCAGATGAATGAGTACGAACTTGAAGAAGGCGATGAAGCATACCTGTCTGACGATGCTTTTATCGACGCTTCTCAAGACGATGAGGAAGACGACACGGTTGGCGTTTTAGCTATTGTAGGTCGCCCAAATGTGGGTAAATCTACTTTAGTCAACCGTATTTTAGGTCGTCGAGCCGCCATTGTAGAAGACACCCCTGGCGTTACACGTGACCGCGTTACCTATGAAGCAGAATGGGCAGGAACTCGCTTCCAACTCGTGGATACAGGCGGTTGGGAAGCAGATGTAGAAGGTATTGATTCTGCTATTGCATCTCAAGCCCAAATTGCTGTGCAATTAGCAGATGCAGTAGTTCTTGTTGTTGATGGTGCTGTAGGTTTAACTGCTAGCGATGAACGTATTGTGTCTATGTTGCGCGCTTCTGGTAAGCCAGTTACTGTAGCCGCTAATAAGCTTGATACGCAGATGTCTGAATATCAGGCTGCTGAGTTCTGGAACCTTGGACTTGGAGAGCCGTATCCTATTTCGGCTATGCATGGTCGCGGCGTGGGTGATTTGCTCGATGTTGCTCTCGCTAAGTTGGCTCAAGCAGAGAAAACCTCTGGTCTGCTAACTCCATCCCATTTGCGACGCATTGCTTTGGTAGGTCGTCCAAATGTAGGTAAGTCGTCCTTACTTAACCAACTGTCTGGCGAAAACCGCGCTGTTGTTTCTGATATTGCCGGAACTACGCGCGATCCTGTCGATGAAGTTGTGAATGTTGGTGGACAAGATTGGCTGTTCATCGATACTGCAGGCATTAAGCGCCGTCTGCACAAACAATCGGGAGCAGATTACTATTCCAGCTTGCGTACGCAAGCTGCTATTGAGCGTTCCGAACTGGCTCTGGTTCTTTTTGATGTATCTGAACCAATTTCTGATCAAGACCTGAAAGTTATGAGCCAAGCAGTAGATGCAGGACGCGCTATTGTGCTCGTGTTCAATAAGTGGGACAAGTTGGATGATTTTGGTCGTCAACGCATCGAACGCTTATGGAAGACTGAGTTTAATCGTGTGACCTGGGCTCAGCGTGTGAATTTGTCTGCTTTAACCGGTTGGCATACGAACCGTTTGAAATTGGCGATGGATACAGCTCTCGAAAACTGGGATAAGCGCGTATCTACTGGACGTTTGAACTCTTTCCTTGGCCAGGTTCAGGCAGCTCATCCGCATCCTTTGCGAGGTGGTAAGCAGCCACGTATTTTGTTCGCTACACAGGCATCCAACCGTCCGCCACGCTTCGTGATTTTCACTACTGGCTTCTTAGATCACAGCTATCGTCGCTTTATTGAGCATTCCTTACGTGACGAATTTGGTTTCGAAGGAACACCAATACAGATTTCTGTGAATGTGCGTGAAAAGAAAAAGCGTAAGTAGGTGTGAATGAGTGAGCCGTCTCCCTTTTTGGACTGATAAATAAAGTTCAAGCGACAGGAGGCAGTTCACTCAGACTTCTTTTGTTGCTGGTTTCCGTGCATGTTTTGCAGACTGTGATTGGCGGATTAGTGTGCGGATTAGTGTGCGGGCTAGTGTGCGGGCGTGCGTTTCTGCTGTATCGTTCATAGCTGAGCGCAGCAGTGAATGGTAAAGCTTTTACCAGCACTGATTTGAGTGGTGAAACTGCTTTAACGAGTAGTGCTATCGATAGCTATGAAAGATAAAACACACGAATCAGAATATACCGCTCTATATAATTTGTGGCGGAATTACCTTTCAGCGTTTGACGAGCACTTTGGTATAAGGATTTCTCGGATTACGCGTGTAACAAAATTCAACGCCTTACCAAGACCTAGTGTACAAAACCTAACAAGATTACTGTGCGAACAAATCAGCCTGCGTCTGTTGTCTTTTCCCGCTCGAATTCGAACGGACAATCGACATCACAACTCAACGTCTACAACTTTCATGCTTGCAATATAGCGTTAACATTCATAAGAAGTCAGTCATCATACACATCTCAAGTTGCGATACCTAAAGATAAAAATAGTTTCGGTATATACGCGCGGCATACTCCATACGCACACGCAGAAAAACCGCTATAATCAAGTGTTTTCAGCAGTATCGCTGTTTCATTACTGAACGAAAATACCTAAAAAATCAGCTGAACTAAGCGCGAATTTTTCGCAATTCGCCAAAATGTCCAGTAAAGGTGCATTTTCAAGAAAAGTACTCTATAATAGACGGAGTTATAAACAACTTAAATTAACGCGAGGGCTGATGGCTGAAGGATCTTCTCACGGTAGGCGGCGATTTTCTGATAAGTGGGGCAAGCACGAACTTGACGTATTAGCAGTTTTATCTTCTGCATTCCCGCAATGGCTAACTTCCCGTCAAATAGCGCAACGTGTGAAAGCGTATGCTGATTCGTACGGTGAATTAGCTGATCAAGCAGCGAAGGCAGCTTTTGCCAAGCAATTCCAACGTGACCGCGCAAAGCTGACCGCAATGGGCATTGCTATCGAATCTCGTCAACCTGAATATTCCTCCAAGTCAGAGGGACAGGATTTTGCATCCTACCGTCTGCAGTTGGGTGACGAACCTCGAACTCGCATGCACTTTGAAGCTGAAGAGCTACCTATTTTAGCTGCAGCAAATTATTTGGCACGTTCTTTGGCTATGTCTGCAAAGTCGGACGAAAAAAAGGCTGAAGATAGGCGTAATCACAAGGCTTCGCGTACTCAGCCTCATGTTGCGCAAACTCCAACCCCTGGTTTAGGTTTAGACTCAATAGCTCCTGGTTTAGGCACACAAACTATTCCTGAAAATCTCATGCGCGTTGTAGATTCTCGCCGTTTTACAGCTACCGTTATGGTGGACGGAGAGAATATTAACGTTGCGTATACAGATTCTGATGATTTGGCTTCGTACGTCTTAGAACATCCTGGTGCAACTATCGTCAGCCCTCAGGAAGCAGTTGATGCTTTCGTTCGTCGTTTGAATGCGGCAGTAGCGTTTGAAGAGGTAACCGTTCCTGCTGAGTCTGAGAACTTGATTGCTGTCAGCGAGTTGCGCAAGAAGCTTGAAGAACAGAACGAGGATGAGGATGGCGATTCTAAGTCGGAACGTAAGGGGTCTTCCTTCCAAACAGGTTCGGAAGTAGACCGCCGTTTGCGTCTTATGTTGTTCTTATCTGCTCATTTAGGCGAAGAATATTTGCTCAGCGAGTTGGCTGAACGTTTTATTGCTGTTCCGCATACTCCAGAAGAGGAGAAGAAGAACGTTCAGATTATCCGCAAAGATATTGGCACTTTAACTACCGTTTCGGATGATGGTGAGTTAGCAGGAAGTCAGTTCTTTGATATTGACTGGTCTTTGCTGGAGTCAGAAGGTATTGTTGCCGCTACTAATTCCTTAGGATTAGAACGTTTGGCAGGCGTTTCTGCTCAGTATATGAGCTTGCTGACAGCATCGGTTAGCTATTTAGCTCATTCACCGCTGATGTCGGAAAGCTACCGTAAGAGTGCTGAGGTTTTGTTTGAGCGTTTGCAAGAAGAAAACGATAACGCTGCACAGAACTCTACTGCTTGGTTGAGTTTGACCGGCTATGAACTTGAACCAGCTAGCTATCAGGTAGTACATGATGCAATTGAGCGTGGAAAACTGCTCGATATGGATTACACTGATGGAGCCGGACGCACACGCCATAAGCTTGTTGCACCTGCACAGATTTACGTTGATGAGGGTGTGTATTACGCAGCTGTATGGACTGGCGTAAGCGACGAGGATCGTAAAGAACCAAGCACTCGTTCATATGATGCTGATTCACCACGCCACACACCAATTCGTAACGAAGCTTCCGCTCAATGGCAAACATTACGTTTAGCCCGTATTGGTCGTGTGGAAAGCGTGGAGCCAAGCCATGACATTGATATTCCTGATGTTCCATTAGCAGAACTGAGGGAGTGGAGTTTCGAAAATGGTACTCCAGCAGTCTTTGTGACCGCGCAGAAGAATTTGCCATTTATTTTGAATCTTCCAGACGCTAAGGTTGAGGATTCCGGTGAAGGACAGAAAGTGCACCTGACTGTTTCCTCCGACTCATGGTTTGTTGCTTTCTGCATTGCCCACGCACGCCACATTACTGCGGTGGGTCCTGCAACCTTGCAGTCCATGTGCATTGCTCGTGCGGAGCATGAGCTTAGCATGAATACGCAAGCTGAGTGAGTTGGTAGGATTTGTGTTGATTGGGTTGCTTAGTGAGTTGTAGCGTCTGTTCAATGGCTGACTTGCGGTAGTGGCTTTCCAGTTGCTACTTATACTGTCTGTCTGGTTGAGAATTATTTGCGCTTTAGTGAAGAATAAGGAGAATTAATATGGTTCCGTTCTGGGTATGGATTCTACTGTGGATTTTCCTTTTCGCTAACTTTGCGTATGGAGTGTATTACGTTGTACGCCACGGGTTGGATGCGCTTGCGAAAGTTGGTAGCACTGCCGACTAAGTGGGGCAGATTATGGGGCGCATGAGTTCACA
>OGCX01000814.1_pt1 | contig 12556 bp, 14 predicted proteins | sample 1570261 | NCBI WGS metagenome assembly OGCX01 (sample SAMEA2582161, study PRJEB24529) | metagenome | biome: Human gut stool | place: China | collected 2011 | reverse complement strand
ATTTCTTTTTACCAAAGAGAAGGGTTCATTATTCAATGTGAAGATTTGGATGAAGATACTGGTGAAAAAGAGTACACTATGCTATGGAAACAAAAATAGAAATCGGGATTTGACGGAGAGTCTGCTTTCATAATGCAAGAAGTTTTATGTGTGTTAAAACCGGGTGGGGTTTACATATTGTCAGATACCGGAGTGGGTAGAAAAATACAGGAAATCAAGAAACATGGCGTGTCTTGAAGAAAGATGGCACCTTCATAGCTTGTTTTTATATTAAGGAAAAATCACGCGTCACAGATTGGTTGGTCAAAAATATTCTCTCGAAGAAAGGGTGGTTTACGCCGCCATTTCATACAGAAAATGAATTGAAAATAATTCTTGAGAAATTTTATAAAAATATAGATATGCATGTTGATGGTTCTATAGTTTATTTTAAGTGTTTTAATAAGTTAGATAAAACTAATTGATTTTTGGAGAGCTATATGCTATATTCTTTTGAGAGAAAAAGAAATTTGGGGCACAAGGGTGTGCAATCACATATTCAAGTAATATGAGAAGCACACCATATTTTAAGTCAATGGATTAGTGATGACTAATTTGCGAAATTATATAAAACGGAGGACACTTTTTATGAACAAAACAAATAAATTGACAGTACCGGACTTAATTAGTATTGGTGTATTTACTGCACTTTATTTTGTACTTGTAACGATTGCAACCTTTGCTAGTGTGGCGATTTTTCCTGGATTTAATAACGTAGTCTTACCTGCGTTCTGTGCGTTGATATCAGGATGCGTATATACGCTTTTAGTGGTAAAATTACAGAAGTTTGGTGGGATTTCAGTAATGGGGATTGTCATGGGATTGTTTTTTATGATTTCCGGTCATTTCATTATCTCGTTTGCTGCCAATATTGTAATGGGTATCGTTGCTGATTGTGTTGCGAAAGTGGGAAAATATAAAAGTAAAAAATGGATTATACTTAGTTATGTTCTTTTTTCTTATGGGCTGTTTGGACCGGTAATTCCGATGTGGTTTATGAAGGATGCATATGTGGCGAATTTGGTGGCTCGTGGTAAAGATGCAGTTTATATTGCAGAGTTGTTTGCGAACATTAACATGGTAACTTTTGTCCTTGCAGTAGTGGCAACCCTTATATGTGCCCTTGTTGGTGGCTGGTTCGGAATGAAGATGATTAAGAAACATTTTGTAAAGGCTGGTATTGTATAATGAAACTTCGCTTAGATCCAAGAACAAAGTTGTTTTTACTCTTACTATCCAATATGACATTGTTTTTTCATGTCAATTTAATAACAGAGGTTATTTTAGTGTCGATACTGCTTTCGTTATTCTTTTTTTCAGGGAGATATAAAAGCGGTATTCGAATGACGTTAATTTATGGTTTTATGGTAAGTGCTGAATTCTTGATAATCCCTTATACAGAAGGTGTTTTTTTGAACTTTATAGCCATGTTTAGTGTGGGAATAAGAATGATGCTGCCATGTGTGATTTCTGGGGCATATGCCTTTTCTACCACGACAGTAGGCGAAATGGTATGCGGGCTCCGAAAAATCAAGGTGCCGGAATGTATCATTGTACCAAGTGTGACGATAATAAGATTCTTTCCTACTATAGCAGAAGATTACAGACAAATTAAGAATGCTATGGCATTTCGTGGAATTGCCTCAGGAAAGCTGGCCTTGTTACGCAATCCGGCACAATCTTTGGAATATATACTGATGCCTCTTTTGATGAATAGTAATAATGTGGCGCAGGATTTATCTGTGGCTGCCATGACAAAAGGAATCAGTATGCCGGGAATACATACGAGCATGACGGAATTAAGAATGACAGCTGCGGATGGGTGCTGTATGTTAGCTGGGGTAATGCCATTTGCACTGTATTTTGGAGGTGTTCTGTAATGATCGAAGTAAGTAAGGCTTCTTTTTACTATCCAAACACGGACGAGGGAGCATTGAATGATGTTTCGTTGCAGATAAATTCCGGAGAATGCGTGGTGTTATGCGGAAAAAGTGGTTGCGGAAAAACTACTTTGACCAGATTGCTTAATGGCTTGGCTCCTTCTTTTTTTGATGGAAAACTGGATGGTATGTGTCAAAGCTTTGGGCTATGTGCAGGAGAAGCTGCCATAGAAGAGTATGTACCTATAGTTGGAAGTGTATTTCAAAATCCTAAAACACAACACTTTAACATAGATACAACGGCAGAATTGGCATTTCCATGTGAAAACATGGGTATGAATTCAACAGATATTCAGGAAAGAGTAAGAAGCTGTGCGAATGAGTTTGCTATGGAACATCTTATGGATAGGAGCATATTCAAATTATCCGGCGGTGAAAAACAAAAAATTGCATTTGCAACGGCTTGTATGTTACAGCCAAAGTTATTGGTCCTTGATGAGCCGACCAGTAACTTGGATTACAAAGCAATACAGGAACTACATGATATGATTGCAAAAAAGAAGTCAGAAGGAATTACGATTGTGATTGCAGAACATAGACTGGCATGGTTAGCTGATATTGCAGATAGGTTTTGTTATTTTGCGAGTGGAGAATTGCAAAGACAGTGGAATGCAACAGAATTTTTAAAGTTATCGAATGAAGAAATGCAAAAGATGGGATTACGTCCAATGGACATAACTTCTTACAGAAAGCGTGCGAAAGAAAAAACAAAAAGTGAGATGCTTGGTTCGATACCATTAATGAGTGCAGAACATTTATTGGTTGGATATGAGAAGAAGAAACCAGTATACGAAATAGATAGATTTGCTATTTGCAAGGGTGAGATTGTTGGATTGATGGGAAGCAATGGAGTCGGGAAAAGCACATTTGCAAAAACACTTTGCGGTTTGCAAAAACCGATAGCAGGAACGATGGAGCCTGTTAAAGAGAAAGAACGCTTAAAGAAAAGTTTTATGGTAATGCAGGATGTAAATTATCAATTGTTTTCTGATAGTGTTCGTGAAGAGGTACTACTTGGAGCAAACAGACCGGAGTTGTGTGAAGCAGTGCTGGAAGCCTTAGGATTAACGGAATTTGCTGACAGACATCCTATAAGTTTGTCCGGAGGACAAAAACAACGAGTGGCAATTGCCTCTGCGATGCTGTCAGGGAAAGAACTTATTGTCTTAGATGAGCCAACCAGCGGCCTTGATTATTATCATATGACGCAGGTTGCGCATTTGTTAAATCAGTTGAAAGAATGGGGAGCAGCGGTGCTTGTTATCACACATGATGAAGAATTAGCAGCAGGCTGGTGTGACAGAGTAATTTATTTGGAAGATAAGGGGAAAAAGAATGGAATTTAAACAGAGTCAGTGGTTAGGAAAATGGATTAATTTTGAAAACTTAATTTATAGTGATGAAACAGCAATAAAACTTTGTTGGGAGGAGGCAGAACGTATTGCAGGTGCAATGCCAATGTTTAAAAATGGAGCAAAAGCATTTTGGAAAATGGCGTGTAGTACAATAAATGAAGAATGCAATGTACGTCTTGGTGGTTGGAATATTACGGAATCAGACGGAGGTATGACCATTGAATGGATGGATGTGGATGGAAATGTTCTAGGTAAATATTCATATGAAGTAAAAGATATTATAGAAAAAGGATTAGAGGGCAAGGAAAACTTTTTGTTTGAAGCAAAAGATGCACCGAACGAATGTCAATTCCGTTATATGCTTGCGATGGAACCTATGCCTGAGCGTGAAGAAAGATTGAACGGAGGTCTGTTGAGTCACCTGCATTTTCAATATGCAAGTCGATTGGAACTGTTATTTAAAGACGGAAAACTAAATAAACAGATGTGGTATGCAACTATGTGCGATGGTGATGGTGAATTGCTGGAACAATGCAATATCGTTCGGGCATTACACAGAATTCCAAAATGGGAGAAGTTGCCGGATGGCATAACAAACAATAAATAGTGATATAATGGAATGAAGCTTAAGAAAGTGGAAACTTTCTGCAATGGTTCCAAAGAAATCTACATATATTGCATCTTTTTTATCAAATTATGTGCTTTTTACAATCATATGTATCAACTTGTGCAAAACTCCTCCTACAGTTAAGGAGTTGGCGGTATGAAGGGAGTTATTGCAAAAGGAATAACCTTATTTGATCAGACGGGCCAGACATGGATGAAGCATGCCTGGCAACATATCTTGCGGAGAGTATGTTTGTGCCGTCAATTTTACTGCAGGATTATATTTCTTTTGAAGAAATCAGTGATTATGAAGTGAAAGCAATCATTCGTCACGGCGGTCAGACTGCAAGTGGTATTTTTGCGTTTAATGAGCAGTATGAATTTGTTTCTTTTACAACAAATGACAGAGCGGTGTCCAATACGGATGGATCCATGGAATATATCCCATGGTCGGCGGTTTGTGGTGAATATTGTATTTCTGAAAATGGAATTAAGTACCTGACCAGATTTCAGGCAATATGGAATTATCCGGATGGAGAGTTTGTTTATTTCGATGGTGTAATTAGTACAGTATCATATGATGAGTGAGACAATCGGAATTTATGGAGGATAAAGTTGATGAACAACAAAAGGATAATTATAGGAGTCACTATCGGAATAATCGCAGCAATACTTTGGAGCGTTGTTTTTATAAATGCCTTAAATAGCATGGCTGGAATTGGAATCGGAATATGTCTGGGTATATCTTTTGGTATATCTGGCAGTCTTATTTTTTCAAAAAAAGATAAATGATGATACAACTTCAAGTTTTGAGAATTGAGAAAATCGGAATTTTCAGGAGGTTCATTGAAGTGGAAAAAATAAAAATAGAAAAGAATACCGTTCAGGAAACACTGATTATACCTCTATATGGTAGAAAAATGTGTTCTGAAAAATTTTCTGCTCTTTATACTGACATTTATGCCAAAAAATTATGTGATAGGTTAGACTATGATTTTTCGGAATTGGAAAAAAAGAATAACTCATTTTTATATGAGTTTGGAGCACTTGAAGCTGCAATGCGTCAGTTAGATATCATTTGGGAAATAAAAGAATACTTGAAGATTTATCCAAAGGCTACAATTGTCAATCTTGGTTGTGGATTAGATGAGACTGGTAAGGCTTGCGATAATGGAAGTTGTAGTATAGTCAATGTAGACTTCCCTGATGTCATAAATGTTCGAAACCAACTGATATCAAATCATGAAAGAGAAAAAAATGTTGCATGTGATTTAAAAGATTATTCATGGATGAACGAAGTAGACGGTTCAAACGGAGTTGTTTTCTTTGCGGCAGGGGTATTCCATTATTTTAAAAGAGAAGAAGTAAAAAGTTTAGTGCTAGAACTTTCCAAAAGATATGAAAAAGGATGCCTAATTTTTGATAGCGTAGGTAAGCTAGGCTTAAAACTTATGATGTCAAAGATATTGAAGAATATGGGGATTAAAGATGTGGAAGGTCTATTTTATGTGAATAATACAATTAAAGAGCTTAATTGGTCGGATAAAATAAAAGTAACATCAAAGGGATATATGTTAGGCTATTATAATATGAAAAGTTTCAATATTCGCAGTTTTCATCGCTTACTTGCAAGGATAGGAGATAATGTGATGAAGATGAAAATAAATAAATTCCTGTTTGACTAGAAGGTGCATTACATGAAAAAGAATATATCAAGGATTATCGGTGTGATAATGTTGATTGTAGCTATTGTATTTATAGTGTTAGCATTGAATCATCCAGAAAAGAGTTTCCCTTGGAACAATACAATTACTTGGTTACTGTATGGTATATATTTTCTTGTGACAGTGGTGTTGCTTATTGCTCCTAAGATGAAAAAGTGAGAAATTTCAGTTTGTTGAATTAAAAATGAAATAAAGTTTCAGTAATCATAGAGTGTATGGATTCAATTCCATATGCTCTTTTTCTTTACCTAATTTCAGGAAAAAGGAATTCCGGTGGATCCAGTTGGATGGCGGAAAGTATCGCATCTCTAAGAAGAGTTTCGATGACTGGCTCGATAACTTGGAACAGTAAGAAACAGGGTGTTGATCAGGCAGATTTTGTCTGAAACAACTTCAATTTCTGTATGTGTACCCCTCTATATAACGAAACGCTCAGATGCTGTTTTGCAGTAGGGGAAAAGAAAAAATATCAAAAAATTGATGATTAATGGTGAGCTTGTGATAGAATGGATAAAAGAGAAAAGCATAAAGGATGTAGTTGTGGAGAATATTTGTTATGATTAGAAAGTTGCTGAACGGAGATATCGATAGAGTTGCTGACATATGGTTAAAGACAAATCTGAAAGCACATTATTTTATTTCCAATCAATACTGGAAAAGTAATTATGAATTAGTAAAAGAAATGATGTCACAATCCGAAGTCTATGTGTTTGAAGCGGATAAAATGATACAAGGATTTGTAGGACTAAATGATGAATATATCGAAGGTATTTTTGTCTCTGATGAAATACAGTCATGTGGTATAGGTAAACTTTTATTGGATTATGTTAAGAATAAAAAAGTTAGCTTACGATTAAATGTATACCAGAAGAATGCCAGAGCAATTTCTTTTTACCAAAGAGAAGGGTTCATTATTCAATGTGAAGATTTGGATGAAGCTACTGGTGAAAAAGAGTACACTATGCTATGGAAACGAAAATAGAAATCGGTATTTGTGGAGGAAACAAACATGGAAGATAATAAATCAATGACTGTCAAGAAAACGGTAAAATCAGGAATAACTTTTGGAAGTGCATTAGCTATGGTTATTAGTTATACAACGTGGAAGTCTGTCGGTTGGGCGATTTTTCATGGATTACTTAGTTGGGTATATGTCATATATTTCCTTTTACGTTACTAAATTCCCATTTATCGAGTGACGAAAACAATACATCCTTCAGCGGACGACCCTAAAACGCTTGTCCGCTCTTTTTATGCCAGTGCATCCTGACAGGAGAACTGCCCGGCGAAAACGTCTGCGGGCGGAGCATGGAACGGTCAACGGGTCAACAGCTCAAAATGATTCCGCTTTGTGACCAGCAGCCCTTCCTTTTGCAGCTTGGAAAGCTCCACCGACATGGCGGCACGCTCCACACAGAGAAAATCTGCCAACTGCTGACGGTCAAAGGGGATGTCAAAGGAAAGGGAAGACTGCCGGATGGATTCGGCAGACAGGTAGGACAGCAGCTTTTCCCGGGTGGTGCGCTTGCTGATATGGGTGATCTTCTCGTTGAAAAGCAGTATTTTGTTTGCCAGAACGCTGACCAGATTGCGGATGAGCTTCTGGTGATGGTCGCAGGCGGTGGGGCAGGAGGTGAGCAGCCGCTTGACGTTCAGCAGCAGGATCTCGCAATCCTCCTCTGCCACCACGCTGATGTTCAGGATGGCACCGGGGGTGGCGGCGTAAGGCTCCCCGAAAAAATCCCCGGTGCTGCACTTGGACAGGATATTGCGGTGTCCCCAAAGATCCTCCTGGATCACAAGGGTAGAGCCGGACAGCATGAGCCCCATGACCTCTGTGGAATCTCCGGCACGGAAAATATAGGAGCCCCGGGGGCGGGTGATCTTCGCTGCACTGACGCAGTGCAGGATGGACAGAATCTCATCATCGGTAAGCCCGGTAAAGAAGGGGCAGCTCCGCAGAACAGGCAGATATTTTTGCATAAAGACTCTCCTTGTTGGAATTCAAACAGACAAGATGGCTTTAGTATACTATAATAAACCTGCAAATGCAAAAAACACCCACAACAGGAGAGTATAGATATGATTCGGAAGATCATCCATATTGACGAAGAAAAATGCAACGGCTGCGGGCTGTGTGCGACCGCCTGCCACGAGGGAGCCATTGATATTATCAACGGCAAAGCAAAGCTGGTGCGGGAAAATTTCTGCGATGGCTTTGGCGACTGTCTGCCGGGCTGCCCTACCGGTGCCATCACCTTTGAGGAGCGGGAAGCCCCTGCCTACGACGAGGCAGCGGTGCAGGAGAACAAAAAGAAAAAGGAATTGCAGGAGAAGATGAAGCACCTCCACGAGGGCGGCTGCCCCGGCTCCCGGATGCGGATGCTGGAACAGCCGGAGGCGGCCGAAAGTGCAGCATCTGCCCCTGTGCAGCCGGTCTCCCGCCTGCGCAACTGGCCGGTGCAGATCAAGCTGGCACCCATCCATGCGCCTTACTTTGAGGGTGCAAAGCTACTGATTGCAGCGGACTGCACGGCCTATGCCTACGCCAATTTCCATCAGGAGTTTATGCGCGGCAAGGTGACCCTTATCGGCTGCCCGAAGCTGGATGCTGTGGATTACAGCGAAAAGCTGACCGAGATCCTGCGCAGCAACGACATCCAGAGCGTGACCATCCTCCGCATGGAGGTGCCCTGCTGCGGCGGTCTGGAGATGGCCGCAAAAAAGGCGCTTCAAGCCAGCGGAAAGTTCATTCCGTGGCAGGTGGTCACCATCTCCATTGACGGAAAAATTCTGGATTAAAAGCACAGGGCAAAAAAACCACCGAGAAAACACAGACCCGATAAACGAATACCGCCGAGGAGCTTCCCAGTTGGGAGGCATCCTCGGCGGATTTTTTAGTTTATACAGCAGGTTTGCGGAGCAATGCGCCTGTTACCCGTATATTTTCCCCACGATCTTTCCGCATCGCAGGGGTGGCTGTCTATACCGATAGCCGGACTGTGGAAAAGTACAGGGAGCAACCTGCGTAAATTTTTACGCAGAGTGGCCTCTCTTTTTTACACAGCCAATGCCAATCAGCGCTTGAAAACGAAACGCTGCGCAAGTATACTATACTAGTTATGTTGTACAAGTTTGAGTGTGAACTGATGTATCAGTTGACCATAAAAGACATACCAGAATTGAAGTGTGCGGCGGGGTCGAAGCCCTGCGAGGATGAAAATGAAATTCGATAGAAGACTTACAGATGAAATCTACACTTCCGATACGGTAAGGCTGGGAAAAAATGCATTTCAGGCCATGCAGGAGACGATCTATCATAATGGCGGTGTCGGAACCATTACCGGGTACTATGATGCCGAATTGTCGATCCTGTCGGTCAGTAATCTGTTGCTGCATAATCTGAACCACAGCTATGCATCCCTGATGGAACAGACAAAGGGTTCGCTGAAGAATCTTTTCTATAAGAAAGATGCCGCATTCCTCGACAATGCACGCTTTCGTCAGATTCAAGGCGAAGGGGAAGGCCGGATCCTCACGGCAGATGGGGCTCCCGTCTATGTGCGTCTCTACAAAAAAGATGCAGTCGATACGGATGGAACACCGATCTGGATCATGTCAGTACAGATGAACTGGGCGTATGAGAACCTTGCGCTGGTTAATGAATCCATCCATTCTGCACTATGGTATTTTGAGTGTAATGAAAACGGTGAGATCGTTCATGTGAACTGGAGCCATGCGTTCCGGCAGATCCTTGGATATCATGACATTCTGGATTTTCCGAACAAACTGGATTCGTGGTCGAACCTTCTGCACCCGGAGGACTATGACCGGGTAATGCAGCTGCTTTTGGAAGCGATTGCGGACAAAACCAATGCTACGAAGTATAATGTTGAGTACCGACTGAAAATGCAGGATGGCCAATACCACTGGTTCCGGGCATCGGCGGAGGTGATACGCCGTCTGGATGGTTCGGCCAATCGAATTGCCGGAATCATCAGCAACATTGACGCGGAAAAAAGAAGCCGGATGCAGGCGCAGCGGGCAGCGGCATTTCACCGTGCATTTACCAGCGCAAACCTCTGCGAATACTATGTAAATCTGGAAAAGAACACCTTTGACACTTTCAAAGTGGAGCCCTCTTTGATGACGGCCTTTGAGCAGAACCACACATGGGATGGACTAGTCAGATTCCTTGTGGATAACTATGTGGTTGAAGAGGACAAAAAGTCTGTAACGAATTTCTACAATCGCGCCTACATCACGGAAAAACTAAAGGGGCTTGAGACGGAGCTGCGTCAGGAGTGCCGCATCGTTCTGGATGGGGAGGAACGATGGGTCAGCAACGTGGTCATGCGCGGCGAGATCGAAGATTCCGAATATGCGATGATTTTTCTGCGGGACATCACAGAGTCCAAAGCAGAGACGGCACGGCGGATGCAGATGGCCTCAGATAACGCATCGATGGATCTTTTGATCAAGAGTATGGTGCGTCTGCTGGACCGCTTTGTCGTCTGCGATCTGGAGAATGACCGGTATCGGTTCTATAATCTGCAAGGTGAAATGATATACGCGCCGATCGGAACCTACCATGATTTTGTGGAGCAGGTGGTTGCAAAGTATAAGACACTGGAACCGCTGGACGCATTGGCTGCGTTGATTTCGCCGGAAAATATCCGCAAGAATTTGCAGGATGAGAACGACATCTACAAATTTGAATACTGCTCCATGGATGAGAACACCTATAAGATCGCTTCCTTCATTCCGCTGGAGTGGGATGGCACAAAGCTGGTTAAAGCACTGTTGGCATCTATGGATGTGTCACAGGAGAAAAAGGCCGAGATCGAATCCCATAAGGCACTGAAGGATGCGTACCGGGCGGCAGAAAACGCAAGCCGCGCCAAGACAGAATTTCTCTCCAATATGTCCCATGATATCCGTACACCAATGAATGCAATCGTTGGTTTGACCGCCATTGCGGGTGCGAATATCGAGAGCCAGGACAGGGTGGTCGAGTGCCTTGGCAAGATCACAAAATCGAGCCGTCATCTGTTGGGACTGATCAATGAAGTGCTGGATATGGCCAGAATCGAGAGCGGGCGAATGAGCCTTGCCGAGGAGGATTTCAGCCTGCCGGAGCTGGTCGATAACCTGCTCACCCTTACAAAACCGGCAATCGACGAGCACAAACATCAGCTCGAAGTCCATGTTGAGCACATCGAGCACGAAGCTGTCTGCGGCGACAGCCTGCGCATCCAGCAGGTCTTTGTGAACCTGATGAGCAACGCCGTCAAGTACACCCCGGATGGCGGAAACATCACCCTTACGATCAAGGAAAAACCGAACGGCTTCTCGGAGCTTGGCTGCTACGAGTTTTCCATCGAGGACAACGGCATCGGTATGACGCCGGAGTTCCAGAAGATCATGTTCGAGCCGTTCAGCCGGGCAGACGATCACCGGACGACCAAGGTGCAGGGCACCGGTCTTGGCATGGCCATTGCAAGAAACATCGTCAACCTGATGAATGGTGACATTCAGGTCGAAAGCGCTCCCAACAAGGGAACGAAGATCACGGTCACGGTCTATCTGAAGCTTCAGGAGAACGAGAAGGAACAGGAAAAAGAACTGCTCGATCTGCCGGTACTGGTCGTGGACGATGACAAGACCTGCTGCGAAAGCACCGTTGCAACCCTTCAGGAGATCGGCATAGCGGGCGAATGGGTCCTGACCGGCAAGGAAGCCGTGGAACGCTGCGCGGCGCGGCACAAGACCGGCCGCGACTATTTTGCGGTGATCCTGGACTGGAAGATGCCGGAGATGGACGGCATCGCAACGGCCAGAAGGATTCGGGAATGCGTTGGGGAGGACGTCACGATCATCATCCTGACTTCCTTTGATTTCAGCGAGATCGAAGAAGAAGCCAGAGCAGTGGGCGTGAATGCGTTTATGGCAAAACCGCTGTTCCGTTCTCGTCTGACGGCAACTCTGCGACAGTTTACATCCGGGAAGAAGGAGAAAAACGCCCGGAACTATCTGGAAGACTTTGCGAAGGAAAACTATGCGGGCAAGCGGATCCTTCTTGTGGAAGATAATGCGCTGAACCGTGAGATCGCAACCGAGATCATAGGCATGACGGGCGTGACCATTGACATTGCCGAAAACGGAAAAATTGCAGTCGAAAAGGTGATGGAAGCGCCAGAAAAGTGGTACGATCTCATTTTTATGGACATCCAGATGCCCATCATGAATGGTTACGAAGCCACTGCTGCGATCCGTGCGCTTGCCGGCAGCCGGGGCAAGGTGCCCATCATTGCCATGACGGCAAATGCCTTTGCCGAGGACGTGCAGCTGGCAAAGAACACCGGCATGAACGAGCATATCGCCAAACCGCTTGATTTGAATAAGCTGAACGATGTGCTGAAACAGTGGCTGTGATCTGTGCATTGCAGTAAGGCGCGTGATACTGTTGACCGGGCAATCAAAAAGCATGAAATGAAGAACGCCGAGGAATCCCTTCCCATGTGGGAGGAACCCTCGGCGTTCTTTAGTTTATATAGCAGCGGTCCTGTTTTATAAGCCAATTTTCACACAGCCGCTGCGCTTCATCCTTTGTGCAGCAGGTGCAGTTGAAAAGTTTGCCACGGATGGAACAGTAAGTGTAGTGTACTCTCGGGACTCCATTGGCATCTCGAAAATCAACGCAGCGTTCCTCACCGGGCAGCAGATAGATCGTATCCACGTTCAGCAGCTCCTTTTCACTATGTTCGTGTGCAAACCGCACAACACGCAACGTCTGCTATTGTACCATGAACCATCAAATTCTTCTATTGACCCTTACGCCAAAAAGGTACAGGCTTTTTCGTAGGATGTGACGATTGACATCCTCAAAAGC
>OGCX01000798.1_pt1 | contig 12796 bp, 8 predicted proteins | sample 1570261 | NCBI WGS metagenome assembly OGCX01 (sample SAMEA2582161, study PRJEB24529) | metagenome | biome: Human gut stool | place: China | collected 2011 | reverse complement strand
AAATAGTAATCATCGTAGTAACCAGCACTCAATACATAAGTACCTAACAAGATACGGCGTTGTACCTCAGGGCCAAAACCTTCTGTACGAGTTTTAGTAGACATGTCTACTAGATTATCTGCAGGTACGCGCATACCATAGCTTACGCCGTCATAACGAGCCAAATTGGAGCTTGCCTCTGCCAATGCGATGATATAGTATGCAGACAACGCATATTTAGAGTTAGGCAAGGAAATCTCAACGATTTCAGCACCTAATTTTTTATATGTTTCGATAGCCTCTTCTATAGCTTTGCGAACTTCACTATTGAGACCTTCGCCAAAGAATTCTTTTGGCACACCGATTTTAAGATTTTGTACATCATTTACAAGAGCTGTAGTGTAATCTACGCGAGCACCTGGAATCGATGTAGAATCTTTTGCATCGTAACCAGAAATAGCATTCAATACCAATGCAGCATCCGTTACATCCCGTGTAACAGGTCCGATTTGATCTAAAGAAGATGCAAAAGCAATAAGGCCGTAACGGGATACATTACCATAGGTTGGTTTCAATCCAACTACACCGCAGAAAGAGGCTGGTTGACGAATGGAGCCACCTGTATCAGAACCGAGAGCCCAAATTGCAGAACCACTAGAAACAGCAGCTGCACTACCACCAGAAGAACCACCCGGTACACAGTCAATATTCCATGGATTAGTCGTTTTTGCTAATGCAGAATTCTCTGTAGAACCGCCCATAGCAAATTCATCCATATTAAGTTTACCAAGGCTAATATAATGATTGTCTTGTAAGCGTTCGATAACAGACGCATTATATGGAGGCACAAAGTTTTCTAACATTTTAGACGCACAAGTTGCGGGTTCGTCTTTGATACAAATATTATCTTTAATTGCACCAGGAATACCAGCTAATGGAGAAATCGCTTCACCTTTAGCAATTGCTTCATCTACAACCTTAGCTATAGTTAAAGCACGGTCATGAGAATCGGACAAGTACGCATGCACAGTCGGTTCCACTTTAGCTTTATGAGCAATAACAGCATTCGTCAATTCAACGGCACTGATTTCTTTATTCACAAGTTTTTTATGTAATTCATGAATTGTCGGCACAGCAAAATCTCCTATTCTTGTACAACACGAGGCACTTTAAAGTACCCATCTTCTGCTTCTGGAGCATTGGATAAAGCTAACTCATGATCAAGGGATGGTTTCTTTTCATCCTCTCTAAATACATTGTGTAAAGGTACAGCATGAGCCATTGGTTCAACACCATCTAGTTCTAATGCATCTAGTTCAGCAACATAGGTCAAGATGTCGGACAACTCTTTTTCTACATGTGCCATATGTTCTTCTTTAACTTCCAAACGTGAAAGCAAGGCGATTTTTTTTATTTCCTCTTGGCTGATTTTCATCGGAACACATCCTTTCATAATTACTTATTATACCATTATAAGTTTATACACTCAAAATGATGAATTTTGTTTTCCATTATTTGCTCTACGTAAACGACGAGCCATTTCATGCTTAATCAGCTCTTTTTTCTCATAAGGTAAATTTTTTAAATTAAATGCGACTTTCAAAGCTTCATCTGAAATACTTTCTAATATCTTATTAAACTTCTGATATTCTAACTTATAATTACCTGCTATTGTCAATTTCTTAGCAAAGTTATGAATGCCTAACTTATTATTAACTACTTTTATAATATCATGTAAAATGACTTCATTAGTAATTCGTATATTTAATTGTTTTGCCTTTATTAATTTACTACCACTATCTTCACCAGCTACAACAAGTGTAGTTTTTTTTGACACAGAACCAGTAACCTTTGCACCAAGTGATTCAAGTAGTTTACTAGCATCACTACGCCCCATAGATCCAAGCTTGCCTGTAAGAACGACGATTTCGCCTTCCAATTGATTGCCTGCAGCTTCTACTACATCTACAGTCATCTTAAGACCTGCTTGAGTTAAGCCTTCAATAATTGCCACATGTGCTGGATCTTGACGATATTCAATAATGCTATCTGCCATTGTGGGACCGATTTCTTCAACTGCAACTAGCTCATCCTTAGTAATAGTCATGAACCGTTCCATAGATTTGACCACATTAGCTATAGTGGTAGCAGCCTTAGAGCCAATTAAACGGATTCCTAAACCATATAAGACTCGATCCAAACCGCGTGATTTAGAATCATCAATAGCCTTCACCAAATTTTCTGCAGATTTTTTACCCATACGCTCCATTGTAACAAGTTGATCCACAGTTAAGTGATATAAATCAACCACATTTGTAATTAACTTGTTATTAATCAAATTTTCTACAATACTAGGACCAAGGCCATCAATATTCATAGCGTCACGAGAGGCAAAGTGAATAATTTGTTCCTTTTCAATGGCAGGACAATGTTTATTCGTACATCGAACTGCCGCTTCTCCTTCACGACGAACTGCAGGAGATTCACATACAGGACATGTATTAGGAATTGTAAAAGGAATTTCAGAACCATTTCGCTTTTCAGGAACAACACGGATAACCTCCGGAATGATTTCCGCCGCCTTGTGAATGATAACGTGGTCCCCAATACGAATATCCTTTTCATCGATAAAATCTTGGTTGTGTAATGTGACTCGGCTTACGTTCGTACCAGATACAAATACGGATTCAAGCTCACCAGTAGGAGTTAGAACCCCTGTGCGACCTACATTAATGGTAATATCTTTAAGGATTGTTTCCACTTCTTCAGGTGGATACTTGTACGCAGTGGCCCATTTAGGATCCTTTGCAGTGCTACCAAGAACCTCTTGATCATCAAAGCTATTTACCTTAATAACCATTCCATCTGTATCATATGGAAGTTCATGGCGCTTATCCCCCCAATAATTAATGGCTTCAATTACTTCATCAATTGTTTTACATACACGATAATGAGGATTTACAGAGAACTTAAAGTTCTCTAAGCTCTTAAGCAATTCCTCTTGGCTATGAATATTGGCTCCCACTTCAGAACCTATAGCATATGCGAAAAATGCTAAATTCCGGTTAGCAGTAATAGCTGGGTCTTGTTGGCGTAAGGAACCTGCTGCAGCATTTCGGGGATTTACAAAGGTTGGGAGACCTTCTTCATCACGTTCTTCATTAATACGTTTAAATTCACTATGAGGCATATATGCTTCACCGCGAACTTCAATAAACTCAGGTGCATTATCTAAAAATAATGGAATAGATTTAATGGTACGTACATTAGCTGTTACATCTTCGCCAACGCGACCATCACCACGCGTAACAGCACGGACAAACATACCATTTTCATAATGTAAATTAACCGCTAAGCCATCGATTTTAAGTTCTACCACATACGCAGAAGGCTTATGGCCAAGTTCCTTTTCTACACGATTTCCAAATGCTCGTACTTCATCAGCATTAAATACATTACTAAGGCTTAACATAGGACGTCCATGAACGACCTTTTCAAAGGAGCCTTCCACCTTCATACCAACCCGTTGTGTTGGAGAAGATGGCACAATATATTCAGGATGAGCTGTTTCTAACTCCACAAGCTCACGATATTTTTTATCATATTCAAAGTCGCTCATAGTAGGAGCATCCTTTACGTAGTATAAGTACTGCGCATGAGTGAGTTCCTGTTGCAACTCTTTAATTCTATCTTTCGGATCCATTTTATATCCTTTTTTACAGAAATATAGTTATTTAAATAATTGTATATGTTCCCCATTTAACCATATACATAATTAGGATAATCATCCCTTTTTAACTGGTGCAAATTTTGCCATTACAACGCGCACACCTTGTGTAGGAAACTCAATGGTCAATTTCATACCAGCACCTTCACCAGTTACGTTGATTACTTTGCCATTCCCCCATTTACTATGAATCGCCGTATCGCCCACCTTCCAGTCAGCAATTACTTCATTGCGTACGATTGGCTTCGTCACGGGGCGGCTAGTAACACTCATATGTTGAGGTACATGACGTTTAATATCATCAGGCACTTTACGCTTAGCACGTAAGCCATCTACTAATTCTTCGGGAATTTCATCGATAAATCGAGATGGTAAATAACTACTAGTACGGCCAAATACTGTTCTAGTAGTGGCATTAGAAATATATAATTCCTTTTCAGCACGCGTAATACCTACATAAGCAAGACGACGTTCCTCTTCAATTTCTTCAGGGTTCATCAAGGTACGACTATGAGGGAATAAACCTTCTTCCAAACCACATAAGAATACGATAGGAAATTCCAAACCCTTTGCAGCATGTAATGTCATCAATGTCACTTTAGCCTCTTCTTGTTCGAAGGAGTCTACATCGTTAACAAGTGCTACTTGCTCTAAAAAGTCCTCTACAGTACCAGTTGGATTTGTATCTTGGAAATCTTTAGCCACGGATAAAAGCTCACCAATATTCTCAGCACGAGCTTGATCCTGCGGGTCTGTACTCTCTTCTAATTGTGCCAAATAACCTGTTCTATCTAGAATAGACTCTAAGATATCGAGTACAGTTTTATCTTCCATTTCAGAAACAAGAGTAAAGATGAGAATACCGAATTCTTCTAACTTTTCCTTAGTTTTTCCCTTAATAGAATCAATTAAGTGTAACTGCGTAAGCGTCATAAACAAAGACGTTCCTTTTTCACGAGCATAGTCTTGTAGTTTAGCAACCGTAGTGGCCCCAATACTCCGTTTTGGCACATTAATAATGCGCAATAAGCTCAAATCATCAAAGGGATTGTATAATACGCGTAGATAAGCTAAAACGTCTTTAATTTCTTTACGATCATAGAACTTTGTGCCCCCTACCATCGTATAGGGTAAGGCTCGCTTAATAAGCGCTTCTTCAAGGACACGAGACTGGGCATTTGTACGATATAAAATGGCCATATCCCCATATGGAACATCGTGAATATCATGTTTTTTAGCGATTGTGTCACCGATAAAAGCTGCTTCCTCATGTTCGGATTGAGCCGTAAAATGCTGAATTTTTGCGCCTTCTATTTTATCGGTCCAAAGATTTTTCTCTGGGCGACCTTCATTATTATCGATAACAGCATTGGCTGCATCGAGAATAATCTTAGTAGAACGATAGTTTTGCTCTAATTTAATAGATGTACAATTAGGATAGTCCTTTTCAAAATCTAAGATATTTTGAATATCAGCACCACGCCAAGCGTAAATACTTTGATCAGCATCACCCACGACGGCGATATTCTTCCAATGTGAAGCTAATAATTTCGCCAATAAATATTGTGCATGGTTTGTATCTTGATACTCGTCAATCATGACATAACGGAAACGATGACTATATTTATCAAGAACAGTTGCATTAGACTGTAATAATTTAACGGCTACTAATAATAGATCATCAAAATCTAATGCATTATTCTTGCGCAACTCCCGCTCATAATACTCATAAACATCAGCTACCTTTTGTTGGTAAAAGTCTCGTGCTTGTTTTCTAAAATCAGAAGCAAAAAGTAATTTATTCTTAGCATCTGATATGGCAGCAATCATAGCCCCTACAGGATAGTATTTATCATCCAAATTTAACGCTTTCAATGCGGCCTTAATAACAGCTTGAGAGTCAGATGTGTCATAGATAGTAAAATTGCTGTTATACCCTAAGAAACTATCTATTTCAAAACGTAAAAACTTAGCACAAAAGCTATGAAATGTACTGAGCCAAATACGATTTGCCACATCGCCTACAAGACCTTCTACACGGCTTTTCATTTCTTTCGCCGCTTTATTGGTGAAAGTAATGGCCAAGATTTCATAAGGATTAACACCTTGTGCCAATAAATATGCAACACGAACTGTTAAGACCTTTGTTTTACCAGATCCAGCACCGGCTAAAATCAATAAAGGGCCTTCCGTATGCTGGACAGCTTGTTGTTGTTCTTTATTTAAACCTGTTAATAATGAATTCATCGGAATACACCTATTGCCCTTACATATGCAATACAAACTCCAAATATACATAAATAATCTTTAATAAGCTGTGAAACAAGTATGTATAGTTAAAAGCTAAATTATTATATAAATAAACACATCTATAATAGCAATTACAATATACATGCAATATACTTGAAGCCCTATAAATAGAGAAGAAGAACGTTGCGAGCAACGTTCTTTTTTAGTTTGTATACTATTTCATAGCACCAAGAATTGGTGGTACAATTTGTTTTTTACGAGACATAGTATTAGGTAAGAATACACCATTATCTTTTATTTCTTTTTCAAATGCTTTAGTAACTACAGCTTCTACATCGCCACTAAACAACAATGTTGTACTCTCATCGAGAATATTTGTAATCATGATGTAAGATGCATCATAGTTATTAGCATTGCGAAGCGCTTCTAAGGCTTGTACTAGTTCGCCTTGTTTAGCCAATACATCAGTTGTATCCATAACAGAAATTTGACCGATAGAAATAGTCTTACCTGCTTCAGAGAATTCTTTCATGTCTGTACGAACGATATCATCGTTAGTTAAATCAGAAATATCTGCTCCCGCTTTCAACATATCTAGCCCATAGGACTCAATATCTACGCCAGCGATTTCGGCTAATTTATGAGCCATTTCTTTATCTGTTTCTGTACATGTTGGAGAACGGAATAACACAGTATCAGAAATGATAGCAGATAACATCAAGCCTGCAACGCCTTTAGGAATTTCTTGATTATTCTCCATGTACAACTTAGTAATGATTGTATTAGAGCAACCTACAGGTTCTAAACGCATGAATACAGGTCCATCAGTTTCGAAATCACCAATGCGGTGATGATCGACAACACCACACATATTCATGGATTTATAGCCATCAATTATTTGTTTGGATTCGTTATGGTCTGTTAAATACAAATTACCGCCTTCTGGAGCAAACTCTTCCCAATTTTTAACAACTTGAGGGTGAGCAAAGCCAAAATGGTTCAAAATATATGTTGTTTCTTTGTTAGCTTCACCTGCACAGACTGGAGTTGCTGGTGTCCCCATTTGTGTTAGTAAGTTAGCAAAGGAAATAGCAGAACAAATTGAATCAGTATCAGGGCTTTTATGACCTGCTACATATGTTTTTACATCACTCATAATATACCTCTTTTATATTAATTTCATACTTAATATCGACTTACGTCAATCCGATTTTTAACTATATCATTATATCATAAATCATACAAAAAAACACGCCACTACTTAGTAATGACGTGTTTTTTATCTATCTATATTAAGTCCTAATACAGAAAATTATTCATGATTTTTCTTACGATTTGTCAACAAACCAGGACCAAGTTTTTCAATGATGACAAATAACATTGGAATAATAAAGATACCAAACAATGTAGCTGTTGTCATCCCTGCTACTACAGTAATACCCATAGAAGTACGTGCACCAGAACCAGCACCACTAGATACTGCCAATGGTAATACACCAAGGATAAATGCAAAGGATGTCATCAAAATTGGACGCAAACGAATTTTTGCAGCTTCGATAGCAGCATCAACAACATTCATACCACGCTCGTCAACGCGAATCTTAGCATACTCGATAATCAAAATCGCATTTTTCGCAGCCAAGCCAACCAAGGTTAAGAGACCGATCTGCATATAAATATCATTTGCTAAGAAATATCTGCCTGTGAAGTTCAATAAGAATGGTACTAAAGAAGCACCAATCATACCAGATGGTACGGAGAACAATACGGCAAATGGAACCTTCCAAGACTCATATAAGGCAGCCAAGATTAAGAATACAAAGACAAGCCCTAAACCTAGAATCAACATAGTTTGAGAACCGGCTTTTAACTCTTCACGAGATTGCCCTGCCCAATCATATGTATAACCAGCAGGTAATGTTTTAGCGGCGGCCTCTTTTAATGCATTGATAGCATCACCAGAGGAATATCCTCTAGCTTGAGAACCACCAATTTGTACGGCCATCGCATTATCAAAGCGAGTAATGCTAGATGGTGTACCCGTTTGTTCCTTTGTAATATAGTTAGAAACAGGTACCATTTGGCCATTACTATTTCTAACAGCTAACATATTAAGCTGATCTGCATTTTGACGATATGCGTCTTCCGCTTGGACTACAACCTTATAGTTTTTACCATAAGTAGTAAAGTCGTTAACTTGAATACTACCGTAGAACCCTTGCAAAGTGGTAAAGATATCAGCTAATGCTACACCATCTTGAGCCGCTTTTTCACGATTTACATTAAATTGTAATGTCGGCGTAGATGTATCAAAAGTAGTATAAATGGATTGAATTGCTGGGCTCTTACGAGCTTCCGCAATAAATTCATTAGTACGGTCAGCCATAACTTGTGGACTATCGCCAGCTTTGTTAATGATGTACATACTAAAACCACCAGTAGTACCAAGACCTGGAATAGATGGTGGATTCATAGCAATAACTGTTGCTTCAGGTACACCTTGAGCGGCAAAACCAAAGGTTTGACCAACCATTGCATTGATAGAAGTTGCAGCAGTAGTACGATATTTCCAATCGGACATAGTAGCAAAAATTACACCAGCACTAGACTTTTGACCACCACCTAAGAGGTCAAAACCAGCGACAGTAAATACTTCTTGGAATAATTGTTCGTCCTTAGGTTTTTCAGGATCATTTTTTTCTTCCAAGAAAGATGCAATTTTTTCAAGTGTAGCCATAGTACGTTCAGATGTAGCACCAGGTGGCTCATTAATAGCAATCATGTAGTAACCACTATCTTCAGCTGGTACGAAAGAAGTTGGTAAGAAGTGGAATACTAAGGCTGTACCACCTGCAAATACTAGCAATGTAATAACAATTAAACTTAAACGATGGCTTAAACGCGCTAATTGGATGCCATACCAATTACTGAATCGTTCTAGAGCAGCATTAAACTTATTTAATTGGCGATGTAACCAATCTTCACGCTCTTTAGCTATATGTGGTTTCAACATTGTAGCACATAATGCTGGTGTCAACACAAGTGCAATAATAGCTGAAATTACAACGGAAACGGCAATCGTTAATGCGAACTGTTTGTAAAGGATGCCTGTTATACCACCCATGAAAGCAACTGGTACAAATACAGCAGTCAATACAAAAGCAATACCAATTACTGGTCCTTGCACATTTTCCATCGCTTTAATAGCCGCCTCTTTTGGAGGTAAACCATTATATTTTAACTCATATTCAACAGCTTCTACTACGACGATAGCATCATCAACAACAAGGCCGATAGCCAAAACCATGGCAAAAAGCGTCAAAGTGTTAATAGAGAAATCTAATAAAACAAAAGCGCCAAATGTGCCAAGCAAAGATACTGGCACAGCAATCATAGGAATGATTGTGGATCGCCAAGATTGTAAGAAGACATATACTACAACTAAAACAAGGAGCAATGCCTCTACAAATGTATGCTCAACCTCATTAATAGATGCACTTACGAATTTAGTATTATCTACAACTACGTTATATTGCATATCTGGTGGGAAGGATTTAGATTGCTCATCTAGAACCTTCTTAACATTAGCAATTGTTTCTAATGCATTAGCATCATTTTGTAGGGAAATAGCAAAACCGGCAACCTCTTTATGAGCAGATTTTGCGATGAAGTCATATCCTTCAGCCCCAATTTGAATACGGGAGACATCTTTTAGATGTAATACCTTACCATTAGTACTTTTAATAGCAATATTACCAAATTGTTCAGGTGTTACGAGACGTCCATCAATTTTGATAGGATATTGGAATGCTTGTTCACCATTTGTAGGATTTTTCCCTACTGTACCTGCTGCGGCTTGTAAGTTTTGACCTTTAATAGCCGCCGTAACTTCAGAGATAGTAACACCAAGTTTTTGCATCTTCGCAGGATCTAGCCAAATGCGCATAGAATAATCAGCTCCGAACTCTTGTACAGAACCAACACCCTTAATGGATTTGATAGTATCCATCATATAATTGGTACCATAGTTCTTTAAGAATGTTGCATCATATGTGCCATTTGGTGAACTCAAAGAGAATATAAGTGCCATATCACCAGAAGATTTAGTGGTTGTAACACCTACAGCTTGTACCTCTGAAGGCAATTGTGCAAGTGCTGCTTGAACACGGTTTTGCGTATTAACCGCATCCATATCAGCATCTGTACCTTGATTGAACTGAACAGTCAACGAATAGCTACCGTTACTGGAACTATTAGATGTCATATAGTCCATATCTTGTACGCCTACAATCTGCGTTTCAATAACACTGGCTACTGTATCATTAACAACTTGAGCAGTTGCACCAGTATAAGCAGTATTAACTTGAACTGTAGGTGGAGAAATTTGTGGATATCGAGCTACCGGAAGGTTCATCATAGAGATAAGCCCTACCAACGTGATAACAATGGCTATTACGATGGCAAAGATAGGTCGATTAATAAAGAATTTCGACACGATCTATCCTCCTTTTATTTTGTAGCTTTCAACTGTTCTTTAGTTAGTAGTTTGCCATTTACTTTTACGCCATTTTTCACCTTAGTTAAGCCGTCAACGATGATTGTATCACCAGCAGCCAAACCAGATTTAATGATCGTTTCATTACCTTTAGTACCACCAATCTCTACTGTCTTTTGTTCTACTACACCAGCTGCATTTACAACATAAACAAAGTTTTTGTCCATGATTTGTAAAATTGCACGACTTGGTACAAGGATTGCATTTTTAATCTTTTCACCAGGAGAAACAACAGTAGCATACATATTAGGTAATAATAAATGATTAGGATTTGGGAAGGACGCTTTCAATACAAGCTTACCCGTAGATTGATCTAAACTCTTAGCCGCTTGCACGATAGAACCAAGTTCATTATATGTTTCGCCATCAGCAAGTTTTAATTGAATATTTGGACCATTAGAATCATCCGTTGTAGGATTCTTCATAAAATCAAGATATTCTTGCTCAGTCATACTAAACTCAACGAAGATTGGATCAATAGAATCGATTGTAACCAATGTAGTAGAGCCAGCCTGAACATAAGTGCCTGTATCTACGTCATCCATGCGTAATGTACCAGAATATGGTGCATATACCATGGTATCCCCCATATTATCTTGAGCAATTTTCACGGATGCTTCATACGCTTCATACGTAGCCTTAGCTTGCTCTGTAGCACTACGTTGCGTATCTACACGTTGTTGAGCAATCGCATCTTGTGATGCCAAAGTTTCATAACGTTGAAGATCTACTTCAGCATTTTTCAAGTTTGCATTAGCTTGAGCTGCTTGTGCTTCTGCATTAGCAAGACTCGCTTCATATTGACGAGAATCAATTCGATATAATGGTTGTCCCGCTACTACTTGTTCCCCACCTTTTACAAACTTCTCAACAATATAACCACTTACACGAGCATGTACAGCTACAGAGTTCTCCGCAACTACAGTGCCAGCAAATGTTTGATCAACTTGTGTATCACTTGCTGTAAGTTTATATGTATTAACATTAATCTCACCAGCTTGCTGTTGATTGTTGCCACACCCTGCAATCATCACAGCAGACATTACGAGAGCTGCTAACATACGGGAATAACGATACTTCATTATCTGTACTCCTTTTCAGAAACGAATCATTCATGTCACATAATTTCATAAATATCTTTATATATTTTACAGGATTCTATAGATAAAGTCAATTTTTCCGATACCCCTCTACCTTTGTAGAACATAGATAAAATCTGATTAAACCCACATATATTGTATACAACAAAAATGTTAAAAACTATTGACATTTTATATTCAATATGAACTTAAATAGTTTTAGAATTATAAAACTATATATTACTAGTTTACTTTTTTTCAGTTAATACCGTATAACCATGATCCTCAACTAAGATTACTTCATTATTGTTTATCGGCACTAATGGTATCTTATTTTGATAAGTATCTAATGTTTTCTGAGCAGTCTCTTCAAATGGATACTCTCCTAAATGAGGCACAACATAATGATTAAATACATTTACACCCATATAATCATCTAATTCAGATGCTATACTTTTATCATCCATTATCTGATTATATTCAATATTTTCAGACATAATAATTGCGCCAGCAGATTCACCAATATATAATAAGCCTTCTTTGATTCTTTCATAAAGTAGGCCTATAAGATTTTTCTTTTTCAGCTCTTGTAATAGATAAAATGTGTTACCACCAGATATACAGATACATTCAGTCTTTGAAAGTTTATTCTTTAAATAATCTTCATCATATTTAGAAATATCAATAATTTCCAATTCATATCCTAAAGACTTTAACATCTCAACACCTTCATCAATATATCCAGTATATGGTTCAACATTACCAGCAGTAGGAATAAAAACTATTTTATTCGAAATCATTTTTGAAAGATACTTTTTTGTTATATTTTTTGTTCCTGCTAAATATGACATAAGTAAAATTTCCATGCTTTATCACCTCAAAGACTCTTTATTTAAATTAATTTGAAAATTTTATTATTAATATACAAAAAACCGCCTAAGAATCTACCTAGACGGTTTTAAAACCACTTAATCGGCTGTTCTATATCAATTATAGCCGAATAATCACAAATTTATCTGTAAGCGCAGACTTATTTCTTAAAGTGTACGCTTCTATTTTGGTGGAGATGAGGGGAGTCGAACCCCTGTCCAAGAGTGTTGCCATATAGACTTCTCCGAGCACAGTCTATGATTGAGATCTCGGGTTGCTATCGCTCACAGACAAGCTACACAACCCCAGTTCATGTTGTCTCGCCTAATTCATATG